>OEIU01001964.1_pt1 | contig 11732 bp, 12 predicted proteins | sample 1539221 | NCBI WGS metagenome assembly OEIU01 (sample SAMN03792071, study PRJEB22550) | activated sludge metagenome | feature: wastewater treatment plant; material: activated sludge; isolation source: Wastewater treatment plant of a petroleum refinery complex | place: Argentina: Zarate | collected... | reverse complement strand
CAAGAAGGGCGACAAGACCCGGAAAATCCATCACCTGATCTATGCGGCCGATCTCGAATCCGCCGACCGGCTGGCGGCGAGCCTCGCGCGCATCGGCAATATCGCCTCGGACGGCCGTCCCATCCTCGGACTCGACTCGCGCGATCTTCTGGAGGTCGCGCTGGAATCGGGGCCAGACTCCTATCTCGTTCCCGCCCATATCTGGACGCCCTGGTTCGCGGCGCTCGGCTCGCAGTCGGGCTTCGATTCCATCGAGGAGTGCTATGGCGACCTCGCCGGGCACATTTTCGCGGTCGAGACCGGGCTGTCTTCCGATCCGGCCATGAACTGGCGCGTCTCCTCGCTCGACCGCTTCCGCCTCACCTCCAATTCGGACGCCCATTCGCCAGGCAAGCTCGGCCGCGAGGCGACGCGATTTGCCTGCGAGCCCGACTATTTCGCCATCCGACGGGCGCTCGAAACCGGCGACGGCTATATAGGGACCGTCGAGTTCTTCCCCGAGGAAGGCAAGTATCACATGGACGGCCACCGCGCCTGCGGGGTGCGGCTCGACCCGAAGGAAACGCTGGCCATGGGCGGCCGCTGCCCGGTCTGCGGACGGCCCGTTACCGTCGGCGTGGCGCATCGCGTCGACGCTCTTGCCGACCGCAGCGAGGCCGAAGCGGCGCCGCCACTCACGGCCGGCGCGGTATCGAGCCTCGTGCCGTTGCCCGAAATCCTTTCGGAGATCGTCGGCAGCGGCGTCGGTTCGAAAGTCGTCACGCATACCTACGACCGCGCTGTCGCCGCGCTCGGACCGGAGCTGGCCGTGCTGCAGGATATGCCGGTCGAGGATGTCGCCAAGGTCCACCCGTTGCTCGGCGAGGCGGTGACGCGGCTGCGTTCCGGCGCGGTCATCCGGCAGGCCGGCTATGACGGGGAATACGGCGTTATCCGCCTGTTCCAGGACGGCGAGCTCGACCGCCTCGCCGGAAACCGGCTGCTGTTCGACGCGCCGCTCGTCAGCCGTGCGCGTGCCGCGAAGTCCAAGGCGAAGGGCGCCTCGCCGACTGAAACGGCCACCCCGGCTGAATCTGTCGCCATGCCCCCTTCAGGTCGAAGCGGTATCCTCGCCAGGCTCGACGCCGATCAGGCGCGCGCAGCGGAGGCCGTCGACGGCCCGCTGATGGTGATCGCCGGACCCGGCTCGGGCAAGACGCGCATGCTTACCCATCGCATCGCGCATCTGGTGCTGGAGCGCAACGTGCCGGCCGGATCGTGCCTCGCCGTCACCTTCACGCGCAAGGCGACGGAGGAACTGCGGGCGCGGCTGAGGAGGCTTCTCGGGGAGGACGCGGAGGCGGTGGCCGTGCACAGCTTCCATTCGCTGGGCCTTGCGATCCTGCGCGCGCATGCCGACCGTGCCGGCCTTGGCGAGGACTTTCGTATCGCCACGGAGACGGAACGCAAGGCGGCGCTGGCGCAAGCATCGGGCGTCAGCGACGCGCGTGCCGCCCGCCTGCTCAAGGCCGTCTCGATGCTCAAACGCACGGGCGCAAAAGGCATGGGCGAGGACGCGGAGGCACAGGCTCTCCTCGAGCGCATCGGCCACGCGAACGGTTGGGTCGATTTCGACGATCTCGTCGTGCTTTCCGCCGACCTTCTGGAGAAGCATGTGGATATCGCGGCCGCATGGCGGGCGCGGTTTTCGTACATCGTCGCCGACGAGTTCCAGGATGTCGACGAGCAGCAATATCGCCTGCTGCGGCTGCTGGCGGGGGATAGCGGCAATCTCTGCGTCATCGGCGATCCCGACCAGGCGATCTACGGCTTTCGCGGCGCAGACGCCGCCTGCTTTGCGCGTTTCGAGCGGGATTTCCCCTCGGCCCCTACCCTGAGGCTCACCCGCAACTACCGCTCGACCGGCACCATCGTGGAAGCGGCCTCGGATTTCATCGGCGCACCGTCCGGCACCATCCGCCCGAGAGGTGAGCCGATCGTGACCCATACGGCGGCGAACGAGGCGGCGGAGGCGGATTTCGTCGCCGCGACCATCGAAGAACTGCTGGGCGGACACGATCTCATTGCCGCCAACCGCAACGGGGGCAACAGAACCACGAACAGGTCCCTTGGCTTTGCTGATTGCGCCGTGCTCTATCGTACCGATACGCAGGCGGCGGCGTTGCGGGCGGCCTTCGACCGCGCCGGCATCCCGTTCATGAAGAGCTCTCCCGCGCCCCTCGCCGGACATGCCGGCGTGATTGCGATCCTCGACGCGCTGCATGCTTCCGGCGAACGGACGGAAACCGCCCTCGCCGCGCGCATCGCCGAAGCGGCGGAAACCGCGCGCAGAATGGAAAAGGCCGATGCAGCCGCGCTCGCCGAGGCGAGAGGCTGGCTCGCCGTGCTCGCCGCTTCGGAGCAGGTGGCTGGCGATCCGGCACGGCTGGCGGAGGCGGTGGCGCTTTCAACAGAGGCCGATTTCCGCGACGCGCGCGCCGACCGTGTGTCGCTCATGACCATGCATGCGGCCAAGGGCCTGGAATTTGCGGTCGTGTTCGTCGTGGGGCTGGAGGCGGGACTGACGCCGTTTTCATGGGGATCTTCGACATCGGAAGCCGAGGCGCAGGATGAACCGGCGAGCCGCGAGGAACGGCGGCTGTTCTATGTCGCGATGACCCGCGCCAAGGACAGGCTGTTCCTGACACGTGCCAGCGAACGGTTCTGGCGCGGCGCTATACGCGCTCTGCCGGCCTCACCTTTCCTGCGGGAGATCGCGGAGGACCTGATGGTCAGCGACGGCGCAGGCAGACGCAAGCGCAGGCCGGCCCAGCAGCTCAACCTGTTCTGAAACCGTCCGCCGGATCTGGCGAGCGTATTCGTCAGCGACAAGATGCCGGCCCCTCAGTCGGCGCCAGCATCTTCTTCCGCAGCGTCATCGGCAGCCTCGTCCGCCGCCTCGTTCTGCTTGCGGGCTGCTTTCGCTGCGAGCTTCTCGGCCTTCTTTTCGGCCTTCAGCCTTTCGCGTTCCTTTCGCTCGAAATTGTAGTTCGGTGTGCGTGCCATCAGTTCTTCCGTGCAGCTCGACTGTTCATTCCAGGACACAAATCCACGCCCCTTGTAAACACAGGGCGTATGCCTTATGTAACCCCTATCGATCTTGCCGAATAGTTTGTCTTCGCGCTTCAGCGCTCTGCCGATCTTCCCTTCAAAATCGATCTCTCGCGCCGCATCGCATGTCGCTTTGCGTGCTTTGTCTTATCTGCCGATTTGAAAGGAAATCGTCATGAACACAGGTACCGTGAAATTCTTCAACACCACCAAGGGCTTCGGCTTCATTTCCCCGGACGCCGGCGGCGCGGACGTTTTCGTCCACATCTCGGCCGTGGAACGCGCGGGCATGCGCTCGCTTGCCGAAGGCCAGAAGGTGAACTTCGACGTCGAGCAGGATCGCCGCAGCGGCAAGAGCGCCGCGACGAATCTGTCCGCGGCATAAGCCACACGAATTTGCGTCTCGCGCCGACCACGGATGTACTGGCGGCGTGATGAGCATCTGGGAGGGGTCGGACATCCGGCCCCTTTTGCTTTTCTGGAAGGAGATTGCTTTGCAGGTATTGGTCAGAGACAACAATGTCGAACAGGCCCTTCGTGCGCTGAAGCGCAAATTGCAACGCGAAGGCGTGTTTCGCGAGATGAAGGCGAGACGTGCCTATGAGAAGCCGTCGGAGCGCCGCGTGCGCGAGAAAGCCGACGCGGTCAGACGCTCGCGGAAGGCCGCGCGAAAGCTCGCGCAGCGCGAGGGGTTGTTGCCCGCGCCCAAGCGCGTCGCACGATAGACGCCAACAATGATCAAAGGCGAAGCCACCATGGCAAAGGAAAAATCGGAACGGACGCTGTTTCGCGAGGTGACGCTTCAGAAACGCGCCGATGCATGGCAGCAGGTGCAGGCGGAAGATGCCGCCGCCGCGAAGGCTGAAGCCGCGAAAACCGCGCGGCTTCGGGAACTGAGGCTGGCAAAGGAGGCGGCCGACGCCGCCAACGCGCCGGCTCCGAAGCCGAAGCGTTCCCGCGCGAAATAGCGCGGTCACCAGGGCTCTTCGCGAGCAATCGGCAGCTTTTCGGTTACCGCAGGTTTTGGATCACGTCACCCGGCCGCGGGCGGCGACAGGCAGCGTGTCGATCACCCGGTCGCCGGAAACCAGATGCACCTCGTCGAAGAGGTTCGACACCACGCAGGCATGGTTGGGCAGAATGCGGACCCGGTCGCCGATGGCAAGATCCGCGCCTTTCTTGAGCGCGACGTTGCCGTGTTCTTCGCTGAGCCCGACGACAAGGGCTCCCGGCACGCCGATGATCTCGCCAAAACCTTCCATGCCGAGCGTGTCGCTGGTCAACGCCTTGGAACCCGAATCGAGAATGGCGCGGGTGGAGGTCGGCTTGCTGACGACGGTCGCCAGCACGGTCAGGGCGCAATCGTCATTCGTGCCCACGCCTTTCGCCACCTGATAGCGGTCGAGATAGATATAGGTGCCGGGACGGTATTCGGTCACCACGTCGCTGTCGGCCGCGTGCCACATGTCAGGCGTGCCGCCGCTGGAGATCCGCTCGCAGGCGATGCCGGAGGCGGAGAGCAGATCCCGCGCTTCCTTCAGCCATGCATTCGCTTCGGGCGCCTTGCCGGCGGCCGGATAGGTCATCAGTCCGCCGAATTTCAGCCCCGGCGCGGCAGAGATACGCTTGGCGAGGTCCAGCGCCGCCGCCGGCGTCTGCACGCCGCAGCGGCCCATGCCGGTATCGCATTCGATCAGCACCGAAAGGGGCCGGGCAGGATCGGTGAAGGTCGCGGCGAGACCGTCGATCGTCTCGCGGCTGTCGGCGGTCACCGACAGTTTTGCCCGCTTGTGCAGCGCCAGCAGCCGGCCGAGCTTCGCCTTGCCGATGATGTTGTAGGGAAGGAAGATGTCGGTCAGCCCGGCATCGGCCATCACCTCGGCCTCGCCGATCTTCTGGCATGTGATACCAGTCGCACCGGCTTCCATCTGCTTCTTCGCCCAGTAGGGCAATTTGTGCGTCTTGATGTGCGGCCGGAGCTTCTTGCCATGCTTGTCGGCATAGGCCTGCGCGCGCAGGATGTTGGCGGAGGCCCGGTCGACGTCGATGAGGACGCAAGGTGTTTCGAGGTCGTCGATCGTTTTCGGGGCGGTCATGATTTCAGTCTCCGAGAGGCAGACGAGGGTCGTCCACCTTCAGCATGTTGATGCTTTGCTTAATGCGCCGCAGCGATTCCAGCACCTTGCCGTCACGACTTTCGGCGGTCGCGGTGGCAAGCATGTCGACGATGGCGAGAAGCGCATAGCGCGATGAGGTCGGCTTGTAGATGTTGCTGTCTTCCATGTGCTGGAAGGGGATGACGGTCTCGGCCGCCTTGGCCAGCGCCGAGCCCGGCGCGGTGATCGCGACCGTGCGCGCGCCATACTGGCGCGCGAGGACCACGGAATCGACGATCGACTTGGCGTAGCCCGAGATCGAGAAGGAGACGACAGTCGTCTCCGGCGTCACGACGGCCGCATACATGCGCTGCAACTGGCCGTCCACCTGCGATACCACCGAAAGCCCCAGCCGGAACAGGCGGTTCTGCATTTCCGTGGCCATCATCGAGGAGGTGCCGCCGGAACCGATGCAGAGTATCTGCTTCGAGGCCGAGAGAAGCTCCGCCACCGACATCAGCGTCGCCATGTCGAGGCCGGCGGCGATGCGCTCGATGGCCTGCGTCGCGCCGGCGGTGATCGCGTTGGCGATGCGCTGTTCGCGAACGTCGCGGCTGAGCGGCGCAGGCATCAGGTAGAGTCCGCCTATCGCGATGGCCTGCGCCAGCCAGAACTTGAAATCGCGCACGCCCTCGCAGCCGAGATTGCGGCAGAAGCGCGTGACCGTGGGCTCGCTGACCTCGGCACGCGCCGCGATCTCCGAGATTGCCGCCTTGGAGGCGAAATCCAGGTCGGCCAGCACGAGCGCCGCCAGCCGCCGGTCGGACTTCGAGCCTTCCTGCGTCATCATCTGCAGCCGCGTGATGATGTCCGCTATCTGCGCGCTCATAGGGCGAGGCCGCTCGCCTTGTCGAAGAGATGGGCGTTTTTCGGATCGACCGTCACCGGCAGCCGGTCACCGGGCCTGACGGGTACGCGGTCGCGGAACACCGCCCTCACCTTCTCCGCGCCGATCGAACCGTAGACATGGGTCTCCGCGCCGGTCGGCTCGACGACATCGACTTCGATGCGCGCCGAAGGAGCGGCCTCGTCGATGCGGAAGTGTTCGGGGCGAACGCCGATCTCGACTTCCTTGCCGACTGCCCTGCTGCCGGTCTCGCCCAACCGGATATGCACGTCTCCGGGCGCCTCGAACACGGCCCCCTCTCCTGTCGCCGCCACCTTGCCGCTGACGAAACTCATCGACGGCGAGCCGATGAAGGACGCGACGAACTTGTTGGCCGGGCGGTCGTAGAGTTCGAGCGGCGGGCCGACCTGAAGGATGCGGCCCTGATTCATGACGACGATGCGGTCGGCCATGGTCATCGCCTCGATCTGATCGTGGGTGACGTAGACGATGGTGGATTTCAGCCGCTGATGCAGCGCCTTGATCTCGACGCGCATCTGCACGCGCAACTGGGCGTCGAGGTTGGACAGCGGCTCGTCGAACAGGAACACGGACGTATCCCGCACGATGGCGCGACCCATGGCGACGCGCTGCCGCTGGCCGCCCGAAAGCTGGCGCGGGTAGCGATCGAGATAGGAGAACAGATTAAGGATGTTGGCCGCGTTCTTGACCTTCTCTCCGGTGCGGGCGGCGGTTTCGCCCCGGATCTTCGGCCCGAAGCCGATGTTCTCCGATGCCTTCATGTGCGGGAAAAGCGCGTAGGACTGGAAGACCATCGCGATGTTGCGCTTTTGCGGCGGCAGGTCGTTAGCGCGCACGCCGCCTACGAAAAGCTCGCCGCCGGTGACGGGCTCAAGCCCCGCCAGCATCCGCAGGAGCGTGGTCTTGCCGCAGCCGGAAGGACCGACGAGCACCACGAACTCGCCGCTGGCAATATCGAGGTTGATGTCGTCCAGCACCTTGTGATTGCCGAAGGCCTTGGTCAGGTTGCGGAACTGGACGTCGGTCATGGCTTACCCTCCGAGAACATTGTCGATGAAAGGCAACATGCCCGCGCTCACGCCGGCATCCACCGGCAGCACGGTCCCGGTTATACCGCTGGCGCGCGGCGACGCGAGGAAAGCGACAGCCTCGGCCACTTCCGAAGCCTCGACGATCCGCGCAAGCGGGTAAAGCCCCTTCAACTTGTCCATGATTCCGGGATCGCGCTCCAGGCGGTGCGCCCAGGCGGGCGTCCGGATCGAACCCGGACAGACGACGTTGGAACGGATGCCATTGCGGCCGCACTCGACCGCCACGCCGCGCGAGAACGCGTTGATGCCGGCCTTGGCCGCGCCGTAGGCCGGATTGCCGAAATGCACCAGCGCATTGACGGACGAAATGAAAACGAAGGCGCCGGACCCCCGCGCCATCATAGCCGGCAGCAATCCGTTGGTGAAAGTCGCGACGCCCGTCAGGTTGAGGCGGATTTCCGCATCGATGTTTTCTGAGGTGAGATCGCCCACGGTCTCGGCGCGAGTCCAGCCGGCATTGTTGACGACCACATCAGGCGCGCCATGCCTTGCGAGAATATCGCGCACGGCGCTCTCGATCGAGGCCGCATCCAGCAGATCGAAGGCATGCACGGGCCAGCGCGACACCTCCAGCGCATCGACCGACCGCTCGCAAAGAATGATATCCGCGCCCCGATCCTCGAAAGTCTTTACCAGCGCCGAGCCGAGGCCGCCGGCGGCACCGGTGACAAGAACCTTCTTGCCGACAAATTCGCCTTCGGTCACTATGCGAAATCCCCTGTGGCGCTGGGTGGCTATGCTGTCACCTACTCCAGATTTTGTAAGTTAGCAACATTCTAATTGCTCTTGCATTCCCGATTTTGTGGGATAATGTAAGAAAGTCACGCAATTTCAGGGCCTGCCGCACGGACTCGCAGAATGCCCGCGAACTAACGACAATGGGAGACGCAGACATGAAGTCATCAATCTGGAAATCCGCCCTTCTCGGCGGCATGAGCCTGCTGGCCTTCGCCGCGCAGGCCAGCGCGGGCGAGGTGCGCGTCACAGTCGCCGAATACAGCACCAAGACCGCGCCGTATTTCGCCGAGGTCGAGAAGGAATTCGAGGCCGCCAATCCCGGCATCGACATACAGGTCGAGATCGTGCCGTGGGACGTGCTCCTGCAGAAACTGACCACCGACATCGCCGCCGGCACGAATGCGGACCTTTCCATCATCGGCACGCGCTGGCTGATCGATTTCGTGCAGCAGGGCATCGCCGAGCCGCTCGACGGCTATATCACGCCGGAGTTCAAGGACCGCTTCATCGACACGTTCCTGTCGCCGTCCGTCATGGAAGGCAAGACCTACGGCCTGCCGATCGCGGCGTCGGCCAGAGCCATGTATTACAACAAGGACATCCTTTCGAAGGCCGGCGTCGCCAATCCGCCCGCGACCTGGGCCGAATTGCAGGATGCGGCGAGGAAGATCAAGGAATCCGGCGGCGACGTGTTCGGATTCGGCCTGCAGGGCAAGGAGATCGAGACCGACGTCTATTATTACTACGCCATGTGGTCGATGGGCTCGGAAATCCTCAACGAAGACGGCTCATCGGGACTCGGCACCCCCGGCGCGCTTGAGGCCGCCAAGCTCTACAAGTCGCTGATCGACGAGGGGCTGACCGAGCCGGGCGTCACCTCGCTCAACCGCGAGGACGTGCAGAACCTGTTCAAGCAGGGCAAGGTCGGCATGATGATCACCGCGCCGTTCCTCTCCAACCAGATCAAGGAAGAAGCGCCGAACCTCAGTTACGGCGTGGCCGCCATCCCCGCCGGCCCGACGGGCGCGCGCGGCACCTACGGCGTCACCGACTCCATCATCATGTTCCAGAACTCGAAGAACAAGGAAGAGGCCTGGAAGCTCCTCGACTACCTGTTCACCACGGAACAGCGCGCCAAGTTCACGCAGGGCGAAGGCTTCCTGCCGGTGAACAAGGAAGAGGCCAAGATGGACTACTACGTGAACAACGCCGATCTGGCCGCGTTCACCGCGCTGCTACCCGACGCCCGCTTCGCGCCGGTCATCCCAGGCTGGGAGGAGATCGCGCAGATCACGTCCGACGCGATGCAGAAGATCTATCTCGGCAAGCCGGAAGAGATCGACGCCACGCTGAAGGATGCCGCCGCCAAGGCGGACGCGATCCTGAAAAAGTAGGATTGGCTCCTCTCCTTCTCCCCGTTTGCGGGGAGAAGGTGTCATGAAGCGACGGATGAGGGGCGGCACGCTCTTTGGCGACCTTCGCGCCGCCCTTCATTTGTCTGCCGGCATCTTCTCCGCGTAAACGGGGCGAAGACAGCCTATCGCAGCCCCCAACCTGCCGAGACCGATGAACAACCGGGCCCTGCCCTATCTGCTGCCCCTGCCGAGCCTGCTTCTTGCGGCTGTGGTGATCTTCTGGCCGGTCTACGACCTGATCCAGATCTCCACGCACGAGGTTAGCCGCTTCGGTCAGTTGCGCGATTTCAACGACTTCGCCAATTACACGGCGCTGTTCAGGGACCCCGATTTCATCAACGCATTGCTCAGGACCGGCCTCTGGACGCTGCTTGTCGTCGGAGGCGCGCTGCTGGTGTCGATCCCGGTGGCGATGATCCTCAACATGGATTTTTACGGGCGGGGGATCGCCCGCGTCATCATCATGCTGCCATGGGCAGTGTCTCTGACCATGACGGCGATCGTCTGGCGCTGGGCGCTGAACGGCGAAAGCGGCATGCTGAATTCGGCCCTGCGCAATCTCGGCATCATCGACCAGAACATCCAGTGGCTGGCGAGCGCGACGACCGCCTTCCCCATGCAGGTGCTGATCGGCATCCTCGTCACCGTCCCCTTCACGACGACGATCTTCCTCGGCGGCCTGTCCTCCATACCGGAGGATCTTTACGAGGCCTCGGCGCTGGAGGGGGCGTCGCCGGTGCAGCAATTCACGCACATCACCTTTCCGCTGCTCAAGCCCTTCGTGAACATCGCCATCGTGCTCAACACGATCTACGTGTTCAACTCGTTCCCGATCATCTGGGTGATGACGCAGGGCGGGCCGGCAAACTCCACGGACATCCTCGTCACGCATCTCTACAAGCTGGCGTTCCGCATCGGAAAGCTCGGCGAAGCTTCTGCCGTATCGCTGGTGATGTTCGCCATCCTGCTCGTCTTCACCTTCATCTATGTCCGCCTCGCCATGCGGGAGAACCGCGCATGAGCCCCAAGGTCAAACGGACGCTGATCGCCTGGCTGCTTCTCGCGCCGCTCATCATCGTGACGCTGTTTCCTTTCGCGGTGATGTTCCTGACGGCGGTGAAGCCGAAAACCGAGGTGCTGTCGCCCACCTGGTGGCCGAGCGAGTTCCGCTGGTCGAATTTTGCCGAGATGTGGGTGGTGACCAAGTTCGGTCAGGCGCTGCTCAACTCGCTCTACGTTTCGGTCATCGCGACGGTCGGTGCGATCGTCTTCTCGATCCCCGCCGCCTACGCCATGTCGCGTTTCCGTTTCGCCGGCCACGGGGCGTTCCGCCAGTTCCTGCTGATTTCGCAGATGATCTCGCCGATCGTGCTGGTGCTCGGCCTTTTCCGGCTGCTCGCCGCCTGGGGCCTGATCGAGAGCACGACCGCTGTCGGCTTCGTCTACATGGCCTTCAACATCGCCTTCACCGTCTGGATGCTGCAAAGCTACTTCGACACTATCCCGAAGGACCTCGAGGAAGCGTCGTGGATGGAAGGCGGCAGCCGCTGGCTGACGCTCCGGAAGGTGTTTTTGCCGCTCGGCGTGCCGGCCATTGCGGTCACCGCCATCTTCACCTTCATCAACGCTTGGAACGAATTCGTCGTCGCGCTCACCATGCTGCGCCGGCAGGAGAGCTACACGCTGCCGATCCAGGTCTTCTCGCTCGTCGCGGGTCGCTATACGATCGAATGGCATCACGTCATGGCCGCGACGCTGCTCGCGACAGTGCCGGTGGCGATCCTCTTCATGTGGCTCCAGCGCTACCTCGTTCGCGGGCTGGCGCTCGGCGCCGTCAAGTAGCAGCCCAAGGAGTCCCCCAATGTCCAGGAAGCAGGTTTTCGGTTCGTCGCACGTTCCCCTCTCGCCAGCCGTCCGCGCAGGCGACATGGTCTACGTCTCCGGGCAGGTGCCGGTGAAACCGGACGGCTCGATGGAGAGCGGCAATATCGAGGCGCAGACCCGGCAAGTGCTCGAAAACGTCAAGTCGGCGTTGGCTCTGGCCGGCGCGACCATGGATCAGGTGGTGAAGACCACCGTCTGGATCGAGGACGCTCGCGACTTCGGCGGCATGAACAAGGTCTACGGCACATTCTTCCCGAGCGAGCCACCGGCCCGCACGACGGTCGAGTCGCGACTGATGCTCGACATCAAGGTCGAGATCGAGGCGATTGCCTACGCTCCCAAGGGCTGAGTGCCACCGCAAACATGCGCATCTTCACAGCCTCGCTCGCGACCGAGACCAATACCTTCTCGCCGGTGCCGACCGACCGTGCATCGTTCGAGATGGCGTTCTACGCCGGACCGGGACGGCATCCCGGCACCCCAACTCTCT
>OEIU01001963.1_pt1 | contig 11737 bp, 6 predicted proteins | sample 1539221 | NCBI WGS metagenome assembly OEIU01 (sample SAMN03792071, study PRJEB22550) | activated sludge metagenome | feature: wastewater treatment plant; material: activated sludge; isolation source: Wastewater treatment plant of a petroleum refinery complex | place: Argentina: Zarate | collected... | reverse complement strand
ATATTGGGTCGAGGTCGGCGAGGTTGGGGAAGAGGCGGATGCGCGAGGGGGTGGATGTGGGAAGAGTGGGATTGTGATTGGGATTTGGGTTCGGACCGGAGTCAGAGCCGGGAGCAGGAGCAGGAGCAGGAGCAGGAGTAGGAGTAGGAGCAGGATTGGGAACAGGATTGGGAGTTGGGGTGGTGGGCTTGGGTGAGCGGGGGGGCTGGGTGAGGAGTTTGAGGGTGTAGAGGTGGATTCTGGCGGCCATGAGGGCGTTGGCGGCGTTGCGGGTGTGGATGGCGTGGGTGGTTGGGTCTTTGTAGTCTTCGGGGCCGCGGTCGGGGGCGCGGGAGAAACGCTCCATGACGGTGGTGCACGCGACGAGAACGGAGTTGGCGGAGGCGAGGGCGGAGAGGCGGAGGCGGCGGCGGATCATGGACTCGATGGCGTCGAGGCGGGCGGCGATGTCGGGGCGGGCGAGCCAGAGGGCGAGGGACTCGAAGCTGGTGTTGGCCTTGTGGGCGATGTCGCCGAGGGCGGGGTGGGGGTTGCAGACGTCGGCGAGGATCTTCTCGGCGGGTTCGGGCGGGGGATCAACCTCGGGGGGGGGGAGGGGGGTGGGGGCAGTCAGCCGCGCACGCCAGAGGGCGCGCGCGGGGTCTTCGGTGCGGGTTGAGCATGTGGACATTGGACCCCCCGAGCGATGCGCTGCGTTCCCCCGATGGCCGGCCCTGGTGGGGCTGGCGATGGGGTAGTATGGCATGTGTTTGGGGTGGCGTCAAGGGGTTGATTGGGTTTTGATAGTATTATCATAAAAATCTGGCAGCGATGGAGTTACGGAGCGGCGGCGCCCTCAAGCCCGCCACTTTGAGGCTGAGAGTGCTCGCAAAAATGGGCGGTATTGCAGGGCGATGGCACAGGAGGCTGCCGTCCCCCCCGGCACCCTTCGCCGGATCAATCGAACAGCGCGGCGGTGTCCTCCCGCCGCACGATTGCACTCAACTCAGACCAGCGTTCAACGAATGACGCCGCCGAAACGCGCCCAAGTTCGCTCGGCTCGATCTTGTTCAGCCCGCCGCCGTAGACCCGGCCCTCGCCTCGGAGCTCGTGGCCGGTGACTTGGCCGAGAAGTTCATGCACGTCTGCACCGCGCTCGGGGTGCTTGCGGAGCATGGCCGCGAAGCCGCTCAGCGGGTAGAGCATGAGGTACAGATTCGTCCCGATGGCGCGGGAGCGGTTGTAGATGAACCGGAAGGGCTGCTTCTCGTCGGAGCCGCGCCCCATGTAGGTGCACAGGAAGGGGCACGGCTCGCGCTGCTCCTGCTTGTACCACGGAGTGCGCTTGCCGACGAGATAGCCGTCCTTGACGCCGAGCAGTTCGGCGGTTTTCAAGTATTCCCACAGGGCCGGATGGCGCTGCTCGACCACATGCTCGGGAAGGTCGCAGTCGATGACGCAGAGTTGGCGGTCGATCACCGGATAGCCATCGTCGTCGGGTTCGATGACGGTGGTCTTGAGGTGACGCGGGCTGGGGAGGATCGGGCGCAGGAACTTCGCGGGAAGGCCGCGCCGCTTCGCGTCGGCGCGATCCAGCACAAAGAACTTATTATCGCCGGTGGCGATGCCGCGCTGGACGCGGAAGAAGTCGGAGAGCGTCGGGCCGGTGCCGTCGCTGAGCGTGTGCCGGTCGTTCTTGGCGTGGGTTGGATAGATCGTCCATTTACGCGACTCGCGCAGGCGGTCGAGAGAGATGAGATCGCTGGCGTGCGGCTGCTGGAGAGTGCCGCCAAACGTGAACTCGGGTGAGTGATCGGGCGGCGGTGGGGCCTTCTTGAAGACCAGGACGACCGAGGACACGAACGCATCACCGAACTGAACGTCTTCGGGATCGAAGCGGTGAGCGCGGATCAGCGTGACGCGATCCGTCAGAAAGCCCTTGAGCGAGGCTCCGTAGTTGACATCCATGAACTCCGACGGGATGAGCCACGCGGCATAGCCGTCGACTTCCATCCATGCCGTGGCGAGCAAGAGGAAGTAGACGTACAGACCGGCAAGCCCGTTGACCTCGACGTCGGTCATCATGAACGCGAGCCGTTGCAAGCGCTCCTTGTCCTCGCGATCGATGTGGTGGTGGCGGACGTAGGGCGGATTGGCGAGGACCAAGTTGGGCGCGGGCGGGCAGGTGTCGTTGGCGATGATGCGGGTGAAGTCGCCGCGTACCACTTCCAGCCCGGCATCGGCCCACAGATCGCGGGCGGCGTCGGCGAAGGCGGGATCGAGCTCGATGCCGACGGCGCTGTCGATCCGCTTGGGGCCATAGACCGCGAGCGCGGCGGAGAAGAAACTGCCCGAGCCGATGGACGGGTCGGCGAAGCGGATTCCACGCTTTCGCGAACCGATCAGCGTGCCGACGTAGCGGGCGATATCGACGGCAAGTGCGTTGGGCGTGGCGAACTGGCCGAGGCGATTCCGCTCGGCTGCCGACTTGGTTGCATCAATCGCCGACTGAATCGTCTGGCGTTGCGCTTCGGTCGCTTTGTCTTCCTGCGCGATCATGCTGTTCACAGCCCCAGTTTCGCAAGGTCGTCGATGCGATGCTCCCACACCCAGTCGATCCCTTCGGCCGCCTCATAGCCGAGATAGTCGCTGCCGAAGTACCCGCAGAGGAAGAGGGCAAAGCACACGTCCCTGCCGAAGGTGGCTTGGAGTTGGTGGACTTTGGTCGCTTCCTCTTTGCGCCGCTTGTTGGTGTTGGTGAAGTCGCCCGCCGACTTGGCCTCGATGAGAGTGGGCAGGCGGTCCTTCCGCGGTTTCTTCGGCTGGATCACCACATCAACCGGGATGTTCACCTTGACGCTGGTCCCGACACCGAGATTCATGCGGAATGAGTACGTTCCCGCTTCCATCTCCGTCAGCGGCTTTCCGGTCGGGTGGGATTGCTTCCGATAGCCCCGCTTGTCCAGCCACTCGCCGACCATCTTGAGCTGGCGCTGCTCTTGAGCGTTTCGGACGATCGGGTTCGCGACCGCGCTACACAGGCGGTCGGCGACGATCGTGGATGCTCGGTCACGCTCGTGGTCGGTCGGGTCTTTCTTCGCGTCAAGCCACGGGAAGATGTCGCGGTCCAAGAGTCTCGCCAGCACGCGGCACACTTTGCCCAAGTTCTCGTCGAGCAGTTCCGCCTTCATGCGGGCGGCGAGTTTGCCTTCCTCCATGCTGCCGATGAGCGACTTGCTCGCGCTCGCAAGCCCCACCAAACGGTCCACCGCGAGCGGCGGCGCGGTACACATGCGGAGCGTGGGCAGGGCGCTGGGATTCGCTCTGAGCGTGGCCGCATCGAGGTTGCGGAGATCGTGTGTGGCGATGAGCGAGGCCTTGACGTGCTCGGTCGTTTTGACGCGCGTCGACCGGAACGCTTGCGGCGCGAACTCCATGAACCACTGATTGAACTGGTCCACGGATGCCGCGACATCGGCCTTCCAGAGGTGCGGTTTGTCGGCATTGACGCGCGGCGGCGGCAAACGGCCCGTTGGCTTCCGGCTCCGGGCTGTCGGCTTCTTCCGTTGGGCCATAGAGTGAGCATACGGAATGTGTTTGGGTGTGTCCAACTGTGCTGTCGGTTGGCATGGCGACACCAGTGACCTATTGCCCCGGCAGGTTCTTCTCGATCCAATCATCCTGGCGGAGGACTTCGGCGCGGCTGACTCGGCCGCGGCGTTCGGCTCTGCGCTGGGCGAGGGTGAAGATGGCGGAGGCTCGGGAGCGGGCCATGCCGAGGAGTTCTTCGCTGGCGCCCGCGCCGGACTGCATGGCGCGGATGGTGGCGGCGAGTTTGGGGGCGTGGAGGCGGACGATCTCGTCCTCGAGGCTGACGAACATCTGGGCGCTGCCGGGGTCGCCCTGGCGGCCGGCGCGGCCGATGAACTGGCGGTCGATGCGGCGGGCGGTGTGCATCTCGGAGAGGATGACGTGGAGGCCGCCGGCGGCGCGGGACTCGCGGTCGAGTTTGATGTCGGTGCCGCGCCCGGCCATGTTGGTGGCGACGGTGACGGAGCCGTGGTTTCCCGCGCCGGAGATGAGGTCGGCCTCGTCTTTGTCGAAGTTGGCGTTGAGGACGCGGTGGAGGATGTCGCGGGCGGTGAGGCGGGTGCCGAGGATCTCGCTGGCCTCGATGGAGCGGGTGCCGACGAGGACGGGGCGGTGGGCGGCGTGGAGTTTCTGGATGGACTCGACAATGGCGTTCCACTTGGCTTCCTGGGTGCGGAAGATGCGGATGGGCCAGCGCTCGCGGATGAGGGGGCGGTTGGTGGGGACGACGGTGATGGGGCGCTCGTAGACCTTCTCGATCTCGATGGAGGCGTCGGCGGCGGTGCCGGTCATGCCGCAGAGGAAGGGGTAGGACCGGAAGAAGCGCTGGAAGGACATGCGGGCGAGGGTCTCGCGGTCGGCGGTGATCTCGACGTCTTCCTTGGCCTCGACGGACTGGTGCAGGCCGTGCTCCCACGAGCGATCGGGGAGGAAGCGGCCGGTGTATTCATCGACGATGACGACGCGGCCGTCGACGATCTGGTACTGGTGGCCGTGGAGGTAGCAGTGGCGGGCGACGAGGGCCATGCGGACGAGTTCCTCGGCGCGCCGGGTGGCGCGCCAGATGGGCTCGTCGAGGGCGTTGGACATTTCCTCGACGCGGTGGCGGCCGCGCCGGGTGAGTTCGGCCTTGCGGCGGAGGTGGTCGATGGTGTAGTCGGCCTTGTCGTCGAGTTTCTTGGCGAGCCAGGCGGCGTCCTTGTAGACCTTGGACATCTCGTCCTCGCGGCGTGAGCGGGCGATGATGAGGGGGACGACGCCCTCGTCGATGAGTACGGCGTCGGCCTCGTCGACGAGCGCGGCGCGGAGGCCGGGGATCATGGGGCCCGCGCCGGCCGCGCCGCCGCCGGCGAGGAGGCGGCGTCCGGCCCAGGCGGTGGTGAGTTGGCCGAGGCGGAGTTGGTCGCGGAGCCAGTCGGCGGTGATTTGTTTGGGCGTGCCGTAGACGATGGGGCGGGCGTAGACGCCGAAGCGCTCGTGCTCGTCCATGGACTGGACGATGGCGCCGACGTCGCAGCCGAGACGGCGATAGATGGCGGCGCGGCTGTCGGCGTCGCGCTGGGCGAGGTAGTCGTTGACGGTGTAGACGTGGACGTAGCGGTGGGACCAGGCGAGGAGGGGGGCGGTGAGGGAGCCGGTGAGGGTCTTGCCCTCGCCGGTGACCATCTCGACGACGCGCCCGTTGTACATGGCCAGGGCGGCCATGACCTGGACGATGTAGGCCTCCTCGCCGGTGGCGCGCCGGGCGACCTCGCGGACGACGGCGAGGGCGCGCCGGATGGCGGGCTGGTCCTGGCGGCCGCGCACGAAGAGTTCGCGGGTCTCACGGACGACCTCGTCGAGAGCGGCGTCGGAGTGGTTGCGGAGATCGGGGGAGAGGAGGTCGACGGCCTCGGCTTCGGAGCGGAGCCACTTGAGGGAGACGTGGCCGGTGCGGACCTTCATGCGGAGCATGGACGCGAGGATGTCGAGACCCTTGGGGTTTTCGGGGCGTCGCCTGCGGGAGCGCAGGGACTCGAAGAGGGCGTGGTAGCGGGTGACTGTGGACATGCGAGGTGTCGAGGTGTCGAGGTTTCGAGGTTTCGAGGTGAGGGGGCGCGCCGTTGACACCTTGACACCTCACACCTGGGCACCTGCTAGAGGTGGACTCTCCCCTGGATTTCGTTGTGCAGGCGGTCGAGCCATTGGGCGAGGAAGGGCTTGTTGGGGAGCTTGAAGCGGACTTTGACGCGTTCGCCGGGGTAGGTGAGGGCGGCCATGTTGGCGGGGTCGGCGGCGTAGATGGTGACGTTGAACTGGGGGCGTTTGGTGACGCGGCCGGACTCGTCCTTGGAGTCGGTCTCGAAGGCGCCGCCGCCGGAGAATCCGAGGGCTCCGCTGGGGAGGACGCGCTGGCCGGCGGGGACGACGACGAAGCGGTCGGCGGGGAGGATCTGGTTGACGTCGGAGATGAGGCGGACGTCGCACTGGAGGGGGAGGCTTTCGGCGGCGGCCTTCTCGAAGAGCCAGGCGGCCTGGCGCTGGTCGAGGGTGGCGGCGACGCGGACGGTGGAGGGATCGACGATGTCGCAGACGGGGTCGCCGCGTTTGACGAAGCCGCCGAGGCGATCGGCGGGGTCGGCGCCGGCGACGCGTCCGTCGTGTGGGGCGCGGACGACGAGCATGTCGATGCGGCGGTTGACCTCCATGAGGTTTTCGCGGGCGACGGTGATGCGTTCGACGGCCATGGAGACGGTGGCGGGGTCGCCGCGGTTGACGGCGTCGCGTTCGGAGATGGCGAACTCGTCGAGCTGGGACTGCATGGAGCGTTTGCGTTCGAGGAGTTCGCGGTTTTCGAGGGTGACGATGGGGTCGCCGGCGGCGACGCGATCGCCGGGGCGTTTGTGGACGGCGAGGACGAAGCCGTCGGTGCCGTAGTGGAGGGAGTCGCGGACGGTGCTCTCGACGACGCCGGTGCCGTGGCGGCGGTCGGGCATGGGGATGACGCCGAGGCCGACGGCGAAGAGGGCGACGATGGCGAGGGTGGTGAGGACGGCGCGGGCGCGGTGCTCGGCGAGGGCCGGGGCGGAGGCGAGCCAGTGGATGAGCTTGCCGACGGGGAGGATGAACCAGGCGGCGGCGGTCCAGATGGCCAGGACGAGGCCGATGGCGAAGAACTGGCCGAGGATGAAGAGGGTGATGGAGAAGAAGAGGAAGATGCGGTACATGCCGGCGAGGATGCCGTAGACGACGAGGATGGCTTTTTCGGCGGGGTCGGTGGCGGGGGGCGTGAGGTTCTTGAGGCGGTAGATGTGCTTCTGGATGGCCTGGAGGAGGATCTTGTTGGAGCGTTGGGCGAGGTTGGGGACTTCGAGGAGGTCGGCGAGGATGTAGTAGCCGTCGAAGCGCATGAGGGGGTTGGCGTTGAAGAGGATCGTGGCGAAGCTCGAGGAGAGCATGACGTTGAAGGAGAGGCGGGCGAGGATGGAGTTGTCCTGGTTCTGCTGGACGGACCAGACCCAGGCGAAGGCGGCGAGGGCGGCGACGGTGAGCTCGAACATCATGCCGCCGGCGCCGACGGCGATGCGCTGCCACTTGCTGGGGAAGGCCCAGGCGGCGGAGGCGTCCACGTAGGGGGAGGGGAACATGACCAGGAGCATGAAGCCGAACTCGGGGACCTGGCCGCCGAAGCGTTTGCAGATGACGCCGTGGCCGAACTCGTGGATGGCCTTGGTGACGACGTACGCGGCGGGGACGAGCCAGAGGAACTCGGGGTCGAAGATGCGGTTCTCGGAGAACTGGCGGGCGAGGGCGGAGAAGTGGGGGACCAGGGCGTAGACGGCCCAGAGGACGAGGGCGCACCAGGCGATGAAGCCCCAGCGGTTGAGGACGGGGCGGAGGATGGGCTCGCAGGCGGTGAGGATGCGGTCCGGGTTGAAGGCCCGGATCTTGAGATACATGATGCCGATGACCTGGGCGGCGGCCTTCTGTTTGAGGCGTTCGCGGCCACGCCGGAGGAGTTGCTCGGTCTCGGGGGAGGTGTCAACGGAGAGGAGGTTGGACTGGTAGAGCTGGCCGATGAGCTGGATGATCTCGTTCTGGGTGGGGGCGGCGTCGCCGAACTTCTGGAGGGAGGCGTTCCAGGCGGTCTCGACGTCGCGGGAGCCGTCGAGCATTCCGACGAAGTCGTGGGCGATGGGGTTGAGGCGGTAGAACTGGTTGGAGGTGGGGTCGTGGACGACGTGCCAGCGGCGGCCGCGGTAGTGCTGGCGGGTGATCTGGACGTGGGGGCGCAGGCGGGGCTTCATGAGCCGGACGCGGTGCCAGAAGGGGGAGAATGTGGGGCGTTCCTGGGTCATGTGAGGGAGGGGGCGTCGCCGATGTTTGGCGTAGAATCTGCGGGAAGGAGCCGGATCATGTGCCTGATGGGAACGATTCGAAACGGGAAGATCGTCCTTGACGAGGACGCCTCGCTGCCCGAGGGCACGCGGGTTGAGGTGTTGCCCGCGTCGCCGGTGGAGACCGGCGCGCCGGAACTCCGGCCGGGTTCGCCCGAGGCCGTGCTGCGTCTGGCGGGGACGTTGACCGACGAGGAGGCGGACGCGATCATGAAGGTCGTGGACGAGATGCGACAGCAGGATCGGGAGTTCATGCGGCGGGAGTTCGCGGGCGAATGAACTACCTGCTCGACACGAACCAATGGAGCCACATCCAGCGAAAGACTCCCGGCGCGTTGGCACGCACTGCTCTGCGGCCGGCCGGGTCGTCGCTGTTTATCTCGGTCGTGTCGCAGGCGGAACTGCTCGCGGGGGTGGAGAGGCTCGCCGACGGACAGCGAAAGACGGATCTTCGGGGCCTGTACGAGGTGGCGATGCGGTCGAGCGCCGGCGTGTTGCCGATCGACTCTCGCGTTGCGGAGCGATACGCCCTCGTCGCGGCCCAACTTCGGCGCGACGGCACGCCGATCGGGGCGAACGACATGTGGATTGGGGCGACGGCGATTGTGCATGATCTGGTGCTTGTGACGAACGATGCTCACTTTGGGTACATCAAGGGCGTGCGGGTTGAGGACTGGACTGTTGCGTGAGGGGTGGCTCGTGTGTCGCCCCCCCCCTCCCCCGGGGCTTGAAGACCTCGCGGCTGGGTTCCGTGGGCTTACGCCCACGGCAAGGGACTTGGGCCCCTGCGGGGTCAAAGGCAGTTACCACCAGAGCCAAAGGCGGACCTGGTCGAGGATTCGGCGGGTGCCGATCCAGATGAGGGGTTTCTCTTCGGTGTTGAACTTGGCGATGCCCTCGATGCCGGGGCGGAACCAGTCGGGGACCTTGGTGAGGCGGCAGCGGACCTCGAAGAAGTTCTTGCCCTCGGCGGCGGCGGCGAGGGGGACGATGCGTTCGATCTGGAAGGGGATGGCCTGGTCGGGCTTGGCCTTGGTGGTGACCTCGCCGGTGGCGCGGTTTTCGAGAAAGGCTTTGCGGATGAGGGCGATGTCGCGCTCGTCGGCCTTGACGGTGACGATGATGTCGTCGAGGGGGGCGACCTGGAAGAGGAGGTCGCCGGTCTTCATGGTGGAGCCGATGCGGTCCTTGAGGTCGCCGGCGATGATGGTCCCGGCGATGGGGGAGACGATGCGGGCCTTGTTGATGCGGTAGTCGTAGACGTCGGCCTCGGCGCGGGCGCGTTCTTCCTGCTGCTCGGCCTGGGCGACCTTGCCCTGGGCGCCGGGCTCCTTGGACTTGCGGGCGGCCGCGGCCTGGGTGCGGGCCTGCTCGATCTTGCCGAGGGCGTCCTTGAGGCCGAGGGAGAGCTCGGCGGTGTCGAGCTCGACGAGGAGATCGCCCTTGGCGACGACGGCGCCGGGCTCGATCTTGTCGCCGAGTTTCTTGATGACGCCGTCGAAGGGGAGGGAGACGATGCGGCGGACGCGGGGCTCGAGGATGGCCTCGGCGCTGGGGCGGTAGGTCGTCTTGTAGACGCTGATGAAGACGAAGAGGGCGAGGACGGCGACGCCGACGAGTTTCCAGACGGTGTGCTTGGTGCCGACGAGCCAGGCGCCGGCGCGCCGGGCGGAGTCGTAGGCGCGGAGGGGGAGGGCGCGGTCGTCGTTGCGGCGGACGCGGAGCATGGGGCCGATGAGGTCCATGGCGGCCTGCAGGAGTTCGACGGTGGTGAGGTCCATCTGGACGTCGCCCGCGGCTTCCAATGTGAGGACGCCGACGATGCCGCCCTCGCCCTCGGAATCGTCGATGTCGCGGAGGGGGATGGAGACGACCTTGAGGCTGGCGTTGCCGGCGGCGAGCTCGCGGTGGGCGTGGACGATGGCCTGGGAGAGGAGCATGTCCGAGCCCTCGCCGCCGCTTGGAGGCGGGGGGAAGAGGACGGGCTGTTCCTGGTCGAGGCACTCGTCCATCGCGCTGGCGAGTTTCTGGACCATGGCGGTGCGATGGTCGAAGTGTTCTACATCAGAGATTGCCTTGACCTTCACGATGTCGTTGGTGACCCAGCCGAGGGCGACGCGATCGACGGCGAACTGCTTGGCGAGGTCGTTGCAGAGCTGGATGCACGCGCCTTTGAAGTTGGTGGCGGTGTTGACGCTGGCGATGAGGCGCGTCGCAAGGTCGAGGGCGAAGCCGGACATGAGGCTCTTGCGGAGTTGCGCGCGGGAGTAGTGGCCGGCGACGTAGCCGGAGAGGACCTCGGCCATGGCGAGGGTGGAGCGGACGGCGTCCTGCGAGCGGGGCTCGATGAGGAGGGTGGCGACCGCGGCGGGCACGGGTGCTGGTTGCGGGACGCCGCGCGGATTCGGCTGCGCGGGCATCCCCGAGTGCATGGGGACCGCGAGGACGAAGCCGGAACTGGAGCCCGCGCCGTAGTACTGCTCCTGCTTGTCGAGGCCGAAGGCGCGGGCCTGGGAGGTGGAGAAGGCGGCGCGGGCGGCGGTGCGGGATTCCTCGGCGAACTGGATCTGGGCCTGGGGGCCGGCGGGGGCCGCGGCCTGGGCCGCGGCTTCGGCGTCCTTGTCGAGGCCGGAGGGGGGCCAGACGAGTTCGACGCGCGGGTCGACCTCCTCGCCGTCGGACTTGTCGGGGACGTAGAGGACGGCCTGGCGGGCCGCGCTGACCTGGGCGAGGATGCGGAGCATGCGCTCGAAGTAGACGCGATCGTCGGGGGCGGGCGCGTTGAGTTCGGCGACGATGCGCTGCCAGCCGGGGGCTTTGAGGGAGGAGAGGTCGATCACTTGGGAGAGCCTCCCGCTGTGGATGCCGTCGTCGGATGGAGCACTTCATTCAAGTCGAGACCGCCGCCGGGAACCTGTCTGTACGGCTCGGCGGTCGCCGCTGTCGGAGCGGCGGGTTTGTACTTCTCCCATTCTTTGCCCGGATCGGTGAAGCGGACGCGTGCCTGCGTGCCGGCGGGCCATGCCTGGGGGTTTTCGATTTCGACGCGGACGCGGCGGGTTTGGCTGACGGAGTCGGCGACGGGGGAGACGTAGAGGACCTTGCCCATGACCAGGCGGGGGGCGTCGGGCATTTCGACGAGGACCCAGGCGGGGGAGCCTTCCTTGAGGTTCAGGCGGATGGTGTCGGCGGTGTCGGCGTAGGGGTCGAGCCAGAGCTTGTCGATGTTCACGAGTCGCAGGACCTTGGTCTGCTCGGTGACGCCCTCGCCGACCTCGACCATGACCTCCTCGATGATGCCGTCGAAGGGGGCGTCGAGTTTGTAGCGGTCGTACTGGGCCTCGGCCTGCTTGAGTTTGAGGACGTTCTGCTGCTTGTTTCGCTTGGCCTGCTCGTGCTGGACGCGGGCGACCTCCATGCCGATGCGGGCCTCCTCGAACTCGGTGGGGGAGAATGTGTTGGAGCCCTTGATGCGGTCGAACTTGAACTGGGCGAGTTGGGCCTGCTTGGCGGAGCCCTCGATCTCGTTGTCGTTCTCGGCGAGGTCGCGCTGGACGGCGATGGCGGCGAGGATGTCGGCATCGCGGGCCCGGATGAGGATGTCGCCCTTCTTGACGTGCTGGCCGCCGACGGCGATGACCTCGCGGATCTCGGTGGCGGAGGGGAACTGCATGGTGACGTCGCGGCTGGGGCGGGTGTCGGCCTTGAAGCCGCCGAAGTCGGCCGCGATGGTGTCCCAGGAGGGGTCGGCGGCGGCTTGCAAGCCCTGAATCGGGGGCTGTTGAGGTTGG
>OEIU01001962.1_pt1 | contig 11738 bp, 13 predicted proteins | sample 1539221 | NCBI WGS metagenome assembly OEIU01 (sample SAMN03792071, study PRJEB22550) | activated sludge metagenome | feature: wastewater treatment plant; material: activated sludge; isolation source: Wastewater treatment plant of a petroleum refinery complex | place: Argentina: Zarate | collected... | reverse complement strand
CGGCCGCCGGGACGCCACCCGGTTGCCCCGCGCCGAGGGGGGCGAGCCGGCCTCCGAGCCGGTCATGCCCGGAACGCTGCAGCTGCCCCCCGCCGGCAGCCCGATCCTGCTGCTGCAGGATGCGCAGACCCACGGTGGCTATCCGCGCATCGGCCACGCCATCGCAGCAGACCTGCCCCGCCTGGCCCAGTTGCGGCCTGGCGAGTCGGTGCACTTCCTGCCCTGCACGCCAGCCATCGCGAAGCAGCTGCTCGATGCGCAACGCCAGCGCCTGGCACGCATGGCGATCGCGATCGCGCGGCCGGACCGCTCGAACGACGCCTGCCGGCCCTGACCGGCAGGCGTTGCGCAGGCGCTGCCAAATGCCTAGGCTCGACGTCTCTCCAGCAGCGGGTCCAGGCATGACCAACGTTCGCCTCCATGTCGCCGCCGTGCTGGTGGCCGCCGCGCTGCTGACCGCTTGCCAGCAGCCCCAGCCACCCGCGGCAACAACGCCGGATCCGGCCGCACGCAAGGTGGCGCCTGCCGCGCCCGGGTCCGATTGGCCGGCGGCGGTCGCCGCCTTCATCGACGGCTATTTCGAACGCTACCCGACCTTCGCCGCGAATGCCGGCAAGCACGAGTTCGACGGTCGCCTGCCTGACTTCAGCGCAGCCGGACTCACCGCCACCGCACGCTGGCTGCATGCGCAGCGCGATGCCATCGCCGCGTTTTCCGACGACAGGCTCGATGCCACGCAGCAGTTCCAGCGCGAATACGTGCTTTCGGTCATCGACGGCCAGTTGTTCATGCTCGAGGAATCCGGCTTTCCGCACACAAACCCGGAGTTCTACTCCTACGCCTTTTCGCCCAGCATGTACCTGACCCGGCCCTACGCGCCGCTGCCCGCGCGCATGGCGGCTTTCGTTTCCTACGAGGAAGCACTGCCGGAAGCGATCGCGCAGATGCGGGCCAACATGAAGGCGCCGTTGCCGGCCTCCTATGCCGAACTTGGCTTCAACACCTTTGCCGGCTATTCGACCTTCTTCGCCGGCGACGTGCCGGCCTTGTTCGCTGGCGTCGATGACCCCGCGCTGCAGGCGCGTTTCCGCCATGCCAACAATGCGGCGATCAGGGCCACCCGCGAAATGGCCGACTGGTTCACCGCGCGCAAGGCCGATGCCAATCAGGACTTCGCGCTCGGCGCCGAGAAATTCAGCCGCATGCTGCGCGCCAGCGAACGCGTCGACATCCCGCTCGACCGCCTCAAGGCCATCGGCGAGGCCGACCTGAGCCGCAACCTGGCGTCGCTGAAGTCGGCCTGCCACGACTTCGCACCCGCGGCGACGCTGCAGCAATGCGTGCAGAAGGCGGCCATGGACAAGCCCGAAGGCGGCGCGGTCGCAGGCGCACGCCGGCAACTGGCCGGCCTGCGCCAGTTCATCGTCGACAAGGACCTGGTCAGCATCCCTGGCAGCGAGGAAGCCCTGGTCGAGGAAGCGCCACCGTTCAATCGCTGGAATTTCGCCTATATCGAGATTCCCGGTCCCTACGAAACCAACCTGCCCTCGGTCTATTACATCGCACCGCCCGATCCGGCCTGGCCGAAGGCCGAGCAGGAAGCCTACGTGCCCGGGCGCGCAGACCTGCTGTTCACCTCGGCGCATGAAGTCTGGCCCGGGCATTTCCTGCAGTTCCTCCACGCGAACCGCTCGCCCTGGACGTTTGGCCGCCTGTTCGTCGGCTATGCCTTTGCGGAAGGCTGGGCGCACTACAGCGAAGAGATGATGTTCGACGCCGGCCTCGAGGGAGCAACGCCGGAGATCCATATCGGCCAGCTCGGCAACGCCCTGCTGCGCGACGTGCGCTACCTGTCGGCGATCGGCCTGCACACCGGTGGCATGAGCATGCAGCAATCCGAACAGATGTTCCGCGACGAAGCCTTCCAGGATCCCGGCAATGCGCGCCAGCAGGCCGCACGCGGCACCTACGACCCGGGTTACCTCAACTACACGCTCGGCAAGCTGATGATCATGCAGTTGCGCGAAGACTGGATGGCAGCACACGCCGGGCCCGACGCCCTGAAGGCCTTCCATGATCATTCCCCCGGCTGGGGCGGCCCGCCGATTCCGCTCGTGCGCGCGCAGATGCTCGGCGGAAAACCCGAGGCGAAACTCTGGCAGGGCCCGGCACTCGGGCCGCCGGCCTACTGATCCGGGCGACGCACTCATGCCACGCCACATCGATTTCAATTGCGACCTCGGCGAAGGTTGCTGCAACGATGCCCGGATCATGCCGCTGATCAGCTCGGCCAACATCGCCTGCGCTGCGCATGCGGGCGACGAGGCGAGCATGCGCGCCACGCTGCGCCTTTGCCGCGAGCACGGCGTCCTTGCCGGCGCCCATCCGGGTTATGCCGACCGCGAGCATTTCGGCCGACGTGAATTGCAGTTGCCGCCGGACGCGATCGCGGATCTCGTCCACGGGCAACTGCAGCGCCTCGCGACGATGGCGCGCGAGGAAGGCGTCGCCCTCGTCCACGTCAAGCCGCACGGCGCGTTGTACAACCAGGCAGCCAGCGACGCAGCTCTTGCCGATGTCCTCGCCACAACCGTCCACGCATTCGACCCGCGCCTGGTCCTGGTCGGCCTGGCCGGCAGCGAGTTGCCGCGCGCCGGCGAGCGCGCAGGGCTGCGCGTCGCCCATGAGGCATTCGCGGATCGCCGCTACCGCGCCAATGGCAGGCTCGCCGCTCGCGGCACGGCCGGCGCCGTCATCGATGAGGTCGAGGATGCGGTGGACCAGGCGCTCTCGATCGTGCTGCACGGCCAGGTCGATACGGTCGATGGCGGAGTCCTTGCGCTCGCTGCCGATACACTGTGCCTGCACGGTGATCGCGCGGATGCCGTCGTGTTCGCACAGCGACTGCACGACGCATTCGCGGCGACCGGCGTGGAAATCGGTGCGCTGGCCGGGACATCGGCATAGGCCAGCGCGTCGAATAGGCGCGAATCCGCCGGCGGGTTAGCATGCAGGCCGGCCCCCCCCAACGGTTCCATGCCATGCCCGTCGCCATCAACTACTGGCCACTGCTCGGTGTCGCCGTCGTCATCGCCGGATTCGCGATGCGGCGCAATCCCGTGCTCGTCGTCGTCGTCGCCGGCCTGGTCAGCGGGCTCGCCGCGGGCATCAGCCTGCCGGACCTGCTCGCCCTGCTCGGCAAGACCTTCGTCGAGAACCGCGTGCTGCTGCTGTTCGTGCTGACCCTGCCGGCGATCGGCCTGCTCGAGCATTTCGGCCTGCGCGAACGCGCCCGCATCTGGATCGCCGGATTCCGCGGGCTGACCCTGGCCCGTTTCCAGATCACCTATCTCGGCATCCGCCAGTTGCTCAGCATGGCCGGACTGACCCACGTCGCCGGACACCCGCAGACGGTGCGTCCGCTGGTCGCGCCCATGAGCGAGGCGGCCGCCGAACGCACGCTGGGCCCACTCACTGACAAGGAGCGCGACGCGGTCCGCGCCAGTGCCGCGGCCACCGACAACATCGGCCTTTTCTTCGGCGAGGACGTGTTCATGGCTTTCGGCGCCGTGCTCCTGATCCAGGGCTTTTACGCGCGCAACGGAATCGTCCTCGAGCCGCTGGCCATTTCCTTGTGGGCCCTGCCGACCGCAGTCGCCGCGTTTGTCATCCACGGCATTCGCGTGCGCCTGTTGCAACGCCGGCTGGAGCGCGAACGCTCGAACGCCGATGCCAGCGGAGCCGCCGATGCTGCGCGTTGAGTACCTGTACTGGCTGGTGGGCGCACTACTGATCGCCTCGGCCTGGCTCAACCTGCGCGAACGCCACTACGCGATGGCGGCGTTCTGGCTGATTCTCTCAGGCCCATTTGTTTTCGGCGATATCGTACTTGCTGCCGCACAACGCAGCGAGGCCTTGCCATCCCAGCTGATGGGCGGCGGTGTGGTGGCACTGGGACTGCTCGCGGCCAGGGGCGGCCTGCGCATGAAAGCCGACTCGCCCGCCGAACAGGAACGCCGCGACCGCTCGGCGGCACTGATCGGCAACCGGCTGTTCGTGCCGGCCCTGGCCATTCCCGCGCTGACCCTGCTGCTGTTCCTGGCCGGGCGTCACCTGTCGCTCAACGGCACGCCCCTGCTCGACCCCAAGGCATTGACGCTCACTTCGCTCGGACTGGCCAGCATGCTGGCCCTGGTCGGCGCCGTGCGCGTGACCCGGGCCCGGCCGGTGCAGTCGATCCTCGAAGGGCGACGCCTGCTCGATTCGCTGGGCTGGGCCGTGCTGCTGCCGATGATCCTGGCCACCCTCGGCGGCGTGTTCGCGGCGACCGGCGTCGGCGAGACAATTGCCGCGCTGACCAGCGCCGTCATTCCGGTCGACAGCCGCCTGGCCTGCCTGCTCGCCTTCGCGTTCGGCATGGTCGCTTTCACGGTCATCATGGGCAATGCCTTTGCCGCGTTCCCGGTGATGATGGCCGGCATCGGCCTGCCCTTGCTGATCCTCAGGCACGGGGCCGATCCCGCCATCCTCGGCGCGATCGGCATGCTGACCGGGTACTGCGGCACCCTGCTGACGCCGATGGCGGCCAACTTCAACATCGTGCCTGCGGTCCTGCTCGAACTGCCCGACCAGTACGGCGTGATCCGTTCGCAGGTACCGACCGCGCTGGCGTTGATGGCGGTCAACGTCCTGCTCATGATCCTGCTGGTGTTCCGATGAGCCAGGCCGTCGTCCTCGTGCTCGGATTCGAACCGTTCGCCGGCGAATCGGTCAATCCCGCGCAGGAAATCGCGCGCCGTCTCGACGGCGAGATCATCGACGGTCACCGCCTGGCCGGCGCCGTGCTCCCGGTCGAATTCGCCGAAGCTCCGCGGGCACTGGCCGACCTGCTCGACCGGCACAGGCCTTCGCTGGTTGTGGCACTTGGCCAGGCCGGCGGACGCAGCGAGATCGCCTTCGAGCGCGTCGCGATCAATCTGATCGACGCCCGCATCGCCGACAACGCCGGCCTGCAGCCGATCGATGCGCCGGTGCTCGACGGCGGCGCCGGCGCCTATTTTTCGACCCTGCCGATCAAGGCCATGCACGCGTGCCTGCTGTCACTTGGCATTCCGTCCGCGCTGTCGCTCAGTGCCGGCACGTTCGTCTGCAACCAGGTCTTCTACTGGTTGTGCCACCTGCTCGCCAACGAACACGCGCAGACACCGGGAGGGTTCATCCACGTGCCGTGGCTGCCGGAACAGGCCGCCCTGCACCCCGGCGAGGCCAGCCTGCCGCTGGATACCATGCTGCGCGGGATCCGCGCCGCCATCGAATGCGCTCTGCGCACGCGCGAGGACCTGCACGTGGCCGGCGGCACGACGTTCTGATCGTGGCCCGGCAACGGCGAAGCGTGCCTCAGCAACCTTCGCCCTTCTTTTCCGCCCGGATGACCTCGACGATCATTTCGCCGGTGTCGACAAACGGCAGGTAGACCTTGATCGGATCGGTCGCGTAGTAGAAACCGCCCTTGCTCGGCGCCTTGACCTTGTCGCGCACTTTCGATTCGAAGACCTGGCCGACTGCCTTCGCCGGCGTGGCAATGGCGAACTTGCGGACCTTCTCCAGCGGCACGCAAGCCAGCAGCCGGGTCGGCTGGAACGGGCGGATGTCGAGGTAAAGCGGCTCGACCAGCTTGCTTTCGCGCACCGAGCCATCGTCGCCAAGCAGGTAGATGATCGGCTTGAACACCGCATTGCCGCGACCATGCGGGTTCGAATCGGCAATCACCTGGACGCGCAGCGCGACATGCTCGAACTCGCGCGACAGCTCGACTTCGCGGAAGCGGCTCTTGCCTTCGGGAAACATGCGCTGGTCCGCATTGCGTTCGATGGTCAGGTGCTCCGGCCGATCGAGGCCGAGTACGACCACACCGTCGCCGGCCGCTTCCCGGACCGGCGAATCAGCCGGCCGGGCACCGAACAGGCGCTCCTTCCAGACCACGAATGGATTGGCCGCGCCGGCAGGGGTCGCCGACAGGGCTACCGCCAGGCCGAGCAGGCCCGAGGACATTGTCCGCAGCAATGCGGAACGGCGCGCGGATCCGGCCGCTTCCGGCGGCCGGCGCAGATCGCGCCCGCCGCTTCGCGCAATCCTACTCGTTGGCGAGCGGCATGAGCTCGCCGCCATCCTGGGTGAAGGTTTCCAGATGCAGGGTATTGCCGATGCTGGCCACGGAATGCCGTTGTTCATCGGTCGCCTTGTTGCTTTCGCGTCGGCCATTCTTGAGCACGATCCCGGTGATTTTCTTGGTTTCCTTCAGTTCGCTGATGTAGCCGAAAAGTTCCGCCTTGCCGAACGTGTAGCTGTCGATCTTGTAACGGTCTTCCTTGGCCGGGGTGACGATGGCGCGCCCGTCGCGGATGTCGCCGGCATGGACCACACCGGACAGGAACAGGGCCAGCATCGACAGAACGAGCGCAGAGCGCATCTTGATCATCATGGCATTCATGGGATCTCCTGATTAATTCTTTTCAGCGGTGGTCGAACGGATCTCTTTGATTTCGCCATCGTCGTCGATGAAGGCGGCAAAGCCGAGTGCAGCCGAGATCTTTGCCAGCGCAACGATGTGGACATCCTTGACCTTTTCCTTCTCGCCCCGTTTCAGCAATACCGTCGCCATCGGCAACGACTGCTCCTTGCGATAGTTCAGCGCGGCGCGAAGATCCTCGGGCGTCAGCGGCGCTTCCATGTAGTCGAACTGTCCGTCCTTGGCCGCGACCAGGGTCACATCGAAACTCGGCGGGACGTTGACCGGCGCCCGCGCCACATCCGACTTGGTGCCGCGCGCGCAAGCGCCGAGGACCAGGGCAAGCACAACCAGCGCGAACAGGCGCAAGGGACGATTCCTGAATACAAGCGACATGGAGGGTTACTCTTGATCCAAAACGGGCTGACTAGCCTACCACCGAAGCTCAGGTGCGTGGCAGGGTCACGCCCTGCTGGCCCATGTACTTGCCGCCGCGATCCTTGTAGCTGGTCTCGCAGACTTCATCGGACTCCAGGAACAGCATCTGGGCCACGCCTTCGTTGGCGTAGATGCGTGCCGGCAACGGCGTCGTGTTCGAGAACTCGAGGGTGACGTGACCCTCCCATTCAGGCTCGAGCGGCGTCACGTTGACGATGATCCCGCAGCGCGCATAGGTCGACTTGCCCAGGCAGATGGTCAGCACGTTGCGCGGAATGCGGAAATACTCGACCGTCCGCGCCAGGGCGAAGGAATTGGGCGGGATGATGCAGACCTCGCCGTTGAAATCGACGAAGTTGCCCGATTCGAAATGCTTCGGATCGACGATGGTCGAGTTGATGTTGGTGAAGATCTTGAACTCGGCGGCGCAGCGCACGTCGTAGCCGTAGCTCGAGGTACCATAGGAAATCATGCGCCCGCCCGACGCATTGAGCTTGACCTGGCCCGGTTCGAACGGTTCGATCATGCCGTGCTGCGCCGCCATGCGGCGTATCCATTTGTCCGATTTGATGCTCATTGGGGGGAACTCTCGATGGGGTGCGTGGATCCGACGCCGGGACCCGGCGCGATCAGGAAACGGGCGGAGCCGGCGGCGCAGCCGTTCCGGCGGGTTCGGCAAAATACCGGAAATGCCCGGTCATCTTCCACTCGAACAGCACATCCTCGACCTGGGTACCGGCGCCGATATTGTGGATGACGAGGGGGCGCAGGCGATCCGCGCTGCGCCGGCCGGAGACGATGCCGATATGCGGCTGGCCGCCATCCAGCCGCCACGAGACGAAATCGCCGGGCAGGAATGACTGCGCATCCGCGCCAGGCGGCAACGCCTTGCCGAGGCGCTGGAAATAGCGCTCGAGGTTGGGCACGCGGCGGTGGTCGATGTTGGGATCGGGCCGGGTCAGGCCCCAGTAGGCCGGATAGGCGGCAAAGTGCGCGCGCATGTCGCGGTGCACGTCGACCTGCAGGTCGATGCCGACCGCCCGCATGGCCCGCACGATGACGTCCGAGCACACGCCGCGATCCGGCGGCAGGTCGCCGCCCGGATAGGCCAGGCGCACATAGGCAGGCGCATAGGCCACGGTCACGCCGACCTGCGCATGCGCCGCGGCGAGCATGCGCTCGACCTCGTCGCCGGCGCGCGCGGCGGCGGCCATGGTCAGTGCGCCGGCGAGGCCGAACAGGATTCGCGCAAGCACGGTCAGGTGTTCTGGATGACGATCTTCGGGAACTGGATCGACTTGTTGCGCGCCTGCAGGGAGAGGCGAGCCGAAGCATTGCGGGCGATTTTCCGGTAGCGCGCGGCGATATCCGAATCCGGCAGCGCGGCGACGGTCGGCATGCCGCCGTCGGCCTGTTCGCGGATACGGATATCCAGCGGCAGCGAACCGAGCATCGGCACGCCATACTGGGCGGCCATGCGCTCGCCGCCGCCTTCACCGAAGATGTGCTCCTCGTGCCCGCAATTCGTGCAGATGTGGGTGGACATGTTCTCGATGATGCCGAGCACGGGCACGTTGACCTTCTCGAACATCTTCAGGGCCTTGCGCGCGTCGAGCAGGGCGATGTCCTGTGGCGTCGTCACGATGACCGCGCCGGAAACCGGCACGCGCTGGCACAGGGTGAGCTGGATGTCGCCGGTTCCGGGCGGCAGGTCGATGATCAGATAGTCGAGATCGACCCAGTTGGTGTCGCTGAGCAACTGCTGCAGCGCCTGGGTGACCATCGGACCGCGCCAGATCATCGGCGTGTCTTCCTCGATGAGGAATCCGATCGACATGACCTGGATGCCGTGATTGACCTTCGGTTCGATGCGATTGCCGTCCCTGGTGTCGGGCTTGCCGGAAAGGCCGAGCATGCGCGGCTGGCTGGGACCGTAGATGTCGGCATCGAGAATGCCGACGCTGGCGCCTTCGGCGCGCAGCGCGAGCGCCAGGTTGGCCGCCACCGTGGACTTTCCGACGCCGCCCTTGCCCGATGCCACCGCGATCACGTTGCGGATATTCGGCAGCGGCGTGAGGCCTTCCTGCACGCGATGCGCGCCGACCCGGCAGGAGACGCCCACCGCCGCCGATTCGATCGAGGCATCGGATTCGAGGGCGGCCTTGACCTGCTCCGCGAGCGTCGATTGCCACGTCAGGGCCGGATAGCCGAGCTGGATGTCGACCGAAACCCTGCCTGCGGATACGCCAACACCGCGCAGCGCGCCGGCCGCCACGAGGTCCAGGCCGCTGTGTGGATCGACGATGGTGGCCAGGATTTCCCTGACCCGATTTTCGATGGTCTCGCTCATGGACTCGATCAATGATGCAAAGATGCCTAGTATGCCTCACCGCAGCGGATGCCCCGATGCATGGCGGCATGCAAACGGCCTGCACCGCCGCAGTCCGGTCCGAACTGTTGCCGCTTGCCGCAGTCCAAACGGTCGACGACCCCATCAACCCGCGAGCCATTTCATGAGTCCAATGCGCCTGATCCTCCTCATCCCGTTCGCCCTCGCGCTGGCCGCCTGCAGCAAGAACCAGCCGTCCGGTGTTCCCGATACCGCTTCCAGCCCGCCACCGACCGCGATGCCGGCGCCCAACCCCGCGCCCGCACCCGCAGCGACGACGCCAGGCGATCCGGTGGCCCCGATCGCCGCGGCCCCGCCCCCGCTGGACAACCAGATCCCGCCTTTCGAGAAGACCGGATTCCCCGACTGCGACGAGTACGTCGAGACCTACCGGCAGTGCCTGAACAGCCGCCTCGGCGACGATGCACGCAAGGTCAAGGCGAGCGAACTCGAGGCTTCCGTGCGCTCGATACTCGGCAATATCGCCCGCGGCGTCGACCCGGGACGGGTGGCCAAGCAATGCCAGAAATCGCGCAAGCTGGCGTCGAAGAAACTCTCCGAACTCGGCTGCTCGCTGTGACATCTGCGGCGCCGGTTGGCGACCAACCGGCCCAGGCGACCCCTCATGGCGGCCCTGCATGCAATAATTCCGCGCCCTGAAACGCGCGGAAACCGGTCGGAATGAGCTCACCCGCAAGGAAGATCCTTGTCTCCAATGCGCTGCCCTATGCCAACGGGCCGCTGCACATCGGACATCTCGTCGGCTACATCCAGGCCGATATCTGGGTGCGCGCCAGGCGCCTGGCGGGGCATGTCGTGCATTTCGTCTGCGCGGACGACGCGCACGGGACCCCGATCATGCTCGCCGCGGAGAAGGCCGGGCTGAGTCCCGAGGAGTTCATCAAGCCAGTCCAGGCCTCGCATGAACGGGATTTCGCCGACTTTTCGGTCGCCTTCGACCAGTACCACTCGACGCATTCGGAAGAAAACCGCGAGCTGTCAGGAATGATCTACCGGCGCCTGCGCGATGCCGGCCACATCACGCGGCGCTCGATCCAACAGCTGTTCGACCCGGTCAAGCAGATGTTCCTGCCGGACCGCTACATCCGCGGCATCTGCCCGAACTGCGGCACGCCCGACCAGTACGGCGACAATTGCGAGAACTGCGGCGCCACCTATGCGCCGACCGACCTGATCAGTCCGCGCTCGGTGATGTCCGGCGCCGAGCCGGTGCTGCGCGACTCCGAACACTTCTTCTTCGGCGTCGGCCATTTCACCACGCTCTTGCGCGAATGGCTGGCCGGGAAACTGACGGGTGGCGCTCCGGTCGCACATTCCGGCGTCGTGGCCAAGCTGGGCGAGTGGCTCAATGCCGAGGGCGGCCTGCGCGACTGGGACATTTCGCGTGACGCGCCGTACTTCGGTTTCCCTATCCCCGACGCGCCCGGCAAGTTCTTCTACGTCTGGCTCGATGCGCCGGTCGGCTACCTGGCCAGCTTCAAGGCGCTGTGCGCACGCACCGGGATTTCCTTCGACGAGTACCTTGATGCCGACAGCAGCGCCGAGATGCATCACTTCATCGGCAAGGACATCGTCAACTTCCACGGCCTGTTCTGGCCGGCCATGCTGCACGGTGCCGGCCTGCGCGTGCCGACCGCCCTGCACGTCAACGGCTACCTCACCGTCAACGGCGAGAAGATGTCGAAGTCGCGCGGCACCTTCATCCAGGCGCGCACCTACCTCGATGCCGGCCTCAATCCGGAATACCTGCGCTACTACTACGCGGCCAAGTCCTCGGGCGGCGTCGTCGACCTCGACCTGAACCTCGAGGATTTCGCCCAGCGCGTGAATGCCGACATCGTCGGCAAGTTCGTCAACATCGCCAGCCGCTGCGCCAAGCTGCTCGAGGCGAATTTCGCGAACCTGCTTGTGGCGGATTTCTGGAGCGCCACTGCGGCAGTCGCGAGAAGCGAATTCCAGCGCAAGGCAGCCGACTTGCTCGCGCAGGCCAGCGGGCAGCTGCGCGATGCCGTCGCCCACTACGCGCGCGACGACTTCAACCGCAGCATCAGCGCGATCATGCAGGTCGCCGATCGGGCCAACGAGTACATCGCCGAATCCGCGCCGTGGGCGCTGGCCAGGGATGCCGCGCGCCGCGACGAGCTGCACGTCGTCCTCTCGACCGGCATCAACCTGTTCCGCGCGATTGCCTGCGCGCTGAAGCCGGTCCTGCCAGCCACGATTGCGCAGGCAGAGGAATTCCTCGCCCTGCCGGGCGGCACGTTCGCCGCTTTCGACGACATCGGCGCCCACCTCGGCAACCACACGGTGCGCTCCTACCAGCCACTGGCCACGCGCGTCGATCCGAAACAGGTAGCCGCCATGATCGAAGCATCGAAGGAC
>OEIU01001961.1_pt1 | contig 11740 bp, 11 predicted proteins | sample 1539221 | NCBI WGS metagenome assembly OEIU01 (sample SAMN03792071, study PRJEB22550) | activated sludge metagenome | feature: wastewater treatment plant; material: activated sludge; isolation source: Wastewater treatment plant of a petroleum refinery complex | place: Argentina: Zarate | collected... | reverse complement strand
TGCGGCGGCCGCGCCCGCTGCTCGACCTGCCGCATCCGCATCATCGGCGATCACGCCGCCCTGCCCGAACCGTCGCAGCGCGAGGCCTTCGTGCTGCATCGGGTCGGCACCGACGATCCCTCGATCCGGCTGGCGTGCCAGCTCAGGCCGCCGGGAGATCTCGCGTTCTTCCAGCTCTTCCTGCCGCATGTGGTCTCCGCCGACGGGCACGGCCCGACGCGCATTGGCGAGGAACGCTATCTCGTCAGCATGTTCGTCGACATGCGCGGCTCGACCAAGCTGGCCGAGAAGCGGCTGCCGTTCGACACTGTGTTCATCGTCAACCGCTTCCTCGGCGCGGTCTCGCAGGCGGTGCTGGAGAGCGGCGGCCGGCCCAACCAGTTCGTCGGCGACGGCATGCTGGCGCTGTTCGGCCTCGCCGTCAGCAGGCGCGAGGCCTGTCGCCAGGCGCTGCATGCCGCGGCGCTGATCTCGGCCAATATCGACGAGCTGAACAAGTTCCTGAGCCACGATCTGCGCGAGCCGATCCGCTTCGGCATCGGCATTCACGGCGGGGAGGTGATCGTCGGCGACATCGGCTATCGCGACCACATGGTGTTCACCGCGCTCGGCGATCCCGTCAATGTCGCAGCCCGGCTGCAGGACATGACCAAGGCGCTCGCCTGCGAGGCCGTGATCTCCGACGAGGTCCGCGCCACCGCCGAACTTGCCGAGGATGTCCTGCCACGCCCCGAGGTCGAAATCCGCGGCCGCAACGAGCCGATGATCGTGCGCAGCGTGGCGGAGACGACGATGCTGATGGCGCTGGTGACGGAGCGTCAGGTGGCGGCGGCGTAGCTATCGTCATTCCGGGACCCGCGTGGCGCGGGCCTGAATGACGAATGGTTTGGTTAACGCCTCAAGCACTCAGCATTCCGCTGCGTGACCCCGCGCACACCCTGAATGCGCGTTCAGCTACCTGCCGCATTTGTAATCCACACTTCTCGAACCGCGTTCTTCCGGGCCCCGACTGACGGGCGATGGGCAAGACAGCCCAACGCGCCAAGACACCGAGCGGTGCACAGCGCAACATCGCAAAGGAAGAACGACCATGCTTCGCAAGATCACTCTCGCCCTCGTCGCCGCCGCTTCGCTCGGCACCATGGCAATGGCCCCGACCTCCGCTTCGGCGGGCGGTTTCTGGCCGCATCATCACCACAGCCATCACCTGCATTTCGGCGTCGGCTATGTCGATCCCGGCTTCAGCGGCTGCTATCGCACCCGCATGGTGTTGACGCCGTACGGCTATCGCCTGCGCACCATCAACGTCTGCCGTTACTGGTAATCGAACCCGGTTCCGCCAGGTTCAAAAAAAGCCCCGGTCGCTTGCGCGGCCGGGGTTTTTGCATGGTCGGTACGACAACTCGCGCAGTTTGAGCGGCCGACGGCCGGGCTCACGTGAGAGCGTGCGCGACTTTGCATCAATATACGGCAAATCCAGCAAAAAGCCCGAATTGCGCCGCGATCAGCGGGTTTTCGCCGCAATCCCCATGCGCATTTGCGCTATCAAGCCGGCCGCTTCCCGTTTATCCTTGAACCGGCGAGCCTGCCGGTGCGTGCGGGGACCGGCGGTTCGTTTTACTTTTTTGATTCCGCGGAGACGACGTGAATGGCTAAGGGTACTGTTAAGTGGTTCAACCCGACCAAGGGCTATGGATTCATCCAGCCCGCGACTGGCGGCAAGGACATTTTCGTCCACATCTCGGCCGTGCAGAAGGCCGGACTGGCGAGCCTCAACGAAGGGCAGACCGTGGAGTATGAAGAGGTCGCCAATCGCGGCAAAACCTCTGCCGAGAATCTCAAGGTCTAGCGTTTAAGCGCGGCGGCTTACTCCCGGAACGCGACCCGGGAGCGAGCTTTTCAGAGAAAATTTTTGCAAGCGGCGTGCGCCCAGACGGGCGAAGTGTCTCGTGCGTCCTGCTGTTCGGCAAACCTGGCGTCGGGCGAACGGCTCAGTCTTCCTTGACCCATTGCGCGACGGTCATGACGTCGGGCGGCTGCAGATAGCCGCGCGGCCACAAATCCAGCACCCACTCGACCCTGGTGGCGCGATCGACCAGCACGGACGTGTTGTGCGGCGTCTGCAACACCAGCGCATTGCCGCGGTAGTGGGGATCGCCGATGTCGTGGAATTTCAGCAGGCCCCACATCTGCAGCACCAGCAACAGGCTGGTGGTGTTGCGCGTGATGTCCCAGCAATCGTAATTGTGCTTGTCGTCGAAATAGCGGAAATCCGCCTTCGCCACCCGCTTGTCGGTGCCGAGGATCGGCCCCATGCGGCGATCGAACCAGATCACGGCCTTCTGCAGCGCGGCCCGCTCTGCCGCGGCGGACGACTGGCCGGCCTTCATGATTTGCGTCAGCGCGGCCTTGTCGCCGGGCGTGAAGTCGAGGATGTAGCGGCGGCGGCAGACGAAGCCGTAGCACACCGTCATCGAGCTAGCCGAGGGCGGATAGATCGAGACCGAGCTGTAGAGGTATTCGACCTTGGGACGCAGCGCGACGGTTCCCTGCGCCGGGCAAGGCGAGGCGAGCGCGATCGTCAGCAACGCGACGAGCGGCGCGAGGCTGGCGCGCGCGGAACTCGCGTGTTTCGGCCGATTGTGCATCATTGAATCGAGCTGCCCTGCCGGAGTGAAGAAAAGCTAGCGCACGCCATTTGCGGTGCCAACATCCGGCAAGCCGTGCAGGAATTTTCCGCACCGACTGTGTCCTTCAGCCCACCGGCAGCGGGGCGTCGCGCTTGACCTCTTCCATGACTGCGTAGGTGCGCGTCTCCCGCACGCCCGGAAGCGCCAGCAATCGCTCGCCGAGGAACTTGCGCCAAGCGGCCATGTCGGCGACGCGGGCCTTGACCAGATAATCGAAACCGCCGGCCACCATGTGGCACTCCAGCACTTCCGGCGCATTCTGCACCGCGCGGGCAAAGCGCTCGAACACGTCGGGCGTGGTCTTGTCGAGCATCACCTCAACGAACACCAGGAGCCCGAGGCCGAGCCGGTGCGGATTGAGGCGGGCGCCATAGCCCTCGACAAAACCGTCGCGCTGCAGCCGCTTCAGCCGTTCGCCGATCGAGGTCGGCGACAGGCCGATGCGTTCCGCTAGCTCGACATTGGCGATGCGGCCATCGCCTTGGAGGATCGAGAGAATTTTACGGTCAATCTTGTCGATATCCATCGTTTATGTGGCCGCTATGGTCATTCACATGATTTTCTAAGGCAAAATCGTTGATTTGTCTATCGAACCACGGAGCGAGGGCGATTAGATAGAGATATTCGCTGAGGAATCGCCCATGCCCCACCCGCCCCCGCCGTTCAGCGCGCCCTATGCGCCCGACGATGCCGCCATCGCCGGCCGGTTGCTCGCCGCGGCGAAACTGAACCCGGCGCAGGAGGCTCGGATCGACCGCACGGCGTCGCGCCTGATCGAATCGATCCGGGCCAATGACGATCCGCTCGGCGGGGTCGAGGACATGCTGCGCGAGTTCGCGCTCTCGACCAAGGAGGGCCTCGCCCTGATGGTGCTGGCCGAAGCGCTGCTGCGGGTGCCGGATGCACGCACCGCGGATGCCTTCATCGAGGACCGGCTCGGTCAGGGCGACTTCGTGCATCACGAGACCAAATCCACTGCGTTCCTGGTCAACGCGTCGGCCTGGGCGCTCGGCGTGTCGGCGCGGGTGATCCAGCCGGGCGAGACGCCGCAGGGCACGCTCGGCCGGCTGACCAAGCGGCTCGGTGCGCCTGCGGTGCGGGCGGCGACGCGACAGGCAATGCGGCTGATGGGCAGCCATTTCGTGCTGGGCGAGACCATCGAGGCGGCGCTGGAGCGGGCGAAGCCGCAAGCGAGACATCACCAGCGCTATTCCTTCGACATGCTCGGTGAAGGTGCGCGCACGGCTGACGATGCCAGGCGCTATTTCGATTCCTATGCCAGCGCGATCGAGGCGATCGGCCGCGCCGCCGATAGCAAGCCCCTGCCCGACCGGCCGGGCATATCGGTGAAACTGTCGGCGCTGCATCCGCGCTTCGAGGCGGTAAGTCGCGAGCGCGTGATGCGCGAGCTGGTGCCGCGACTGCTCGCGCTGGCGCAACAGGCCAAAGCATTCGATCTCAATTTCACCGTCGATGCCGAGGAAGCCGACCGGCTGGAGCTGTCGCTCGACGTGATCGCGGCGGCGTTTTCCGATGCATCGCTACAGGGCTGGGACGGTTTCGGGCTGGCGATCCAGGCTTACCAGAAGCGCGCGGCCGATGTTATCGACTATGCCGACGCGCTTGCACGCAGCCGGAACCGCCGGATGATGCTGCGGCTCGTCAAGGGCGCCTATTGGGACACCGAGATCAAGCGCGCGCAGGAGCGCGGGCTGGACGGCTATCCCGTGTTCACGCGCAAGGCGATGACGGATTTGAACTACGTGGCCTGCGCGCAGAAGCTGCTGGCGCTCCGGGCCCGGATCTTTCCGCAATTCGCCACCCACAACGCGCTGACGGTTGCGACCGTGCTGGAGTTGTGCGGCGACAGCGGTGGCTACGAGTTCCAGCGGCTGCATGGCATGGGCGAAGCGCTGTATACACAACTGCAAGCGGACCGGCCCGAACTCGTGTGCCGGACCTATGCCCCGGTCGGCAGTCACCGCGACCTGCTGGCTTATCTGGTGCGGCGGCTGCTTGAGAACGGCGCGAACTCCTCTTTCGTGGCGCAGGCGGCGGATGAAGGCGTGGCGGTGGCCGCGCTGTTGAAACGGCCGGGCGATATCATCGGCACGGCCGAAAATGCCGAACATCCTGACATTCCGCTGCCGTGCGATCTCTACCGGCCGCAACGGATCAACTCAGGCGGTATCGAGTTCGGCGAGCGGGTGGCGCTGAGTAAGCTTGTCTCCGACACCGCGTCGGAGAATGTGGTTTCGGGTGGTATCACCCCTGCGACGTCGGAACAGGCGAGCTTGGCGATTGCCGCGGCACGCGAGGGGTTTCGACAGTGGAGCAGGATGCCGTCAGACGAGCGCGCAAAGATGCTCGAGCAAGCGGCGGATCTGCTGCAGCAGCGGCGGGGGGCCCTCATCTCCCCATCGCGCTGCTGCAGCGTGAGGGCGGCAAGACGCTGGACGATGCACTCTCCGAGGTGCGCGAGACGATCGATTTCTGCCGCTACTACGCCGCGCAGGGCCGGGCATTGTTCGGCGAAGGCGATCCCATGCCCGGACCGACCGGCGAGAGCAATGTGCTGCGGCTGCGCGGGCGCGGCGTGTTCGTCGCGATCTCGCCGTGGAATTTTCCGCTGGCGATCTTTCTCGGCCAAGTCGCGGCGGCCTTGATGGCCGGCAATGCCGTGGTGTCCAAGCCTGCGGAGCAGACGCCGCGCATCGCGGCCGAAGCGGTGAAGCTGCTGCATGAGGCGGGCGTACCGCCAGCCGCGCTGCATCTGGTACAGGGCGACGGCCGCACCGGCGCTGTGCTCACCGCGCATCGCGAGATCGCGGGCGTGGTGTTCACCGGCTCCACCGAAGTCGCCCGCGCCATCAATCGAACGCTCGCCGCCAAGGACGGGCCGATCGTGCCGCTGATCGCCGAGACCGGCGGCATCAACGCCATGATCGTCGACGCCACCGCGCTGCCCGAGCAGGTCGCAGACGACGTCGTGACGTCCGCGTTCCGCTCCGCCGGCCAGCGCTGCTCGGCGCTGCGGCTGTTGTTCGTGCAGGAGGACGTCGCCGACCGCATGATCGAGATGATCGGCGGCGCCGCGCGCGAGTTGCGGATCGGCGATCCCAGCGATCCCGCGACGCATGTCGGTCCGGTGATCGATACCGAGGCGAAGGAGAAGCTGGAGGCGCATATCGCGCGGATGAAGCAAGAGGCACTGGTGCATCTGGCCGGCGTGGCGCCTACGGGGAACTTCGTCGCGCCGCATATCTTCGAGTTGTCGGATGCAAGGCAACTCAGCCAAGAAGTGTTCGGCCCGGTACTGCACGTGGTGCGCTACCGCGCGGAGGCGTTGGACAGCGTGCTGCGCACGATCGAGGACAGCGGCTTCGGACTGACGCTCGGCATCCATTCGCGCATCGACGATACGGTGGAGGACATCGCGGATCGGCTGCAGGTCGGCAACATCTACGTCAACCGCAACATGATCGGCGCGGTGGTCGGCGTGCAGCCGTTCGGCGGTTTCGGATTGTCCGGCACCGGCCCCAAGGCGGGCGGGCCACATTATCTGGCGCGGTTCGCCACCGAGCAGACGGTGACGGTGAACACGGCAGCCGCCGGCGGCCACGCGGCGCTGCTCGTGGGCGGGGGATGACGGTTTCGATCCCTTCCCCGTGCGCAAGGGGGGATGATGCGAGCGCGGTTGCATCCCTCCCCCAAGATGGGCCAAATGCTTCCCGAACGACTGCATTTTCCGCCGCACGAACAAGACCAACAGGCGCACCGGGAGCGAGCGACGTTATGGAAGAAAAGGGCATCTTTGAGGGGCTGAAGGTACTGGATTGCGCGAGCTTCATCGCGGCGCCCGCGGCTGCCACCGTGCTGTCGGACTTCGGCGCCGACGTGATCAAGATCGAGCCGCCGGGCGCCGGCGATCCCTACCGCAACCTGCCGAACCTGCCAGGCTATCCGCACAGCGAGCACAATTTCGCCTGGCTGCTGGAGGCGCGCAACAAGAAGAGCCTCGCGCTCGACCTTTCCAAGCCGGAAGGACAGGCGGTGCTGCACAAGCTCGCCGCGCAAGCCGATGTCTTCATCACCAATTATCCGCCGCCGGTGCGCGCGCGGCTCGGCATCACGCACGAGCATCTCGCCCCGCACAACGAGCGGCTGATCTACGCCTCCTTCACGGGCTACGGCGAAAAAGGCGAGGAGGCCAACAAGCCGGGCTTCGACAGCAACGCCTATTGGGCGCGCTCGGGCCTGATGGATCTGGTGCGCGCGACGGAAGACACCACGCCGGCGCGTTCGGTGGCCGGCATGGGCGACCACCCCTGCGCGATGGCATTCTACAGCGCGATCGTCACCGCGCTCTACAAGCGCGAGCGCACCGGCAAGGGCTCGCATGTCTCGTCGAATCTGATGGCCAACGGCATCTGGGCGGCCTCGGTACTGGCGCAGGCCAAGCTTGTCGGCGCGAAATTCGAGCGGCGGCGGCCGCGCGAGGAGGCGCTGAATGCGGTAACCAACCACTATCAGTGCAAGGACGGCCGCTGGATCATCCTGTCGCTGCTCAGCGAAGACCGCCAATGGCCGACGCTGGCAAAATGCATCGGCCGCGAGGACCTCGTGTCGGATGCCCGCTTCGCCACCAGGAAGGACCGGCATGCGCACTCGACCGAGTTGGTGAAGATTTTCGACGGGGTGTTCGCGACGCGGCCGCTGGCGGAGTGGCGCAAGATCCTCGACGGCAACGGTCTCGTATTCGGCGTCGTCGGCATCCTCGACGACATCCCGAACGATCAGCAGATGATCGACAACGAGGTGCTGGTGCCGTTCGAGAACGACACCATGCTGACGATCAGCAGCCCGATCTGGGTCGACGGCAGCAAGAAGGTGCAGCCACGCAAGCCGCCGGGGATCGGCGAACATTCCGACGAGATTCTGCGCAATGCCGGCTATGACGACGCGGCGATACAGAAATTGCGCGCGTTGGGCGCAGTAGCTTAGCGTTTCTTCGCGGCGATCAGGCTGGTCGCCAGTTCGAGAAGCGCGGCGCGGGCTTCCTGCCGGAACCCGCGCCGCGGCGATGCCAGTTGCCGCAAGAGAATGCCGATCAGGGCTGCCACGAACAGATCGGCATGACGCCGCGGGCTGGATGAGCCCGCCGCGCGCAGCGCCAGCTCGGCGCCTTGCCGCCAGGTCTCGAACCATTCGATCGCCGTTTCGCGGTGGCGCGTATTGCGGGCGGCGGCGAGAAACGCCTCGTAGCAGGCGATGTGGACTTCCGCGCGCGCGGTCAACTCGCGCGCGTACCAGTCCACCAGGGATTCAATCCAGCCTTCGAGGTCGAAAGCCTTGTTCTGCAAGCCTAGCGTCAGCGCCTGCAAGCGGCCGACCTCGCGCATGAGCGCGTGGCGCAGCGCCGCCTCGACCAGCGCATCGCGCGAGCGAAAATGGTGCGTCACCGCGCCGATCGACATGCCCGCTTCGGCGGCGACGGCACGGTGCGTCACCGTGTCGATGCCGTTGCGGCCGATGATGCGAAGCGTCGCCTCCATCAATGGGCGCGCCCGCGCGCTGTCTTCGCGATCCGTTTCCGCGCTCATACCTGCCTAGCCGCTCTCGCGCCGTTGACAGAACATTTGTTCTGTTTTACGAAACTTAAGTATTTATCGATCCCTTGGCAAGCTCCATCGAAGGAGAGCGGATGCCGACCTATCGCCTGCACTATTTCCCGGAATCCGGGAACAGCTACAAGCTCGCGCTGATGCTGACGCTGTGCGGCCAGACGTTCGACGGCGTCTGGACCGATTTCGGCGGCGGCGTCACCCGCACGGAGCAATGGCGGCGCGACGTCAATCCGATGGGTGAAATTCCCGTTCTGGAGGTGGATGGCAAGAGGCTGACGCAGACCGCGCCGATCCTGCTCGGGCTTGCCGAGCAATATGGAAAACTAGGCGGCGAGACCGCGGAGGAAAAATTTGAGCTGCTGCGCTGGCTGTTCTGGGACAACCACAAGCTCACTGGCTACATGGCGACCTACCGCTTCATGCAGACGTTCACGCCGTCGGGCGATCCGCAGGTGCTGAAATTCCTGCGTCGCCGGGTCGACGACTTCCTCGGCATATTGGAACAGCATCTGCGGCAGAACGCGTTTGCGATCGGCGCGCGGCCGAGCGTGGCCGATATTTCGATGATGGCCTATCTGCATTATCCCGCAGATGAGCACGGCTATGATTTTGCCGTCAGCCATCCGGCGATCCACGGCTGGCTCGGCCGGATCGCGGCACTGCCCGGCTGGAAGCCGGCCTACGATCTGTTGCCGGGCAAACGGCTGACGCATTACGCAAAGGGCTAGCGATTAAGCCACACCCAGACGATGCCGATCGCGATCACGCCGGCGATGACGGTGACCGCGATGGCCCAAGTGCTGACACGAACGGCGCTCACCGTTTCGCGCGCGGCCGTGTTGCGGGCAATCTCGCGGTTCCGCTCTTTCTCGTCGGAAGAACTCATCGGCTAACCCCGAAAATTGTCCTGCCTGCCGTCGATGCGTCGCAGTCTAGCATCGAACGATGACAAGTCACCGGGTCTTCACGAAGCACATGCCCATGCGGTTGTCACCGGCCGTCTGGCAGACGAGGCCCTTGGCGCAAGTCCATGTGCGGAAGCTGGCGTCGTTGCCGGCAGGCTTGCCCAACTGCCGGAAGCAATGCGCGCCCCAGCCGTCGCTGTATTCGGTGCCGGCCAGTTCGGCACCGCCGCGCAGTTGCGGCCGGCTGGAAAAGCCTCGGGAGAAATCCGGTATCCTGCCGTCCCGCAGGGATGCGAGAATGTCGCGGCGGCGGGGCTGGTCGCCGAAGAAATGCGGCGATGCCGGTACCACGCTGGAATTGGAAGGCTTTGCCGCCATCCAATCGACGCCGGGGAAGTGAAAGCCGCCGATGCCGCGGGTCTGATGGCAGCCTGAACAGGTGATGTCGTTTAGCCTGCGTTCGAAGCCGCCGACCGAGCGGATGTTCTGCAGCGCAGTGCCGGTATTCGCCGCGCGCTGCAAGGCGGCGATAACATCGTCTTGCGAAAACGCAGGGCTGGCGCCCTCGCCTGCCGTCAATCCGAAGGCCGGCTGCAGGTTCGACGGCGCAAATCCGACCGGCGTCGGTGCAACCCCACTTTTGGCGAGGAACTGTTCGGGGATCAGCAGCGTGCCGCGATCGAGTTCGACGAAGTGCGCGGGGTCGAGCAGCCAGGCCTTGAACTCGCGCTTGAGATTGTCGTCGGCAAGAAGGCGCTCGCGGTCGATCTGGTTTTCCAGCGGCGCTTCCTCGAAGCGTTTCGCCGGCGCGTCGTAGCGAAACACTTTCATCAGGTAGTCGGTCCGGAAATCGCGCACTGTCGATTTCGGCGCATGCGCGATCTGCAAATTGGTTTCGATGCGGTCGATGCTTTCATGACCGACCAGATCGAGCAGGCCGTGCTTCGCCAGCAATATCTTCGCAAGCTCGGCACCGGTAGCCGCTTGATCCGACATCGCCAGCCAGCGGCGCGCGATCTCGGCGCAGGTGATGGGCCGGCCGTCGCGATCGTTGGGATATTCCCCCTTGGCGCGCAGGATCAGATTGAGCGTCATCGGCAGGCGCGGCGCGGCTTCCTCGGGGGGCGCCGTTCGCGTCAGCCGGGAGATCAGCCGGATCTCGCCGCAGCTCCCCGGCGCCACATAGGCGCGGTCCATCCGGTTGACGATGCCGGCCAGCACGAAGCGCGTGCCGGGCGAATAAAACTGCGCGCGATCGAACAACTGGAAATCGAAGCCGTCGCCGACGCCGATGGTCTCCTTCGGAAGCGTTTGCCTGTGTCGCTCGGTGTAGGCATCGAACTCGCGCTCGATGGCCTGCCGCACCGGCTGCATCGACGGCAGTGCGAACAGCTGGGCGTTGGTGAGCGGCAGATCGGCGGAACGCGCCGGCACCAGCATGCGGCCGAGCCCGAACCTGCCGCGGTCTAGATCGCGCAACGCGAAGGGATCGGTTATGGCGACGCCGCGTTCCAGCGGGGCGCGCTCCGCCGCGTAGGCGCAAATGCTGCTGAAAAGCAGGCAGGCGGCAACGAGACATCGCAACGCAGGGATCATGCCCCGACAACACCGCGCCGGCAGCGCTTATTCAAGTAAAAAGGCTCCTCAAACGGTGGTGAAGCGCCTTGATCCTTGCCTGGACTCTGTCCGAATTGCTCGTCAGCGCGAGACGATCAGGCCCTTGCTGGTGACCACCACCCAGCGGCCGTCCTGCTTGCGGATGGCATCGACGCGGCCGAGGCCGGGAATGGGATCGCCGGCATAGACTTCGTAAATGCCGCGGCGGCCCTCGATCAGGGCGACGCCCCGGCCGACATCGCGCAGCACCCAGCCTTCCACTGTCGGCAGGCGGCCGACCTCGGCTCTGGCGGAAGCAACAGGTGCCGGAACGGCGGACGCCGTGGTGGTCGCGGGCGGCGTCACCGAGCCGGTGACATCCTTGTGCGCGGCCGGAGCTGCGGCGGCAACGGGCGTGGCCGCGGCGAGCGCCGGAGCAGCGGCGGTCGTGGCAGCCTGTGCGGCCTGCTCCTTGCGCAGCTTTTCGACGGCTTCGCTGAGCTTGGCGAGCTTGGCGGACGGCTCGCCTTGCGCCTTCTCGACCTTGTCGAGGCGATCGCTGGTGCGGTTGAGCTGGCCGTTGGCGAGTTTCGCGTTCTGCTCGACGCTGGCCTTGAGCGCGAGAATGTCGGCATCGAGCCTGGCGACGGAAGCTTCGACGGCGACGTTGCGGACGGAGGCGGCATTGCTTGCGGAAAGCTGGCCGATGCCGGCGGTCGCCAGCGCACCGCCGACGGCGCCTGCGATCAACGCCAGTGCAGCGACCGCTGCCATCGCCGAGATACGGCGCTTGCCGCCCTGCGCGGCCTCGACCTTGGGCCCTGCATTCATGTGGTCGCCGGGCGACATGATCATGACATTGCCAGACATACGCGGCTCGGCTTTTTTGGCTTTGCCCTTCGGAGCTTCCGCCTTAACCTCG
>OEIU01001960.1_pt1 | contig 11744 bp, 9 predicted proteins | sample 1539221 | NCBI WGS metagenome assembly OEIU01 (sample SAMN03792071, study PRJEB22550) | activated sludge metagenome | feature: wastewater treatment plant; material: activated sludge; isolation source: Wastewater treatment plant of a petroleum refinery complex | place: Argentina: Zarate | collected... | reverse complement strand
AAATCAGCAGGATTTAAGCTGCCACGATTTTCATATTCAAAATAAACTTTTTCAAAAATTTTTCTGTGGATATCAACCAGAATATCTTCTTCGTGAATGTTGTAAGTAATCAGCCCGATAATCTCTTCATTATTTTCAAATAATAATTTTATAAGTTCTCGTTCGGTATTATAAAAGTGCGGTGGAATAGTTTTTTTCTCTTTTGGGATTAAACTTTCTTGTTGTGATTCTTCCTTCTTAAAAATTCTTTGTGATTGAATTCTGCTTTGTTTTTTTTGAAAATCCAGGGCTTTGTCTAATTCCGTTTCAAGAAGTTTTTCTCTAAGATTGAATTTACGGGCAATAGTTCGCATCAGAATATTTCTTTTTAATTCATCATCAACCAGGGCAATTGGTTTTACAAGATCACGGATAGCTTCTGCCATTTTGGTTGGATCATCAAACATTCCTTGTGCTTCGTAATAAGCTGTTTGATATTCAAGAAAGTTTTCTGCTTTTTTTATTATCTCATCAAAAGCATCTTTACCAAACTTTGTAACATAAGAATCCGGGTCTTCATCTTTAGGCAATGTTGAGATCTTAACATCAAAATCGCGCTTTAGTAAAATTTCAATACTTCGCATAGATGCTTTAATGCCCGCAGTATCAGCATCAAAAAGTAGAATAACGTTTTTTGTATAGCGTGAAAGTAATTGTGCCTGATCATCAGTTAACGCTGTACCGGAAACTGCTACCACGTTTTTTACTCCTGCCTGATAAAGCGATATCAGATCCATATACCCTTCAACAATAATCGCCTTATTAAGTTTTCTTATGTCATCTTTTGCGTGCGAAAGTCCATAAAGAATTCTGCCTTTTACATAAATAATAGATTCGGGAGAATTTATATATTTTCCGCCAGAATCATCTTCGCGCAACTTTCTTCCTGCAAAAGCAACAACTCTTCCGTTGGGAGAAAATATTGGAAAAATAATCCTTCCAGCAAGTTTATCATAAACACGTCCATCGTTGTTTCGTCCAATTAATCCAAGCTGAAGAGCTTTTTCTAAATCAATATTTTTTTCTTTAAGAAAGTTTACAAGATTTTCGTAACCGTTGTGTGCGTAGCCCAAACCAAAAGCACGCATTGTCTGAACTTTCAGATTTCTTTTTTGAAAATAATTTCTGGCAAGTTCGCCTTCTTCGTCATTTAATAAGTTATTAGAAAAATATCTTGCAACTTCTGTGTTGATATCATAAAGAATTTCCTGCTCTGATTGTTTTTCGTTGTAACCCTCGTCATCATAGCTAATCTCAATTCCCTGCTGCTGTGCAATTTCCTGAACTGCTTCAATGAAAGATATTTTTTTATAATCCATTAAAAACTTAAAAACATTGCCGCCGGCATGGCATCCAAAGCAGTGAAAGATTTGTTTTTCTTCTGTTACAGTAAACGATGGTGTTTTTTCTGAATGGAATGGGCAAAGACCAATAAAGTTTTTGCCTCGTTTTCTAAGTTGAACGTATTCAGAAATTACATCTACAATGCTTACAGAATTTCGTATTTCTTCTATTTTCGATTCCGGGATTCGCATATCCGAAATATAATAAGATTAAGATTCAGGATTTAAGACTTTTAGTGTGGGATGAATTATTTTTATATTTGAATAAAGATACTGAACTAAATTAGTGACTTTTGGTGTTTTAAAGTTTTAATGGCAAACTTCTTTCGCCACTAAATCACAAAAACACTAAAGCGAAAAAACGCAAGAACTATTAAAGAACTTATTCTATTTAATAGCTTGAACTCATCCCCAGCCCTTCTCTTGTAAAGAGAAGGGAGTAGAACAGTTTAAAAGTCCCTCTCTTTTTAAGAGAGGGATTTAGGGTGAGTTTATTGAAACAAACGAATTATTTTTTTGTTTAGGATTTATGGAAAACAAAATTAAAAACATAAAAAAATACTGCAACAGCTTAACACAATACTCACGATATAAAACACGGGAAGTTTTTATTGGTGATATTGCTCTTGGCGGAAATAATCCAATCCGCATTCAATCAATGACAACAACAGATACGATGAACACAATCGCAACCGTTGAGCAGACAATACGAATGGTTGAAGCCGGTTGTGAATATGTTAGAATTACTGCCCCAAGTATAAACGAAGCAAAAAATCTTGAAGCAATAAAAAAGGAATTGAGAAAACGTGGATATAATGTTCCGCTTATTGCTGATATTCACTTTACACCAAATGCTGCAGAAATGGCTGCGCGAATTGTGGAAAAAGTTCGTGTTAATCCCGGAAATTATGTTGACAAGAAAAAATTTGATTTGATCGAATACAGCGATGCTGAATATCAAGAAGAACTGGATAGAATCAGAGAGAGGTTCACTCCGCTTGTTAAGATTTGCAAAGAGTATGGCACTGCAATGCGTATCGGAACAAATCACGGGTCTCTTTCGGATAGAATTATGAGTCGCTATGGTGATACACCTCTTGGAATGGTTGAATCCGCATTAGAGTTTTTAAGAATTTGTGAAGATGAGAATTATCACAGCATAGTTTTATCGATGAAGGCAAGTAACCCGCAAGTTATGGTGCAAGCTTACAGATTATTGATAAACAAAATGGAAGCGGAGGGAATGAATTACCCCCTTCATCTTGGAGTAACAGAAGCCGGCGGCGGTGAAGATGGAAGAATAAAATCGGCACTTGGTATTGGTGCGCTGCTTGAAGATGGAATCGGCGATACAATTCGTGTATCATTAACTGAGGATCCAGAGTTTGAAGCTCCCGTTGCAATTGCATTAGCAAATCGATACAAAGTAAGAAAAAATCACAAGCCGATAAAAGAAGTTGTTGAATCTCCTATTGATCCATTTAACTATAACAGAAGAAAATCTTTTGAAGTTCTATCAATCGGTGGAAGCAATGTTCCAAGAGTTGTTGCAGATTATAGTGAAAGAAAAATTTTATCACAAAAAGATCTGGTTGATATTGGTTACACTTACGATGAACCGTCTGATAAGTGGAATCTTTCTGATATTGCTGCGGATTTAATTTATCTTGGAAAAAATATTTTATCATTTGATTGCCCCAACGGATTAAAAGCGATTTATGATTTGGAAACCTGGAAAGATTTGGGAAATAATTATAACAGCTATCCAATCTTTACCGCAAAACAATTTGTTGAAGAAGGAAAAAAATCCGGGCAGCTAAATTTTGTTAATCTTTACTATAATGATTTGTCCAAAGAATTATTTAACAAAATTAAAAATGATAATACTGTAGTAATTGTTTTGGAAACCGAAAATCTGCACGGCATGGCAGAACAGCGAAGAGCATTTTTTGATTTGATCGAAAATAAAATTGAAAATCCGGTTATCTTAAAAAGAAATTATTCAAACATAACCTTTGAAGATTTACAGCTTTATTCATCCACGGATTTTGGTGCTTTACTTATTGATGGATTTGGAGATGGTGCTTGGTTATCTGTTAGCGATTTGAAAAGCGAAGAAGAAAAATCCGGAACATATATTAAAAGCTTCATCAAAAGATTTGAGAAAAAAGAAAAAGTAATAAACAGACTTTTATTTAACATCCTGCAGGCAGCACGACAAAGAATATCCAAAACCGAATACATTGCCTGTCCATCTTGCGGAAGAACTTTATTTGATTTACAAGAAACTACTGAAATGATTCGCAAAAGAACCGAACATCTTAAAGGTGTAAAGATTGCAATTATGGGTTGTATAGTTAACGGACCCGGCGAAATGGCGGATGCGGATTATGGCTATGTTGGTTCGGGAGTAGATAAAATTACTTTATATCGCGAAAAAAATATTGTTCGTCGAAACGTTTCTGCAAAAAATGCAGTTGATCAACTTATAGATTTGATTAAAGAAGACGGGAATTGGGTAGATCCTTGATTTAAATCATAAACAATAATTGTTTATTTAGTCAAATGAAATTATATTTGTAACAAATATGAGAAGATTAAATCCGAAAAAGTTAAAATTCCTTGCAAAAAATGACCGTAACGGTCAAAATGCGAAGACCAAAAGTTTATAAGAGTGCACCCTACAATTAAAGGGTGCATTTTTTTTGCTATTTATGAGATGTGATAAAATTATCAAAATAATTGAAGACTGGGCACCTAAATCCATCGCCTGGGAAAAAGACAATGTTGGTTTACAAATCGGATCATTGCGCCGCGAAGTTAAAAATATTTTACTTTGTTTAGATGTTGATGAAAAAGTTGTTGATGAAGCAAACAGAAAAAATTGTAACCTCATAATCAGCCATCATCCCCTGCTCTTCCGATCATTAAAAAAACTTGATACGGATAGAGATAGAAAATCAAGGATAATAGAAAAGCTTATTAAAAAAGATATTACTCTTTACTCTGCACATACCAATCTGGATTTTACAAAAGACGGTGTAAGCTTTCAACTTGCAAAAAAACTTAAACTAACAAATCAAAAATTCCTGCTTAATCTTTCATCAAATCAGAATAAACTAATTGTATTTGTGCCAAACACACACGCAGATAAAGTTTTGGAAGCTATGCACAACGCAGGGGCGGGAATAATTGGAGAATACTCAAATTGCAGTTTTAGAACTTTGGGAACCGGAACTTTTAAGGGCTCTGAAAAATCAAATCCTGTTTTGGGATTAAAAGGTAATTTGGAAAAAGTTGAAGAAGTTAAGATTGAAGTTTTAACTAATTCGTTCGATTTGAAAAAAGTAATTGCCGCGATGAAAAAAGTTCATCCATACGAAGAAGTTGCTTATGATGTTTATCCATTAGTTAATGAAAATGTAAATTATGGGATAGGAGTGATTGGCGAGTTAAAACAGCCCTTATCAGATAAAGAATTTTTAACTCACATTTCAAAATCTTTAGGGATAAAAAATTTCAGGTACTCTCGTGGTTCAAAATCTAAAATAAAAAAAGTGGCGGTTTGCGGTGGATCTTGCAGCGATCTGATTGAAACTGCAATACAAAACAATGCCGATGCATTTGTTACTGCGGATATAAAATATCACACCTTTCAGGATGCAGAAAATGAAATCATGTTAGTGGATGCAGGACATTATGAGACTGAAATCCCGTCTTTGGATGAGTTAAAAAACAGAATTGAAAAATCGTATGCCAATAAAATAAAAGTTTTTAAATATTCGGGTTCAACTAACCCGATAGTTTTTTATAATAACTAAGGAGCCAGAATAAATTGTATAACAGATTAAAAATCCTCTATCAACTACAATTGGTTGATGATCAACTTGATCAACTTGAGGAGCTGCGTGGAGATCTTCCCAGTATGGTAAGAACACTTGAAACACGCATTAACGAACTTAAGGAAGAAATCAGAGTAAAAGAGACTGAACAAAAAGAATCAGTTGAAAAAAGAACTCAGAACGAAGAAGAGATTGAAAAATTAAAAGAGAGTCAGAAAAAATTTAAAGCTCAACTTTATCAGGTTCGCAACAATAAAGAATACGATGCCTTAACAAAGGAAATTGATCATTCTGACGAACAGATATCTAAACTAGAAGCTGAGAATGATGCGCTTGCCGATCTTAGCAAAAGTCTTACTGCGCAGATTGAAGAAGTTAAACCTCAACTTGATGAACTTATTATCGAATTGAAAGAAAAAGAAGCTGACCTTAAAGAAATTATTAAGGTAAATGAAAAAGAAGAAAGTAAACTGCTGGAAGAAAGAAAAAAAATTGAAGATCAGGTAAAGAAACCGGATTTATCAGTTTATACACGCATAAGAAAAGCTAAAAAAGGTAAAGCAGTAGCAACAATTAAAAGATCAGCTTGTTCAGGTTGTCATAACATTGTGCCATCGCAAAGACAATTAGAAATAAGAAAAAATAATAAGATTTTTACTTGTGAGTATTGTGGTAGAATATTAGTTTCGCAGGAAATTGCTGACGAAGTAAAAGCTGAATAATTTAATTAAAAATTACTGCTGACTTACAGATCTAATTTTGTTATATTCCTACTCACTGATTTACTCAGTGTTTACTATCTGATAAACTATATTTTTTACAAAGTAATTGGCAGAATTGGCTTTAAAAGTCAATTCAATATTAAAGAATAATCTGATAACTCAAGCCGGGCAATTGCCCCGATAAGATCGGGGAGGAAAGTCCGAACTTCATAGAACAAGGTGCCGGGTAACTCCCGGGTACTCCGATTTATCGGAGTAACTGAAAGTGCCACAGAAAATATACCGCCCCGGCTTGTCGGGGTAAGGGTGAAAGGGCGAGGTAAAAGCTCACCGCTCCGATAGTAATATCAGAGGCAAGGCAAACCACACCTGAAGCAAGGTCAAGTAAAAAAATCTTCCCGACTCGTCGGGACAAAGTTGTTCGCTTTGAATCAATGCTTAATTGCAGGTTAGATTTTTGGGTAGACCGCTGGATTTTATTGGTAACAATAAAACAAGATAAATAATTGCCGCCCCGACTTGTCGGGGTTACAGAATTCGGCTTACAGGTTTGAGTTTAAGATTTGTTCTTAGAAAATTTAATTAACTCTTTTATGTTACAAAAACGTTGGAAAATCAGAGACGTTGAAGAAGAAAACTCAATAAAATCTCTTGCCGAATCGTTAAACATCTCGGATGTTTTAGCCAAGCTCCTTTTCCTTAGAGGCATTAAAACATTCTTTCAGGCAAAAAACTTTTTTCGCCCTTCACTTTATTCCTTACATGATCCATTTCTTATGAATGGAATGGAAGCCGCCACCAAAAGGGTAATCCATGCTATTACAGAAAACCAACCAATTTGTATCTATGGTGATTATGATGTTGATGGAACTTGTTCTACCGCTTTACTTTATATGTTTTTAAAAGAGCTTGGTGCAAATGTAGAGTTTTACATTCCCAAGAGATTAACTGAAGGATATGGATTATCTAAAGAAGGCATAGATGGTATAAGATCATTAAAAGATACATCACTTCTTATAACGGTTGATTGCGGTATTACTGCAATTGAAGAAACAGAATATGCAAACAGTTTAGGGATGGATGTAATTATTTGCGATCATCATCAGCCAAAAGATGAACTGCCAAAGGCACTTGCTGTTTTAGATCCGCTTAAACCGGGATGCGATTATCCTTTTAATTATTTATCCGGCGCAGGTGTTGCATTTAAACTTGCACAAGGTATTTCCGAAAAAATTGGCAAGAGAGAAATGCCATTTAAATATCTTGATCTGGTTGCACTTGCTGGCGCAGCAGATATTGTTCCACTTATTGATGAAAATAGAATTTTGGTTAAGGAAGGTCTTGATAGAATCAACACTAATCCAAGACCAGGAATACTTGCACTTATTGAAAGTAGTAGTCTTCACCCGGGAAATCTTAACTCCGGACAAGTTGTTTTTACAATTGCACCAAGGATTAACGCTGTTGGTAGATTAGGTGATGCAAAACGTGCCGTTGAACTGTTAATAACCGATAGTGTTGATGAAGCAAAAACACTTGCAAAAGTTCTGGAAACAGAAAATTACGAGCGAAGGAAAATTGATGTTGACACATTTGATGATGCATTACAGCTTGTTGAAAGCTCAATTGATCTTGATAATGAACTTGCAATCGTTCTTCATCAGGAAGAATGGCATCCGGGTGTTATTGGAATTGTTGCATCACGTTTAGTTGAAAAATATTATCGTCCAACTATTATGCTAACTACAATTGATGGAATCGCCAAAGGATCGGCGCGAAGCATTTCTAACTTTAACATTTATGAGGCACTCCAGAAATGTGAAGATATGTTAATCCATTTTGGCGGACATCAGGCAGCTGCTGGATTAGCAGTAGAACTTGATAAGCTTAAAGAATTTAAAGATAAGTTTAATAAGATCGTCAAAGAATCCATCAGAGAGGAAGATCTTTTTCCCGAAGTTTTAATTGATGCTAAAATAAAATTATCTGAAATAACTCCTAAGTTTTTAAGAATACTTGATCAATTCGCCCCATTTGGACCAGAAAATATGAGACCTGTATTCTTATCGGAAGGAGTTGAGATTTATAATAATCCGCGTCTAGTAGGCAATAATCATTTAGTTGCCTGTTTCAGGCAGAATGGCAATGATAAGATATTCGATAGTATTGGCTTTAATATGCATGAATATTTAGATTTGGTATCAGATAAAAAAAATAAAGTGGATATCGTTTACTCGATTGACAAAACAGTTCGGGATGGAAGATCTTATCCTCAACTAAGATTAAAAGATTTAAGACCTGCATCAACAGGTGAGATTAAAGAAAATGAAAATTAGGAGAAAGTTTCATGTCCGGTCATTCTAAATGGGCAACAATAAAAAGAAAAAAAGCTGTTCTTGATTCCAAAAGAGGTAAAATTTTTACCAAGCTTATTAAGGAAATTACAATTGCCGCAAGAGAAGGCGGCGGAGATCCTAATGGCAATCCAAGATTACGCTTAGCAATTGATAATGCTAAATCTCAGAATATGCCTCAGGAAAATATTGAGCGTGCAATTAAAAAAGCTACGGGTGAACTTGAAGGGGTAACTTATCACGAGCTTACATACGAGGGCTACGGACCAGCAGGAGTAGCACTGCTTGTTGAAGTTGCAACTGATAACAAAAACAGAACGGTTGCGGAAGTCAGACATCTGTTCAGCAAAAATGGCGGTAGTATGGGTGAAACCGGCTCTGTTGCCTGGATGTTTGATAGAAAAGGTATAATTACTCTACCCGCTGAAGGCAGAAAAGAAGACGAGGTTATGGAAGTTGTTCTTGAAGCCGGAGCAGATGATCTTTCAACAGAAGAAGATTACTTTGAAGTTCAAACATCTGTAGAAGCTTTTGAAACTGTTAGAAGAGCATTAGCCGATAAAGGTTTTAAAATTGAAAATGCTTCACTTCAATGGATAGCAAAAAATTTAATTGAAGTTAAAGGTGAAGAAGCTGAAAAAGTTTTGAAAATAATTGAGGCGCTTGAGGATGTTGATGATGTTCAAAATGTTTACTCCAATGCTGATATTGTTGAATAATTCAGTTAATTATTAAGCTGATTAGATAATCACAGATGTCAGTCTGAGCTCGTCAAAGACTGACCTTCTTTAGTCACACTTCGACAAGCTCAGTGTGACATCTAGTTTAATTTCTAATCATCCTAATTAAAATCTCCATCATTAACAAATAAATAATTTATAATAATTAGTTTTATGATCATTTTAGGTGTGGATCCCGGAACAAGAATTACCGGTTATGGAGTTATCAAATACTCCAACAATAGCTTTACAAAAATTGCCAATGGTTCGATAAATCTATCCCCCCAAAAAACTATTCCAGAACGACTTGAAATTATTTACAGTGAACTGAATAAAATTATAAAAAAATATAAACCGGATGAGTTTGCAATCGAAACAGCTTTCTACGGAAAGAACGTACAATCGGCAATGAAGATTGGTTATGCAAGAGGTGTCTCAATTCTGTGTGCATTACATAACCAAGTTCCTGCAAGCGAATACTCTCCACGCGAAGTTAAAAAATCCGTTGTAGGTAAAGGTGCTGCAAGCAAAGATCAGGTTTCATTTATGATTAAAACTTTATTAAATATTAAATCAGAAAAAATTAAAGTGGATGAAAGTGACGCACTTGCTATTGCACTTTGCCATGCATTCAGAATGAAATCCCCCGTAAAGAAAACAAAGGATTGGAAATCTTTTATTGAAGCTTATCCGGAAAGAGTTATTAATAATTGAAAGATATAAAGATTAAAAGATTTAAAGATTATCAGAATTTTTAGTGGAGGATAAAATGAAATTTAATTCATTTGAAGATTTGCAAGTTTGGAAGGATAGTCGGGTATTTGTTCATTCAATTTATCAACTAACTTCTGAAGGAAAATTTAATAAAGATTTTGGACTTAGAGATCAGATTCAAAGAGCTGCAGTTTCAATTATGAATAATATTGCCGAAGGGTTTGAGCGTAACAATAACAAAGAGTTCGTAAAGTTTTTAGGATATTCAAAGGGCTCAGCAGGAGAAATAAGATCAATGCTGTATGTAGCTTTAGATTTAGATTATATTTCTAGAAATGATTTTGACAAGATATACAGTGCAGCTATTAATATTGTAACTCAACTTTCAAATTTTATTAAATATTTGAGAAAGAATTTTATAAAAGAGAAAATTAATACAGTTAAACTATTATTTTATTCTTTAATCAAAATTTAATATTTAAATTTTTTTATCATTTTTTCTTTAGACTTTTTATGATAGGATATCTTACAGGTAAAATAATTTCATCAAAACCAACTCAGATTTTACTTGATGTAAATGGTGTTGGCTACAGTGTAAATATTTCTATTAGCACTTTTGAAAAGATTTCTGAAAAAGAAATTGTTTCTCTTTTCATTCATACAAGTGTTAAAGAAGATTCAATTACCCTTTTTGGATTTTTTACTCAATCTGAAAAAGAAATGTTCGAGCTTCTTATTTCCATAAGTGGAATCGGACCGAAACTTGGTTTGAATATTCTATCTGGTATTTCTGTTGATGACCTTAGGTTTGCAATAAGCAACGGAAATGTTTCCCGTTTAATTGCCATCCCCGGAATTGGAAGAAAAACAGCAGAGCGGGTTGTACTTGAATTAAGAAATAAGGTAGATTCCATTAAACCGGAAGGATCGTTTATCGAAACATCCATTAAAGATGAAGCAATAGGTGCGCTTTCTACACTTGGATATCAAAGACAAATTTCCGAAAAAGTTGTGCGGGATTTGCTTACTGAAAATGCTAACTATTCTTTGGAAGAACTTATCAGAAAAGCTTTGGCTGGATTGAATAAGTAGCTCTTACTGTATGTAATTGCGAATCCCGATTAGGGTGAAGCAATCTGTTTTATGGATATAGGTTGCTTCCTCGAAGACTCGCAATGACCAGCAAGTTAACGGACCGTACACCCAAGTTTTACTATTCCCTCCAGCTCAGCTTCAAGTTTATCTCCGCTTTCAACTTTGCTTACGCCTTTTGGGGTACCGGTAAAAATTAAATCGCCTTTTTCAAGTGTCATTAAAGAAGAAATATATTGTACAACTTCTGCCGGTTTATGGATCATTTTATTTAATTGATCTCTTTGTCTAATAGCACCGTTTACTTTTAAGGAGATGTATTCTTCAAGTGTTAATGGATGAGTAAACTTTGTTATAAATTCTGACAGTACTGTAGAAGTATCAAAACATTTTGCGATAGTCCACGGATGTCCTTTCTTTTTCAGTTCAGTTTGAACATCACGCAAAGTCATATCAAGCCCGATTCCATATCCAATAATTGCTCTTTCCGCGGCATTTAAATCCGCATTCTTAATGCGCTCACCAATAAGCAAAACAAGCTCAGTTTCGTGATGCATATCGTTAGAGTATGAAGGATAAACAATTGTATCCCCGGAATAGATTACTGAGGATACTGTTTTCAAAAATATTACGGGTTTTTCCGGAATCTCATTGCCAAGTTCATGAATGTGTTCAACATAATTTCTGCCAACACAAACGATTTTACCGATTTGAAATTCCTGGTTACTATTATAAATTTTAATTGATTTCATATTTTTTTGTCCTCGTAGCTCAGACTTCAGTCTGAGATTGTATTAAATATAAAAAGCACAGAATAAATTCTGTGTTACGATTTTGCAGAATGATTCGCCGCGGCGAACTGCGTTACGATTTTTCTTGCGTAGTTCAGACTTCTGTCTGAGATTGAATATGTTTGTTT
>OEIU01001959.1_pt1 | contig 11747 bp, 7 predicted proteins | sample 1539221 | NCBI WGS metagenome assembly OEIU01 (sample SAMN03792071, study PRJEB22550) | activated sludge metagenome | feature: wastewater treatment plant; material: activated sludge; isolation source: Wastewater treatment plant of a petroleum refinery complex | place: Argentina: Zarate | collected... | reverse complement strand
CCGCCCCGGTGGGGCGGGGGCGCGGCGGCGTTCGTCGGCCCGCTGGCGCGGCGCGGCGGCGATCAGCCGGCGCGTGTACGCGTGCCGCGGGGCGTTCAGCACCTGGTCGGCGGTGCCCTGCTCGACGATGATGCCCCGCTCCATCACCGCGACGCGATCGGCGATCTCGGCGACGACGCCGAAGTCGTGGGTCACGAACATCACGCCCATGCCCTTGTCGCGCTGGATCCGCCTGATCAGCGCGAGGATCTGCGCCTGCGTCGTCACGTCGAGCGCGGTGGTCGGCTCGTCGGCGATCAGCAGCCGGGGCTCCAGCGCCAGTGCCATCGCGATGACGACGCGCTGCCGCTGCCCGCCCGACAGACGGAACGGATAGCTGCCGGCCAGCACCTGCGGGTCCGGCAGACCGACGAAGTCCAGCATCGCCAGCACCCGCGCCTCGCCGGCCTCGCCCGGAAAGGCGCCGTGTGCGCGCATGACCTCGAGGATCTGATCGCCGACCGTCATCACCGGATTCAGCGCCGACAGCGGCTCCTGGAACACCATCGCGATGTCGCGGCCACGCAGATCGAGCAGCTCCGGCTCGCCGGCCTGCAGCAGATCGCGCCCGCCGAACACGATCCGGCCGGCGTCAGGGCGCAGATGATCGGGCAGCAGGCCCATGATCGCGTTGGCGATCATCGACTTGCCGGACCCCGATTCGCCGACGATGCACAGGATCTCGCGTTCATGCAGATCGAACGACACGTGCTGCACCGCATGGGCGCGGTCGCTGCCCTCGGCGGGCAGCGGGATCGTCAGCTCCCGCACCGACAGCAGCGGCGGGCCGTCGCGATCGGGCGGTGCGGCAGACGGCGCGGCAACCGGTGCGACAGGCGGCGCGGCAGGCGACGAGGCGTGCATCGCGCTCATTCGCCGCGCTTGCGCAGGTGGGGGTTCAGCGCGTCGTTGAGCCCCTCGCCGATCAGGTTGATCGACAGCACCGTCAGCAGGATCGCCAGACCCGGGCCGATGCTGAGCCACCACGACTGGCGGATCACGCTGCGGGCCGCGCCGATCATGAAACCCCAGCTCATGTGGTTGCGGTCGCCCAGGCCGAGGAACGACAGCGCCGCCTCGGTCAGGATCGCGGTCGCGACCATGAAGCTGCCCATCACGATGATCGGCGACATCGCGTTCGGCAGGATCTGCGTCAGCACGATCTGCATCGGCCGCTGCCCGGTCACCACGGCCGCCTGCACGAACTCGCGCTCGCGCAGCGCCATGAACTCGCCGCGCACCAGCCTGGCCACCGGCGGCCATGACACCAGCGCGATCGCGCCGACGATCGACCCCAGGGTCGGGCTCAGGATCGCGACGACCAGCACCGCCATCACGAGCTGCGGAATCGTCTGGAAGAACTTGGTGACCGCCATCAGCGCATCGTCGAGCCAGCCGCCGGCATAGCCGGCGGCCGCGCCGATCGTGATGCCGATCAGCAGCGCGACGGCCGTCGAAGCCAGGCCGACCAGCAGCGACACCCGGGCACCGTGCACCAGGCCGGCCATGATGTCGCGGCCGAGCATGTCGGTGCCCAGCACGAAGCGCGGGTTGTCCAGCGGCAGCAGCATCGGCCTGCCGACCATCGCCCAGGGCGAGTGGGCGTACAGCATCGAGGCGAACAGCGCGACGCCTGCGACGAGGCCGAAAACGACGAGGCCCGCGACGGCGCCGTGATGCCGCCGGAAACGCCGGAAGAACGCGTTCACTGGACGGCCCTCCGCGCTACGCGCGGCGGGGCCAGGAGCCTTGCGGCGGCCCGGCGGCTCATGCGGCCGCCCCGGCCGCCCTGCCCGCGCCGATCCGCGGGTCCAGCCAGCGCAGGATCAGGTCGGCGATCAGGTTGAAGCCGACCACCATCATCGACGTGATGAAGAAGATCCCCAGCAGCAACTGGTAGTCGCGCTGCAGCAGCGCATCGAACATCAGCCGGCCGATGCCGGGCCAGCTAAAGACGGTCTCCGTCAGCAGCGCGCCGCCGGCGAGCTGGCCGAGCTGCACGCCGGCGAACGTGACCACCGGCAGCAGCGCATTGCGCAGCACGTGCACGCGCAGCACCCGGCCGGCGTCGACGCCCTTGGCCCGCGCCGTCTTCACGAAATCCATGCCCATCACCTCCAGCATCGCCGCCCGCGTCAACCGCGCGTAGACGGCGACGAAGAAGGCGGCCAGCGAGCAGGCGGGCAGCACCAGGTGCAGGGCGATGTCGGCGAGCCGCGCCAGGCCGGTCAGCCCGGCGCTGACGTTCTCCATGCCGAACCCCGGCAGCCAGCCGAGCAGCACCGTGAACACGATCAGCGCCAGCAACGCCAGCCAGAACAGCGGCGTCGCGTACAGCAGCAGCGCGCCGGTGAGGAGCACGCTGTCGAGCCAGCGGCGCCGGCCGTCATAGCGGGTGCGCGCGGCCAGTGCGCCCAGCGTGACGCCGATGCCGATCGACAGCACGAACGCCGCGCTCATCAGCAGCAGCGTGGCCGGCAGCCGGTCCAGGATCAGATCGAGCACCGGCACGTGATTGCGGTACGAATAGCCGAGGTCGAACCGGACCACGCCCTTCAGGTACAGCGCGAGCTGCGTCGGCAGCGATTGGTCCAGCCCGAACTGCCGGCGCAGGTTCTCCACGTACTGCGGATCGCCGGCGCCGGACTCGCCGGCCAGCACCTGCGCCGGGTCGCCCGGCGCCAGGCGGATCAGGAAGAAGTTGATGACGACCACGCCGAGCATGACCATCAGGGCCTTGCCCAGACGCGTGGCGACGAAGGCGGTCACCGGCCGATCACTTCTGGATGTGGACCGAGTCGAAGCTGTCGGTCAGCATGTGGCCGGACGTGATCACGTTCTTCACGTTGGATTTCGTCAGGGTCGTGTACTCGACGTCGAACAGCCAGTTGTTCGCGACCTCCTGCGCCAGGATGGCCTGCAGCTCGCCGTAGATCGCCTTGCGTCTGGCCGGATCGAGCTCCACGCTGCCGCGCGCCCACAGCTCGTCGGTCTTCGCGTTGCTGTAGCCCTGGTTGTTCGCGAACGGACTGCCCTTGGTGATGTTCGAGCTGACGTACAGCCGTTCGACGCCGAGCGCCGGATCGCCGTACTGGTACGGCAGGTTGATCGTCATGTCGAAGTCCCAGTTGCTGACCTTGCTGGCCCAGGTGCCGGCGTCGGCCGACTCCATCGTGATCCGGAAGCCCACCTGCTCGAGCATCTGCTTCACGTACTCGTACAGCCGGTCGTAGTTCGCGCCCAGCGGGATCGTCAGGAAACGCAGAGGCGTCTTGCCGAGATCGACGCCGGATTCCTTGATCAGCGCGCGAGCCTTCGCCGGATCGAACGGATACTGCTGGACATTCTTCTCGTAGAACATCTCGGTCGCCGAGAACGGGCCGGTGGCGATGCGATTGGTTCCCTCGAAGATCGTGTCGATGATGAATTTCCGGTCGAGCGCATGCTGCATCGCCTGGCGGATCTTCACGCTGTCGAACGGCGGCTTGCGCTGGTTGAGCTGCAGATGGAACGTCGGCGAGAAGAACTCCCATCCCTTGGTCCAGTACTCGACGCCGGGCGTGCCGCGCAGCCGTTTCAGATCCGACACCTCGATGTCGGCGGTCCGCAGCACGTTGACCTCGCCCTTCTCGAACGCGACGACGCGCGAGGCGGCGTCCGGCATCATGTAGAAGATCAGCCCGTCCAGATACGGCTGGCCCGGCTTCCAGTAGTCGGGATTGCGGTCCATCTTCACGAACGCGCCGCGCTTCCATTCCTTGAACACGAACGGGCCGGTGCCGACCGGCTTCTGGTTGGCCGGATTGGTCGCAAAGTCCGTGCCTTCGTACAGATGCTTCGGGACCATCGGCATCGTGCCGACCTCGAACATCGAGATGAACGACGGGAACGCCCCCTTCAGTTTTGTCTCAAGTGGGTGCGGGCCGGAGGCTTTGACCGACGCCACGTGCCGGTTCAGCACCACGCGGGTGCGCACATGCACCGCCGGCAACAGCTTGCCGATCGAGAACTCGGCATCGGCTGCGGTGAACGGCTTGCCGTCGTGCCACTTGACGCCCTGCTGCAGCTCGAACGTGTAGGTCAGGCCGTCCGGCGAGATCGTCCACGACTTCGCCAGCTCGGGCCGCGGCTTCAGGTCGGTGTCGTAGGTCAGCAGCCCCTGGAAGATCTTGCTGCCCATGAACTGCGACGTGACGACCGAATTCATCGCCAGCATCATGCTGGCCGGCTCGGGATTGGCGATCGTGCTGACGATGCCGCCGCGGGACTGCGCCGAGGCGCCGTTGCCGGCCAGCACCAGCGCGGCGGCGGCCGCGGCCAGCGCCAGTGGCCGAACGATCCGGCCGAGAAGCGTCTGAATCATGTTCATGCTTAAGGCGTTCCTTGTGGGTTGGACGATCGATTCCGGCCGGATGGACCGCGATGACGTTACACGGTCACTGGTATCATAGGAAGGTCCAGTTTTGGTTTTTTTCAAGGAGCCACTTCGTGCTGCTTTCGGATTATCTGCAGCAGCACCTGGAACGCGGCGACCCGACCGGTGCGGCGCCGGTCAACCGGCAGATCTACGAGCTGATGCGCCAGGCGATCCTGCGCGGCGAGTGGCCCGCCGACACGCGGCTGCCGTCGACGCGCGAGCTGGCAACGGACAGCGGGCTGTCGCGCAACACCGTCCTGCATGCTTATCAGCAGCTTCTGGCCGAGGGCTACATCGTGGCTCGCGCCGGCAGCGGCACGTTCGTGTCCGATACGCTGCCGCGCCGGCACCGCGGCATTCCGGCCGGGCGCACGCGGGGTGGTCAGGCACCGGCCAGGCTGTCGGCCCGAGCCGAGCTGCTGCTGGAGCATGCGGCGCTGACGGGAAGCCCGGCCGGCCCGTTCGCGCTCGGCGTGTCCGACACGTCGCTGTTTCCGCAGGCGACCTGGGCGCGGCTGATGGGCCGCCGCTGGCGCACCGCGACGTCGGAACTGCTGAACTACGCCCATGGCGGCGGCTGGCCGGCGTTGCGCGAAGCGCTGGCCGAGCATCTGCGGCTCGCGCGCTCGGGCAACTGCGAGGCGGCGCAGATCGTGCTGACCTCGGGCATCCAGCAGTCGATCGCGCTGGCCAGCCTGGTGTTCACCGACGTCGGCGACCATGTGTGGATGGAGGAACCCGGTTACCGCGGCGCGCGCGGTCTGCTGCGGGCCTGCGGGCTGACCACCGTGCCGATCCGGGTCGACGACGAGGGCATCGCGCCGAACGCCCGCGACCTGTCATCGCCGCCGCGTCTGATGTACGTGACGCCGTCGCACCAGTTTCCGCTCGGCATGGTGATGAGCCTGGCGCGCCGGCGCATGCTGCTCGACTATGCGCGGCGCAACGACATCTGGTTGCTGGAGGACGACTACGACAGCGAGTTCCGCTTCGAGGGCCGGTCGCTGGCGTCGCTGCAGGGGCTCGACGAGCACGAGCGGGTGCTGTACATGGGGTCGTTCTCGAAGACCTTGTTCCCCGGCATCCGCGTCGGCTATCTGGTGCTGCCCAGCGCGGCGCTGGCGGAGAAATGCGCGTCCGCTTATGCCGAGCTCTACCGCGACGGGCAGCTCGTGCAGCAGGCGGCGCTCGCCGACTTCATGCAGGCCGGCCACTATGCCGCGCACATCCGGCGCACCCGCCAGGTGTATGCGCGCAAGCAGACGCTGCTGCGCGAGTGCATCGTGCGCCGCTTCGGTGCCGACTGGCCCATCTCGACGCACGAGGCCGGCCTGCACCTGGTGCTGCACCTGCCGCCGCAATGCGACGACGTGCGCATCGGCGCACAGGCCCAGGCGCAGGGCCTGGTCACCCGGCCGCTGTCACGACACTACATCGACGGCGGCATCGCGAGGCAGGGGCTGCTGCTCGGCTATGCCGACGTCCGCGACTCCCAGGTCCGGCCGGCTTTCGAGCGGCTGGCGCGCATCGTCGAGGCCGACATCGGCGGCGGCGGGCGCTGAGCGGGAGCGGGAGAGTCATCCACGTCGTGAATGAATATCATCCACGGCATGAAGACCCTCCGCGGCGCCCGATCGCCTGCCCTGTCGAGGAACCTGGCATGTACGTCGGCCTGATCTCCGACACCCACAATCTGCTGCGCCCACAGGCGCTGCGGGCGCTGACCGGCTGCGATCATCTGATCCCCGCCGGCGACATCTGCGACCCGGCGGTCCTCGAGCGACTGCGCGAGCTGGCGCCGCTGACCGCGGTGCGCGGCAACAACGACCGTGGCGCCTGGGCCGAGGCGCTGCCGCTGCAGGCACGGATCGAGCTGGCCGGCGTGCGGCTGCTGGTGATCCACGACATCGCCGATCTGCGCGGCGCCGTCGATGCCGACGTGGTGATCCACGGCCACTCTCACCGGCCGGGCAAGGTCACCCGCGACGGCGTGCTGTACGTGAATCCCGGCAGCGCCGGGCCGCGGCGCTTCCGGCTGCCGATCGCGCTGGCGCGGCTGCGGCTGGACGTGGGCGCGGTCGACGTCGAGATGATCGACCTGGAAACCACCTGACCGTCGACAGGCCGGGCCGCAGATTCTCGCCGCGGGACTTCGGATGCCGCGTCGCATGCCGCTGCCGCCGCGGCGGGTTCGCATCATTACTGAGCAGCGCCCGCCGGCCGCCGGCCGCGCCGCGCGAACGGATACCCGGGAAACACCCGCGGCAATGTCGCGACCTCGCCGCAGCGGGTCGCCGAATACCCTGGAAGCTGATTCACCGACTCCTGGAACGCCGGGTCGCGCAGGATGGCCAGCGCGGCGCGCATCGACGGCTTCGTCAACGTCGGCTCGTGGCACAACAGGAAGTAGCGCTCGGTGACGACCGGCTGGAAGTCCAGCTTGAAGCGGCGCGCCGGCGGCTCGACGCCGAAGCCGACGTCGGCCATGCCGCTGGCCACGTAGGCGGCCACCGCCGCATGGGTGTATTCGCCCTGCTCGTAGCCGGCGATCCGTTCGGCGTCGACGCCGGCCTTCTCGAGCAGGCAGTCGAGCAGGAAGCGGGTGCCGGAGCCGCGCAGCCGGTTCACGAAGCGCACGTCGCCGCGGGCCAGATCGGCCACGTCGTAGATCTTCTGCGGGTTGCCCGGCGCCACCATCAGCCCCAGCCGCCGCGTCGCCAGATGGATCACCCGGCTGTCGGCCGGATCGAGCCAGCGGGCGTAGTGATCGAGCGCGCGCGCCTCGAACTCGCCGACCGGCACATGAAAGCTGGCGAGATCGCAGGCGCCGTCGTGCAGCGACGCGACGGTCTCCTGGCTGCCGAGGTACTTCCGTTCGATCGCGATCTGGCCGGCGACCAGCGTATCGAGCAGCTTCTCGATCGCGAAACCATGGCTGGCATGCACGCGCAGCAGATCGCGTTCGGCGGCCAGCACCCGGCCGATCTCGACCTCAAGCTCCGAGGCCAGCGTCTGCAACGTCGGCGTCAGCCGCGCCGCGATCCGGTGGCCGGCCCACACCAGCTTCTCGGCCAGCGGCGTCAACGTCGAGCCCTTGCCGCGCTCCATCCGCAACAGCGGCGCGCCGATCTGCTGCTCGCCCTGGCGGATCAGGTTCCACGCATGGCGGTACGACGCGCCCGAATCGCGGCAGGCGCCGCTCAGGCTGCCGCGGTCGTGCACCTGCGCCAGCAGCTCCAGCAGCCGCGGCGACAGGCTGCGGCCGTCGGCATCGCTGATGGTCCATTGCGGACGGATCGAGACCTTGTGCGCCATCGGTTCTCCCCGGGCATGCAGCCGATCAGGTTCGTGCCCGTCGCCGTGCGGACAGGCCCTATGCTGCCGACAGCATCTGCATCATGCTGCTTGCCACCTATGAACGATACCGCTGCAGGCATATTGCCGACAAGCACGCTCGGTCGTACAGTACCGCTCATACATGCTGTGACAGCATAAGTCCGGAGCCGGAATCCTGCAGCAGCCGGACATGTTCCGGCGGGCGCCCGACCTATGCTTCACGGGAACCTGGTACGAGCCTGGCCCCGGCCCGGCACACGCCCGAGAGGCCGATGACCGCCCCCCATCATCACCGGGTCCGCGACCTGATCGACGAACACCGCAGCCAGCCCGGCGGGCTGCTGCCGCTGCTGCATGCGATCCAGCAGCGGCTGGGTCATGTGCCGGCCGACCTGGTCGAACCGATCGCGCGGGCGTTCAACCTGTCGCGGGCCGAGGTGCACGGCGTCGTCACCTACTACCACGACTTCCGCGCCGCGCCGGCCGGCCGTCACCACGTGCGGATCTGCCAGGCCGAATCGTGCAAGGCGCGCGGCGCCGACGCGCTGGCCCGCCATGCCGCGCAGTCGCTCGGCTGCGCGATGCATGCGACCCGCGATGACGGCGAGGTGACGCTGGAACCGGTCTACTGCCTGGGCCTGTGCGCATCGTCGCCGGCGGTGCAGATCGACGGGCGGCTGCATGGACGGGTCGAGCCGGCCGGGTTCGATGCGCTGGTCGGGCGATGGCAGCATGGGGCGCCGGCCGGTGCGGAGTTGACGGCCGATACCGCAGCATTCATCGGTCGCGGGCAGACAGCCCGCGCGGCTGCGGGCGGCGAACCGGCAGCCTGCGCGGATATGAACGAACTCTCGAGCGGCGCGGCTTCGACGTCAACCCCGGGCGGAATTTCGACTGCGCCTGTCCCGACCGGCCTCGCCTCGTCTGCGCCCGCCATCGCCGCGGCAACCGTTGCCTCCGCGGCGCTGCCTTCGTCCGCAGTGTCGACCGCGCGGACCCCGGTGCGGGTCTTCGTCCCCTGCGACTCCGCAGCCCGCGCCGCCGGCGCCGACGAGGTGGCCACCGCGCTGGCCGCCGAATGCACGCGCCGCGGCCTGGCGATCGACCTGGTGCGCAACGGCTCGCGCGGCCTGTTCTGGCTCGAACCGCTGGTCGAGGTCGACACCGCCGGCGGCCGCGTCGCGTACGGGCCGGTCACGGTGACCGACGTACCGTCGCTGCTCGACGCGGGCCTGCTGCGCGGCGCCGCGCATCCGCTGTGCCACGGCCCGACCGAGGCCATCCCGTTCCTCGCGCGCCAGCAGCGGCTGACGTTCCGCCGGATGGGCCTCACCGCGCCGCTGTCGCTGGACGACTATGCGGCGCACGACGGCTGGGCCGGCCTGCGGCGCGCGGCGGCGCTCGCGCCGGCCGCGATCGTCGACGAGGTGCTGCAGTCGGGCCTGCGCGGCCGCGGCGGCGCGGCGTTTCCGGCCGGCATCAAGTGGCGCACGGTGCTGGCCGCGGCGGCCGGCCAGAAGTACGTCGTCTGCAATGCCGACGAAGGCGATTCGGGCACCTATTCCGACCGGATGACGATGGAAGGCGACCCGTACATGCTGATCGAGGGCATGGCGATCGCGGGCCTGGCCACCGGGGCGACCCAAGGTTACGTCTACATCCGCTCCGAGTATCCGCAGGCGATCGACACGATGCGCCGAGCGATCGGGCTGGCGCGCGACGCAGGCTTCCTCGGCGCCGACGTGCTCGGCAGCGGCCGCGCGTTCGAGCTGGAAGTGCGGGTCGGCGCCGGTTCCTACGTATGCGGCGAGGAAACCGCGCTGCTCGAAAGCCTCGAGGGCCGCCGCGGCATCGTCCGCGCGAAGCCGCCGCTGCCGGCGATCGAGGGCCTGTTCGGCCGGCCGACGGTGATCAACAACGTGATCACGTTCGCCAGCGTGCCGCTGATCCTGGCCCGCGGCGCCGCGTTCTATCGCGACTACGGCGTCGGCCGCTCGACCGGCACGCTGCCGTTCCAGCTCGCCGGCAACGTCCGCCATGCCGGGCTGGTCGAGCGCGCGTTCGGCCTGACCCTGCGCGAGCTGCTGTTCGATTTCGGCGGCGGCACCGCCAGCGGTCGGCCGGTCAAGGCCGTGCAGGTCGGCGGGCCGCTGGGCACCTACGTGCCCGAATCACAATGGGATCTGCCGATCGACTACGAAGGCTTTGCCGCGATCGGCGCGGTGGTCGGCCACGGCGGCATCGTCGTGCACGACGACACCGCCGACATGCGGGAGCTGGCGCGCTACGCGATGGAATTCTGCGCGATCGAATCATGCGGCAAGTGCACGCCGTGCCGGATCGGCTCGACCCGCGGCGTCGAGGTGATCGACCGGATCGGGCGCCTGCGGAACGATGGGCAGCGGCAGGATGGACAGCGGCAGAATCAGCAGCGCGAACAGCAGGTGACCCTGCTGCGCGACCTGTGCGACACGATGCTGCATGGCAGCCTGTGCGCGATGGGCGGCATGACGCCGTATCCGGTGCTGTCGGCGCTGAACCACTATCCTGAAGACTTCGGCCTGGCCGTGACGGCGGCGCACGACGCCGCGCCGATGACCCTTCGATGAATGCGAACGGGAGACCATGATGCTCGATCATCTGAAGCTGGACGTCGACTACGGCACCCCACCGCGCGAATCGTCCGAATCGGTCACGCTGGAGATCGACGGCTTCGACGTCACCGTGCCCAAGGGCACGTCGCTGATGCGCGCGGCGATGGACGCCGGCATCAAGGTGCCCAAGCTGTGCGCGACCGACAGCCTGGAGGCGTTCGGCTCGTGCCGGCTGTGCCTGGTCGAGATCGACGGCCGCAAGGGCTACCCGTCGTCGTGCACGACGCCGGCCGAGAACGGCATGAAGGTGCGCACGCAGACCCCGAAGCTGCAGTCGCTGCGCCGCGGCGTCATGGAGCTCTACATCTCCGACCATCCGCTGGACTGCCTGACCTGCAGCGCCAACGGCAACTGCGAGCTGCAGGACATGGCCGGCGTCACCGGGCTGCGCAACGTGCGCTACGGCGTCGGCGCGGCCGCCGGCGCGCACCACTGCGATTCGGTCAAGGACGAATCGAACCCCTACTTCACTTACGACCCGAGCAAGTGCATCGTCTGCAGCCGCTGCGTGCGGGCCTGCGAGGAAACCCAGGGCACCTTCGCGCTGACGATCGCCGGCCGCGGCTTCGACAGCCGGGTGTCGCCGGGCCAGAGCCAGCCGTTCATGGACAGCGAGTGCGTGAGCTGCGGCGCCTGCGTCGAAGCCTGCCCGACCGCCACCTTGCAGGAGAAGAGCGTGATCTGGCTGGGCCAGCCCGAGCACAGCGTCATCACCACCTGCGCGTACTGCGGCGTGGGCTGCGCATTCAAGGCCGAGATGAAGGGCAACGAGGTGGTGCGCATGGTGCCGTGGAAGGACGGCAAGGCCAACGAGGGCCATAGCTGCGTCAAGGGCCGCTTCGCCTGGGGCTATGCGACCCACCAGGACCGGATCACGAAACCGATGATCCGCGCGAAGATCACCGATCCGTGGCGCGAGGTGTCGTGGGACGAGGCGATCGGCCATGCCGCCAGCGAGTTCCGCCGCATCCAGGCGAAATACGGCCGCGATGCGATCGGCGGCATCACCTCGTCGCGCTGCACGAACGAGGAAACCTATCTGGTGCAGAAGCTCGTGCGCGCGGCATTCGGCAACAACAACGTCGATACCTGCGCCCGCGTCTGCCACTCGCCGACCGGCTATGGCCTGTCGACCACCTTCGGCACCTCCGCGGGCACGCAGGATTTCGATTCGGTCGAACATACCGATGTCGTGATCGTGCTGGGCGCCAATCCGACCGATGGCCATCCCGTCTTCGCCTCCAGGCTGAAGAAGCGGCTGCGCCAGGGCGCCAAGCTGATCGTCATCGATCCGCGCCGCA
>OEIU01001958.1_pt1 | contig 11748 bp, 9 predicted proteins | sample 1539221 | NCBI WGS metagenome assembly OEIU01 (sample SAMN03792071, study PRJEB22550) | activated sludge metagenome | feature: wastewater treatment plant; material: activated sludge; isolation source: Wastewater treatment plant of a petroleum refinery complex | place: Argentina: Zarate | collected... | reverse complement strand
GATGTCGCGCCCGAAGCCGCCGTCGAGCCCATGCGGATAGCCATCCCAGATGAAGTTGATGGAGGAGCGCAGAATCACCGCCAGCCCGATCGTCACCATCACCGTGGCGAATCCCGGCTCGCCCAGCATCGGCCGCATCACCACGCGCTCGATCCACGAGGCCGAGCACGACGGCGGCGACGATTGCGCCGATGGCGACGACGACCAGATTGCCGCTGACGGTGGTCGAGATGGTCCAGGCGATATAGGCCACGATCATGGTCATTTCGCCCTGGGCGAAACTGACCAGGCCGGTGGACTTGTAGATCACGGCAAAGCCCATCGCGATCAGGCCGTAGATGGCGCCGATGGCGAGGCCCGAGATCACGAGCTGGGTGAAATATTGCATCAGCCCTCCGCCGGATAGATGATCGCAAGCTCGCGCGCGAATTTCTTCTCTATCATGGCGCGCCGCACCTTCTGGGTCGCCGTCAGTTCGCCGTCATCGTGGTCGAGTTCCTTCTCCAGGATCGCAAAGCGCCTGATGTTCTCGACCCGCGCGAACCGCTTGTTGGTCTCGTTCACGATGCGCTCCACCAGTTCGTGCACTTCGGGAAGCTGCGACAGCGACTTGTAGTTGGTGTAGGCGAGCGCCTTGTCACGGGCCCAGCGGCCGACATTATCGTAATCGACCTGGATGATGGCGCCGAGGTACTTCTTGGCCTCGCCGACCACGATGGCTTCCTTGATGAACTCGCTGTCCTTCAGCGCGTTCTCGATCTCCGATGGCGCGATGTTCTTGCCGCCGGCGGTGATGATGATCGCCTTCTTGCGGTCGACGACCGCGATCTCGCCGTTGTCGAGGACCTCGACGATGTCGCCGGTGCGCAGCCAGCCGCCGGGTTCGAGCGAAGCGGTGGAGGCCTTCTCATCGAGGAAATAGCCTTTGAACACGCCGGGATTCTTCAACAGGATTTCGCCGTCGCTGTCGAGCTTCCACTCGGTCTGCGCCATCGGCAGGCCGCAGCCGCCGATGCGGTGATGCCCGCCGGTCTGGATGAAGGCGACGCCGCCGCTTTCGGTGAGGCCGTAACCCTGCGACACCGGCCGGCCGATGATGTCGAAGAAGCGCAGCGTCTCCGGCGAGATCGATGCGCCGGCGCAGAGCCGGTGCCGGCTGTAGGCAAAGCCGAGATGCCGCTGCAGATTGCGGAACATGGCGAGGTAGAGCAGCGCGTAGGCGAGGCTGTCGAACCACTTTTGGCTGCCGTCCTGGCGCCGGTCCGACAGGGTGCGGCCCCAGGCGAGGCATCTTCGCGTGAACCATTGGCGCAGCCGGCCGCTTTCGCCGAGCCGGAACAGAAATCCCTGCTGCAGCTTCTCGTAGATGCGGGGTACGCCGACGAAGAAAGTGGGCGCGATCTCGCGGATGTTCAGCGCCACCGTGTCGATCGACTCCGCGAAGCTGACCGTGCCACCCAGCACGAGCTGCGTAACCGCGCCATAGCAGCGCTCAGCGACGTGGCAAAGCGGCAGATAGCTCACTGCCTCGAACGGCTTGTCGGCGATCCCGACGGTCTCGGCGTAGACCCAGGCCGCATAGACCAGGTTGCGGTGGGTGAGCATCGCGCCCTTGGGCGGGCCTGTTGTGCCCGACGTATAGACGAGAATGCAGACGTCGTCGGGCGCGCCTTGCGATATAAACCGGTCGAGCGTCGCCTCTGCGTCGGGATTGTCGCGTGCATAGGCGCGGCCGCGCTCGCACAGCGCTTCGAACGACATCAAATGCGACTGGCGATAGTTGCGCAGGCCCTTCATGTCGACGCAGATGATGGCCTCCAGATCGGGCAGGCCGCCATTGTTGGTCAGCGCGTCGAGCACCTTGTCCGTCTGTTCCTGGTCGCCGGTGACGACCACGCGCGAGCCGGAATGCCGCACGATATATTGCAGCTCGACCCATGGGTTGGTCGGATAGATGCCGACCGCGACGGCGCCGATCATCTGGGTGCCGAGGTCGGCGTAGAACCATTCCGGCGTGTTCTCGCCGGCGATAGCGACGCGGTCCCCAGGCTTGATGCCGAGCGACATCAGTCCCAGCGCGACCGCGCGCGCGGTCTGGTAGTAATGGCGCCAGGAGTAGGGATTCCAGATGCCGTATTCCTTTTCGCGCAGCGCCAGCCTGTCGCCGTGCATGGCGGCGCGCTGGCGCAGTAATTGCGGAATGGTGATGGATGCGTTCTGCAGGGACGCACGCAGCGAGGCAGCTGCTGTACCGGAGGCGGCTTTCGCCGTGGCCGGGGGCGATGACTGCGCGGTGCGCATGGTGTCGATGGCGGTCATCAGGCGCTCGCCTTTGCCGCATCGCCGCGGTGGCCGCCGAGATAGGCTTCCGCCACCGCCGGATTCTGCCTTACCTCGGCCGGCGTGCCTTCGGCGATCTTGCGGCCGAAATTGAGCACATGGACGCGGTCGGAAATATCCATCACGATCCGCATCTCGTGTTCGATCATCAGCACAGTGATCCCGAGTTCGTCGCGGATGTCGAGCACGAAGCGGGCGATGTCCTCGGTTTCCTCCTGGTTCATGCCGGAAACCATCTCGTCCAGCAGCAGCAGCTTCGGCTCGCAGGCCAGCGCGCGTCCGAGCTCGACGCGCTTCTGTTGACCGTAAGAGAGCGTGCCGACGACGGCATCTCGGATATGCTCGATCTCCAGGAACTCGATGATGTGTTCGACCCGCTGTCGCGCTTCGATTTCCTCGCGGCGGGTGCGGCCAAAAAACAGCACGGCGTTCAGCACGCCCGAGCGCAGATGGGTGTGGCGGCCGGTCAGGATGTTCTCGACCACGGTGCCGTGCTTGAACAGCGCGAGGTTCTGGAAGGTACGGCCGATGCCGAGCGCAGCAAAGCGCCAGGGCGAGACCTTCGACAGGTCGGTGCCGTCGAACACCATGCGGCCGCCGCTCGGCCGCAGCACGCCCGAGATCATGTTGAACAGCGTGGTCTTGCCGGCGCCGTTCGGGCCGATCACGCTGCAGATTTCGCCGGGTGCGACGCTCAGGCTGACATCGGCAACGGCCTGCAGCCCGCCAAAGCGCTTGCTGAGGGTTTCGACCGTGAGAAGCGCGGTCACGACAGCCACCTCTTGCGCCGCTTGTAGTGCTTGACATCGCGCAGGCTCTTGCGGCCCGAAGAGGAGACGCCGAGATAGAATTCCTGCACGTCCTCGTTGGCCGTGAGCTTCTTCGCGGTGCCGTCGAGCACGACCCGGCCGGTTTCCAGGATGTAGCCGTAGTCGGCGATATCGAGCGCGCGCTGCGCGTTCTGCTCGACCAGCAGCACGGTCATCTTCATCTCGCTGCGCAGGCGCGCGATCACCTCGTAGATGCGGTCGATGATCAGTGGCGCCAGGCCGAGCGAGGGCTCGTCGAGCGCCAGCAGCACCGGATCCGTCATCAGCGCGCGGCCGATCGCCAGCATCTGCTGCTCGCCGCCGGACATGTAGCCGGCAATCTGGTCGCGCCGTTCGAACAGGCGGGGAAACAGCGCGAACACCTTGTCGCGCCGCGCGCGCGCTTCGGCCTTGGTGCTGATATAGCCGCCCATCTGCAGGTTTTCATCGATGGTCAGCGCCGGAAATACGCGCCGGCCCTCCGGCGCCTGCACGATCCCGCGCCGGACCAGTTCGTCCGGCGGCAGACGATGCACTTCCGCGTCGCGGAAGCGGATCGAGCCGTTCTCGATCTCGCCCTCTTCAGTATGGAGGATGCCGGACATCGCCTTCAGCAGTGTCGACTTGCCGGCTCCGTTGGAGCCGAGCAGCGCCACGATGCCGCCTTCGGGTACGGCGATGCTGACGTCGCGCACCGCCTCGATCGCGTTGTCGTAGACAATGCGGATGTTGCGGAATTCGAGCAGGATCGATCCATCCGGCCCGGTCGAAACGGGCGGCGCCGGGGCCTGTGCGGCAATGGTCGTCGGCATCGCGCTTCAGGCCCGGTTCGGCTGCGGCAAGCCCGGCCGCCGGCTCAGGATCGCATCGGTGACGATCTTGGCCGTTTCCGCGCAGGCCTGTGTGCCGCCATTGCCGTATTGCTTGACGGCATCGCCGACGCACCACAGGCCTTCGATCCCGGTCTCGCGCGGCAGATCGTAACCGGCACAGCTTCGCTGCGCCGGCCAGTCGTCGCGCATCACGCGGATGGAGAGGATCCTGGCCTTGTCGAAATTGGCGAACTGGTCGCGCAGGTCCTGCAGCGCCAGCGCGACTTCCGCCTCTGAATCGAAATCGCCTAACGCCGGCACCGGCACGGCATAGGCGACATAGAGATGCCAGCCCGGTGGCGCCAGCTCGGGGCAGGTGGCCGAGAGATTGGCCATGTTGCAGAGCCGGCGCGTCTTGCCGAAGGTGACGATGCCGGGGTGGCCGATCAGCGGCTCACGGCTGGCGATGTTGATGACGATATTGGCGGCCGGACGCATGTCGCGGCCCACCTGCTCGACATAAACGGGCGGGAATGCCGCCTCGCCGCCGAGCGCGACGGTGGCTTTCGGGCCGGCATTGCTGATGACGAGGTCGGTGTCGATCCTGATCTCCTTGCCGTCGCGCCGCACGGTGACCCCTTCGACGCGGCCGCCGGTGCTGTGAATCTGCACGGCCGGCGTAGCCAGCCAGATGTCGCCGCTGCGGCGGACCACGGAAGCCAGCGAATTCCACACCCCGATCGTGCCCTCGGGGCAGAAGCCGAACTTCTTGAAGGCCCCCTTGCCGGTGAAGTAGGTCAGGAACGCCCGCGCCGGCAATTCGTTGGCGTTGCAGGCGAAGATGGCGGCGCAGAGATTGCGAAAGAGGGCGTGCACCGTGGCGTTGCTGGTGTAGGCCTTGAGCCAGTCCTCGGTGGATTGCCGGCCGTCCGGCAGGTTGCCGGACCGCGCGTCGGCGAATTTCTCCAGGATGCGCGCGGCCTGCTTGGTCAATTGCCCCAGCAGCAGCGACCAGCCGCCGCGGCCGACATCCACCAGCTTGCCGTCGATGAAAAAGGAACTGGCCGGCTCCGGCGCCCGGATGTTGAGGGGAGCGCCGACCGTATGAAAGGTTTCCTCGAACACGCCGCCGAACTCGATGGCGATGGCGCCTATGTTGACCTTGAATCCGTCGATCTCCTCGGTCGAGGCGCGTCCACCGATGCGGTCCTTATCGTCGACGACAACCGTGTACAGGCCGGCATGGGCCAGCCGCGCCGCGGCGCAAAGTCCGCCAGCGCCGGCTCCGATCACGACAGCACCCACCCGTTGCTGAGTCACAGAATATCCTCCCGAGGGCCGCCGGTTGCTCCGGGCGTGCCGCTGGCTTGTTCGTCCTCGGCAGGGATGGTATTATAATCCGACCGGACGTTCAAATAATTTTTTGAACTGTTCTTGGCGAGACCGAGCGGTTTGCGCCAGGTCAACGGCGGTTTGTGCCAAGTGGTATGATAATGGAGTGGTGACGGGGATTCGGGCGCCACTGCGTAGTGGCCGGTTTGCAAGAGGTCCGCATGGCGCGCACGCGCTCCGAAAATTACGACGACATCCAGCGCGGCATCCTTAATGCGGCCTGCGCGCTGTTCGCCCGGCAGGGCTATGTGCGCGCGTCGATCGCCGATCTCGCCGATGCCTGCCGGCTGTCGCGCGGCGCCCTGTATCACTATTTCGACTCCAAGGAAGCGATCCTGTTCGCGATCCTGGATGCGCATGTCCGACAGATGATCGCCGACGTGGAAGAGGCGATGGCGCAGCAGTCGGGCAATCTCGACCGTTTCCGCGCCGCCATCCGCGCAATTGTGGAACTCAACGCGCGCTCTTCCAGCGAGCAGCGGCTGATCCTGAACGACTTGTCCTTCCTCGGCGAGGCCGAGCAGAAAACAATCAAGGCGCTGGAGCGCCAACTCGTCGATACCGTGTCCGACCTCCTGATCCGGCTCGATACCGAGGGCCGGATCGTCAAGCGCGCCAAGAAGGTCTACGCCATGATGTTGTTCGGTGTGCTCAACTTCAGCCACACCTGGTACGACCCGAAGGGCGACATCGCGCCGAAGGAGTTCGCCGACATGGTGGTCGATCAGTTCCTCTACGGTTTTGCCGCGCCCGCCGCGAAGGCAGCGGCGTCCGGCCGACGGCAACATGCCTGACTCTTGCGGCTGCCACGCGCGCCCCGGCGGCCGGCCATGACGTCGATGCGATCCGCACCGCCTCGGAAGGACGCCATCGGGATACGGCACGGCGGCGCGGGGTATCGCGCGTTCGGTCCCCGACGAATTCGCGAACTGGCTGAGAAGGATTTGTGATGGATAGCTAGTGCTGCTGTCCCGTAGCTTGCAGAATGAGCTGCGTGATCTCCTCCGGATGCGAGATCATCGAGACGTGGCTGGACTTCAACTCGATGGTCCTGGCACCCATCCGCTTGGCCATGAAGCGTTCGAGATCCGGATTGATGGTGCGGTCTTCCGTCGAGACGGCGTAGTAGCTCGGTTTGCTCCGCCATGCCGCCTGCGTGGCCTTGCCGGCGAGCAGGGTCCTGTGAAACGGCTGCTGAACGGCATAGAGCACCTTTGCCTTTGCGGTCGGCACGTCACCTGCGAAGTCGCGCAGGAAGGCATCTTCCGAGAGGCGGCCTTCATCGCCGTCGAACACGATACCGGCGCTTGCCGGCGGTGTCGCGAATGTCTTGGCGAGGGCGGTGTAATCCTCGCCCGCGTCGGGCGCACGCGCCGCCACATAGACCAGCGCGGAAACGTTGGGGTGCGCGCCGGCTTCCGTGACGATCATGCCGGAGAAGGAGTGGCCGACCAGCACCGTCGGACCATCCTGCCGCGCCAGTACGCGTTCGGCGGAAGCAACCGCTTCGGGCAGCGTGGTCAGCGGATTTTGCACGGACGTGACGTTCAGCCCGGCCGCCTGCAAGCGCGCGATCACTTCCGTCCAGCACGAGCCATCGGCGAACAGCCCGTGCACCAGTACGACATTGCGCGCCTTTGGCGGTACGGCCATGGCGCGTGTGGAGATCAGCGAGGCGGCCGCGCCGGCCAGCAGGGCGGTCGAAAACGCGCGACGGTTCATCATCATGACATCAACTCCTTGGCGGCCTCGCTCGAAGCACGGCCTGCGCGTTCGTTGTTGCGTCGTCCCGGGCTCGGCAGTGCGGTAGTGATAGATCACGGCGACGCGTGGGGATTTCGCATGGTTCCGACGATTGCGAGAACGCACGACGGCCGCCGGCATTGGCTCGCCATCACGTTCACTTGACGATGGCGCCCGCACCGCCTACGAGCGGTGACGGGGTTGTCCAGAGGACGCTTCGATGCCTGAGTGTTATTTTGTCTGGGTCGAGGGCCCGCGCGGACCAGAACCGCAGAAGTGGTCTGCAGACGCGCTGTGGGGCCAGCTTGGACGCCAGGATGTCATCGTCCGCTTTCCGTTGACGGCCAGGGAAGCAAAGCTGCCGCTCGATCAGTTGGCGAGGCTGCATCCGGTGCCGCGCGAGTGAGGTCCCGCGAAGCCCGGGAGCCCTCGTGCGCCCACTTGTCGCGATCGTGATGCCGTAAGACAATCTGTCTGTCATCAGCCGCTCCTGCCGGCCGGTCATCGGAGACATCGTCGATGAAACAAATAAGGGTTGGCCTTGCCGGCTGCGGCTTCGTCGCGGAGCTGCACGTCTACGCCTACAAGCGCGTCTACGGCGTGGATGTCCAGGTGGCGGCGGTGGCCGCGAGGGGAGAGCATGTGCTCGATTTCGCGCGGCGGCACAATATACCCAAGGCATATCGCAGCTTTGCCGAACTGGTCGCAGATGGCGATCTCGACGTGATCGACGTCTGCACGCCGCCCAACCTGCATGCGTCGATGATCGTGGAGGCGATGCGGGCCGGCAAGCATGTGATCTGCGAGAAGCCGTTCGCCGGCTATTTCGGGCGGGAAGGCGATCAGCAACCGATCGGCAAGCATGTCGCCAAGGTGCTGATGTACGAGCGCGTGCTGGAGGAGATGGCGCGCACCCGTGCGGCGATCGAAGCTACCGGAAAACTGTTCATGTACGCGGAGGACTGGATCTACGCGCCGGCGGTGACCAAGACCGCCGAGTTCCTCAAGGCGACAAAGGACAAGGTACTGTTCATCAAGGGTGAGGAAAGCCATTCGGGCTCACATGCGGCGCATGCCGCGCAATGGGCTCTGACCGGTGGCGGATCGCTGATCCGGATGGGCTGCCATCCGCTGTCGGCGGTGCTCTATCTCAAGCAGGTCGAGGCCCGCGCGCGCGGCGAGACCATCGGCGTCGCCAGCGTGACCTGCGACGTCGGCAATGTCGCCGCGTGCCTGCCGCCCGGCGAACGCGGCATCGTCAAATCGAATCCGGTCGACGTCGAGGATTGGGGCACGCTGACCGCAACGTTCTCCGACGGCACCAAGGCCACCATCTTCTCCGGCGACATGATCGCTGGCGGCGTGCGCAATCTGATCGAGACCTACACCAACGGCGGGGCGCTGTTCGCCAACATCACGCCGAACACGCACATGATGAGCTATCAGACCTCGGAGGAGAAGCTTGCCGGCGTCTACATCACGGAAAAGGTCGACCGCAAGACCGGCTGGCAATATGTCTGCCTCGAGGAGGAATGGACCCGCGGCTATCTGCAGGAGATCCAGGATTTCATGGAATGCGCCGCCACCGGCCGCCAGCCGCTGTCCGATCTCGCGCTGGCGTTCGAGACCATCAAGGTCAACTACGCCGGCTATTGGGCCGCCGAGGAGGGGAAACGGGTGGTGTTGTGAGGATCGGAAGGCAAGTCGGCTCGCCTTTGCCAACGCCCATCCGTTACCGCGCTGTCGCTAAGTGATCGTTCCGAATTTAGTTACGGGCAGAATCCAGTATACGAGCCGTGCTCCGGCAAACAAGGTTCGAAGCCGCTCGATCAGGCGATCGGCATTGCTCTCCTGCAGCACGACCCGCGCGACGACCTGATCGGCATGACCTTTCACGCGTTCGGCGGCTGTGTGCAGCCGAACTTCTGCACCATGGCCGGCGGCATCCGACGCCGTGAACCCGGCAAAAAGATCGGTTTGCTCGTTGAGACAATCGAACAGTTCGGCGCGAAGCTGGCGCGGTGCAATCAGCGTGAGACAAACGAGGTTGTCAGTCATTCGCCACCTTTGCCTCCCCGCCGTAGCGGCGATAGAGAATCGGCAGAAGGATGAGGGTGAGCAGAGTTGATGTCAAAATCCCGCCGATCATGACGATAGCAAGCGGGCGCTGAACCTCGGACCCAGGGCCGGTCGCGAACAGCAGCGGGATCAGACCCAGTGCCGTGATGCTGGCAGTCATCAGCACTGGCCGCAGCCTGCGCTTCGCTCCCTCCACGACGATTTGTTCCTCCGGGACGCCATGAGCGCGGAGTTGATTGAAATGCGAGACCAGCACGACGCCGTTCAGGACGGCGATGCCGAGGAGCGCAATGAATCCGACGGAAGCCGGAACCGACAGATATTCTCCGGTCAAGAGTAGAGCGAACACGCCGCCAATGAGAGCGAACGGAATATTGATGAGCACCATCGAAGCCTGTCGTACGGAGCCGAAGGTGGTGAAGAGCAGCACAAAGATCAGACCTATCGCGACCGGCACCACGATGGACAGCCGCGCCGCAGCGCGTTGCTGATTTTCGAATTGTCCGCCCCAAGTGAGCCGATAGCCTTTCGGCAAGGTAAGTTCGGCCGCGACCTTCTGCTGAGCGGCTTGAACGAACCCTACCATGTCGCGCCCACTGACATTGGCGCGCACCACGCTCATGCGATTGCCGTCTTCGCGGTCAATCTTCACCGGACCATCGACGCGCTGAATATGTGCCACTTGCGCCAGCGCGACGTGCTGCCCGGAAGGGAGCGTCAGCGGCAAGCTTGCCAACAGGGTGGGCGCCTCTCTCGTCATCTCGCCACCGCGGACCAGGATCGGCGTGCGGCGTCCTTCTTCCAACGCCGTGCCGACCGTGCGACCCTCGATCTGGACCCGCAATGAATTGGCGATCGAGTCCACCGTCAGACCCAGCCGCCCGGCTTCCATGCGATTCACCGCCACCGTGTAGTATTGCGCGCCTTCGTTTAGCGTGGTGTAGACGTCTTCCGCGCCGTCTATGCCGGATAGGATCGTGGACAGTCTGGCAGCGATCTCGTTGAGCTTCGCAATGTCGGCGCCGAAGACCTTCACCGCGACATCGCCGCGCACGCCACTGATCATTTCCTGCACGCGCATGTCGATCGGTTGAGTGAAGCCGAGCGAAAGGCCGGGAAACTCCGCCAGCACGTCGCGAAGCTCTTGCAACAGCGCCTCGCGGCTTCCGGTCTGCCGCTCCGCGGCCGGCTTCAGCACGAGGAAAGTGTCGGTCTGGTTAGGCCCCATAGGATCAAGACCGAGTTCGTCCGATCCGGTCCGCGCCACGATGCCGGTCACGTCGGGAACCTTCATCAGCGCCGTCTGCAGACGGGCGTTGATAGCGATCGATTCGTCCAGATTGACGGAAGGAAGAGTCTCCACGCTCACGATGACGTCGCCTTCGTCCATCGTCGGCATGAAAGTCTTGCCGAGTTGGGTATAAGCGTATCCCGCGGCGACCAGGCCCACGAGGGCCACTGCGATCACCTTGCGTTCATTGCCGAGTGCCCAGTCGAGGGCAGGCGCATAGATGCGTTGCGCCGCCCGGACCAGCAGGGGATCGCGGTGGGAAACCGACTTGAGAACAAGAGAAGTTGCGACCGGAATGACGGTCAATGCCAACAGCAGTGATCCGGTCAGTGCGAAGATGATGGCCAACGCTACCGGGATGAAGAGCTTGCCTTCCAGGCCCTGCAGCGTCAGCAGGGGGATAAAGACAATAATGATGATGAGCACGCCGGAAGCGACCGGCTGCAGGACTTCGCAGACGGAGCGGAACACGATGTGGACGAGAGGTGTGGCCTTTTCCGCCCGGTGCTTGCCGAGGTTGCCGACGATGTTTTCGACTACGACTACAAGGGCGTCGATCAGCATGCCGATGGCTATGGCAAGCCCGCCCAGACTCATCAAATTAGCGGACATCCCGGCCATGCGCATGACGATCAGGGCGAATACGATCGCAAGCGGCAGGCTTAGTGCGATCACCAGCGAAGCGCGCCAGTTTCCCAGGAACAGTAGCAGGAGGACGATCACCAGCGCAGTCGCCTCGCCGAGCGCCTGCACCACCGTGCCGACTGCGCGATTGACCAAGCGGCTGCGGTCATAGAATACGTTGATCGAGACGCTCTTCGGTAGCGACGGCTGCAACTCTTCAAGGCGGGCGCGAACGTCGCGAACGAGCCTGCCGGCATTGGCTCCCCGCAGGCCGAGTACGAGGCCTTCGACCGTCTCGCCGCGGCCATCGGCGGTCACAGCGCCGTAACGGGTTAGCGCGCCGACCTTGACGCGCGCCACATCGTTCACCCGGATCGGAATGCCGTCGCGCGTATCGACCACGATGGCGCGGATGTCGTCGATACCGCGGATGCTGCCTTCGATCCTTATCAGAGCGCTGTCCTCGCCCTGATTGACCCGGCCCGCGCCATCGTTGCGGCTGTTGGCTTCTATGGCCCTGCGAAACAGGTCATATGAAATGCCCCTCGCGGCCAACGCCTCGTTCAAGGGTGTAATCTCGAAGGCCCGGACATAGCCGCCAAGTGCATTGACGTCGGCTACGCCCGGAACGGTCCGCAAAGCCGGGCGGATCACCCAA
>OEIU01001957.1_pt1 | contig 11750 bp, 10 predicted proteins | sample 1539221 | NCBI WGS metagenome assembly OEIU01 (sample SAMN03792071, study PRJEB22550) | activated sludge metagenome | feature: wastewater treatment plant; material: activated sludge; isolation source: Wastewater treatment plant of a petroleum refinery complex | place: Argentina: Zarate | collected... | reverse complement strand
GGAGCGTCGAAGATCGCCTCCGCCCAGGCGTCCAGTTGCGCGATGCCCGCTGCCTGCAACCTCGGCCGGACCCAGTCGGGTAACGGGGCGCCGAAACGGCGGACAAGCTGGCGTTCAAGCAGCTCGACGCGACCTTCTTCCCGGCCCTCTTCCCTCCCCTCGCGCCTCAACCGCAAGGCCCAGCTTCCTCTCATCTCGCTCATGCCGACCTCCTGCAGGTTGCGGAACGCCTGGAAATTATCATCCAGGTCCAACCGGTCCGCCACGACCTGGTTCAGCCACGCCGTGAACGCCTGCCCCAGCGTATCGCGTCGTTCCGCCGGAATCTGCTCCACCAGCTTTCGCACCAGATCCGGCAGTTGCCTCAGGTCCTCGGCCGCCTCGATCCGCGCCAGCGTCGCCACCAGGTTGTCCGGCAGCGCTGCCCCGGTCGCATCCGCCTCGTGGACCGTGCGCACTTCCTCGAACAGGAAGTACCGCTGGCTGGGTCGATAGGCCTGAAGGCCCGCCGGCAATGGCGCGATCAGCTCCGTGACGTCGCCGGGTGCCCGCCACGCCCCGTGCCCGCTGTACAGCACGATCGGAAACACCGGAGGAAGCGGCTTGCGGCCGGACACCACACGTATGCGGATCAGATCCTGGTACAGCAGCCCCGTATAGACCATCACCCGCAGCGCCATCCAGTGGTCGTCCGTGCTCTGGAACTCCAGCAGCAGGTACACATAGAGCCACTGTCCGCGCAGCCGCACACGCCAGACCAGGTCGTTCTCGCGGCTGCGCAGGTCGTCGCTGACGTGGCGGGTGCCGACTTTCTCGAGGCTGCCGAAGTCCAGCCCGGCGACCCAGGGTTCGGACACGAAGCCCTGGAGCAGCGCACGGACCATCTCGGGGTGCGAGAAGATCCGCTTGCGGGCGTTGTCCTGCGGGGGGTGAGTGGCCATCGCCGCAGTGTTGCAAGTCACCGCGCGGATATCGATCGGCCTGATGGATGAGCCGGACGCGGCGAAATACGTCGTGCGGCTAGCAAGTCCGCGTGGCCCTCCGGATTCCCGGTGCAAACAGACCCGTGTACGATCCGGCCGATGTTCGAATCCGTATCTGCGATGGAGATCGTCGGCGCGCTTCTGTTCGCGATCGCGGTGCTGCACACCTTCTCCACCCGTCTGTTCGCCCGGCTGGCCACCGCTCAGCCGGCCCACGCGGGCCTGTGGCATCTGCTGGCCGAGGTCGAGGTGGTGTTCGGCTTCTGGGCCGGCGTGCTGGTCGCGGTGATGCTGGTCTGGCTGGGCCGCGACGGCACGCTCGAATACCTGGAGAGCCGCAACTTCACCGAACCGGCCTTCGTGTTCGCGGTGATGGTGATCGCCGCCAGCCGGCCGATCCTGCAGCTCATCACGAACACGGTCGATGCGCTGGCGCGCCTGCTGCCGATGCCGACGGTGACCGCCACCTGCTTCCTGTGCCTGAGCCTGGTGCCGCTGCTCGGTTCGTTCATCACCGAACCGGCGGCGATGACCTTGGCGGCGATCATGTTGCGCGACGCGATCCTGTCGCGGCCGGTCAGCAACCGGCTGCGCTACGCGGTGCTGGGCGTGCTGTTCGTCAACGTGTCGATCGGCGGCACGCTGACGCACTTCGCGGCGCCGCCGGTGCTGATGGTCGCCGCCAAGTGGCAGTGGGACATCGGCTTCATGTTCGCCACGTTCGGCTGGAAGGCGCTGCTGGCCACGCTGGTCAACGCAGCCGGCGTCACGCTGCTGTTCAGCCGCGAGCTCGCGTCACTGGAACGCAGTGCCGAAGCGGCGCGCGCTTCGCCGCCCAAGCCGGTGCCGCCGCTGGTCACGCTGATCCACCTGGCGTTCCTGGCCGCCACGGTGGCGTTCGCCCATCACCCGGTGTTCTTCATCGGGCTGGTGCTGCTGTTCCTCGGTTTCGTCGAAGCCTACAACCGCCACCAGGACCGGCTGATGCTGCGCGAAGGGCTGCTGGTGGCGTTCTTCCTGGCCGGCCTGGTGACCTTGGGCGGCCTGCAGCGCTGGTGGCTGCAGCCGCTGCTGGCCGACGTCGAGCCGACGATGCTGTACTTCGTCGCGACCGCGCTCACGGCGATCACCGACAACGCCGCGCTGACCTACCTCGGGTCGCTGGTCGAAGGCACCAGCGACGCCTACAAGTACGCGCTGGTGGCGGGTGCCGGGACCGGCGGGGGCCTGACGGTGATCGGCAACGCGCCGAACCCCGCCGGCTTCGCGATCCTGAAGCCGACGTTCAAGGACGAGGCGATCAGCCCGCTGGGACTGTTCGCCGCCGCGACGCTGCCGACCTTCGTCGCGATCATCGCATTCCTCGCCTGACCGCGATGCGGCCGCGGCGCGTCAGGTCTCGCCGAAAAACCCCACGATCGCCGCATTGACCGTGTCGGGATCGGTGATCGGCCCCATGTGACCGAGCGCCGCGAACTTCACGGTCGTGACCCGCGGCAGGACCGGGGCCAGGAGGCGCGCCACCGACTGCGCCGACTCGGGCGAGTGCTCGCCGGTCATCAGCAGAACCGGGATGTCGAGCTGCGCGAACGCCTCCAGCGGCGCCGGTTCGTTGAACAGCGCATGGGCCCAGTGCCCGACGTTGATCATCGCGTCGGCGATGGCCGGCTTGCGCTGAGGCGGGGTAGCGGCCCAGCTACCCGGGCCCATCCAGAAATCGATGAAGTGCGCGGCCGCCTGATCGCGATCCTGACGGGTCAACGACGCCAGCGACGCGTCAACCGTATGCCTGATCCCGTCGACGCCGTTGGGCGACGGGCCGAGCGCCTCGACCAGCGAGAACAGCGTCGGCTCGTAGAGAGCCAGGGCGGTGACCCGGCTGCGATGCACGAGCGCGGTCTTCAGTGCGACCGCGCCGCCATAGGAGTGCCCCACGACGGCGAACCCGTCCCCCGCCCGCGAGAAGACCGGCTCCAGGAATGCCACCTCGTCTTCCAGCAGCATCTTCCGTTCATGGGGCCACTGAGGGCTCTTGCCCGCGCCGCAACAGTCGGGCGCGAGGACCCGGCGGGTCGGTGACAGGGCGTCCGTGAGCCCGCGCCACTGCGCCGACGAACTCGCGTTCGAATGCAGGCAGACGACCCCCGGACCGGCACCGGCCTCACGGACGAACGGCTGCACGGCGGGCATTAGTGCGTCAGGATCTTCGACAGGAACTCCTGCGCCCGCGGCCCGCGCTGGGTGTTGAAGAATTCGTCCTTCGTGCAGTCCTCGACGATGCGGCCCTGGTCCATGAAGATCACCCGGTCGGACACCTTGCGCGCGAAGCCCATCTCGTGGGTCACGACCATCATGGTCATCCCTTCGTGCGCCAGCTCGACCATCACGTCGAGCACCTCGTTGACCATCTCCGGGTCCAGCGCCGACGTCGGCTCGTCGAACAGCATCGCGATCGGGTCCATCGCCAGCGCGCGGGCGATCGCGACCCGCTGCTGCTGCCCGCCCGAGAGCTGACCGGGGAACTTGGCGGCATGGGCCTTCAGCCCCACCCGCTCGAGCAGCTTCATGCCCTTGGCCTGGGCCTCTTCCTTGCTGCGGTTCAGCGCCTTGATCTGACCCAGGGTCAGGTTCTCGGTGACCGACAGGTGCGGGAACAGCTCGAAGTGCTGGAACACCATGCCGATCCGCGAACGCAGCTTCGGCAGATCGGTGCCCTTGGCGCCGACCGACACGCCGTCGATGAAGATCTCGCCCTTCTGGAACGGCTCCAGCGCATTGGCGGTCTTGATCAGCGTGGACTTGCCGGAGCCCGACGGCCCGCAGACCACGACGACGTCGCCCTTGTTGATGCTGGTCGTGCAGTCGGTCAGCACCTGGAAGCTGCCGTACCACTTGCTGACGTTCTTGAACTCGATCATGGCCATGGGAGTCTCCGATCAGTCGAAAATCATCATCTGGCAGCGGCGCTTACCTGCGCTTCGACCCTGCGGGCCCAAGCCCGCAGCGGTCATTTGGAAGGCGGCGCGGATCCGGCTTCGCCGGTCCGCAGACGCGCCCCAGGGGGAGGCGCCCGCAGGGCGCTTCGGGGGGGTCATCTTATGATCGCGATCTTCTTCTGGAGGCGCTTCACCAGGTAGGACAGGCAGTAGCACATCACGAAGTAGACCACCGCGACGAAGGCGTACATCTCGACCACCCGGCTGTCCCGCTGGGCGATCTTCACCGCGGCGCCGACGAAGTCGGTCACGTTCAGCAGCGACACCAGCGACACGTCCTGGAACAGCACGATGGTCTGCGTCAGCAGCACCGGCAGCATGTTGCGGAACGCCTGCGGCAGCACGATCAGCCGCATCGACTGCCAGTAGTCCAGGCCGATCGCATAGCCCGCGCCGACCTGGCCCTTGGGGATGCTCTGGATGCCGGCGCGCATGATCTCGCAGAAGTAGGCCGCCTCGAACATGATGAAGGTGATGTACGCCGAGCGCTCGGCGCCGATCTGCGGCGGCCGCTCGGCACCGGTGATCGTCTGGATCAGCACCGGCACCAGGAAGTAGAACCAGAAGATCACCAGCAGCAGCGGGATCGAACGCATCAGGTTCACGTAGCCGCCGGCCAGCGACGACAACAGGCTGAACGAGGACAGCCGCGCCATCGCCAGCAGGGTGCCGAAGATCGTGCCGCCGATCGCCGCGACGATCGTGAGCTGCACCGTGTACTGCAGGCCCGACAGCAGGTAGGGCCAGGTCCGCGCGATGACGTCGAAGTCGAGCCCGCCCATCATTTCGCTCCGGTGATGTAGCCGGGCACCGCGACGCGGCGTTCGACGAACGCCAGCACGCGGTTGGCGGTCATCGCGATCGCCACGTAGATCAGCGTGGCGGCCGCGAACGCCTCGAAGTAGCGGAACGTCAGCTCACCCATCTCGCGGGTGCGGAAGAACAGCTCGGTCAGGCCGATCGAGTAGGCCACCGCGGTGTTCTTGATCAGGTTCATCGTCTCCGAGGTCAGCGGCGGCAGGATCAGCCGGTAGGCCATCGGCAGCAGCACGTGGCGATAGGTCTGCGGCTCGGTCAGGCCGATCGCATAGCCGGCGAACCGCTGGCCGCGCGGCAGCGCCTGGATGCCCGAACGCACCTGCTCGGAGATCCGCGCGGCGGTGAACAGCCCCAGGCAGACCACCGCGGTGACGAACTGATGGTCGGTGGGATCGAGCTCGGTCACCCACTTCTTCACCGACGGGATCAGCCCCGGCACGACGAAATACCAGACGAAGAACTGGACGATCAGCGGGATGTTGCGGAACACCTCGACGTAGGCATTGCCGATCCTGACCAGCCAGCCCTTCGACGTGGTGCGCGCCACGCCGAGCACCGAGCCCAGGAAGAACGCGATGATCGCCGCGAAGAAGGCGGTGGCCAGCGTCCAGCCCAGCCCGCTGGCCAGTACCTGCCACCAGGCACCGTCGCCGTCGGCGTTCTGCTCGAAAAAGATGCCCAGGTGCACAGCTTCCTCTCCTCGAGTCGCGGCGGAACCGCCGTTCCGCCGATGCGTTCGTTCTTCGTATGTCCGATGGTCGCAAAAAAAAACCGGGCGATCCACGCCCGGTTTTTCCCGGTCAGAGACTGCCCACGGTGCTGCCGATCGGCCCAGCGACGGGCCCGGTGACTTTCACGGTGCTGCAGCCGCGGTGGACCGGATGGTCAGACACCTTTGTCGTTGGGCGTCTTGAACGCATCCTTGATCGCCGGCGTCATCGGGAAGTTCAGGTTGATGCCCTTGGGCGGCACCGGGCTGGTGAACCACTTGGCGTAGATCTTCTCGATCTCGCCCGAGGTCATGATCGCCCCGATGGTCTTGTCGATCAGCGCCTTGAACTGCGGATCGTCCTTGCGCAGCATCGGGCCATAGGGCTCGGCGCGCAGCGATTCCGGCAGGATCTTGTAATCCGACGGCGATCGGGAGTTGGCGATCTGGCCGGCCAGCAGGATGTCGTCCATCACGAAGGCGGCCGCGCGGTCTTCCTGCAGCAGCAGGAACGACTCGGCGTGATCCTTGCCGTAGATCTCCTTGACGTCGGCGCCCTTGGCCTTCTCGTACTGCTTGATCAGCGGTACCGAGGTGGTGCCCGACGTGGTGGACACCGTCTTGCCGTTCAGGTCGGCGATCGTGTTGATGCCGGAGCTCTTCTTGACCGCCGCGGTGACGTTGATGATGAAGTAGGTGGGGCCGAACGCCACCTGCTGCTGGCGCGCCACCGAGTTGGTGGTGGAGCCGCACTCCATGTCGATCGTGCCGTTCTGCAGCAGCGGAATGCGGTTGCTGGAGGTGACCGGCTGCAGGTTCACCTTCAGGTTCGGCATCTTCAGCTCGGCCTTCACCGCGTCGACGACCCGCATGCACAGCTCCATCGAATAGCCGATCGGCTGCTGCTTGTCGTCCAGATAAGAGAACGGAATCGACGATTCGCGATGGCCGATCGTGATCGACCCGGTCTCCTTGATCTTCTTCAGCGTGCCGGTCAGGTCCTGCCCGGAGGCCGGCGCCGCCGCCAGCACTCCGAACCCGGCCAGCACCACCAGCGTCGTTCTGATACCCATCCTGATCTCTCCGAAAGAATTCGCCCCAATGGCGTACGAGTCTAGCAAACGGATACCCCCCAATTGGGTATACCTGGGAAAACCCTCGCTGGTGCGCCGCTCACTTCGACGGTGCGCCGATCGGCCGCAGCGGCCGATGGGGACGCGTCAGCACCTCGGGTTTCAGGATCTCCGACAGCTCCGACGGTCCTAGCAATCCCTGCGCCAGCACCAGCTCGGCGACGCCCTGGCCGGTGGCCAGTGCCTCGCGGGCGATCCGGGTGGCGGCCTCGTAACCGATATACGGATTCAGCGCGGTGGCCAGGCCGGCCGAACCGCGCACCCGCAGGTTCAGCAGCTCGCGGTTGGCGGTGATGCCGTCGATGCAGTGCCGCGCCAGCGTGTCGAACGCCGCGCGCATGTGCCGCAGGCTCTTGGAGAGGCTCCAGGCGATGACCGGCTCGAACGCGTTGAGCTGGAGCTGGCCGGCTTCCGAAGCCATCGTCACCGTCACGTCGTTGCCGATCACCTCGAACGCCACCTGGTTGACCACCTCCGGAATCACCGGATTGACCTTGCCGGGCATGATGCTGGAGCCGGCCGCCCGCGCCGGCAGGTTGATCTCGCCGAAGCCGGCCTGCGGCCCCGACGACAGCAGCCGCAGATCGTTGCAGGTCTTGGACACCTTGCAGGCGATGCGCTTGAGCACGCCCGAGAGCTGCACGAACGCGCCGGTGTCCTGGGTCGCCTCGATCATGTCGTGCGCCGGCTGGATCGGCAAGCCGCTCAGCCGGGCCAGATGGGTGCAGGCCAGGCGGGCGTACTCCGGATGGGTGTTGATGCCGGTGCCGATCGCCGTGGCGCCCAGGTTCACCTCCTGGATCAGCGCACGCGCCTCGGACAGCCGCGCCTCGTCCTCGCTCATCATCACCGCATAGGTGCGGAACTCCTGGCCCAGCGTCATCGGCACCGCGTCCTGCAATTGAGTGCGGCCCATCTTCAGCACGTCGGCGAACTCGTCGGCCTTGCGCTCGTAGCTCTCGCGCAGCCGGGCCATCGCCGCCAGCAGGTCCTCGATCATGAAGCTGAGCGCCAGCTTGATCGCGGTCGGGTAGACGTCGTTGGTGCTCTGCGAGGCGTTGACGTGCTCGATCGGGTGCAGGGTCGTGTAGTCGCCGCTCGGCCGGCCCAGTTTGTGCAGTGCGAGGTTGGCGATCACCTCGTTGGCGTTCATGTTCGTCGACGTGCCGGCGCCGCCCTGCACGACGTCGACGACGAACTGATCGTGCAGTGCGCCATCGGCGATCTCGGCACAGGCCGCGATGATCACGTCGGCGCGCGGGGCATCGATGAGGCCCAGGTCGCGGTTCGCATGGGCGGCGGCCGACTTGACCAGCGCCAGCGCACGGACCAGCGCCGGGCAGGACGACAGCGGCGTGCCGGTGATCGGATAGTTCTCGAGCGCCCGCAAGGTGTGCACGCCCCACCAGGCGTCGCCGGGGACTTCCCGGTCGCCGAGCAGGTCGTGTTCGAGGCGGAAGGTGTTCATCGCGGATCCGGGGTGGTGGGGATGGCCGCCACTGTAGTGAGCGGCTGCGGCGGCTGCCAATGCCGATTGGACATCCGGCGATGCTTTTTGTGCATGGACGAGGGGCGGCCGTGCCTAGGTGCCTGCCGCGCCCACCGCGCCTGCTGACGCCTGCCGCGACCGTTAGCGCGGACGGCGGCGGATCGCGGTGCCGCGAGGCGAAGACTCAGCGCGAGCGTGCGATGCCGTCGTTCGCACCGCGCGCCGGCCGGGTCGCATCGACCAGCACCTGCGCCAGCCGGCGCGCGAGGCATTCGTAGCTGCGGTCGTTCAGGTGCAGCCCGTCATCCATCAGCATCTGCGAGAACCGGCTGCCCAGCGTCTGCGACCAGCCGCGCATCAGATCGAAGCGTGCGAACACCGGCACGCCGGTAGCCATCGCCACCCGGCCGAACATCGCCAGCATCCGGTCGCGCTCCGGCATGTCGTTGACCCTGGGCGCGAACTGCAGATCCATCAGCAGCACGTCGACGCCGTGTTCGTGGCTGCGGCGGATGCCGTCCATCAGCGCGCGCTCCACCACGTCGACCGGCACCCGGCGCAGCAGCGCGTTGCTGCCGGCCTGCCAGATCAGCAGGTCGGGCCTGCGGTCGAACACGTCGCGCTGCAGCCGCGTCAGCATGTCCGGCGCCTCCTGACCGTTGATGCCGGCATTGATCACCTCGATGCGATGGCCCGGCAGCCGGCGCAGCAGCTCCACCGCCAGCCGGCTCGGATAGGTGGTGCCCACCGAGCTGGCGCCGGCACCGGCGGTCGAGGACGAGCCGGGCGCGAGGATCCGAGGCGGCCGGTGCGTGCCCGGCGCCCGCGCGGCCCGCGGCAAGGCGCCCCGCCGCAGCGCCGGCACGGCCGACGGCGGGCAGTCGGCGCTGGCGAAATCGGCCGCAGCGCGTGGTCCCGAGCCAGCCGTGGACGGGACAGCACCGCCTCGTCCCGGAACGTCGCCGGCGGGTGCCAACGATCCGCGCTGTTCCGGCACGTTCGCGGGCGTTGCCGAACCTGCTTGGCCGGGTTCGCCGGCAGGGTCCGCGGCACCGGCCGACGCAGCGAACGACAGCGCCAATGCCAGCGCGGCCCTCCGCAAGTCCGCACGCCAGCGCCGGCCTGGCAGCGACCGCCCCGGCGCGCCGCCGCTCGGTCCGCCGCCCGAACCGACTCTCGGGCCGACGCCCCAACCGACGCTCGGACTGCCGCCCGGCCCGCCGCTCACCGGCTGCCCGGCGCCGCGGCGCACAGCGCGATCACGCGCGCGACCTGGTAGGCGCTGCACTGCTGGATCACGTCGATGTTGTGGTTCTGCGCATCGGGCTCGGTGGCCTCGCGGTCGATCAGGCCGCGATCGGCCAGCTCCTCGATCATCTCGTAACGCTGGATCATCGGCACCGATTCGGTGCGGGCCACCCAGCGCAGGTATTCGCGGTAGTCGCGGGTCGAATGCAGCAGCTCGGCGAACGGCTGATACTGCGCATCGATCAGCAGCAGGTCGATACCGCGCTCTCTGAGCTGGCGGATGCCGGCACGCAGCGACTCGCCGAACCGGTAGGTCGACACGCCGCGGATCGCATCGCCGCGGCCGATCTGCCAGACCACCAGCATCGGGTTGGCGGCGAACAGCTTCGGGCCGATCAGCCGCCGCACCTCCTCGATCGGCGCGCCCTGCCGACGGCCGAACGGTTCGAGCTGGATCGAGGCCTGCGGCAGCCGGGTGGCCAGCGCCGCCTGCAGCCGTGCAGGCAGTGCCGGACGCCGCGCCGCCGGACCGTTGGCCTTCGCGGCGCCAGCCGGCCTCTCGAACGCGCCGAGCACCACCAGCCGCAGCGGCTGCGACCGTTCCAGCGCCCGGCGCAACGCCGGAAAGTCATAAGTGTCCTCGGCGTCGAGCGGCACCTCGCAGTGGCCCGGCAATGCGGCGGCGTGTGAAGCGGAGGGCGGAGTGGCGGTGGCCGACGACCCGGGCGGCTGCATTTGCGGCTGCATTTGCGGCTGCGCTTGCGACTGCATTTGCGGCCGCGTTTGCGACTGCGACTGCGACTGCGGCTGCAACTGGGGCTGCGCCAGCGCCGGCGCCGCCCCCAGCGCACTGCACAGCACCAAGCCGGCCAGTGCAGCCCGGTGCCGTCGACCGCCAGTATGGGTGACGATTCCGGCACACGCTCGACCGCCAGTGCGGCTGACGATTCCGGCACACGGCCGGCCGCCAGTCTGGCTGACGATTCCGGCGCGCGGCCGCCCGCCCCCGGTTCCGCCGTTCACGCCGGCGCGCCAACGCTCCGCGACCGTCCCTCCGTTCATCCCGACGCCCCTCCGGCAGCGGTCCGCTGTGCCCCCCGCCGCTTGTGCCAGCCCATCAGATACGCCTGCAGCGACATGATCGCCAGGCCGCCCAGCGAAACCAGCAACTGCATCGGCAGCGAGCCGCCGGACTGGACCAGCACGAAGTAGGCGACGAACGACAGCGCGATGCCCAGGCAGAACACGTACAGCGAATGCTGGCCGCAGACGATGACCGGCCGCGCCAGCCGCCAGCGCAGCAGCGGCGAATCGGGCCCGATCAGGTGCGCGGTCAGGTAGGCGACCGCCAGGAAATGCGCGATCCGCGCGACGTCCAGGTTCGTCTTGTCGATCGGATACAGCAGGTTCTCCAGCCACGGCGAGATCAGCTCGTCGAGCATCGGCATCTTCCAGCTCAACGCCACCACCAGCGCGAACGCCAGATAGACGGCGCAGACGATGCCGGCCGCCCGGTTCCACGGGATCGTGCGGCCGCGATCATTGAGCACCGCGCACACCGCACCCGCGACGAACAGCGCCTGCCAGCCGAGCGGATTGAACATCCAGGTGTTGCCGCTCTCGTAGACCGGCAGCGTCCACTTCCACTGCTGCACCGCCACATACAGAAGCCCGGACAGCAGCGCGATCGCCGTCAGCGACCGGCGTGCGATGAACAGCACCGGCGGAAACGCCAGCAGCAGCGCGATGTAGAGCGGCAGCACGTCGAGATTGACCGGGCGGTAGTCCAGCAGCAGCGCCCGCAGCAATGTCTGGCCCGGATCGTCGAGGAACTCGCCGACGTTCAGCTCCTCGATGTACACCGGATTGTCGAAGCGGTGCGCGGCCCAGGTCACCTGGGCGACGAAGATCGTGAACAGCACGATGTGGGCGGCATAGAGCTGCCAGCAGCGGCGCAGCACATGCAGTGCCATGTACGCGAAACCGCGCCGGTCGTAGTCCAGTCCGTAGACCAGCGCGGCGGTATAGCCCGAGATGAACACGAAGATCTCGGTGGCATCGGAGAAGCCGAAGTTGCGGTAGGTCAGGTTCGCGATCGAGTTCGACGGCACATGGTCGATGAAGATGAACCACAGCGCCAGGCCGCGGAAGAAGTCCAGCCGCAGATCGCGCGACGGACGGACGGCCGGCGCGGGCGGGGTGACGGCACTGACCACTGAAGCGGGGGAGGTGGTGGACATCAAGGTGGCGCTTGTAGGACCGGGCGGCCGTTCCTCGAACGAAAGGCCCTGGCGGGCGGCCCCTACAAACGGCGGCATTGGACGAACAGGACCTCGCCCCCGGGGCGGCCGGCAGAAGGATCGGCATCCGGCC
>OEIU01001956.1_pt1 | contig 11753 bp, 9 predicted proteins | sample 1539221 | NCBI WGS metagenome assembly OEIU01 (sample SAMN03792071, study PRJEB22550) | activated sludge metagenome | feature: wastewater treatment plant; material: activated sludge; isolation source: Wastewater treatment plant of a petroleum refinery complex | place: Argentina: Zarate | collected... | reverse complement strand
AGCAATGCCGGGGGGCCGCGGCTGGGATCGAACGGGTTGAATTCGGTCCGCCCGATCAGGTCCCACCCGCCGGGGTTTCCGCGGGGATACACGCCGGTCTGCGCACCGCCGATGGCGACCGATCCGGCGGGCACACGCGTGCGCGGCGTCGCGCGACGCGGCATGCGCAGAACCTCCGGCAGGCCAAGCAGGTAGGCAAATCCCGGCGTAAAGCCGAGCATGGCAACGCGGTATTCCGTGCCGCAGTGCAGGTCGATCACGGCCTCGCGCATCAGGCCCGCTTGCGTGGCGACGTCGTCCAGATCCGGCCCTGATTCACCGCCGTAGGACACCGGGATTTCGATGAGTCCTGCGTCGATCGGCGCGACGGGCTGCGCGTTTTCGACGAGTGCACCCAGGCGCGCCGCGAGCCGCGCGAATGGCGATTGCGCGTCCGCACCGATCCATGCGCACGGGTCGTAGCGCACGCACACGCTGGCATACGCGGGCGCAATGTCGGTGATGCCGGGAAGATTCGCGTCGATCAATGCACGAGCGATCGCCAGCGCCTGTGCATTGACGTCCGCGTCGATGGCATCGCCGCAGTGGATCAGCGCAGCGCAGTCGCCAAGCGCTTCGATGCGTGGCGCACTCATGCGGTGGGAATATCCAGTGCGCGGCGCAGGGCATCCAGAAGCGCAGCGCGCGCATCCGGCGCGTACGACTCGCGTTCGCCGAAACCCCAGACCGGACGCGGCCACGCAGCGTCTTGTGTGCGGCGTGCGATGATGTGGACGTGCAGCTGCGCGACCACATTGCCAAGCGCAGCGATGTTGAGCTTGTCCGGCGTGAACAACGATTGCATGGCGTGTGCGCAGCGATTGATCTCGGATAGCAGGCGCTGTTGTGTGGCGATGTCGAGATCGGTCAGCTCGCGCAGGTTCGCGTGGCGCGGCACGAGAATCAGCCACGCAAAGCGTGTGTCGTCCATCAGAAGCACGCGCGACAATTCCAGATCGCCGACGAAGTGCGTGTCTCCTGCCAGGCGCGGATCAAGCGCGAAGTCCTTTCCGTCGTGCATTTTCAAGTCAGATTCTTGGCAAACAGATCGAGCGTGCGTTGCAGCGCGAGCTTCGCTGCCGCCGCGTTGTAGGCGTGCGCGTCCGCATCGCGGTTGAAGGCATGGCCGCAATGTTCGTAGACATGGATTGGTGCACCGGGCCAAGCGGCGCGCTGCTTGGCGATCGCTTCGGGCGGAATCGAAGGATCGTTCGCGCCGAAGTGGAAGATCGTCGGCGCCTTCAGTGGCTGGTCGAGAAAACCGACATTGCGGGCGCCGTAGTAACTGGATGCCGGCAGCGCCAGTCCCTGCGCCGCGCGTAGCGCGACCGTACCGCCCCAACAATAGCCGACCACGCCGCACTTGCCGCTGGAACGAATCGATTCCGCCGCACTGGCCACGGCTTCGACCGCGCGATCCAGACCGACCTCCATCGCCAGGTCGCGGCCCTTGTCGATGCCGGCCTTGTCGTAGACGAGTTCCACGTCGTTCTCGACGAAATCGAAGAACGCCGGTGCGATCGCGGTGTAGCCGTGCGCGGCATAGGTGTCGGCGACGCTGCGGATGTGCGCATTCACGCCGAAGATTTCCTGCACGACGACCACGCCGCCCTGCGGTTTGCCGGCAGGTTTGGCCAGGTACGCGCCGATGCAGTGCATGCCGGCGGTGTTGAGCTTGATGCGTTCGCCCATGATCGTGTCCGTGCGGAGGTTCGCGTCCAGCGTATCCCCGCGGGTCGGGTTGTCAACCACGCGTCGCGCCCGCAATCTTCAGGCGGCGTGAACGACGACGCGGTTGCGGCCTGCACTCTTGGCCGCGTAAACGGCCTTGTCGGCAGCTTCGATCAGGTCTTCCAGCCGTGCCGGTGCCGGCATGCGCGACAGCAACGCGATGCCGATGCTGATGGTCGTTGCATCCGGCTCGTCGGGCAGGAGCCCGGCAAGCGCAGCGGCGACGCGCGTGCGTAGACGCTCGGCCAACTGTCGCACTTCGGCGACGTCGCGCACGCCGGTGGCCACGATGAATTCCTCGCCGCCGTAGCGACCGACGATGTCGTCGACGCTTAGCTGGTCGCACAGGGCATTCGCACCGGCAACGAGTACGCGGTCGCCGAACTGGTGGCCATGTCTGTCGTTGATCTGCTTGAAGTGATCGAAATCGATCAGCAACGCCGCCAGTTCGCAGTTGTCGCGTGTGCGCTCGGCAATTCGCGCATCGAGCTGGCGCAGCAGATGGCCGCGGTTCGATATGCCGGTAAGCGGATCGCGGATTGCGGCCTGGAACAGCTCAGTCGCCTGTTGTTGCAGTCGCGTATTGGCGTTGCTCAGGGCGGTACGCTGGGATTCGACTTCCGCGTTGCGCACGGCAAGTTCGCCATTGAGCTTGCGTACGCTCGCAAACCGCCATGCGAGCAATCCCAATACCATCGTCAGCATGGCGATCAGCGCAAGGCCGCGGTTGCGCTGTGCTTGCCGCTGCGCAAGCTGCGCGGCCTGTTGCTGGTTGTCCAGGGTCATCTGCGCGAGCTTGTGCTCGGCTTCCGCGCGCTCGTACTGGCTTTCCAGCAGGGCCAGTGCGCGGCTCGATCGGGTGTTCAGCAGTTCGTCGCGCAAGGCCGAGCGTTTGTGCGCGTAGTCGAGCGCCTGGGCCAGGTTGCCCTGCGCAACGGCGAGCTTGTCGGCCAGCGCATAGACGGCTACCAGCGTCGGCTTGAATTGCATGGCGCTCGAATCGGCCGATATCTCGTCGAGCAGTGCCCGACTCTGCGCGATGTCCCCTGCGGCGTACGCGTTTTCGGCAAGCGCGAGCTGGCTGCGCGTGATGATCTCATGCTGCTTGAGCGCTCGCCCGATCGCCAGCGCCTCGACGAGGCGATCGCGCGCTTCGTCGGGCCGCTTCAGGCCGGTCAGCGCGCGGCCGCTGTCGAACAGGTCGAAGCCGATGGCCGGTTGGTTGTCGAGGGCGCGCGCCAGCAGCAATGCCTCGTCCGCGGCGTCGAGCGCAGCCTGATACTCGCCGATGTCGGCGAGCCAGCTCGAATACGTGCCGAGCGCGGACGAGTAGTCGAGGCTGTCGCCGCGGCTGGCGGCGGTTTCGATCGCACGCGTGAAGTATTTACGCGTCAGTTTGTCGTCGCCGAGGTCGAGGCAGATCAGGGCGAGGTTGCGCAAGGTGCCGGCCAGATCCACGCCAAGGCGCTCGCGGATTGCCAGCGTGCGCATTTCCAGGTCGAATGCGCTCGAGTAGTCGCCGCGGTCGCGCGCGATCAAGCCCAGGAACGACAATGCGCGGGCCATGTCGCGCTCGTCGCCGAGCGCGGTCGCCGCCTCCAGCGCACGTTGGGTATGCGCGGTGGCGCTGTCGAGGCGGCCGTGGCGGCGGTCGACGATGCCGAGAAAATACTCCGCATCGGCGTGTGCGTTCGGCAACCTGGCGCGTTCGGCCAGTTGCGACAATTCGTTGGCTATCCGTTCCGTGCGGGCGTAGTCGCTGACCGCGGCCTGTTCGCCGCGCTGTTCCAGGATATCCGCTGCCGTACCGGCGTCGCCGTACGCCAGTGCGAGCCGTTGTGCTTGCAGCCAGTGCGCTTCGGCCAGATCGTAATTGCCGAGCGCGTGTTCGGCGCCTCCGAGCAGACGCTGCCAGACGATTTCGCCGCGCGTGCCGAACAGTGCCGGAATGGCCGGCGTCAGCGGATCCAGGTCGTGTTCAATTGCGACGCCCAATTGCAGCGCGCGGATCGCCGCCTGTGCGCGTGGATAGGTTTCGGGCATCGTGGCGCCATTGGCGCACGCACACGCCAACACGGCGGCGAATCCGAAGCGGCATCGTTGCCGCCAGTTTGCATCCGTCTTGCTGGAATGCTCCACGTGCTGTCCTCGTCGATTCCCCTGCGAACCGCGAACGGAACAAGTGTAATCTACGTGGCTTGTCAGCAACACCCCGTAGCGTGGCGCATCCGCAATCTTCAGGCGGCGTGGACGACGACGCGGTTGCGCCCGGCCGACTTCGCCGCGTACACCGCCCTGTCCGCGGCTTCGATCAGCGATTCCAGCCGCGCCGGTTTCGGCAAACGTGAAAGCAGGGCGATGCCGATACTTATCGTCACCGCGCCATTCGCCTCGGGAAGAAAGCCGGTCATCGCCTCGGCGACCCGTTCGCGCAGACGCTCGGCCACCCGGATGGCGTTTGCCGCGTCGCCGCTGACCACCGCGATGAATTCCTCGCCGCCATAGCGTCCGAGCAGATCGCCGGGTTCCAGCCATTGGCGCAGGGTCTGCACGCCGGCGACCAGCACGCGGTCGCCGTACAGATGTCCATGCGCATCGTTGATCCGCTTGAAGTGATCGAAATCGATCAGCAGCGCCGCCAGTTCGCCGCCGTTGCGCGCGCAGTCGGCGATGCGTGCGTCAATCTGTCGCATCAGATGCCCGCGGTTGGAAACCCCGGTGAGCGGATCGCTGATCGCAGCCTGGTACAGTTCGTCGGCTTGTTGTTGCAGGCGGTCGTTGGCGTGACTCAATGCCGCGCGCTGCGATTCGATCTCGGCATTGCGCGTGGCCAGCGCGTTGTTCAGCCTGCGCACGCCGATGAAACGCCAGCCCAGCAGGAGCAGGATCGCGCCGAGGCCACAGGCGGCGACGATGACGTAGTTGCGCTGCAAGTGCTGTTGCGCGAGGCGCGTGGCTTGCAACTGGTTTTCCTTGCCGGCCAGCGCGAGCTGCTGGTCGGCCGCCGCGCGCGCGTACTGGCTTTCTTGGGCAGCGAGGCGGCGGCTTGCACGCGTACCAAGCAATTCCTCACGCAAGGCGGCAGCGGCATGCGCGTAGCCCAGCGCCTGCGCGGGCTTGCCGATTGCAGTGGCGATCTTTTCGCGCACTTCGTTGACCTCGGCCATCAGCGGCTTGTAGCGCGCAGCTTGCGGGTCGGCGAAAGCGGCTTGCAGCAGGCGGTTCGCCTGGGCAGGATCGCCGCGAGCCAGCGCCACTTCCGCGAGCGAAACCTGGGCGTGCGCAAGAATCTCGTGCTGGTTGAGTTCGCGTCCGATTGCAAGCGCGCCACGCAGTTGCGAATCCGCTTCTTCAAGCCGCTCCATGCCGAGCAATGCGCGGCCGCTGTTGAGCAGGTCGAAACCGACCGACGGGCGGTCGCCGATTGCGGTACTCACAGCGAGCGATTCCTGTGCGGCCGCCAGGGCCGGTGCGAATTCGCCGGCGTCGACCAGGTATCCCGCCCAGGTGCCGAGAATGGCGGCGTAATTGGCACTGTCACCGTGTCGCAGCGCGACGTCGAGCGCGCGCTTGAAATAGTCGCGCGCCGCGGCATCGTCGCCGAGGTCGCGATAGACCAGGGCCATGTTGCGCAAAGTCAGTTCGAGCTGGTCGTCGTTGCGCTCGCGGATCGCCAGCGCCTGGCGAAACAGATCCAGCGCGGCGGCGTAGTCGCCGCGGTCGCGCGCCAGGGTGCCGAGATTGGATAGCGCCGTGGCGGTGCCGGCTTCCTGTCCCAGTGCGCGTTGCAATGCCAGTGCCCGCTGCGCATGCGCCTGCGCATCATCGAGACGGCCGCGACGTCGGGCAACGACGCCCAGGTATTCCTCGGCCTTCGCCTGCGCCCACGGCAGGTCGGCGCGCACGCCCAGAAGCATGAGTTCGTTTGACAGTTTTTCGGCGCGATCATAGTCGCCGATCAGGATGGCGATCTCGCCGCGACTGATCGCACTGGCGGCGGCATCGGCGGGCTTGTTGAAAGCTGTCGCCATTGCTTGTGCACGACGATAGTGGATATCGGCGTTGATATACGAATCCAGCGCGAGGAACACGCCGCCGAGCAGGCGCTCGAACCGGATGCCGCCAAGCGGTCCGATCAGCGCGGGTACGGCGGGTGCCAGCGGCGATAGATTGCGTTCAATCGCAGACGCTAGCTTCTGTGAATCGGCCGCGGCCAGCGCACGCGGGTACGTCGCGGAACCGGCCGGGGTTTCGGCAAGCGCACTGACGCACAGGACCGACGCCGTGAACAACAGCCAATGCGCGCGACCGGTGGTGACGCCAGCCTTCATCGGATCAGCCCCGTATGCTCCGACCGCGGTCCCCCAGCGAAACCGCCAACCGCACAAGTGTAAACTACGCGGCCGATTCGCGGCAAAGCGGCTCCTGAATGTCCAAGACTTCACCCAAGGTCGGTTTCGTCAGCCTCGGCTGCCCAAAGGCGCTGGTCGATTCCGAACGCATCCTCACCCAGTTGCGCGTGGAAGGCTACGAAATCGTACCCAGCTACGGCGCCGCGGACGTGGTCGTGGTCAACACCTGCGGCTTCATCGACGCAGCGGTAAAAGAGTCATTGGACGCGATCGGCGAGGCGCTGGCCGAGAACGGCAAGGTCATCGTCACCGGTTGTCTGGGCAAACGTGCCGACGTCATCCGCGAAGCGCATCCCGACGTGCTCGCCATCACCGGTCCGCAGGATTACGCCAGCGTGATGACGGCAGTGCACAAGCAGGTACCGCACAAGCACGATCCGCATCTGGATCTTGTGCCGGCGCAAGGCATCAAATTGACGCCCAAGCACTACGCCTATCTGAAGATTTCCGAAGGCTGCAATCACCGCTGTACTTTTTGCATCATTCCATCGATGCGTGGCGATCTGGTGTCGCGGCCGGTCGACGAAGTGCTGGTTGAGGCGGAAAAGCTGGTCAAATCCGGCGTGAAGGAATTGCTCGTGATCTCGCAGGACACCAGCGCCTATGGCGTGGATGTGAAGTACGCGGCGCGCGAATGGCGCGGCAAAAGCTATCGCACGCGCATGACGCAACTGTGCGAAGGACTTGCGGAGTTGGGCGCTTGGGTACGCCTGCACTACGTGTATCCGTATCCGCACGTGGACGAGGTGATACCGCTGATGGCCGAAGGCAGGATCCTTGCGTATCTGGACATTCCATTCCAGCATGCCAGTCCGCGTATCCTGAAACTGATGAAGCGCCCCGGCGCGGTCGACAAGGTGCTCGCGCGCGTAGCCGCGTGGCGCAAGGCGTGTCCCGACATCACGATTCGCAGCACCTTCATCGTCGGCTTTCCCGGCGAGACCGAAGCCGAGTTCGAGGAATTGCTCGCGTTCCTGGACGAGGCCCAGCTCGATCGCGTCGGTGCGTTCGCCTATTCGCCGGTCGATGGCGCGAAAGCGAACGAATTGCCCGCTCCGGTCGACGAGGAAATCAAGCAGGAACGTCTCGAACGTTTCATGGCCAAGCAGGCGGCGATCAGCGCGGCCAAGCTCAAACGCAAGGTCGGCAAGACGCTCAAGGCCCTGGTCGATCATGCCGATGGCGAAGGCGCGATCGCGCGCACCAGCGCCGATGCGCCGGAAATCGACGGCGTGCTGCGTATCCGCGACGGGCAGAAACTCAAGCCAGGGCAGTTCGTCGATGCAGTCGTCGAAGCGGCGGATGAACATGATTTGACCGGCCGCGTCGCGGCCTGATCGCCATGCGTTTCGTCGCGCCCGCGCGTGAGGCGGTCGATGCGGACGTCTTCGCCCGCCCGCCGCTGTCGCACTGGAGCAAATTCGAAGATCTGCTGCGCGGCGGCTGGCCGGACGTTGCGCTGTTGAATGCGTGCCGACCGGATACGTCATTTCGCTTCGTCGCACAAACTCCAGAATTGCTTGCCGACGGCAAGCACTACGAACAGCGCATCTTCGAGCGTAGTGAGATCGCCACGCGCGAGCGCAATTGGCATGACCTGCTCAATGCGCTGGTCTGGCTGCGCTTTCCCGAAATCAAGCGCGCGCTCAATGCGCGGCAAGTCGCGGAGATCGCGAAAGCCGGGCCGAAGCAGCGCACGCGTGCGCAATGCGCGTTGACGCATTTCGACGAGGGCGGCGTTGTCGTGGTCGTGCGCGACCCGCAATTGCTGACGTCATGGGATGCGCACGACTGGCACGGCCTGTTCTGGCGCGAGCGTGGAGCGTGGTCGGATGGTCGCATCGAAATCGTGGTATTCGGGCACGCCTTGCTCGAGCATGCGCTCGAACCCGCGCAACTGTTGGTCGGCAAGTGTATCGCCGTGATGCATCAAAGTGGAAATGTGGAAAGTGCAATGCAGGCGGTCGCCGCCGCGATCGGGCGGAGCGAAATCCTGAACGACCCGCAGGAACTGCGCCCTTTGCCATTGTCCGGTATTCCAGGCTGGCACCCGGACAATGGCCATGAGGATTTTTATCGTTCGGCAGCGTGTTTCCGACCGTTACGTGCGGGACGTGTTTATGCGCCGCCTTTGTCTGTTGCCTGGTCGTAATTGACGTCGATTACGATAAAGCGCTGCACACCTCCCGGCAATTGCGCTTCGAACTCGTCATCGACGCGTTTTTTCAACGCCGCGCGCGCCAGCGGCGAATCGATGCTGATGTAGCCCAACGCGGCGTCGGTTTCGTCCGGGCCGACGATGCGGCAGCGCTGCGCGTTGCCGTCGTCGTCTTCGATCTCGAACCAGGCGCCGAAGAAGATCGCTTCGCGATCGGTGGGCGCACCTTGTGCGACCTTCAACACGGGAATGCGTTTGGACAAATAGCGCACGCGGCGGTCGATCTCGCTCAGTTGTTTCTTGCGATAGGTGTACTCGGCATTTTCGGAGCGATCACCCTCGGCCGCGGCCGCGGCCAACGCCTTGACGACTTCGGGACGGCGCACACGCCACAGTTCGTCGAGTTCGGCCTTGAGCCGCTGATGGCCGTCCACGGTGATGATTGCGGTGGAAGCTGCTTGCGGTGGACGCCAGCGGCTCACGGTGCGCTGGGCGGCGTGGTCTTCGCCGGCGTCGCGGAAATCTTGTCGAGGAAGGCGAGATAAGCGTCGACTTGCGGAATCACCGGATCGTTCGGCATCGTCACCTTGATCTGGTTGAGCATGGCGCGCGCCTGCATTTCCTTGTTCATGCGCTCGGCCCACAGCTTTGCGGCGAGCAGGTAATTGCGGGCGATGTCCGGATGGTTGCGAAAGCGTTTGTGAAAACCCGCGAGCAGGGCGAGCGTGATCTGGGTATGGCCCGCGTCGGCGGCGGCATGGGCGAGGCGAGTGATGTCCTCGGGCTTGTCCAGTCTGAACGCGGGGTCGGCGACCTGGCATTCGCGCGCCACGTCGATCGCGCGACGATCCTGGTTTTGCGCCAGAAGTACAGGAATATACTTTTTCCCGTGCGCGGCGAGTTCAGCCTTGTCGCCGTCCTGGCGCAGCCAGTGCCGGTATTCGTCATGCACCGGCAGCAAGTCCGCATGCGCAGAAAGTTCGTCGCGCAGCAGCGCCACGGCGCCACGCACGTCGCCGCTGGCGGCGCGTGCGCGCGCGGCGTCCAGGATTGCGCGCGAGGCGTCGGTATGCGGCACTTCGTCCTGCAATTCCAGGTGCCCGGCATAACCGAGTTCATCGCGATGCTCGTGGATCACGCCGCCGATCAGGTGGAAATTCGCGATCATCAGGTAGTTGACGATCAGCCACACGAGCAGCGGCCCGACCGGCCAGGGGATGTCGCGCACGATCGCGGCGGCCAGCGCACTTTGCACGATCAGGGCGGCGCAGAAGAATCCGGCCAGCACGAAATAGTGCCAGCCGAGGCGCGAGGCCAGCATCAGCCACACCAGCGGATTGAGCGCGCGCGCCATGCCTTCTTCCAGTGCGAGGATCGTCACCATCGCCGGCATCGCAAACATCAACACGATGCCGATGAGCAGCGCCGACAAGGCTCCCCACCACATCGCAACCAGGATCAGTGCGACTTCAATCAGGAGCAAAAGCAGCACCGCGTAGCGGCCGAGATCGTCGCTCACCGTGAGGCTGATTTCCGGAGGTTCGCCGCGGCCGTTCGCGCTCCAGCGCAGTACTTCGAAGGCGTACTTGAAGAAGGCCGCCCAGACAATGAGATCGAAAAACCAGCCGACGATGCCCGGAAGCAGGCGCACGACGACGTGCGCAACGGCCAAGGCGACAATCGTCGACAACGCGGCCATCTGCATCGGATAGCCCAATGCCTGCGGCCAGCGTTCGTGCAGGGGCTTGGGCTCGTTGGCTAGCTGTGGATTGGCGTCCTGGAAAGTCATCGTTGATCGAACTGGTGGCCGTGCGTTGCCGCGCATTGTATCGACACGCCGCGCGCGGGGTTGTCGCGGCGCGTCATGCCGGGTAACGTGCATGCAAATTTTCCGGAGTATCCGTTATGCGCCGCCCGTGCCTAGCTTCCGTTCCATTTCTGCTGCTTGCTGCCTGCGCCGGCCAGCCACCGCATCCGCAGGCGAACGCGCCGGATACAGCGGTGACTGCGTTGTATGCGCGACTGGATGCGGATACCGGCAATTATCTGGCGGCGCGCGAAGCGGGTGATGCAGCGGACAAGGCCAATGCGGCGCTGGATGACTTGCAGGCGGCGGCCGGACAATGCGCAACGACGCACGGTTGCGACAGCGCGCGCTTCTTCGCCGCCTTCGACAAACTGCTGCGCGCGCCAGCGAATGCCGCGCCCGGCGCGGCGGACAACGCCGACGAATCGCCGGATGCCGGCGCGGAAGCCGGCGAATCCTCGCCGGTCGTGGCTGCGTTGCCGCAAGCCGGGCGTTCTGTCGCCTTGCTCAAGGGCCACAAATTGGCCGACATCATCGCGATGAACGATCCGATGAAGGTGGCCATCGAACAATGGCTGACCCAGTATCGGCCCAACCTGATGCGGGCCTGGGAGAACTATCAGTACCTGCGCCACGAAATGTGGCCGCAGTACGAAAAGGCCGGACTGCCCGAGGCGCTGCTGTTCGGCATGCTGGCGCAGGAATCCGGCGGCAAGGTGCACGCGGTGTCGCGCTCCGGCGCCAGCGGTCCGCTGCAATTCATGTCCGCGACCGGCGCGCGCTTTGGCCTCGGCGTGGTCGATGGATTCGACCAGCGTTTCGATCCGGCGCAGGCGGCACGCGCGAACGCGGCTTACATCAATGAACAACTTGGCGTGTTCAACGACAATCTGGAACTGGCGATCGCCGCGTACAACGGCGGCGAAGGCGCGATGCAGCGGCTCGCCCAGCGCAATCCGAATGCGGCGTTCTGGGATCCGAAAGTCTATTTTTCGGTATCGCAGGAAACGCGCGATTACGTGCCGATGGTGCTGGCGGCGGCGTGGCTGTTCCTGCACCCGGAACGCTACAACCTGCAATTTCCCCGAATCGACACCGTGCCCGCGCAACTCGTGCTGGCGCGGCCCGCGTCGATTGACGAACTGACCGTGTGCCTGGGCCAGGATGGCAACGGCGATGGCTGGTTCCGCACCTTGCGCAACCTGAATCCGGCCTGGGATCCACGCCAGAAACTCGCTGCCGGCACGCGCCTTGACGTGCCCTCACCGCTCGCCGCCGATTATGCAAAATTGTGCACAAGTGGAAAATGGGTCGAGCTTGCCGCCGACCTGCATGGCGCCGCGCAGCCTACGGCGCCGGCGCGCCCCGCGCAGGCCACGCCACGCCGCTATGTGGTGCGCCGAGGCGATACCCTTGGCGGAATCGCGCGCCGGCATGGCTGCTCGAGCGGTGACCTAGCGCAGATCAATCACTTGAAATCGCCGCATTTTCTGCTGCAGGTGGGTCAGGAGCTTCGGATTTGTTCACAGAGGTGACTTCACTATGTAATCGCGTATACGATTTCCTGAATGACTCTGTAGCCAGCCCATGTCGCGGGGGGGGGGGC
>OEIU01001955.1_pt1 | contig 11755 bp, 10 predicted proteins | sample 1539221 | NCBI WGS metagenome assembly OEIU01 (sample SAMN03792071, study PRJEB22550) | activated sludge metagenome | feature: wastewater treatment plant; material: activated sludge; isolation source: Wastewater treatment plant of a petroleum refinery complex | place: Argentina: Zarate | collected... | reverse complement strand
GCGACCAACGAGAACGACGTGCTCGACGAGTTCTTCCGCACCGGCCGCTACCGCGTGCGCTCGGGCAGCGAGACCTTCGAGACCTCGAGCCCGTCGATGGACATCAGCAAGGCGAGCAATTTCGAGCGCTTCGTCTTCGACCTGGTGGGACGCGATGCGCAGCGCACCGCAGCGCTGTTCGGCGCCGGTCTGGCGCGCGACGGCGGCTTCCAGGTCAGCGAGGCCGAATTCGCGCGCGTCGCGGAGTTTGGTTTCAGCTCGGGCAAGAGCGTGCATGCCGATCGCCTGGCCACCATCCGCGACACCTGGCAGCGCTTCGGCACGCTGATCGACACCCACACCGCCGACGGGCTGAAGGTGGCGCGCGAGCACAAGCGCGACGGCGTGCCCATGCTGGTGCTGGAAACCGCGCTGCCGGCCAAGTTCGCCGAAACCATCCGCGAGGCGCTGGGCATCGAGCCGCCGCGGCCGCCGGCACTGCAAGGCATCGAATCCTTGCCGCGGCGCATGCAGGTGCTGCCGGTGGATGCCGAGCAGGTCAAGGCCTACATCCGGGACCACACGTGAGCGCGCGTGGCCGCTCCAAAGCGCTCACACCGGAGCGCTCGAGCGCGAAGGTTGCCTTATGAGCGACAGGCCGCCGCTGCTCAGCCTGGACGAGGCGCTGGCACGCCTGGTGCAGGGCGCGGCGGGTCGCGCGATCACCGACACCGAAACCGTCTCCACCTTCGACGGCCTGGGACGCGTGCTGGCGGCCGAGGTGCACTCGGCGATCGACGTGCCCGGCGCCGACAACAGCGCGATGGACGGCTATGCGCTGCGCACCGCCGAGGCCGTGGCCGGCGCGCTGCTGCCGGTGTCGCAACGCATTCCGGCCGGCACGGTCGGCCAGCCGCTGGCGCCGGGCAGCGCCGCGCGCATCTTCACCGGCGCCCAGCTGCCGCCGGGCGCCGACGCCGTGCTGATGCAGGAGCAGGCCGAAGCCCTGCCCGGCGAAGGCCTGGGCGCGGTGCGCGTGCTGGCTGCACCGGCGCCGGGCGACTGGATCCGACAGCGCGGCGAGGACGTGCGTGCCGGCGACGTGGTGTTGGCGCGCGGCGCGCGGCTGACGCCGCAGGCGCTGGGCCTGGCCGCCGGCGTCGGCGCCGCCGTGCTGCAGGTGCTGCGCCAGCCGCGCGTGGCACTGCTGTGCACCGGCGACGAACTGCTGATGCCCGGCCAGCCGCTGAAGCCGGGTGCGATCTACAACTCCAACCGCTTCCTGCTGCGCGCGCTGCTGCAGGCCGGCGGCTGCGACTGCACCGACTTCGGCATCGTGCCCGACCGGCTGCAGGCCACGCGCGACGCGCTGCGCCAGGCCGCGCAGGGGCACGACCTGATCCTCAGCAGCGGCGGCGTGTCGGTCGGCGAGGAGGATCACCTGAAGCCGGCGGTGCAGGCCGAAGGGCGGCTCGATCTGTGGCAGGTGGCCATCAAGCCGGGCAAGCCGCTGGCCTTTGGCGCGGTGCGCGGCACCGACGGCTCCGAGGCGCTGTTCGTCGGCCTGCCCGGCAATCCGGTGTCCAGCTTCGCCACCTTCGTGCTGTGCGTGGCGCCGCTGCTGCGTGCGCTGCAGGGCATGGACGCCGCACTGCCGCCCGGCTTGCCGCTGCGCGCCGATTTCGCGTGGCCGAAGGCGGACAAGCGCCGCGAGTTCCTGCGCGTGCGGCTGAATGCCGAAGGCGGGCTGTCGCTGTTTCCCAACCAGAGTTCGGCGGTGCTGAGCTCGGTGGCATGGGCCGACGGTCTGGTGGACAACGCGCCGGGCCAGGTCATCGAGCGCGGCGATACGCTACGCTTCCTTCCCCTTTCCGAACTGATCGCGCGATGAAGATCCAGGTCCGCTATTTCGCGTCGCTGCGCGAGGCGTTGGGTACGCAGCAGGCCGTCGACATGCCCGCCGGCAGCACGCTGGGCGCGCTGCGCGACACGCTGGCCGCCGGCAGCCCGCGCCATGCGGAAGTGCTCGCGCGCGGGCGGGCGGTGCGCTGCGCGCTGGATCAGCGCATGTGCGGTGAAGACACGCCGCTGGCCGACGGCGCCGAGGTGGCCTTCTTCCCGCCGGTCACCGGGGGCTGAGCATGGCCGCGCGCGTGTCGGTGCAACATGCCGACTTCGACCTGTCGGTGGAGACCGCCGCGCTGCGCGCCGGCGACGGCGGCGTCGGCGCGGTGGTCAGCTTCGTCGGCACGGTGCGCGAGCACAGCGGCGGCCGGGCGCTGCGCAGCATGGAGCTGGAGCACTACCCGGGCATGACCGAAGCCGCCATCGAGGCGATGATCGACGCCGCGCAGCAGCGCTTCGACATCCGTGCCGCACGTGTCGTGCACCGCGTCGGCGTGCTGCAGCCCGGCGAGCAGATCGTGCTCGTCGCGGTCAGCGCGGCGCATCGCGGCCAGGCGTTCCAGGCCTGCGAGTTCCTGATGGACTACCTGAAGACGCAGGCGCCGTTCTGGAAGAAGGAGAACACCGCCGAAGGCGCGCGCTGGGTCGATGCGCGCAGCGATGACGACGCCGCGCTCGAGCGCTGGGGCCTGCGTTCGGGCAACGTTTCATGAACACCGGACGCGAGGCGGGCGCTTGACCGCCGCCACCTATCCCTGGTCGACGCTGCTCGCCGTGGCGCTCGGCTCGGCGATCGGCGGCGTGCTGCGCTGGGCCGTCGGGCTGTGGGTGAACCCGCTCTGGCAGGGTTTTCCGCTGGGCACGCTGCTGGTGAATTGCGCCGGCGGCCTGCTCATCGGCATGGCGCTGGCCGGTTTCGAGCACTGGCCGCTCGCGCTGCCGCGGGCCTTCGTCATCACCGGCCTGCTCGGCGGGCTGACCACCTTCTCGGCCTTTTCCGGTGAATCGCTGCACCTGCTGCAGCGCGGCGCCGGCGCGCTGGCCCTGCTGCACACCGCCGGCCACGTGCTGGGTTCGCTGGTCTGCGCCGCGGCCGGCTTCGCGCTGGCACGGCTGCTGCTGCGCGCTTGAGCGCTCGATGAACCAGCACGCCGTCGATGCCGAGCTGTCGACGCTGGTGCTGCGTGCGGCGCTGGGGCGCTTCGCCACCGGCGTGACCATCGTCGCCTGCCGCGCCGCGGACGGCGGCCCGGTCGGCCTGACCGCCAATTCCTTCAGCGCGCTGTCGCTGCAGCCGGCGCTGGTGCTGTGGTCGCTGCGCAGCGCCAGCCCGAATCTGCAGGCCTTCACCGCAGCGCCGTACTTCGCCGTCAACGTGCTGGCCGAGAACCAGGTCGATCTGTCGCGGCGCTTCGCCTCGCCGCTGCCGGACAAGTTCGCCGAAGGCCTGTGGTCCGAGGGGCTCGGCGCCGCGCCGGTGCTGGCCGGCTGTGCGGCGGTCTTCGAATGCGAGCAGGTGTCGGCGCAGACGGCCGGCGACCACGTGCTGTTCATCGGCCGCGTGCTGCGCGTCAGCGAGGCGCCGCTGACGCCGCTGGTGTTCCAGTCCGGCCACTACCGGATGCTGGGCGAGATTCTTTGAGGAGCAAACCATGACGCAGCCCGCTGCCGCCGGCGTGGCGTCCCGCTACGTGCCGCTGCACATCGCCGGCAGCGGCGACGCGCTGAGCGCGGTGCAGCGCGACCTGGTGGCGCGCGCCGCCGAGCTCGGGCGCAGCAGCCTGGCGCCGCACGCCGCGCGCCACGACCGCGAGGCCAGCTTCCCCTTCGACAGCTTCGACGACCTGCGCCGTGCCGGCCTGCTGGGCCTGGGCGTGCCCGCGGCCTACGGCGGGCTGGGCGCGGATTTCGCCACCTGCGCGCTGGTCATCGCCGAGCTGGGCCGGCACTGCGCGGCCACCGCGCTGTCGTTCAACATGCACGTCTCGGCCTGTTTGGGCATGGGGCTGATTGCCGACCTGCTGGACATGAGCCCGGCGCAGCGCGCCGAACACGAGCGCCATCGCGCCCTGCATTTCGAGCGCATCGTCGCCGAAGACAGGCTGTACGCACAGCCCTTTTCCGAGGGCGGCGCCGCCGCGGCCGGCAAGGCGCCGTGGGCCACGTTGGCGCACCGCGTCGACGGCGGCTATCGCATCAGCGGCCGCAAGATCTTCGTGTCGCTGGCGGGCGCGGCCGACCACTACGCCGTGCTGTGCACGCCCGACCACGCCGGCGCCACGCTGGCCGACGCGCTGTATCTGGCGGTGCCGGCCGATGCGCCGGGGCTGCAGGTCTGCGGCGATTGGGACCCGCTGGGCATGCGCGGCACGGTCAGCCGCAACCTGCTGCTGCAGGACGTGTTCGTGCCCGACAGCGCGCGGCTGCTGCCCGAAGGCCTGTACCACCAGGTGACGCAACGTTATCCGCACGTGTACGCCGCGCAGTCGCCGGCCTACATGGGCATCGCGCAGGCGGCCTACGACTTCACGGTCATGTACCTGCGCGCCGAGTTGCCCGGCATGTCGCCGGTCAAGCGCCGCATGTACCCGACCAAGCAGGCGGCGGTGGCGCAGATGCGCATCCAGCTCGAACAGACGCGCGCGCTGTTCCTGGGCAGCCTGCGCGACGCGGGCATCGACCCCGATGACCAGACGCGCCAGCGCCTGTATGCCGCGCACTTCACGGTGATGGAAAACGCCCAGGCCATCTGCGCGCTGGCGCTGCGCACCTGCGGCGGCCAGGCGATGCTGAAGTCGCTGCCGCTGGAGCGGCTGTACCGCGATTCGCGCTGCGGCTCGCTGATGCTGCCGTGGACCGCTGAGTTGTGCCTGGACCGGCTGGGCCGCGAATGCCTGTACGCCGGCGGTGAGGACGACGAGCGCATCGAATAGCTCGAACGACCCCCTTTTGCGGGAGTGTGCCGGGCGCTGCGCCGCCTTAAGATGGCCGCACCGGCCGCCCCGGCCGCTCATCAGTACAGGAGGTTCACCATGCGCAAGACATCGCCTTCCGGCCGTTCGAGCAAGCCGCCGGCGCTGCAGGCAGGCATCGCCGCCGCGCTGCTGTGCTGGGCCGCTGGCGCCGCGGCGCAGGAAATCGGCGGCGGCAGCAAGGGGGCGGTCACCGGCGCGGCCGGCGGTGCCACCTCCGAAGGCGGCAACAGCACGCTGGAGCGCTGCGACCAGGCGCTGGGCACGATCGGCGTGGTCGAGGACCAGAGCGCGCCGTGGTATCAGACGCTGATGGCCTACAAGCTCGGTTCCACCGTGCCGGTGCTGCGCATGATGATCCAGCAGTCGAACTGCTTCGTCGTCGTTGAACGCGGCGCGGCGATGCAGAACATGCAGATGGAGCGCCAGCTGCAGCGCTCGGGCGAGATGCGCCAGGGCAGCAACATGGGCGCCGGGCAGATGGTCGCGGCCGACTACACGATGAGCCCGAGCATCCAGTTCAGCCAGAACACCGGCGGCATCGGCGGGGCGCTCGGCGGCCTGAGCCGCCACCTGGGCGTGATCGGCGCGCTGGCTGGCGGCCTCAAGACCAACGAGGCCTCGACCACGCTGCTGATGATCGACAACCGCTCCGGCGTGCAGTTGGCGGCGGCCGAGGGCACGGCCAAGAACACCGACTTCGCGCTCTTCGGCGCCAGCTACGGCTGGGCCGCCGGCGGCGCGGCCGGCGGCTATTCGAGCACGCCCGAGGGCAAGATCATCATCGCCGCCTTCGCCGACAGCTACAACCAGCTGGTCAAGGTGGTGCGCAACTACCGGGCGCAGTCGGTCAAGGGCGGGCTGGGCACCGGCGGTGCGCTCGGCGTGCAGGGCGGCTTCACGCCGGCGGCGCCGAAGTAGCTCCCCGGCTCTGGGCGCGGCGCTGCGCTGCCCGCGCCTGATCGGCCGTTTGCCGGGCGGCGCTCCTTGAAAAAGCGGCGGCATGCCCAAAATGCCCCTGCAAACGAAGGAGTTTTCCCATGCGTCTGGACAAACTGACCACCGCGTTCCAGCAGGCCCTGGCCGAAGCCCAGAGTCTGGCGGTCGCTCGCGACAACCCGTACATCGAGCCCGCGCACCTGCTGGCGGCGATGCTCGAGCAGCCCGACGGGCCGAAGGCGCTGCTCGACCGCGCCGGCGCCGACACCGCGGCGCTGCGCAGCGCGATGGATACGCTGATCAACGGCCTGCCCAGCGTGCAGGGCGGCGGTCAAGTGCAGGTCGGCCGCGATCTGGCGCAACTGCTGCAGGCGGCCGAGAAGGAGGCCGGCAAGCGCGGCGACCAGTTCATCGCCAGCGAGATGTACCTGCTTGCGCTGGCCGACGCCAAGAGCGACATCGGCGGCATCGTGCGCGGCCACGGGCTGACGCGCAAGGCGCTGAGCGCGGCGATCGAAGCCGTGCGCGGCGGCCAGAAGGTGGATTCGGCCGAAGCCGAAGGCCAGCGCGAGGCGCTGAAGAAATACACGCTGGACCTGACCGAGCGCGCCCGCCAGGGCAAGCTCGACCCGGTGATCGGCCGCGACGACGAGATCCGCCGCGCGATCCAGGTGCTGCAGCGCCGCACCAAGAACAACCCGGTGCTGATCGGCGAGCCCGGTGTCGGCAAGACGGCCATCGTCGAAGGCCTGGCGCAGCGCATCGTCAACGGCGAGGTGCCCGAAAGCCTGAAGGACAAGCGCGTGCTGGTGCTGGACATGGCCGGCCTGCTGGCCGGCGCCAAGTACCGCGGCGAGTTCGAGGAGCGGCTCAAGGCGGTGCTGAAGGAAGTGGCCGCCGACGAGGGCCGCATCATCCTGTTCATCGACGAGCTGCACACCATGGTCGGTGCCGGCAAGGCCGAAGGCGCGATCGACGCCGGCAACATGCTCAAGCCCGCGCTGGCGCGCGGCGAGCTGCACTGCATCGGCGCGACCACGCTCGACGAATACCGCAAGTACGTGGAGAAGGACGCCGCGCTCGAGCGCCGCTTCCAGAAGGTGCTGGTCGACGAGCCCAGCGTCGAAGCCACGGTGGCCATCCTGCGCGGTCTGCAGGAGAAGTACGAGGTGCACCACGGCGTGGAAATCACCGACCCGGCGATCGTCGCTGCGGCCGAGCTGAGCCACCGCTACATCACCGACCGCTTCCTGCCCGACAAGGCGATCGACCTGATCGACGAGGCGGCGGCCAAGATCAAGATCGAGATCGACTCCAAGCCCGAGGTCATGGACAAGCTCGACCGGCGGTTGATCCAGCTGCAGATCGAGCGCGAAGCGGTCCGAAAGGAGCAGGACGAGGCCTCGCAGAAGCGCTTGTCGCTGCTGGAGGACGAGATCGCCCGGCTGCAGCGCGAATACGCTGACCTGGAGGAAGTCTGGAAATCGGAGAAGGCGGCGTCCCAGGGCTCGGAAGAGCTGATGAAGGAACGCGACCAGTTGCGCCTGAAGATCGACGAGCTGACGCGCAAGGGGCAGTTCGACCAGGTGGCGGAACTGCAGTACGGGCGGCTGCCGGCGATCGAGAAGCGCCTCAAGGAGGCTCAGGCCAAGGAGACCGGCAGGAAGGGCGAAGGCAAGCCGCAGCTGCTGCGTACCACGGTCGGCGCCGAGGAGATCGCCGAAGTGGTGTCGCGTGCCACCGGCATCCCGGTGTCCAAGCTGATGCAGGGCGAGCGCGACAAGCTGCTGCACATGGAAGACAAGCTGCACGAGCGCGTGGTCGGCCAGGACGAGGCCATCGTCGCCGTGGCCGACGCCATCCGCCGCAGCCGCGCCGGCCTGTCCGACCCGAACCGGCCGACCGGATCGTTCCTGTTCCTCGGCCCGACCGGCGTCGGCAAGACCGAGCTGTGCAAGGCGCTGGCCGGCTTCCTGTTCGACAGCGAGGAGCACATGATCCGCGTCGACATGAGCGAATTCATGGAGAAGCACTCGGTGAGCCGGCTGATCGGCGCGCCGCCGGGCTACATCGGCTACGACGAGGGCGGGGCGCTGACCGAGGCGGTGCGGCGCAAGCCCTACTGCGTGCTGCTTCTCGACGAGGTCGAGAAGGCGCACCCGGACGTGTTCAACGTGCTGCTGCAGGTGCTGGACGATGGCCGCCTGACCGACGGCCAGGGCCGCACCGTGGACTTCAAGAACGCCGTCATCGTCATGACCAGCAACTTGGGCAGCCACATGATCATGCAGATGGCCGGCCAGGACAGCGAGCTGATCCGCGAGGCGGTGATGGCCGAGGTCAAGCAGCACTTCCGGCCCGAGTTCCTGAACCGCATCGACGAGACGGTGGTGTTCCACGCACTGGGCCGCGAGCACATCGCGGAGATCGCCAAGATCCAGCTGAAGGTGCTGGAAGCGCGGCTCGAGAAGCTGGAGATGAAGCTCGACGTGTCGGGCGCGGCGCTGGAAGAGCTGGCCAAGGTCGGCTTCGATCCGGTGTTCGGTGCCCGGCCGTTGAAGCGCGCGATCCAGCAGCGCATCGAGAACCCCGTGTCCAAGCTGATCCTGCAGGGCAAGTTCGGCCCGAAGGACGTGATCCCGGTCGACGTGGAGAACGGCGAGTTCGTCTTCTCGCGCGTGGTGCACTGACCGCCCCGGCCGCCGGCACTGCCGGCGGCCGCGCCCGCCATCAGGCGCGGCGCGACTTGCGGCGGCGCGACGTCAGGCCGAGCCCGCCGAAGGCCGCGGCCACCAGCGCCAGGCTGGCCGGCTCGGGCACGTCCTGGCTGCGGGGTTGCGGTCGCCAGATCAGCTGGTCCTGCGCGGTGTCCGGCTTCAGCGCCTACAGATCCAGCGCGCCGAGGCCGTTCTTGGCGCCGGTGAGGAATTCGGTGGCCTTGCCGGCAAAGGCGCCGGTGTCCTCGAGCAGGCCGCCCGACAAGGTGTCGTCATGGTCGTAGACGGTGTTCCATATGGCCAGCTGCAATGAGGTGGAGTAGTCGTCCCGGCTTGCCGCCGCCGCGCCCGCGATCAAGGGGTTGGCGCAGCTGAGCAGCTTGTTCAGCGCCGCCGCCGTGCTGCTGCCGAAGTAGCCGCTCGACGACACGAGACTGTAGTTTGCGTAGCTGGTATTGAAGTTGAAGGTCTGCGTCAGCTCGACGCAGCAGCTGTCGATGCTGCCGTCGAAGGGCGTGCCGGTGCCGGCCAGCGTGCCGCTGAAGCCGCCGCCCTGGCCGTTGAATGCAGGCGTGGCGGTGTGGACCGTGTTGCCGTTGCCGAAGGTCCAGCCGTTCAGCTCCACGGTGGCCGCATGGGACGCCGCTGATGCACCGCACAGCAGCAGGGCCGCAGCCAGGCCGGTGAGACTTCCTTTCATGGGTTGCTTTCGCCTCGAGGGTTGCGAATGCACCTCGCACTCGCGCAGCGAAAGGCTGCCGGGTCACTCTCTGATGCACATCCCGCGCTCCGGGGGGCGGATCAAGCCGAGCCGTGACCGCCGCGACCGAATACCGCCTGGTCGATCTGCTGCAGTTGCGTGCGCGCCAGGGCGATGTCGCCGTGCTGCCGGTCGAGCACCATGTGCAGCGCGATGCGCGCATGGCCGGGCATCGGCCGCAGCAGCAGGTGATGGTGCTGCAGCGTGATCGCCGCATCGGCTTCGGACGCGCCCAGGCCCAGCACCTGGGCGCTGTCGCTGATCATCGCGTGCAGCATCGTGCCCTTGGCCGCCAGACGGTCGGCCATGCGCGGCGCACCCGAATGCGCCAGCGAGCGCTGCGTGTCGAGGTCGAACACGCAGCATGCGAGCAGCCCGTTGATCGCCGCACAGCGGCGCACGTATTTGCTCCACGCTTCGTTGCCGGCGCTGCCAGGGGCGGCGTCTGCCGCTGCCGCTGCCGGGGGCGCGCCGACCGCGGGCATCGGGGTCAACGCCAGCGGCTGCATCGCGGCGCGGGCCGCCGCCAGCGATGCCTGTGACGCGGGCGGCACGGAGGGCGCCGGGGGGGCGTGGCTGTTCAGACGATTCCAGGCGCCGCTGATGTACGACCAGGCCTCCGCCGGGCGCGCGACCTGCGGCGTGGTGCGCACCATCAGGCCGCTGTGTCCGGCCAGCGCCGCGGCCTGCGCCGGCAGCGCCGCGGCCGAGCCCAGCGGCACCAGCAGCATCTGCCGGTTCGGCCAGGGGCCGGCGGCGATGGCCTCGCGCAGCGGCTGCAGACTGCTGTCCAGCGCATGCGCAGGCAACTCGCCGACGATGAGCACGGCCAGCCGGCTGTGCGCCAGCAGCACCTGCGCCAGCTGGCGGCGCGTCTGCATGTCGGCGTCGATCTGCGTCGTGTAGACGCGCAGCATGCGCCCCGGCGACAGCGGCAGCTCGGCGAACTGCAGCGTCGCCAGCGCGACGCCGTAGCCCTGGCGCCGGATCACCAGCTTCTGCAGCTTGCGCGAGGAGGCTGCGGCCACCGCGGCCAGCAGCCGTGCCGAGATCGCCGTGCCGATGTCGTGGACGGCGATGAAATCCGGCGTCAGCTGTGCGAACTGCTGCAGCATCGCCTCGGCCGGCTGGCAGACGACGAACAGCTCGAGCTGGTCCTCGGCAATGCGCCGGCCGATGTCGCTGGCGGCGTTGCCCAGGTAGGCGTCCTTGTCGCCGACGATCTGGGTCGCCGGAGCCAGCAGTTCGGTGTCGCGTTCCGCAGCGGCCTGCGCATGGCGGTCTTGAACGAGGTGTGACATGGCGGACCCGCGGCCTTGGAGGTGAGCACCAGTTTAGAGGGGGGTGTGCCGCGGCAGGTACGCCCGCCCGTGCGTAGCGCACGGGCGCTGCGGCCACGAACGTGCAATGCTGCGCGCTGCAGGGCGGCGGCGGGGTGGCGGCACCGGCTACTTAGAATGGCCGCCGCACTGACTCGAGCATCGTCGATGGCCGAAACACCTTTGCTGCCCGAACCGGCGCCGGTCGTCGTGGTCGGCGCCGGGCTGGCCGGGCTGGCGGTCGCGCTGCGCGTGGCCGAGCAGCGCCCGGTGGTGGTGCTGGCCAAGCGCCGGCTCGACGAGGGCGCCACCGCCTGGGCGCAGGGCGGCATCGTCGGCGTGCTGGGCGACGACGACAGCGTCGATTCGCACGTGCGCGATACGCAGGATGCCGGCGCCGGGCTGGTGGACGAGCACACCGCGCGCTTCATCGCCGAGCACAGTGCGCAGGCGATCGGATGGCTGGTGGCGCAGGGCGTGCCGTTCTCGGCCGACCCGAGCGGCCCGCTGGGCCTGCACCTGACGCGCGAAGGCGGCCATGCGGTACGGCGCATCGCCCATGCGGCCGATGCCACCGGCAAGGCGATCCACGACGCGCTGCTGGCCAAGGCGCGCGCGCATCCGAACATCAGCCTGCGCGAGCGCTGGATGGCGGTGGACCTGATCACCACCCGCCACCTCGAGGGCGCGGCCGCAGAGGTGCCGCCGCGCTGCCATGGCGTGTATGCGCTGGACATGGACCGCCAGCGCGTGGAGACGCTGCGCGCCTCGGCGGTGGTGCTGGCCACCGGCGGCGTCGGCAAGGTCTACCGCTACACCAGCAACCCCGACACCGCCACCGGCGACGGCATCGCGATGGCCTGGCGCGCCGGCTGCCGCGTCGGCAACATGGAGTTCATCCAGTTCCACCCGACCTGCCTGTATCACCCGCAGGAGCGCAGCTTCCTCATCACCGAAGCGCTGCGCGGCGAAGGCGGGCAGCTGAAGCTGCCGTCCACCGGACCGGGGGACCCCGGGGGCACGCGCTTCATGAGCGCGCACGACGCACGCATGGAACTGGCGCCGCGCGACATCGTCGCCCGCGCGATCGACTTCGAGATGAAGAAGCACGGCCTGGACCACGTGTGGCTGGACGCCACGCACCTGGGCGAGGCTTTCCTGAAG
>OEIU01001954.1_pt1 | contig 11759 bp, 9 predicted proteins | sample 1539221 | NCBI WGS metagenome assembly OEIU01 (sample SAMN03792071, study PRJEB22550) | activated sludge metagenome | feature: wastewater treatment plant; material: activated sludge; isolation source: Wastewater treatment plant of a petroleum refinery complex | place: Argentina: Zarate | collected... | reverse complement strand
AGGCCCGCCCGGTCAGCATGCCCATCGCCACCAGCAGCAAGCTGCCGCCGGCCACGCCCCAGTCGTGGAACGCGATCATCGTGCCGGTGGCATTGTTGAATTCGGGGTGCGCGTACTCCAGCAGGAAGCTGGTGTAGCGCTCCTTCTCATAAGTCGACTGCGCCAGCAGCGCCGACAGCCCCGGCGCGCGGTACAGCCATTCCAGCGTCAGTTCACCCCGGTAGGTGGGCCACGACATCACCTGCATCAGACCGCAGATGTTGTTGAGCGCCGTCACGTAGTAGATCAGCAGCCGTTCCAGCGCGAACGAGAACAGGCTGTCGAACTTGTACTGGTAGAACGTGATCCATGAACGGTTGTATTCGAACAGCGCGAAGAAGACCGGCGCGCCCAGGATCGTGAACACCGGAAAGTGCCTGCAGACCGCCGACACCAGCCGGTTGGTCCGCGAGTAGACGCTGCTGCCGTAGATCAGCACCAGCGGAAACACCAGTTCCAGCAGCGCGATCCGCTCCGAGTTGACGATCGCGCGGAACAATGCGAGCGCGAACAGCACGCCGGCATAGATCGCATGGCGCCGCGGCAGCCGCTGGTGAAGCAGGAAACGCGAGATCCCGTACACGCAGACATAGGCGATGCCGAACTGGGTCATCGTCGTGACCCCGCGCACGTTCAGGTTCGCTTCACGCAACGCATAGGTGGCGCCGGACTGGCCGGTCAGCGCGCCCAGCACCAGGCCGGGGCTGCGCACCAGCGCCGGTCCGAACCAGATCAGGTAGGCCAGCGCGGTGAACCAGAACAGGAACTCGAGCGCCCCCGGCCGGAACTGGAAGCTGCGCGGCGCGCACTGCCCGCGATTGCCGATCCAGGCGCCGATCATCATCGCGACCACCGCCCACACCGAGAGCGCGAGGAGGTAAGGCGAGACATAGTCGGGGGCGAAGTAGTTGTGCCCGTTCCTGGCGATGATGGAGCCGGCCGAAAGACCGATCAGCATCGCGGCCGGCAGCAGCACCAACGTTCCGAACGTGAGCGGATTCGCCCACCACAGGCGCTTCAGGCGTTTGAGGCGCATCGGCCGCATCGGTCGCATCAGCCGCATCCGCCGCATCAGGCGCCGGTCCGGCGCGTCCAGCGCATCAGCGATGCCCAGACCGGGGCGTCGCGGTCGATCGCGATGATCCGCCGGGCCATGGCCGGCGGCAGCAGCAGCACGCCGAGCGCCCACGCCTTCATCGTCAGCCGCTCGAACGGGGTGTAGCCCGGGCAGGCGGCCAGCGAATCGCGCATCAGCCGCCACAGCGAGGCCCGATCGTCATCGGGAAACGGATGCGCTTCGGGCGTGCAGGCCCAGCAGATGATGCGCTGGCGCACATGCGCAGGCAGCATCAGGAACGGGCCGCGCACGTCGATGCCGGACCGTTCGCGCAGCAGCGCCAGCGTGCGGTCCCGCGCGGTGGCGTTCAGCCGCACCTCGCTGCCCATGTCGGAACTGAAGTTGCCGCGATAGCCCGGCGCGATGGCCGGCCGCTTGCGGTGCAGGCGGTAGGCGCCCAGCGGGCGCCCGGTGTCGATCACGTCGCCGTGGAACGGCGCCGTCACGAACGGCACGGTGTCGGTGCAGATCGGCCAGTCCTGCGGCGCCACCGGGAAGTAGGGCGCGATCGCCGAGCGTCGATACAGGTTGCCGCTGCCGGGCGGCCCCGCGTAGTGGCCGAAGCGGCGGATGATCGGCTCCACGTCGCCCTGGTGACGCAGGTACGGCACCCTGCCCGGCAGGGCATTGCCGTCGGCGTCGATCAGCCTCAGCGGATACTGCACCTTCGCCGTGCCGGGGCCGGCGAGCCGCATGCAGGTGGAGATGGCGTCCGGGTCCAGCAGATCGTCGGCATCCAGCCACACGATCCAGTCGCCGTGGGCGGCCTCGAATCCCAGGTTGTATCCCCGACCCTGACCGATGTTGACCGGCTGGCGCACGACGCGCACCCGGTCGGCGTAGATGCGGATCACGTCGGCGGAGTCGTCGGTCGACCCGTTGTCGACCACCAGCACGTCGATGTCGGGATAGTCCTGCCGAAGCGCCGACTCGATGGCCTGACCGACGAAACGCCCGTAGTTGTAGTTCAGGATCGCGATCGTGACTTTCACGGGCGACATCTTACTCCGGCAACTGGCTTAACGATGTTTTTCAAATAGCTGAACCGGATCTGTAACGAAATCCGACGGTTGCTCTCAGGCGAGAACATGCCGGTTTGTTTGACAGATCCGGCAGTGGACATCGGCGCGATCTGTTGATAATTTGCTTGCCCTCCCATCCCTGCTGCCGATTCGATGAGCGCCACCGCAATGCCCGCGCATGCCGCGATCCTGGCCGGCAATCGTGGTGTTCTCCGTTGGGTGTCAGGCCTGGTTCTGCCGTTCATCGCCGGCGCCTCGGTGCCGCTGGCGGCCGTGCTGTGGCGGGTGCCGGTGGACGAAGCGCATTGGCTGGTCGCCTTCCTCGTCTTCTTCATCCAGCATCCGGGCCGCTGGTCGCACCGGGTGGATCCGGGGGCCCAGATCATCACCCCCTGGCTGATGACGGCGGCACTGCTGCTGGCGGTCGGCCTGGTCACCCACAACATCCACCGGTTCAGCAGCCGCGAGGTCTACACCTGGTTCCTGCTGACGCCGGTGCTGCAGGCCGCGGTGCTCTACTTGCTGCCGCGCGCACTCGGTACGCTGATCCGGCTATGGCGCCGCGAGCATCGGGTGCTGGTGATCGGCGCCAATGCCACCGGCCTGGGCTTCGGCCGGGCGCTAGAGAATGATCCGCTCGCGCATTCGCGGGTCATCGGCTACTTCGACGATCGCAGCCTGGCGCGCATCGGCCCGACCGGCGGCATCGAGCCGGCCGGGCGGCTCGCCGATGTCGCCCGCGCGGCCAGCGAGGAGCGCATCGACCAGATCTACGTGGCGCTGCCGCTCGTGCCCCACTCGCGGGTCGCGGCGCTGGTCGAATCGCTACGCGACAGCACCGCATCGGTGTATCTGCTGCCGGACATCTCCGGCGTCGAGCTGATCCAGCCGCGGGTCGACACTCACGCCGGATATCCGATCGTCGGCCTGTGCGAGTCGCCGATGCAGGGGGTGATGGGCCTCGTCAAGCGGGCCTTCGACTGCGTCTTCGCGTCGTTGGCGTTGCTGGCGGTGCTGCCGCTGCTCGTCGTGATCGCGCTGGCCATTCGTCTGACGAGCCCCGGGCCGGCTCTGTTCAAGCAGCGCCGCTTCGGCCTGGACGGCTCGGAGATCGTCGTGTGGAAGTTCCGCACGATGACGGTGGTCGAGGACGGATCGTCGACCTACGCCCAGGCGGTACGGGACGACCCGCGCATCACGCCGGTCGGCGCGATGCTGCGCCGCACGTCGCTCGATGAGCTGCCGCAGCTCTTCAACGTGGTGCAGGGCTCGATGAGCCTCGTCGGTCCGCGGCCGCATGCGATCCGCGTCAACGAGAACTACCGGCGGCTCATCGCCGGATACATGATCCGTCACAAGGTGCGGCCGGGGCTCACCGGCTGGGCGCAGGTCAACGGCGCGCGTGGCGGCGACGACCTGGCGTCGATGCGGCGGCGCATCGCCTACGACCTGGAGTATCTGCGCAACTGGTCGTTCGCGTTCGACCTGAAGATCATCCTGCTCAGCGTTCGCGTGCCGTTCGCCGATTCGGCCGCCTTCTGAGCCGGCGCTCACGCCGGCGCGGCATCTATGTCGGCCAGCTCGCCATGCACCGGACTGCTGCCGGCGCTCAGCAGCGCTTCGTACTCGCTTTCGATCGCGCGGCACATCGTCGCGATGTCGTAGCGTTCCAGTTGCTGCACGCCGTCGTCGATGACGCGCTGCGCGAACGCTTCGTCGAGCAGAAGCCGGCGCGTCTGCTCGACGAAGGCCGGCACGTCGTCGGCGCTGCCGATCAGGCGATCGGCGAGCAGGATCTCGCGCGAGCCGGCATTGTCGACCGCGACGACCGGAACCCGGGCGCCCAGCGCCTCCAGCAGCACGTAGGGCAGTGATTCGTACCGGCTGGTGTGCAGCAGCACGTCCAGCTCCCCGAGCAGCGGCGCGGCATTGATCGCGCCGCGGAACTGCACGTGATCCGCGATGCCGGCGGCCCGACACATCCGCTCCAGCTCCGGCTGCCTGGGCCCGTCGCCGATCACGACCGCGCGCGCGTCCAGCCCCCTCTGCAGCAACTGCCCGAATATCCGCAGGAACGCCTCGGGGTTCTTCTGGTGGACCAGCCGCCCCACGAAGCCGATCAGGTACGGCGGGCCGGGCGGCCGTCGGGCCGCCGATGGCTGCTGGTCGAGCAGGGCCTGCACGTTCAGCCCGTTGGGAATGTGGCGCAGGCTTTCCGCGCGCAGACCCAACGCCCGGGCGTAATCGAACTCGGCACGCGACACCGCGATCACCCTGTCGTAGGTCGAGGCGATCATCCGTTCGGCCTGACGCAGTGCGAGCCGGCGCAGGCCCGACACCTCCGGATCCATGCCGCGGAACGCATGCGGCGTGAACAGCGTCGCCACCCGCTCGCCGCGCAGCCCGCGGGCGAGCATGCCGGCCTTCGTCGAATGGGCGTGCACGATCGAGAAGCCGCCGGCCGGCTTGGTCAGATGCCGCAGCTCGCGCAGCGCGAACAGATCCGACGGATGCGGATAGCGTTTGACGTCGATCCGCGCCACGTCCAGAGGCCGCACCTGCCGCAGCTCCTCGATGAACAGCCGATCGGCCCGCGCCAGCGACACCACGAGCCGCACCGACCAGCCGCGGGCCTTCAGTGCGTGGTAGAGGTCCAGCACGTGCCGCGCGGCGCCGCCGCCGCCGCATTCCAGCACCAGGTTGACCTTCGTCCGCGTCATCGTTCGAAGATCCGCTCGAACAGCGCCGCATAGCGGGCGGCCGCCTCGTCCCAGTCGAAGCGGGCGGCGGCGCGTATCCGCTCGTCGCGTGCCGCGGGCTGATCGCCCTGCGCGAGCATCCGCGCCATCGCGGCGGCGATCGCCTGGACGTCGTGCGGGTCGAGCAGCAGCGCATCGGCCGGGCTCACCTCGGGCAGCGACGTAACCGTGGATGTGATGATCCGCGCCCCGCAGCGCGCGGCCTCGACCACCGGCAGCCCGAAGCCCGCGTAGAGGCTGGGGAACACGCACGCCTGCGCGCCGCTGAACAGGGCCGCGAGCCGGTCATCGGGCACATCGCCGGCCAGCACCACCGAAGGGTCCTGCTCGACGCGATCGGCCGCCGCGAACACCCGCGGATTGGATGCGCGGCCGAACAGCACCAGGCGGGCCGCCGGCTGACCCTGCGCCCGCAGCAGGCGCCAGGCAGCCAGCAGGCGGTCGCTGTTCTTGCGCGGATCGTTGCCGTAGAAGGCCATCAGGTAGGGCACGTCGGCCGGCAGGCCCAGCGCCGCGCGCGCCGCCGCGATCTCGTGGTCGGGGCGCGCGTGGAACGCGTCGGCCACACCGGAGTGGATCGTCGTGACCCGCCGCGGATCCAGCCGGTAGTGATCGATCAGGCGGTGGCGCGTGAAGTCGGAGACCGCGACGATGTGCCGGGCCCGGCGCACCGTGAGCGCGGTCAGCACCCGATAGAGCCGCGCGAAGGTCGGCGAGAAATACTGCGGCACGTCGACGAACGCGATGTCGTGGATCGTCACCACCTGCCGGCCGATGGCGATCGGCGCCGACGTCGAAGGGCTCCACAGCGGCCGGCGGGCCACCCGCATCGCCAGCATCACCTGTTCCCACAGATGGCCGGCGAGGCCCGAGGCGAACCGCTGCGACGGGCGCACCTCGGTCAGTTCCAGCCGCCGGCCGATCTCGCTCGCCACCCGGCGCTGGCCATTGGACATCAGCAGCAGCACACGTCCGTTCATCACCATCGAAGAAACGACAGTGTTCAAACAGGCCTCCGGAGCTGGAAAAATAGTATATTCCTGACGGAAAGCTGACGAAGCAGCGGGCCGTTGCTTAGGCGAATACGCCCGTATCGTAAACCTTTCCCGGGCCCCGAATCTTAAGGACGTTCTGAAGGACCTATCCGGGCGATGCTTGTGTCGGAAATATTGACTCTTGAACGAGTCTCTTCAATAAAAAGTCACAAATTGGTTTCAATGCTCACGGGTCAATGAAAAGTTTCTCGACAACGGTGCAGGATGGTAGGCCGGCGGCCGCGATGGCCGACCGGAAGCCGCTGGTTTCGATCATCATCGACAACTACAACTACCGTCGGTATATCGGCCAGGCGATCGAATCGGCGCTCGCGCAGACCTGGCAGCCGCTCGAAGTGATCGTCGTCGACGACGGCTCCACCGACGGTTCGGCCGAGGAGCTCGAGCGCTGGAAGGACCGGGTGAAGGTCATCGTGAAGCCGAACGGCGGGCAGGCGTCGTCGTACAACGTCGGCTTCGCCCAAAGCTGCGGCGACATCGTGATGTTCCTCGATGCCGACGACCTGATCGAGCCCGACGCGATCGAGACGATCGTGCCGATGTTCACCGGGCGCACGGCGCGGGTGCACTACCGCCTGCGCCTGATCGACGCCGAGGGCAGGCCCACCGGCCAGGCGATTCCGACGCTGCTGTCCGACAACGGCGACACGCACGTGCTGACCGATTCGGGCTACCTGTACGCCTCGTCGCCGGGGTCCGGCAACGTGTACGCCCGCTGGGCGGTGGAGGGGCTGTTTCCGATTCCGCAGATCGACGGCGACGGCACCGGCGCCGACTTCTTCATCATCTATGGAAGCTGCCTGTTCGGCGAGCTGCGCGCCTGCGACCGGCTGCTGGGCAGCTACCGGGTGCATGTCCGGATCGGCTCCAGGCTCAGCTATATCTTCGGCAACCAGTCGAACATCGGCAACGAACGGGCGCGCCGGCGGGTGCGCGCCGCGCGTTTCATCGACTACATCCGCGAACGCAGCGGCGGCCGGATCGAGCTGCCGGCCACCTTGACCGACTTCTCGCACGAGAAGGAGGGCTTCGTGGCCGACGTGATGGCCGCGCCCACCCTCGGCGCGCGGTGGCGGGCCGCGCTGGCCAACGCCCGCCATTTCTTCCGGGCGCTGTATCTGATCCCGAACGGCTCGCTGATGTTCAAGGCGGTCGCCGCGTCATGGGCGGTGGGCGTCGTCGTGCTGCCGCGGGCACTGGCCAGCCGGCTGGGCTTGTACGGGTCGAATCCGGCCAGTCGCTGACGGCCCGGTCAGCAGGCGGCGGGCGTCCCGGCGTAGAGATTGCCGCTGCAGGCCCCGGCTGCCGGGTGCCGCGGCAGGTTCCATTCCACCGGCCTCGTCCCGACCCCGCTGATCCGGTTGCCGGTCACCTCGATCGCCGACACGGTCTCGGCTCGTGTCGGGGCCGGGCTGCCGCGCGGGCTGCCGATGCGGATGCCCGCGTAGGCCGCGCCGGCGATCGTGTTGCCGGTCACGACGACGCGGTGCACGCCCAGGTTCTCGACGATCGGCGCGCCGCGGTCGACGCCGGCCGGGATCAGCGCATGGATCTCGATCGCTCCATGCCCGGTGCGGCGCTCGCCGCTGTCGCCGGTCTGATTCTGCGTGATCGTGTTGCCGGTGATCGTCACGTCGCGCGAACCCCAGGTCTGGAACGACGATTCGCGCGCGACGATGATGCCGGCGGCCATCTGCGTGTCGCTGACGGTATTGCGCGCGATCGCGATGCGCTCGCCGCCGACGACGCTGATGCCCCGGCCCCACAGCGCATTCGACACCACGTTGTCGTGCACGTTCAGATCGCGGTTCACCGTCATCACCCGTTGCTCGGCGATCTGCGCGGCGCTCGCCGACCCGAGCCACCCGGGCGCGGGGCCGTACGACACCAGGCCGATGTGATCATCGCCGGTCTGCGAGATGTCGTTGAAGGCGATCTCGCCATCGCGTGAGCCCTGGGTGACATGGATGCCGTCCGACAGCGACCTCACGATGCGGTTCCCCAGGATCCTGAAGTCGCTGCCGCGGACCACGTAGATGCCCGCGGTATTGGTGGCGGCATGCTGCCGGCCGCCGTCCGCATGCGGGATCACCGCGTTGCCGGTGATCTCGACGCCCGACACCCATCGGCTCTCGTCGAAGTGCGGATAGATCGCGATCCGGCTCGCCCACGGCGTGGTGCCGCGTTCGCTGGTGACCGCCGTCAGCGTGAAGCAGCGCAGCGCCACCCGGTCGGCGGCGATGAACACCGCCTGCTCGTCCAAACTGGTGGCGTGCAGCCGCGCACCGGGCAGCCCGACGAGCTGCACGCCCGCGGTGCCCACCAGGATCCGGCGGGCGTGGCGATAGATCCCCGGCGGAAAGAGCAGCACCGCATCGGGGCCGGCCGCCCGGATCGCCTGCTCGATCGCCCCGGTCTGGTCCGACCCGCTGCCCGGTCGTACGCCGAAGCGGGTGACCGGCTGCCCATGGGGAAAGTGCGCCTTCAGGGAGGCTTCGGAACAACCGGAGGCGGGGGCCCGCGCGGTGGGGGCGCCGGACGTCGGGGCAGGACCGGGGGTGCCCGCCTGCTCATCCGCCCGCGGAGAGGACAACGGGAACATCAGGCCCGCCGTCACGAGAGCCGGGGCCGCGATCCGGCGCGCCGCGATCAGGGCGGCAGCATGGCCCGAAGGCCGTTTTACAGATCCGCAGAAAAGGGTGAAAATCTAAGGTTCTCCGAAAAGTCACCGAAACGGATTGTAGAGCCATTGACTGACGATAGAGTCGATCCGTCGCCCGGGCCCGGAGGCCCTGGCGATACCGCGAACGCCGACGCATCGCCGCTGGCCGCCGCGCCTGCCGCTCCTACGCTGTTTTCGTCGTTCGGCCTGGCCGAATCGATCCAGCGTGCCGTCTCCGAGCTCGGCTACAAGGAAGCCACGCCGATCCAGGCGCAGGCGATACCGGTGGTGATGCAGGGCCGCGACGTGATGGGCGCGGCGCAGACCGGCACCGGCAAGACCGCCGGCTTCGCGCTGCCGATCCTGCAGCGGCTGGTGCCGCAGGCCAACACCAGCGCGTCGCCGCTGCGTCACCCGGTGCGCGCGCTGATCATCGCGCCCACCCGCGAGCTGGCCGACCAGATCTACGTGAACGTCGCCGCCTATGCGAAGTACACGAACCTGAAGAGCGCCGTGGTGTTCGGCGGCGTCGACATCAAGCCGCAGATCGCCGCGATGCGGCAGGGCTGCGAGGTGCTGATCGCCACCCCCGGGCGGCTGCTCGATCACGTCGAGCAGCGCACGGTGACGCTGAACCAGGTCGAGATCTTCGTGATGGACGAAGCCGACCGGATGCTCGACATGGGTTTCCTGCCCGACATCCAGCGCATCATCAATCTGCTGCCCAAGAGCCGGCAGAACCTGATGTTCTCGGCCACGTTCTCCAACGAGATCAGGAAGCTCGCCGAGAGCTTCCTGTCGAGCCCGGTGTCGATCGAGGTGGCGCGCCGCAACGCGGCGGCCGACAACGTCGAGCAGCGCGTCTACCGGGTCGAGAACACGCAGGCCAAGCGCGCCGCGGTGTCGCAGCTCGTCCGCGAGCGCAAGCTGTCGCAGGTCATCGTCTTCACGAACACGAAGATCGGCGCCGGCCGCCTGGCGCGTGAGCTCGAGCGCGACGGCCTGAACGCGTCGGCGATCCACGGCGACAAGTCGCAGCAGGAACGGCTGGCCACGCTCGAGGCGTTCAAGAAGGGCGAGATCGTCGTGCTGGTGGCTACCGACGTGGCCGCCCGCGGGCTGGACATCGCCGAGCTGCCGGCCGTCATCAACTACGACCTGCCGTATTCGCCGGAAGACTACATCCACCGGATCGGCCGCACCGGCCGCGCCGGGGCGAGCGGCGTCGCGCTGTCGCTGATGACCCGCGACGAAGAGCGGCAGCACGGCGACATCGAGAAGCTGCTCAAGCGCAAGCTGCCGGCGGAGACGCTGGTCGTCGAGGATCCCGAGCATGTGGCGCGTGCGGTCCGCGCCGAGAAGCGCGCCGGCGACGATCTTGCCAAGGCCCATCCGCGGCGGCCGTTGAACCGGCTGAAGCAGCCGATCCCGCCCCCGGTGGCCGGCCACTCGCGCGACGAATTCTTCTTCAAGCCGTACGAGCCGAAGCAGCCGGCCGATGACACGGCGGCATCCGGTGCGGCGGAAAGCGGCACCGCAGGCGGCGCGGGCGGCGGAGCCGGGGCCTTTGCCGGCCGCGGCCAGCCCCGCCGCGGCGCCCGCCCGGTACCGGCGCTGCTCGGCGGGCCGGTGGGCAAATCGTCCTGACAGTGCGCTCCCGATAGTGCGCACCAGCCGCGACTATCTGCTGCAGCTTCTGACGAAGCCGCTGCCGCGCCAGCGCTGGCTCGCGCTCGCGCTGCTGGTGTCGGCCGCGACGTACCTGATCTGGCACAGCAGCGATCACACCGCCGCCTCCCCGTTCTCGCCGCCGTGGGACAAGATCGTCCACTTCGTCTTCTTCGCCGGGCTGGCCTGCCTGGGCTGGGTCGTCGTCGGCGGTAGCGGCAACTGGAGCAGCCTCGTCGTGCTGATGATCGCCGCCGGCATCGGCGCGGCCGATGAAGTCACCCAGGGCATGAACCCGCTGCGGGTCATGGATCTCGAAGATCTCATCGCCGACGTCGCCGGCGCACTGGCCGCGATCGTCGTGCTGACCCGCATCTCCGGCAGGTTGCGAAGGCAGGGAGCCGGGTTGCGCGCCGCCGATCAGCCCGCCCGCTGATCAGCCCCCGTTCAGCGCCCTGCGCAGGAACGCGAACGTGTGCCGGTCGGTGCTGTCCTCGACCAGCAGCCGCTGCACGCCCAGTCCCGGGATCGTCATCGGCTCGAAGCGCCTGAGGCTTTCGATCGCGCCGATCGGCACCGGGTCCCGGTGAGGCACGTCGTTCCAGCCCATCACCAGCCAGCCGCCGGGCCGCAGCAGCGCGTGGCAGGCGTCGAACGCGCGTTCGCAGTCCGTTGCCCGATCCAGCCCGTGCCCGTAGACGCCGTTGCAGACGATCGCTTCGAAGGTGCGGTCCTGCTCGAACCGCGGCAGGTCCTGCAGCAGTGCCACATGATGATGCCCGGCGACGCCGAAGCGTGCCCGCGCCGGATCGGAATCGATCGAGGTGCAGCGGCAACGCGGCAGCAGCTTCGCGTAGTGCGCCGCATACCAGTCGCAGCCCACCAGCAGCACCCGGCCGCCGGCGGCGAACGCATCGACCTGCGGCAGGATCCGTCGCTCCAGCACCAGCCGGTCGGGAATATGCAGCCGCGCCGGCAGATCGAGCAGCCGGCGCACGCGCACGTTCAGCGCATGCACCGCGCCGCGCAGGCCGCGCTCGGCGAACTTCGAGGCAAGGGTCCGGGCTGTCATCGGGCCCGATTGTTCGGCAGCGGCCGCAGCGCCGCGCGGCACTAAGTCACGTCTGCCTGAACACCTGGACCGACTGGATCAGCATGCCCGCCTGGTCGCGCAACGCGCTCGAGGCGGCCGCCGCTTCCTCCACCAGCGCCGCGTTGCGCTGCGTGGCCAGATCGAGCTGAGCCACTGCCTGGTTCACCTGGCCGATGCCATGCGACTGCTCGCTGGATGCTGCCGAGATGCCGCCGATCAGCCCCGTGACCTTGCCCACCTGCTCGACGATCTCGCTCATCGTGCGCTCGGCCTCGACCACCTGCCGCGCGCCCACGTCGACCTTGCCGACCGAATCGATGATCAGTTGCTTGATCTCGCGCGCA
>OEIU01001953.1_pt1 | contig 11781 bp, 11 predicted proteins | sample 1539221 | NCBI WGS metagenome assembly OEIU01 (sample SAMN03792071, study PRJEB22550) | activated sludge metagenome | feature: wastewater treatment plant; material: activated sludge; isolation source: Wastewater treatment plant of a petroleum refinery complex | place: Argentina: Zarate | collected... | reverse complement strand
GCGCCAGTGCTTGATCTCAGGCTCGGCACGGCTCATTTAACCGGACAGTAGTGATCTGATTCGATCCTCGAGGAAATGTGGCTTTGCCACTTTTCTTGACCCCCGGGGGCGGGAATGACGAAGTCATTTCCTGGGGTGCTCAGCGGTGGTCGGTACAGCGGGCATCGGCCTCGCGCACCGCAGCGCAGAACCGGCGCATCGCCTCGGCATCCTTGATGCCCTTGGCGCTTTCGACGCCGGAATTCGCGTCAACGGCCCAGGGCCGGACGCGTGCGATCCCCTCGATCACGTTGGCAGCGTTCAACCCACCAGACAAAACGACCGGAACGGGCACGCTTGGAGGAATCAGTGACCAATCGAAAGCCTTTCCACCCCCGCCATAACCTTCGACATGGGCGTCGAGCAGCAGGGCCTGAGCGCTCTTGAAGCGCGATGCGAAGTCTAACAAATCGACACCCGGCGCCATGCGCGCGGCGCGCAGGTACGGGCGGCCCGGCGCTTCGCACTGCGCCGGACTTTCGTCGCCGTGGAACTGCAGCAGCGCCTGCGGCACCGCGGCCAACGCCTGCTGCAGCAGGGCCTGCGAAGCGTTGACCAGCAGCAGCACCGGCGTGACGAAGGGCGGCAGCCGCCGCGCCAGCTGCGCAGCGCGCGCCGGGGCGACATGGCGCGGGCTCTGGTCGTAGAGCACGAAGCCGACCGCGTCGGCGCCGCAGCGCACCGCGGCATCGACGTCGGCCTCGCGCGTCAGGCCGCAGATCTTGATGCGGGTACGGTGCATGGGTTCAGGGCAGCCAGTCCATCGCCGGCGTGTGCTCGGGGAGCGAATGGCGTGCATCGTAGTACGGGCCGACGAAATACAGCCCCGCCGCGGCAAAGGTCGGCGCCGCGGCGTCGCGGCAGCGCGCGGCCAGCACCTCGGCGATCCAGCCGGGCGGCTGGCGGCCTTCGCCCACCGCCAGCAGGCAGCCCATCAGGTTGCGCACCATGTGGTGCAGGAAGGCGCTGGCATCGAAGTCGAAGCGCCAGTAGGCGCCGCGCTGCCGGATCTCGATTGCGCGCATGACCTTCACCGGCGAACGCGCCTGGCATTCGGCGGCGCGGAAGGAGCTGAAGTCGTGCTCGCCGATCAGCAGTGCCGCGGCGGCGCGCATCGCCGCGTCGTCCAGCGGGCGGAAGCACCAGCCGGCAAGGCCCTGTTCCAGCGCCGGCCGCACCGGCGACTGCAGCAGCAGGTAGCGGTAGCGCCGCCCCAGCGCCGAGCGCCGCGCGTCGAACTCCGCCGCCGCCGGACGGCACCACTGGATCGCGATGTCCTCGGGCAGATAGCGGTTGCTGCCGCGCACCCACGAGAAGCGCTCGCGCTGCACCGGCGCGTCGAAATGCAGCACCTGGTTCAGTGCATGCACGCCGGCGTCGGTGCGGCCGGCGCAGGTGGTGCGGATCGGCACGGCGGCGAATTCGCCCAGCGCGGCCTCGACCCGGTCCTGCACCGTCCGGCCGCCGGGCTGCGACTGCCAGCCGCGATAGGCGCTGCCGCGATAGCTGAGGCCCAGCGCCAGGCGCTGCGGTTGCGGTTCGGCCATGCACGCATTGTGGTGCACGCCATGACGAAGGGCCCCGCGCGGGGCCCTGGCGTGGCGAAGGCGGTGACGGCCTCAGCTCAGGCTGTCGAGCATGCCCTGCGCCTTGGTCTTCAGCGCGCCGCCGGCGCCGGCCACCACTTCCTCGAGCAGGTCGCGTGCACCTTCCATGTCGCCGATGCGGCGGAATTCCTCGGCCAGCTCGAGCTTGCGCACCAGCGGGTCGGCATCCTCGTCGCCCAGTTCCAGCGAAGGCAGCGAGGCGGAGAACTCGTCGGCGGCGGACAGCGGCGCCGGCCGTGATGCGGCGGGCTTGTCGTCGTCCAGCGTCAGCTCACCCAGGTCGAAGTCCAGCGCGTCGAGCGATGCCGGCGCCGCGGCCGATGCCGCCGGCTTGCGGCTCCCCGGCAGTTCGACCGACAACGGTGCATCCGCGGCGATCGACGCACCGGTGGTGAATGGCCGCGTGGCTTCCAGCGCGCCGAGCGTGCTGTCGCTGCGGGTGCGGCCGTCGAGCTCGACGTCGAGTTCCAGGTCGACGTTCGGCGGCAGGTCCAGCGAACCGGCTTCGGTGATCGGCCCGACCGGCGCCTTCGGCTGCGCCGATTGCGGCATCGTCGTCGCATCCAGCGGCTCGACCACGCGCCCGCCTTCGCGCACCAGCAGGTCCGGCTTGCCGCCCGGCGCGTACAGCGGGTTGTCGGCGTCGATCTGCCGGCCCAGTTCCTGCGCCTTGCGCCATTCGTCGTGGTCGGCGCCGGTCAGCGCGAACAGCTGGCCGGCCAGCAGCTCGAAGCCCTTGGTGTCGCGCCGCTTGGCGTAGACCTCGAGCAGCTTGCTGCGCACCGCCAGCCGCTCCGGGTTGGCGCGCATCGCCTCCTTCAGGATCTCCTCGGCCTGCAGGTCGCGGCCGTAAGCCAGGTAGACGTCGGCCTCGGCCACCGGATCGACGTCGCCGATGGCGTCCAGCTGGCTCAGCGAATAGCTCATCGACGAGGCCGACGAGTTGGCGCTGGGCGCGTCATGCGTGTCGATGCGCTGGCCGCCGCTGGCGCCGAAGAACGAATCCGGCTGCAGCCGGCTTTCCAGGAACGAGGTCTCGCGCTCGCCCTTGCGCAGCCGGCCGCGCAGGCGGTAGAAGCCGAAGCCGGCCAGCAGCGCGACCAGCAGCCCGCCGGCGGGCAGCAGCATCGGGTTGTCGAGCAGCGAATCGACGACGCTGGCTTCGGGCGCCGCCGGTGCCGGCGCCTTGGGCGCCGCAGCCGGGGCCGCCGTCACCGGCGCGGCCGGCACCATCGCCACCGCCGGCGCCGAAGCCGCCGCCTGCACCGATGCGGACTCGCCGGCTGCAGGCTGCGCCGCCGGGCTGGCGACCGCGGTCTGCGCGTCAGCCGCAGGCGCCGCGGCGGCGCCCGCCGTCTCGCCCTGCAAGCGCTTGAGATCCTCGACGTTGCGCGACAGCTCGGCCACGCGGGTCGCGGCATCAGTTTTTTCGGCCTCACGCGAGGCCGCGGCCTCGGCCGCCGCCGACGGCTTGACCGCACCCTGGCTCAGCGTCAGCTTGTCCGGCGCCGGCGCGGCAGCCGCTTTGGTTTCCTCCACCGAAGCCTGCACGCTGCCCTTGGCCTGGCGCGCGGGCGCCTCGGTCGGCTGCGTGCTCACGCCCGAGGCCAGCTGCTGTCGGTAGGCCGAGAAGTCGGCGCTTTGCGCGCGGATGACCTCGCGCGCCTCGGGCGCCGAGACCTGCCGCGCCGCATCGGCCGACGGCACCTTCAGCACTTCGCCCGCCTTGAGCAGGTTCATGTTGTTGGCGATGAAGGCGTCCGGGTTGCCGCGGAACAGCGCCACCAGCATCTGGTCGAGCGACACGTTCTGCGGTTGCACGTTCCTGGCGATCTTGCTCAGCGAATCGCCGGGGCGCACGCGGTATTGCTCGCCGCCGGCACTGCTCAGCGGCGCTGCAGGCACCGGCGCGGCAGCGCGAGGCGCCGGGGCGGGCGTTTCCGGGCGCGGCGCGGCGCGGCGCTCGGGTGCCGGAGCGAGCGGAGCCACTGGTGCCGTCTGGGCGACACGCGGCTGCACCGGCGGTGCCGCCGAAATCGCCGGCGCGACGCTAGCCGGTGCGGCGGCCAGGTTGCGCGGCGTGGCCGGCGGGTCCAGCAGCAAGGTGAAATCGCGCACCAGCCGGCCGCTGGCCCAGTTCAGCTCCAGGATCACGTCGAGGAAGGGTTCGACCACCGCGCGGTCGCTGGTGACGCGGACGAAGGGGCGCCCGTCGGGCCGCTTCAGCAGTTGCACCTGCGTGCCGGGCAGCACGGCGTTGTAGTCGACCCCGGCGGCGCGGTAGGCCTCGGGCGTGGCCACGCGCAAGGCCAGCGTGCCGGCCTCCTCGGGCGTCATGCTGGTGATGTCGATCTCCGCGCGCAACGGTTCGCCCAGCGCGGACTGCACCGTCAGACGGCCGAGGCCGAGCGCCTGCGCGTTCAAGCCCCACAGGCAGGCGGTGGCCAGCGCCAGCCCGCTCAGTGCAAAGCGCCCATTCAATCTGCGGTGTTTCAAAGCGTCTCTCCAGCCAGGTGCGGGAGCACAGCGCGCCCTGCACCTACCAACATCGGCCGTTCCGGCCCGCCCACTCAGCCCCGTCCGGGCTGCCGGACGTGAGCTGAATCACATTGCCGACAAGCATATAGGCTCGCTCGTTCATGCAAATGCTGATGATCGGGCGCAAATGCCGCCGATTCGGGCCTTTGTCGCAACTTGTGGGCCGTGGGCAACGCCGGCTCAGGCCTGCAGCAGGATGCGCAGCATGCGCCGCAGCGGCTCGGCCGCGCCCCACAGCAACTGGTCGCCGATGGTGAAGGCGCCCAGGTACTGCGGGCCCAGCGCCATCTTGCGCAGCCGGCCGACCGGGATGTCCATGGTGCCGGTCACCGCCACCGGCGTCAGCTGCTTGACGCTGGCCTCGCGCGTGTTCGGCACCAGCTTGGCCCACGCGTTGTCATTGGCGATCAAGCCTTCGATGTCCGCCAGCGGCACGTCGCGCTTGAGCTTGATGGTCAGCGCCTGGCTGTGGCAGCGCATCGCGCCGACACGCACGCACAGCGAATCGATGGGCGTGGCCGGCGTGCCGAAGCCCGGGCCGCGGCCGAGGATCTTGTTGGTCTCGGCGCCGCCCTTCCATTCTTCGAGGCTGGTGCCGTCGCCGCGGTCGGCGTCGATCCACGGGATCAGGCTGCCGCCCAGCGGCACGCCGAAGTTGGCGACCTCGTCGTCGCCCAGCGCGCGCTGCTTGGCCACCACCTTGCGGTCGATTTCCAGGATCGCCGAGGCCGGGTCGTGCAGCAGATGGCTCACCTCGGTGTGCAGCGTGCCGTACTGGGTCAGCAGTTCGCGCATGTGCTGCGCGCCGCCGCCCGAGGCCGCCTGGTAGGTGGCGGCGCTCATCCATTCGACCAGGTCGGCCTTGAACAGCGCGCCCACGCCCATCAGCATGCAGCTGACCGTGCAGTTGCCGCCGATGTAGTCGCGCACGCCGCGCTTCAAGGCGTCCTGGATCACGTTCAGGTTGACCGGGTCGAGCACGATCACCGCGTCGTCCTGCATGCGCAGCGTCTTGGCCGCGTCGATCCAGCAACCCTTCCAGCCGGCCGCACGCAGTTCCGGGTAGACCTTCTTCGTGTATTCGCCGCCTTGGGCGGTGAGGATGATCTCGCAGCGCTTCAGTGCGGCGATGTCGTAGGCGTCGAAGAGCCTGGCTTCGTTCTTCGCGTCCGCCGGCGCGGCGCCGCCGGCATTGCTGGTGGAGAAGAACACCGGCTCGATCAGCGCGAAGTCGCCTTCGGCGCGCATGCGCTCGAGCAACACCGAGCCGACCATGCCGCGCCAGCCGACCAGACCTGTGAGAACCTGCTTTGTCATTGGAACGCCCCTTGGGTAGGTGAAGGTTTTCTGTTTCCCCGGCTCGGTTCGCCAGGTGCAGAAGGGGCGAAACGAGACCGGGCCGAATCAGCTCTTGGTGATCGTCTTGGTGGTGGTGCGCAGTGCCGCGACCACGGCATCGCCCATCTCGCGCGTACCCACCTTGCGCGTGCCCTCGGACCCGATGTCCGGCGTGCGCAGCCCGCTGGCCAGCACCTGCTGGACGGCCGACTCGATGCGGTCGGCACCTTCAGCTTGTTGGAGCGAGTAGCGCAGCATCATGGCAGCAGACAGGATTGTAGCCAGCGGGTTTGCAGTTCCCTGACCGGCAATGTCCGGCGCGCTGCCGTGGCTGGGTTCGTACAGGCCCTTGTTGTTGGCGTCCAACGATGCCGAGGGCAGCATGCCGATCGAGCCGGTCAGCATCGCCGCCGCGTCGGACAGGATGTCGCCGAACATGTTGCCGGTGACGACCACGTCGAAGGCCTTCGGCGCCTTGATCAGCTGCATCGCGGCGTTGTCGACGTACATGTGCTCGAGCTGCACGTCCGGATACTGCGCATGCACCTCGCTGACCACGTCCTTCCAGAACTGGAAGGTCTCGAGCACGTTGGCCTTGTCGACGCTGGTCACCTTCTTGCCGCGCTTGCGCGCCGCCTGGAAGGCCACGTGGGCGATGCGCTCGATCTCCGGCCGGCTGTAGCGCATCGTGTCGAAGGCTTCTTCGGCGCCGGGGAAGTGGCCGTCCACCGCGATGCGGCGGCCGCGCGGCTGGCCGAAATAGATGTCGCCGGTGAGCTCGCGGATGATCAGGATGTCCAGCCCCGCCACCAGCTCGGGCTTCAGGCTCGACGCCGCGGTCAGCTGCGGACAGCAGATCGCCGGGCGGAAGTTGGCGAACAACCCCAGGTGCTTGCGCAGCCCCAGGATCGCCTGCTCCGGGCGCAGCGCGCGCTCCAGCTTGTCGTACTTCCAGTCGCCCACCGCGCCGAACAGGATCGCGTCGGCCGCCTTGGCCAGCTTCAGCGTGCCTTCGGGCAGCGGGTGACCTTGCGCTTCGTAGGCCGCGCCGCCGACCGGCGCGGTTTCGGTCTCGAACTTCAGCTCCAGCGCGTCCAGCACCTTCACGGCCTCGGCCATGATCTCGGGGCCGATGCCGTCACCGGGCAGCAGGGCGATCTTCATGCGTTCGTCTTTCGGTTCAGGCGGGTTGGCGGTGCGCCAGCCAGGGCATCTTCGCCAGACGCTCGGCTTCGAAGGCGCGGATCTTGTCGGCATGGCGCAGCGTCAGGCCGATGTCGTCGAAGCCGTTGACCAAGCAGTACTTGCGGAACGGCTGCACGTCGAAGGCGATCTCGCTGCCATCGGGCTTGACGACCACCTGCCGCGGCAGATCGATGCTCAGCGTGTAGCCGGCGAAACCCTTGACCTCGTCGAACAGCTGCGCCACCTGCGCCTCGGACAGCTGGATCGGCAGCAGCCCGTTCTTGAAGCAGTTGTTGAAGAAGATGTCGGCATAGCTGGGCGCGATCAGCGCGCGAAAGCCGTACTGCTCCAGTGCCCACGGCGCATGCTCGCGGCTCGAGCCGCAGCCGAAGTTGCGCCGCGTGAGCAGGATCGACGCGCCCTCGGGGCCGTAGGCGCCTGGCTGATACCGCGGCTGGTTGAGCACGAACTCCGGGTTCGGCTTGCGCGAGGACGGATCCTGGCCGGGCTCGCCTTTGTCCAGGTAGCGCCATTCATCGAACAGGTTCGGGCCGAAGCCCGAGCGCTGGATCGACTTCAGGAACTGCTTCGGAATGATCGCGTCGGTGTCGACGTTCTCGCGGTCCATCGGGGCCACCAGCCCCTGGTGCACGGTAAAGGCTTGCATGGCTACTTTTTCTTGGCCGCGTTTTCGATGCTGTCGCCGGCATGCGAAATGTCCTTGCCCATGCCGGCGATGGTGTTGCAGCCGGCCAGCAGCGCCAGCACGGCGAGGCAGGCAAACAGCTTCTTCATGTCGATGCTCCTTGTCAGACGAGTCGGCGCACGTCGACGAAATGGCCCTGCAGCGCAGCCGCCGCGGCCATCGCCGGGCTGACCAGATGCGTGCGCCCGCCGTTGCCCTGGCGCCCCTCGAAGTTGCGGTTGCTGGTCGAGGCGCAGCGCTCGCCGGGCTCCAGCCGGTCGGCGTTCATTGCCAGGCACATGCTGCAGCCCGGCTCGCGCCACTCGAAGCCTGCCGCCTTGAAAACCTTGTCCAGCCCTTCGGCTTCGGCCTGTGCCTTGACCAGGCCGGAGCCGGGCACGACCATCGCCAGCTTGACGTTGGCCGCCACCTTGCCGCCGACCTTCCTGACCACCGCGGCGGCGTCGCGCAGATCCTCGATGCGGCTGTTGGTGCACGAGCCGATGAACACCTTGTCGACGTGCACGTCGGCCAGCGGCTTGTTCGGCGTGAGGCCCATGTAGGCCAGTGCGCGCTCGATCGCGCCGCGCTTGTTCGCATCCTTCTCCTTGTCGGGGTCGGGCACGCGGTCCTCGATCGACAGCACCATCTCGGGGCTGGTGCCCCAGGTGACCTGCGGGCGGATCTGTGCGGCGTCGAGTTCGACCACCGCATCGAAGTGCGCGCCCGGGTCGGAATGCAGCGTGCGCCAGTAGGCCGCCGCCTGCTCCCATTCGACGCCGCCCACGAAGCGGCCGGTCTGCGGGTCGGTGCCCGGCGCGAAGGGCCGGCCCTTGACGTAGGCGATGGTCTTGTCGTCCACCGCCACCAGCCCGGCGCGCGCGCCAGCCTCGATGGCCATGTTGCACACCGTCATGCGGCCTTCCATGCTGAGCGCACGGATGGCCGAGCCGCCGAACTCGATGGTGTAGCCGGTGCCGCCTGCCGTGCCGATGCGGCCGATGATGGCCAGCACGATGTCCTTGGCGGTGAGGCCGCGCGCCAGCGTGCCTTCCACCTTGACCAGCATGTTCTTGGCCTTCTTGGCCAGCAAGGTCTGCGTGGCCATCACGTGCTCGACCTCGCTGGTGCCGATGCCGTGCGCCAGCGCGCCGAAGGCGCCGTGCGTGCTGGTATGGCTGTCGCCGCAGACGACGGTCATGCCCGGCAGCGTCGCGCCCTGCTCCGGGCCGATCACGTGCACGATGCCCTGGCGCTTGTCCAGGAAGGGGAAGTAGGCGGCCGCGCCGAAGGCCTTGATGTTGGCGTCCAGCGTCTGCACCTGCTGCTTGCTGGTCGGATCGGCAATGCCGTCGTAGCCGCGCTCCCAGCCGGTGGTGGGCGTGTTGTGGTCGGCGGTGGCGACGATCGAGCTCACGCGCCAGACCTTGCGGCCGGCCAGGCGCAGACCCTCGAAGGCCTGCGGGCTGGTGACCTCGTGCACCAGGTGGCGGTCGATGTAGAGGACGGCGGTGCCGTCTTCCTCGGTATGGACGACATGGTCGTCCCACAGCTTGTCGTAGAGGGTGCGTGCGCTCATGCGTCGGGCCGGGGCGGGGAAACGCGTATTTTCTCGCGTTTTCACCCGGGTCCACCGGCGCAGGGCTTCAAGACAGTGCCTGCACCACCTCCGGCGGCGCCTGCACCAGCTCGATCAGCACGCCCTCGCCGCCCAGCGGGAACTGCTCGTTGCCCTTCGGGTGGATGAAGCAGATGTCGTGGCCGGCCGCGCCCTTGCGGATGCCGCCGGGCGCGAAGCGCACGCCGTTGGCCGTCATCCATTCGACGGCCCTCGGCAGGTCGTCCACCCACAGGCCGACGTGGTTCAGCGGCGTGGCGTGCACGGCCGGTTTCTTGTCCGGGTCCAGCGGCTGCATCAGGTCGACCTCGACCGCATGCGCGCCCTCGCCCAGCGCACAGATGTCCTCGTCGACGTTCTCGCGCTCGCTGACGAAGCTGCTCTTCACGCTCAGGCCGAAGATGTCGACCCACAGCGAACGAAGTTTGTGCTTGTCCGGCCCGCCGATCGCGATCTGCTGCACGCCCAGGATGCGGAAAGGCTTGTTGTCGCTCATTGCCGGCTCCTTCAGGCGAAACGGATGATCGGCTGGTCCACCGCCAGGCTCTCGCCCTTGACGGCCATGACCTCGGCGACGGTGCCGTCCTGCGCGGCGCTGAGGATGTTCTCCATCTTCATCGCCTCGATCACCGCCAGCCGCTCGCCGGCCTGCACCGCCTGCCCCGGCTGCACGGCGATATCGGCCAGCAGCCCCGGCATCGGCGACAGCAGGAACTTGCTCATGTCCGCCGGCGGCTTGAAGGGCATCAGCCGCAGCAGCTCGGCGGCGCGCGGGCTCAGCACCATGGCGTCGATCACGCGGCCGTTGTGCGCCACGCGCAGCCACACGCCCTGGCGCTCCAGCTGCACGGTGAAGGGCTGGCCATTGCAGTTGCCGCTGGCGCGGATGTCGCGGAAGCGCCAGTCGCTGGAGATCGTGTAGCCGCGCTCGCCCACCTTCACCTGCATCTGGCCGTTGCTCGTCACCGTCACCGGATGATGGCGATGCTGGCCGTCGTCGGCCTTGACGACGACGACGAACTCGTCGTCGATGCGCACGCCGTGGCCGGGCAGCTGCCCGCTGATGCCGGCGGCGCGGTGCCGGTAGGCGCGGTTGGCGGCCGCGGCAATGGCCAGCAGGAAGTCCGGGTCCGCGTGCGGCACGTCGCTGGAGCGGAAACCGTGCGGATAGTGCTCGGCGATGAAGCCGGTGTTGAAGTCGCCGGCGACGAACTGCGGATGCGCGAGCAGCGCCGACTGGAACGGGATGTTGCTGGCCACGCCGCGGATCACGAAGGCATTCAGCGCGGCGCGCATCCTGGCGATGGCGTCGTTGCGGTCGCTGCCGTGCACGATCAGCTTGGCGATCATCGAGTCGTAGTACATCGGGATCTCGCCGCCCTCGTACACGCCGGTGTCGACGCGCACGCCGCCCACGACGGCGCCCTCGGCGCCGTCACCGCCCGAGTTCGCCGGCATCGGCATGGCGGCTTCCATCGTCGTGGCCGGCGGCTGGTAGCGCACCAGCCGGCCGGTGGACGGCAGGAAGTTGCGGAACGGATCTTCGGCGTTGATGCGGCATTCGATGGCCCAGCCGCGGCGCGGGATGTCCGCCTGCTTGAACGCCAGCTTCTCGCCCGCGGCGACGCGGATCATCTGCTCCACCAGGTCCAGCCCGGTGATGCATTCGGTGACCGGATGCTCGACCTGCAGCCGCGTGTTCATCTCCAGGAAGTAGAAGCTCTGGTCGGCACCGACCACGAACTCCACCGTGCCCGCGCTCTGGTACTTGACGGCCTTGGCCAGCGCCACCGCCTGCTCGCCCATCGCACGGCGCGTGGCTTCGCTGATGAAGGGCGACGGCGCCTCCTCGATCACCTTCTGGTGGCGGCGCTGGATCGAACATTCGCGCTCCCACAGGTAGACCACGTGGCCGTGCGCATCGCCCAGCACCTGGATCTCGATGTGGCGCGGGCTCTCGACGAACTTCTCGATGAACACACGGTCGTCGCCGAAGCTGTTCTTCGCCTCGTTGCGGCAGGCCGTGAAGCCCTCGAAGGCTTCCTTGTCGTCGAAGGCCACGCGCAGGCCCTTGCCGCCGCCACCGGCGCTGGCCTTGATCATCACCGGGTAGCCGATGTCCTTGGCGATCTTCACCGCCGCCTCGGCCGTCTCGATGACGTCGTTGTAGCCGGGGATGGTGTTGACCTTGGCTTCGCCGGCCAGCTTCTTGGACGCGATCTTGTCGCCCATCGCGGCGATCGAGTAGTGCTTCGGGCCGATGAAGACGATGCCTTCGTCCTCGACGCGCCTGGCGAAGTCCTCGTTCTCCGACAGGAAGCCGTAGCCCGGGTGCACGGCCTCGGCGCCGGTCTTCTTACAGGCTTCGATGATGCGCTCGGCCTGCAGATAGCTCTCGCGGCTGGGCGCGGCGCCGATGTGCACCGCTTCGTCGGCCAGTTCCACGTGGCGTGCGTCGCGGTCGGCGTCGGAATAGACGGCGACGGTGGCGATGCCCATCTTCTTCGCGGTCTTGATCACTCGACAAGCGATCTCGCCCCGATTGGCAATCAGGATCTTCTTAAACATGAGTCTGCTCCATCGGGTCGAGATCGCCTGCGCGCGCTGCGCGCGCCATGCAATCTGGCTTCGCCGCAACGGCCTGGCGGCCGTTGTCGCCCCGATTGGCAATCAGGATCTTCTTGAACATGAGGTGGCCTCTTATTCTAATGAGCGCTCAAGTTGAGACTAACAATCCAGGGCCACGCAGTGAGACTGCGTAATGCCTTGCG
>OEIU01001952.1_pt1 | contig 11784 bp, 13 predicted proteins | sample 1539221 | NCBI WGS metagenome assembly OEIU01 (sample SAMN03792071, study PRJEB22550) | activated sludge metagenome | feature: wastewater treatment plant; material: activated sludge; isolation source: Wastewater treatment plant of a petroleum refinery complex | place: Argentina: Zarate | collected... | reverse complement strand
GCAAATCCCTCTCGCCGGGGAGAGTGCTCCGCACTCCGCCGGACCCCTCCGGTCAGGGCGCGGTTCCCGCGCCCCGAACCCAATCCTGATGAGGCGCCAAAATGGCCAAGCCACGCACGCATGCAAATGCGCCGCGCACGAAGACAGTGACGATCCGGCTCACACCGGATGAGCACCTGCGTCGTTCAATCGAAGCTCGTAAATCGGGCTTGTCGGTTTCAGGCTTGTGCGAGCGACTGGTGACGCAGGGCAAGGTTGAGGCGGCTGCGGGCGGTCATCTCATGATGGACCCAGCCCTCTTCGCTGAGGTCCGCCGCATCGGCAACAATGCCAACCAGATCGCTCACGCGCTCAACAGCAACCTGCCGCCGGATGTGCAGTTCGCATGGCGGACGGCACGCGACCTCCTCCAGCTCATTGCCAGCCAGGAGATGCTCTTGCAACGCGCGGCGGGCGAGCGTCCCCGTCCCGGCCAGAGCGACGCCCCGAACGCATTCATCCAGGAAATCGCACAAGCCCTCGGAACGAGGACACCGGCCAATGATCCCCCGCCTGCACAAGCGCGGCACATCTTTCAAAGGAGCGTGCAGGTACATCCTGCACGACGCGGGCAAAGAGAGTAGCGACCGGGTGCTGTGGGTCGACAAGGCCAACCTTGTCTCCGATCCGGAGCACGCCTGGTTCGAGATGTTCGCAACCGCCCGCGACCAGGCGATGCTCAAGCAGCAGGCCGGGCAGGATGCCCGCGGCCGCAAGAACACGAAGCCGGTCCTGCACTACACGCTATCGTGGGCGGCGAGCGACAACCCGTCACCCGAGCATATGCGCGAGACGGCGCTCTCCAGCTTGAAGGCGTTGAAGCTCGATCAGCACCAGGCGCTCATGGCGGCGCATTGCGACAAGGACCACATGCATGTGCACATCGTGGTCAACACGATCCATCCCGAAACCGGGATGACGGCGCCGCTCAAGTACACCAAGGAAGCCCTCTCGAAATGGGCCGAGGCCTATGAGCGCGAGCATGGCATCCATGTGGAGCAGCGCATCAAGAACAATGAGGAGCGAGACCGCATCAAGGCCCAAAAGCGTGCGAGCGAGATCCTGATGGCCCGCGATCAGCGGGACTGCGCGCGCGGGAAGATGCCCTATGTGCCGGTCAAGCACCGATCTCCGAATAGGCAGCAATGGCTTGACCGGAAAGACATCCTCAACCGCATGAAGCAATTGCGGTCGTCACTCGATGACGCGCACAAGGGGGAACGGGACAGAACGTGGCAGCGCCACGTCTACCACCGCGAACTCCTGGACTATGAAACCAAGGTCGAGGTGGATCGTCGGCGGGGGGCCATCCGTGATTCATACAAGATCCTCTGGCGCCATCTCTATCGCAACCAAAGGCGCGAGATGCGCCACGTCGAAAAGACGACCACTCATCCTCTCGAACGGGCGGTGTTCGTGTACAAGGAGCGTGAGCGCCTCGGCCACGGGAAGCCGTTGACCCTCCGGCAGATGCTGCCGCTCGTGCGCAGCCAGTCCAAGTTGATTAAGCGCCTTGACGCTGTTCATGAGAAGGAACGCCGCTCTCTCGCTCGTGTCGAGAAGTCGGAAAAGCGCGCGGCCAGCGACCGGATCTGGGAGGCCCACAAGGTTCGGTTCGGCCAGCTCAAGGATCAGCAATCGGCCGAACGCCAAGCGCTTCGCGACCAGCAATTCGCCAAGAGGTGCTCGATTACATTTGCCGAGGCCAAATCTTCGCTGATCGAGGAGAGGTCGCCGCCGGCCAATCAGAACGCAAAGCCTGCTCTGCACCGGGCCGACGACATCAAGCGCCGAATGGAGGAGTGGCGGAAGCAGAACCCGGGACGGGATTTTGGAAGGGAGATGTAGCGAGGCCTACCGGCGATCAAGATCCTTGAAGCGCGTGTATTGTGCGTCGAAATAAGTCTCGACGATGCCGATGGGGCCGTGGCGTTGCTTGCCGATGACGCATTCGGCCACGTTGTGGACCGATGCCATCTTGCGCTGCCAGGATTCCATTTTGGCGACATCTTCCTCGTTCGGCTTCTGCCGTTCGAGGTAGTATTGCTCCCGATAGACGAACATGACGACGTCGGCATCCTGCTCGATGGAGCCCGATTCCCGCAGATCCGACAGTTGTGGTCGCTTTTCGTCTCGGTTCTCGACTCCCCGGCTGAGTTGCGAGAGCGCCACCACGGGAATGTTCAGCTCCTTGGCGATCGCTTTCAACCCGCGCGTGATCTCGGACACTTCGTTGACGCGGTTCTCCGATTGTCTTGATCCCGTTCCCCGGAGAAGCTGCAGGTAGTCGACCACGATCATGCCGAGGCCGTGCTTCCTCTTCATGCGGCGCGCACGGGTGCGCACGGCAGTGATGGAGAGTGCAGCCGTATCATCGATGTAGAGCGGGACCTGCGCGAGCACGGTGCTCTGCTCGGCCAGGCGATGGAAGTCCTCCTTGCCGAACTCACCGCGACGAATCCGGTCGCCGGAGATCTCGGCCAGATCGGAGAGCAGGCGCGTCGCGAGCTGATCGGCAGACATCTCAAGACTGAAGAAGCCGACGATGGCGCCCTCGCGCCCGCCGCTGCGGCGATAGGCGTCGGCGGCGTTGAAGGCGATGGTGGTCGCGAGCGCGGTCTTACCCATCGAGGGACGGCCGGCGAGGATGATCAAGTCCGAATGCTGGAAGCCTCCAAGCTTCTTGTCGAGATCGCGCAGGCCCGTCGTGACGCCCGTGACGCGGCCGTCGGAATTGAATGCCTTTTCCGCCAGCTCGATTGCCGTTGCCGTCGCGTCGCGCATGGTGATGAAGCCGCGCTCGCCCTGGCCGGTTTCACCCATCTCGAAGAGGCGCGCCTCGGCCTGTTCGAGACAGTCGACGGCGGTGGTCTCGACATCGGCCCCGAATGCCTCATTCACCAGATCGTTGCCGACGGTGATGAGTTCGCGACGTAGGTGCAGGTCGCGGATGAACCGCGCGTAGTTGCCTGCATTGACGACGGTGATGACCGAGGCTGCGAGATCGCCGAGATACTGCGCACCGCCGCGCTCCGTCAGCTCGACGTCATCCTTGAAGTACGGCGCAAGCGTAATGGGATCGGCGTTCAGGCCGCGGTCGACCAGTTTGAGGATGGTGGCGAAGATGCGCTGATGCACGGGCGCGAAGAAATGCTCGGCACGGATGCTGTCGCCGACGTTCTCCAGCGCACGGTTGTCGACAAGCAGCGCTCCGAGCAGCGCCTGCTCGGCCTCGAGGTTGTGCGGCAGGATGCGGAACGTCGGGGTTTCGATGGATTGCTGTTCAGACGCAATCGCCCTGTCCTTTATGCGGAGCAGATTTCCAGATGACATGCAACGAGGCTAGCAGACGGCCACACCTGATCGATCAGGGAAAAGCGTGCGCGCATGCTGAAAGTTCGGGGCAAGTCTGTGGGTTAGTATGTGGGCAACCTGTGGAGCGATCCGCCCCTCGTGCCGCCGGTGATTGAAGGGACCAGGCATGGTGCAATCGAAAGCAGCGACCGTCGATGATTGGCTCGACGGCCTCGCGACGTCCGACAGGCTAATCTTCGAGCAACTGCGGGATGTCTGCCGCCAGGAACTGGCCGGCTGGGAGGAACGGATGCAGTGGGGCATGCCCGGCTATGGCCCGTCGCGCCGTGACAACACTGTGAGCTTCAATAGGCAGAAACGCCATATCGCGTTCTACGCAGGTCCCACTGCGATCGAGCGGTTCCAGGAGCGGCTTGCCGGCATCGATTGCGGCAAGGGCTGCGTCCGCTATCGCAATGCCGGTCAAGTCGACCTCGCGGTGATCCGGGCGATGCTGCGCGATATTTATGCGCGCGGCGGACCCATGTGCTGAATAGAGCCGGCACAGTCTAGGCGCTCTAAAAGAGTCGTCCTATTCCGCCCTGGTTGAAGCCATGGGCAATCTGAGAAAGTACCGTGTGTGCCGCAGTTCGCCGGTTCTGGTGAGCGCGCCTTTCTCGACCAGGTCCTGCAGATCGCGCGTCGCGGTCGCGCGCGAGGTCCTGGTGATGCTGATGTAGTTCTCAGCGCTGAGGCCGCCCTTGAAGCCGTCGATGCCCTCCTTGAACATGCGGGCTATGGCTCTTTCCTGCCGCGCATTCAGCCTGTCGCGGAATGTCTCGTAGAACCTGGCCTTGGCGACGTAGAAGTCGATGCGCTTGAGGGTATTGCGCTGAGCCTCAAGGACCGTGTTGGCGAAATACGCGAGCCATGCATCAATGTTGAGGTTCTTGTTGTTGTGTTCGAGCGCGGCGTAATAGTCCTTGCGCTTGCGCTCGATCGTCCAGGCGAGCGCGATCAGGCTCGGCTGACCCAGGTTCTGCGCAAGCGCCTTCTCGGCGATGGCACGCCCGATCCGACCGTTGCCGTCCTCGAACGGATGGATGCACACGAAATACAGATGCGCGATGCCGGCGCGCGTAAGCGCGGGGAGCGCAGTCTTGCCGCCGGGCGTGGTGGCGTTGAACCATGCATTGAAGCGCTTCATTTCTTTGCGCATGCGCGTGGAGGGCGGCGCCTCGAAATGGACCGTGCGCTTGTAGTCGGGGCCGGAGACGACCTGCATCGGGTCTGCATGTGTGCGGTAGCCGCCGATCACGCTGATCTCCTTGCTGCCGCTCATGAGCATCTTGTGCAAGGCGAACAGCGTGGCGTCGTCGAGGGGCTTGGCGAAGTTGCGAGACAGGTCCGCCATCATCTCGGAGATGCCGCGCTCGGCAGCGGGTATGCCGGCCTGCTCGGCTGCGAGCCCCAGTTGATGGCGCAGCGAGGACTGGACGCTGTCCCGGTTGAGGATCTCTCCCTCGATCTCGGAGGTCTTCACCGCCTCGTCGCTGATCAGTTCGATCTTGAGCGTTTCCTGATCGCCGGGGCCGATATGCTTGCAGGCCCCCACGAACTCCCCTGACTGAAGCAGGAATTGTCGCTCCAAAGGCTCCAACACCTTTGAATCATACGAGAATTTCGGCCAGTTCGGATCTTCCCAGTTCCAGGTCATGAGCTATAGGATGCCTTTCTATAGCTCACCATAGCACACGCAATGAGCTATAGCCACGCATTCTATAGCTCAGAGGTGCAACCCCCTCCGTTCCTCCGCGGTGGAACCATGGTGTTCTCCCGCCCAACCCATATCTGTATTCTCGCACGAACGTCCAGGCCATCAGGCGCTTGGCCAGCCGTCATAGTCGTTCCCTGCCCCGCCGAGCGCCTCATCCGAAATCGGCCGGTCGGATGCCGCGAGGCCGTTGAGCCAATCATCCACGGCCCGTGCCTTCGACTGCACCATGGCTGGTCCCTTCAATCGCTGTTCCGGAGGCCGGCACGGGACAAAGTGGAAACAATCGCATTGCCTATGCTACGTTCAACCCATGTCGAATCGGAACCCTCAGACCCTGAGCCGTCTCCACTCCAAGCGTGCCGAGGATGCCGCGTGGCGTGAGCGGCAGGCCGACGTCGATGCCGACATCGAAGGCCTATCCCGCGATCCCGAAGCCGACCGTCTCATGGCGGAGATGGATGCCAGTGGTGTTCCGATCGACGATTAGATCAAGCACCTGAAGACGCACTTCAAGGCACGTCAGGGTCGCAAGCCGGCGATCTCTTGAGCTATCTGCGCTCGGATCACTAGCGAGATGCCGGCACATTGGTTTGATTAGATCAAAATAACTGCACCATGAGTACACTTATCGGACAGTTGTCAAACTTGATCTTGGTTTGATAATAGTCTATATTGTGTACTATGAGTACACATAGATCGGACAAACTGAACTGGCTGGCCCGGCACCTACCCGAAGGGATTCCGGTTGATGCCGCCTGGCTCAGACGCCAGGGCTACACGGCGAACCTGCTCCGCAAGTACGAGGCCGCGCGGTGGCTCTCGCAGCCGGCGCACCGGGTCTACTTGCGACCACGCGGCACGCTGACATGGCGGCAGGTGGTGCTCTCCCTGCAAACCCTGCTGCGCATGGATCTCGTGATCGGCGGCCGGACAGCGCTCGAGCTTCACGGCTACACCCACTACCTGCGGCAGGCCATGGCCGAGGTCCATTTGTACGGGCCTAAGCCGCCGCCGACGTGGTTGAAGAACCTTCCAGCCGAGGTCCGCTTCATCTATCACAACGACGGCAGGCTGTTTCGCGAGCATCGCGCTTCAACGGCGCCGCACGAATTGGAGCCGCCACCGCAAGACGGCAAGCGTCCCGACAGTCTGACGGTGCAGTCATGGGGACCATGGAACTGGCCGCTGGTGCTCTCCACACCTGAGCGTGCCATCCTCGAACTGCTGGACGAGTTGCCCGACAAGGAAAGCTTCCATCAGGCGGATATGCTGATGGAAAGCCTCACCACCCTCAGCCCCGCCAGGATGCAGAAGCTGCTGGCCGACTGCCGGAGCGTCAAGGTCAAGCGCCTCTTCTTCTTCTTCGCCGACCGCCACCAACATGCGTGGCTCAAGCGCATCGACAGAAAGGCCATCGATCTCGGCAAGGGCAAGCGCCTGCTTGTCAAAGGCGGAAAGCTGGACACCAAGCACATGATCACCGTGCCGGAGGACCTCGATGCCACTGGCTGAGAGCTTCCGCAGCCAGGTCGATCTTCTGCTGCGCACGATCCCGTTCATCGCCAAGGAGAAATGCTTCGCATTGAAGGGAGGCACCGCGATCAATCTCTTCGTCCGCGACTTGCCCCGCCTCTCCGTCGATATCGACCTCACCTACGTCCATGTGTTTCCGCGCGCCAAGTCCCTGGGCGCGATCGACAAGGCGATGAAGCGGATTGCGGCCAGGGTCGAGAAAGGCATCAAGAGCGCGCGCGTCACGCAGACTGCCATCGAGGGGACGGTCACCAAGCTCTTCATCCAGGAACGCAGGGTCCAGATCAAGGTCGAGGTTACGCCAGTCATGCGTGGCTGCGCCTATGAGCCCGAGACCCGCGGCGTTACGCCGGCCGTCGAAGAGGCCTTTGGCTTCGCCGAGATGCCGGTCGTCTCCTTCGCCGATCTCTATGCCGGCAAGATCGTGGCCGCCCTGGACAGGCAGCATCCCCGCGATTTCTTCGATGTCCGCCAGTTGATAGCCAATGAAGGAATAACGGACGAGATTCGCTCTGCCTTCATCGTCTATCTCCTGTGCCATCACCGCCCCATGGCCGAGGTGCTCGCTGCGCCGTCCAAGGACATGCGGCAGAAGTACGAAGCCGAGTTCGTGGGCATGACCGATGAAGAGGTGGTGCTCGACGATCTTGTCGCGGTACGCGACGACCTTGTCCGCGCCATCGTCGGGGAGATGCCCAACGCTCATCGCCGCTTTCTGATATCGTTCGAACGTGGAGAGCCCGATTGGGACCTCCTCGGCCTGCCGCGCGTCGAGAAGCTCCCCGCGATTCAATGGCGCCAGCAGAACCTCGACAAGATCACCAAGAACAAGAGAGCCGAACTCGTTGCACAGCTTGAGCGCGTTCTCGGGCTCGACGTAACGCCCTCGCAACTCACTTTGCTTCCGGAAGCAAGCGCACCGAAGAAGAAGCGCCGGGCCGGGAAATCCAGGGGATGATCGACTGGAATGGGCGCATACGCACCGTCACACACCGCGCCTGCGTTCAGCCATGCGATGCCATGCTCGGCGAGGCGCCGAATCTGCATCCGTGTGTGACCGGTGTGTGACCGAGGGTTTCCCCGGTCGGAGCACATCGTCTAAGTGCTTGATTTTATTGGTGGAGCCGAGGGGAATCGAACCCCTGACCTCTGCAGTGCGATTGCAGCGCTCTCCCATCTGAGCTACGGCCCCGAAGGCCGGCATTTACGAATGCGCACCGATGCTTGTCAAGCCAGTGCCCTGGCCGGTGACGTACGGAAGATTGTGTCAGGGATGAGAGGGGGTACTCGGGTGGGTTGTCCAGACTCACCACGGAGCCACCCCCAATGTCACGAAGCGTGACGATCGATTCCTTACCAGTTGCATTCGAGATGATGAAGGCGATGCAAGGCGAAGGCTTGGGATGGGGCGAGGACTACCGTCTGCTCGCCCGCCGCGCCCCGGTCGGGATCATCGAGGACAGCCTTGCCGCCCGCGTCGATGCCTACCTCCTGGGCGCGGCTGCCCGGGGCGAAGTCGATCGGCGCAATGGCACCTGCAGACGCCGCATCCCGACAGAACTCGGCGACATTGAGCTCTCGGTGCCGCGCACCAGGACCTGGAGCCCCGTCGCGGTCGTTCGCCGATATGCCCGGCGCACGTCCGAGGTCGATCGCATGATCCTCGCCTGCTTTGTGCTCGGTCTCTCCACGCCCAAGGTCGGCGAGGCGCTGCTGCCGATCCTCGGCCGGCCCGTCTCGGCGTCGGCCATCAGCCAGGTGGCGAAGAGCCTCGATGCGGTGGTCGCCGCGTTCCATCGCCGGCCGCTCAAGAATCGTTACACAGCACTCATGCTTGACGGTGTCGTGCTCTCGAGGAAGACCGGCGCGGGTGCGGTGAAACGCCCGGTTCTCGTGGCTTTGGGGCTGCTCCCGGACGGTCGCAAGGAAGTCATCGATTTCCGCCTGGCGAAGTCGGAGAGCGCGGCGGAATGGCGGCTTTTCCTCGATGATCTCTACCGTCGCGGGCTGACCGGAGACGGCCTCGACATGGTGTGCGTCGATGGCGGCCAGGGGCGGCGGGATATACGGACTGCAGGCCGAAGGAAAGCGGTGCGAGCTGATCGAGGAACTGCCTGCCGGTCGGGTCGATGGTGTAGAATCGCGCGAACTTAATTGTGCGTGGAGATAGACCAGCGATTGGCATATCGCTGGCGATGGCTTGGGCTCCCGAGGTGGGGAAATCATCAGAAGTTGCGGGAGAACTTGCTCGCGCTCTGGGCAGTTCGCCTCCTTCAGTCGTTGTCCCAGTTCGGAAGCCAGTCGCGTCGCCGCTTGTTCCCTGCTTTCAAAAGATTCGGCTCGCGTTGAAGTCGAACAAGCGACAAGCACGATTGCGGAGAACGCGCAAATAGCACGACCGGCGAGCGCTGAACTTGGACCATATCATTCATGACTACGATTCCCCGCTTATGAAAAGATGAAGTGGTTGGCGCCGACTACGAGACGCCGCGAGTGCCAGGGAGCCACGGGCGCGGCTGGCTGCGATGCGGCGATCGGCACCGGCCTATCGTGTCTCCCGCGTCTCCTCGAGGGCAGCAACAGGCCTCGGCCGCGCCCCGAAACGAATCACGTCCCGCAAGTCGCCGCGATCTTGTCCTGGCCGAGCCCGGCGCCCGCCAAGCGTTCCACCGCAACAGCGTCGCAACGCGAAGGGGGGGATTGACGTCGTCGCAGCCGGCGCCGCGTTCTTCCTGGCAGGACACCCGCCTTGATGTGCACGAGCGCCGGCACGAGCCCGTCAAGATCGACCTCCTCGTTGAAGATGCCCGACCCGGGGGGGGGAAGCGCCTCGATGCGCAGGCCGCGGACTTTCGCGCTTCGTCGTCAGCGGCAGAGCGATGGGAAAGCGATGCGTCGCGGCGGGAATCGCGTCCCCGCAGCTGTCCGAAGACGCGGAATTCCAATGAGGCGCCGCCCAGGCCAACTGGTAATTTGATGCGTCGCCGCATGGCCGAAGCAGCCGGGATGGCCGGTGTGAGTGCTGTCAAATCGGCGGCTCTACTTGCAGTCATGGGGGGCGGCCGGTAAATGTGACCGCCGATCAGGGCACGATACGCGGGATCCCATGCTCGAGCTTCTCGGCTTCATCAGCTACCTCATTACGCTCTACACCTATATCGTGATCGCAGGCGTGGTGATGAGCTGGCTGATCAGCTTCAATGTCATCAATCTGTACAACCCGGTGGTGCGGACCATCTGGGATGCGCTGGGTGCCGTGACGGAGCCGCTGCTGCGGCCGATCCGCCGTCTCGTGCAACGCATCCTGCCGGACCTGCGGGGCATCGATGTCTCGCCGATCTTCCTGTTGCTCGGCTGCATGTTCGTCCAGTCGGTGATCATTCCCAACATCGCGAAGATCGTGGCATGAGCGGCGAGCGAAAGCCGTGGCAAGTCGTGCCTGCAGGCCTTTGCATCCGCATACGGCTGACCCCGAAGGCCTCACGGGACGCGGTCGAGGGTCTCGAGCAGACGGCCGAGGGACCGGCGCTGAAGGCCCGGGTGCGTGCGGTGCCGGAGGATGGGGCCGCGAACGCTGCCGCGACGAAGCTCGTTGCCGGCTGGCTCGGTGTGGCGAAGAGCGCTGTCAAGCTTGCGGGTGGCGCCAAGTCCCGGGTCAAGCTGCTCGAGATCGCCGGCGATGGCGACGCGCTTGCCGCTGCCGCCGGGCGCAAGCTCGATCAGCTTCGCGCGGAGCACGAGGCGCTCGATGCCTGATGCCAGGATCATCGACGGCAAGGCCGTCGCGGAGGCCTCGCGCCGCGCAACAGCCGTGGCGGCGGCGCGGTTTGCGGCGGCCCGTGGTCGCGCGGTGGGCCTCGCGGTGGTTCTGGTCGGAGAGGACCCGGCGAGCCAGGTCTATGTGCGCTCCAAGGCGCGCCAGACGGTCGAGGCCGGCATGCGCTCGATCGAGCACCGGCTTAGCGCCATGACGCGCCAGGACGAGCTGCTGGCCTTGATCGCGACGCTCAACGGCGACGATGCCGTGGACGGCATCCTGGTGCAGCTTCCGTTGCCGCCCGCCATCGATGCCGGCGCCGTCATCGAGGCCATCGATCCGGCCAAGGATGTCGACGGCTTTCATCCGATCAATGCCGGTCGCCTGATGACGGGAGCCCCGGCGCTGGTGCCGTGCACGCCGCTCGGCTGCCTGCTGCTGGCACAGTCGGCCGTCCCTGTCCTCAAGGGCCTGGAAGCCGTGGTGATCGGGCGCTCGAACATTGTCGGCAAGCCGGTCGCTCAGCTCCTGCTCGGCGCGGATTGCACGGTCACGGTTGCCCATTCGCGGACGCGCGATCTGGCGTCTGTCGCGCGTCGGGCCGACCTGCTGGTGGCGGCGGTCGGCCGCCCGGAGATGGTGCGCGGTGATTGGATCAAGCCCGGTGCCGTCGTGATCGACGTCGGCATCAATCGCATCATGGGCGATAACGGAAAGCACCGGCTTGTCGGCGACGTGGCGTTCGAGGAAGCGCGGCGTGTCGCATCAGCGATCACGCGGGTGCGGGGAGGCGTCGGGCCGATGACCATCGCCTGCCTGCTGCGCAACGCCGTGGAGGCGGCCGAGCGGGGGGCGGGCGTGCGAGCATGATGACCGCTATGGGCGCGTGAAATCGACCGCCGTCGTGTTGCCGCCGCAGACGAGAACGCCGACCCGCTCGCCCGCGACCGGCCGGTAGACGCCCGCCACCAGCGCGGCGAACGCCGTCGCACCGCCGGGCTCGGCGACGATCCTGAGCATGTCCCAGAGCCGCACCTGAGCCTCACGGATGGCCGCGTCGGTGACCAGCACGACCTGCTCGACGAAGCGTTGCGCCAGCGGGAACATGAGCGTCCCGACGCGAAGCGGCGCGAGGGAGTCGGCGGCAATGCTGCCTTGCGGCGCATCGACGGGGTGGCCGGCCGCCAGCGCCATGGCGAGCGACGGAGCCCCGTCGGGCTCGACGCCGACAATGCGGATGCGCCCCTGATACCAGGCCGCAATGCCGCCGATCAGGCCACCGCCGCCAACCGCAACGAGCAGTGTGTCAAGGCCCGGCGCCTGCGTCTCGAGCTCGAGCCCGAGCGTCCCCTGGCCGATCAGCGTCGCGGGCTGGTCATAGGCA
>OEIU01001951.1_pt1 | contig 11786 bp, 11 predicted proteins | sample 1539221 | NCBI WGS metagenome assembly OEIU01 (sample SAMN03792071, study PRJEB22550) | activated sludge metagenome | feature: wastewater treatment plant; material: activated sludge; isolation source: Wastewater treatment plant of a petroleum refinery complex | place: Argentina: Zarate | collected... | reverse complement strand
GCTCGGCGGTCTTCTTGCGGCACACCAGCGTCACGTTGTGACCGGCCATCAGGAGCTTGGTCCCGAGAAGAGAGCCATAGGAGGCTCCAAGGATCAGAATGTTACGCGCCATGGTCTCTCTTTCACAAGCTGATGCCGGGTTGCGGCCCGGGGCGGGCGTATCTAACGCAAGGCTGTTGGCATGACAATATCTGGTATACCAGAACAAGGAACCCGGGCTTTTTCAGTGCGTTAGGGGATATCCGGCCCAGGCTGGCCATCCGAACATTCCGGGCGATCCCTGCTTACGACCTCACCCATCCTCATCCCCGGCGATACCGTCTGGCGACGATGCAAGGCCAACCGCGTCGCGGTGCTGAACGATGCTGCCGAGTATTTCGCCGCGCTCCGCGCCGCGCTGTTGCTGGCGGAGCGGCAGGTCGAGATCATCGGCTGGGACATTCACAGCCAGACATGCCTGGTCGGCCCCTCCGGCGAGGCCGACGACGGCTTTCCGATCGCGCTCGGGCCGTTCCTGAAAGCGCTGGTCACGGCGAAACCGGCGCTTCAGGTCAATATCCTCTCCTGGAATTTCGCCGCGCTCTATGCCACCGAGCGCGAATGGAATTCGCTGGACAAATTCACGGCCGGCAGCGAAGGCCGCATCCGCTTTTGCCTCGATGACAGTCTGCCGCTCGGCTCGGCGCAGCACCAGAAGATCGTCGTGATCGACAATGCCGTGGCTTTTTCCGGCGGCCTCGATCTCACCGTGCGCCGCTGGGACACCAGCGCGCACCGCGCCGACGAGCCGCTCCGCGTCGATCAGGACGGCAAGCCCTATGCGCCGTTCCACGACGTGCAATGCATGGTCGACGGCGAGGCCGCCGCCGCGCTCGGCGAGATCGTCGCGGCCCGGTGGGAAGCCGCGGGCTGCGTGCCGCTGCGCACTGAACCGGCCGGCGGCGAGCGCTGGCCGGCCGCGGTCGCCGTTCACGCCCGCGACGTCGCCACAGGCATTGCCAGAACCCAAGTGGGAACGGTCGGCCGGCCCGCGGTGACCGAAGTCATCAGGCTGTTCAAGGCCTCCATCCGAAGGGCAAACCGCTTCATCTATATCGAGAACCAGTTCACCAGCGCGCCCGATATCGCGCGGGTGCTGGCGCAGCGGATGGTCGACGTGCCGTCGCTGCAGGTGTTGATCGTCACGCCGAGATCGCATTCGTCCTGGTTCGAATCCCAGGCCATGCAGGGCGGCCGCGGCGGCTTTGTCGCGCCATTCGTCGCCGCCGGGGTCACCGACCGCCTTCGCATCGTCTATCCCGCGACCGATGGCTCGCCATCCGGTCCGGCCGCGGTCATGGTCCACAGCAAGGTGATGATCGTCGACGACGATTTCCTCCGCATCGGCTCCGCCAATATCAACAACCGCTCGATGGGCGCGGACAGCGAATGCGATCTCGCTTTCGAGGCCGCATCCGAACAGCACCGCGAATTCATCCGCAGCGTTCGCCGCCGCCTGATCGGCCATTTCTGCGGCCTGGGCGAACAGGAGATCGCCGCCAAGGAGCACGATCTGCTCGGCTTCGTCGATGAGCATGCCGCTTCCGGCGCCGCCAAGACGCTGCTGCCGATCGAGCCGGAAAACGCCTCCATCCGCGCCATGACCGAAATCGTGCAGCCGATCGCCGATCCGAAACGGCCGCTCAACCTTACCCACGCCGCGCGGCGGATGTGGACGGCGCCCACCGTGCTGGCGGTTGCCGCGATCGTCGCCTCGCTCACCGGGCTCGCGCTGGCCTGGCAATACACGACGCTGAGCGATTATGCCGATGTCGGCTTCATGACAGGCGTGATCTCCCGCCAGGCGCAATCCGAAGTGGCCCCGCTCTATGCGATCGCCGCCTTCGTGCTGGGCGGCTTGGTGGTATTCCCCGTGCTGGTGCTGATCGCAGCCACGGCCGCCGCACTGGGCCCGTTGCTCGGCTTTGCGTCCGCCACCGCCGGCGTGATGCTGTCCTCGGCGCTACTGTTCATGATCGGCCGCTTCCTCGGCCACCGCCGGCTGCAATCCTTCCTCGGCAAGCGTGCGCTGCGCGTGCAGAACCGTATCGTCGGCAGGGGCGTGGTCGCGGTGGCGCTGATCCGCATGGTGCCGATCGCCCCGTTCTCGCTGGTCAATGTGCTGGCCGGCGCCAGTGAGCTCACGCTGCGCGATTTCCTGCTCGGCACCTTGCTCGGCATGTCGCCCGGCATCATCACCATGGCGGCCCTCGGCGCGCAGATCGCCGACTTCGCCCGCAACGCCTCCTGGTCGAGCGCGCTGACGCTGGGCCTGATCATCGTGGCTTGGGTCCGCGTCTGCCTCGCCGCGCAGTTCGTGGTGACGTGGCTGGCGGGGCGCCGCCGGTGACGCCATCGATCCGCGTCATGACCTGGAACGTGCACGGCACGTTCAACCTCAATCCCGATTTCGACCTCGAAGGCGTCAGCGCCATCATCGAGAAATGGTCGCCGGATGTCGTCGCCCTGCAGGAGGTCGACTCCCGCGGCCGCACCGACGATCCCTTCGCCAAATTGGCTGACGTGGTCGGCCAGCACCGCGCCGACGCGCGTTCGATCGTCACCGAGGACGGCGACTACGGCCAGGTGCTGCTCAGCAAATTCCCGTTCGCCGCCGCCCCTGTCATCACGGATGTCTCCTACCAGGAACGGGAACCGCGCCGCGCCATCACCGCGCGCATCGATGCGCCGATCGGCGTGGTCACGGTCGTCGCTACCCATCTCGGCCTTTCCATCCACGAGCGCCACGCCCAGGCCCGCGCCATTGCCGAACTGGTCGAGAATCCCTGCACCATCGTGCTCGGCGATTTCAACGACTGGTTCTGGGTCAAATCCGTGCGCCGCGCCTTGGCCGGCCGCTGTCCGGTCCGCACGCGGCTGCGGACCTTTCCCTCGCGGCTGCCAGTCCTCCGGCTCGACCGCATCTACGTCACGGCACAGGGGAACATATTGAAGGCGTGGACCGACAGGGAGGCGAGGGCATATTCGGACCATCTGCCTGTGATCGCGGATATTGCTTTTTAAGCTCTGCTGGTTGGGATGCTTTATCGCTTCGATCGCCCTGTTCGATTGATCGGCCAGAGCGTGCGCTCGTAGTCTTCGATCATCAGGGCCAGACGGTTATAAATCGCTCCGCTTCCGCGGTCTCAGGCTGAGGTTCGTTCTCGAAATATCGCTCGATTTCTTCCAGTCTCTGCTCGTATCCGCTTTCGGAACGAATCGGACGGATCATGCTCATATCCATGCTCCGGTCTCCGGATCGACGCAACCATACCCTTCAGCCCATCTCCACCGCCACCTTGCCGAAATGCGCCCCGCTAGCCATATGCGCGAACGCGGCCTTGGCCTCGGCGAACGGAAACACCCGGTCTACCACCGGCTTCATGCCGTTGGCCGCGATCGCATTCGCCATCGCCTGCAGATCCTCGACCGAGCCGACGGTGACGCCCTGCAGGCGCTGCTGCTGCATCACCATCAGCGGCAGGCGCGACTCGGCATCGGGCTTGCCGGCGAGCACGCCGATAAAGGCGATGGTACCGCCAATCCGTGTGGCGCGGATCGATTCGTTGAGCGTGCCGACGCCGCCGACTTCGACCACGAGATCGACGCCGGTGCCGGTCTGCTGCCGCGCCAGCTTGCCCCAATCGGGATGGGTCTTGTAGTTGATGGTGATGTCGGCACCGAGTTGCTTGAGCCGCTCGAGCTTGGCCTCGCTCGACGAGGTCGCGATAACCCGCGCCCCGCTCATCCTGGCGAACTGCAGCGCGAACAGCGAGACGCCGCCCGTGCCCTGCGTCAGCACGGTCTGGCCGGGCTTGAGATTGCCGAGCTTCACCACCGCGCTCCACGCCGTCAGTCCGGCGCAGGGCAGGGACGCGGCCTCGACGTCGCTGAGATGGTCGGGGGTGCGCACCACCGCCGCGGCCGGCCACACCCGATATTCGCACAACACGCCGTCGAGGGCGCCGCCGAGATTGCTGCGCATCTTCGCTTCGCTCGGCTCGCCGGAGAGCCAGCCTTCGAAGAAGCTGCCGGTGACGCGGTCGCCTGCCTTGAACGCGGTCACGCCGGGCCCAACGCATTCCACCACGCCGGCGCCATCCGACAGCGGAACCAGTGGAAACTTCTGGCGCGAGCCATAGCCGCCCTTCACCGTGAGCAGATCGCGGTAATTGATGGTCGCGGCCTTCAGCTTCACCAGCACTTGGCCCGGGCCGGGCGTAGGCACCGGCTTTTCCACCAGCTTCATATCGTCGAACCCTGCGGGTCCCTGCAATTCCCAGGCTTTCACATCGTTCCCCTATTGCCGCTTGAGCCGCACATTATTTCCGCGCCGCCGCGCACGCCAGCTTCGGATTGGATTGCTGCAATCTTGCCCAACCGCTCCCCTTGAAATCGCTGGCCGCTTCGACCAAACGAGGCAGCGAAAATGGGTCCAGCTGACCCGGCCGGGGTGAATGTTGACTGTGATCGAAACCGTGAAGCGCGCCGAAGTGTTGCAAAAAGTGCAGGCGATTGTCCGCGCCGAGCTTGACGATCCCGCGCTTTCCCTTGCAGAGGATACGGCGGTCAGCGCGCTTCCGGATTGGGACAGCGTCGCCCATTTCCGCATCGTCATCGCGATCGAGAACGAATTCGAGATCCTGTTCGAGCTCGAGGAGCACACCGAGTTCGAAACCATCGCCGACGTGGTCGCCTGCATCTGCCAGAAGCTGCCTCAGGTCGCGCGCTGAGCCGGCCGGATGTCGCGGGCGTGGTAGAGCCGCCGCAGGCTCTCCTGGCTCGCTTCGGCAAAACCCTTGGCGGCGTAGATGGCGCGGCAATCCTTGCGCCTGATCTTGCCGCTGGTGGTGCGCGGCAGCGTGCCGGCGCGCACCACCACGATGTCGTAGAGCGGCAGGCCATGGGCATTGACGATGGCGGTGGCGATCGCCGCCACGGCGGCGCGCGGGTCGAACGAGGCAGGCAGCGGCCGCGCCAGTTCCTGCACCAGCACGGCCTGTTCTTCGTTGCCGGCATCGATCGGGAACGCCGCGCCGAAATTCGAAAGACCGCTGTGGCAGCCCGCTGCCGTCGCCTCGATATCCTCTGGGTAAAAATTGGTGCCGCGGAACACGATGGTGTCGGTGAGGCGGCCGGCAAAGAACAGTTCGCCCTCCGACATCCAGCCGAGGTCGCCGGTGCGCAGGAAGCGATCGCCGCCGCCTGATGCGATGCGCCGGTCGAATACGTGCGCGCTCAGCTCGGGCTTGCTCCAGTAACCCTGCGCGACATGGTCGCCGCTGACCCAGATCTCGCCGACCTGCCCGTCGGGCATTTCGGTTGCTGTATCAGGATCGACGATGACGACGCGTTCGCCGGATGCCGCGCGGCCGCAACTGACGACCTCGCGGCCAAGCGAGTCGATTGCGGTCCGGGCGCCGCCGTTCAGTTCCGCGCCGGTCACGAACACGGTGGCTTCCGCCAGCCCGTAGCAGGGATAGAGCGCGGATGCGCTGAAGCCGGATGCCACAAAGCGCTCGGCAAACCGGTGCATCGTGGCCGCGCGCACCATCTCGGCGCCGCAAAAGGCGAGCTTCCAGCGCGAGAGATCGAGGCCGGCGAGATCCATGCGGTCGGCGCGGCGCAGCAGCAATTCATAAGCAAAATTCGGCCCGCCGCTGATGGTGGCGCCATACCGGCCGATCGCATTCAGCCAGCGCTGCGGCCGCTGGTAAAAACTGAATGGCGGCATCAGCACGCAGGGCACGCCACCATAGATCGCCGCCAGCAGATTGCCGATCAGCCCCATGTCGTGAAACAGCGGCAGCCATGTCAGATAGACGGTGTCCTCGCGCACGCCGAAGCTGGTCTCCAGCATCCGCAAATTGCTCGCCAGATTCTGATGCGTGACCACGACCCCCTTGGGCGCGCCGGTCGAGCCGGAAGTGTACTGCAGCAGCGCCGGCGCACCGGCCGAGATGTGTTGGGGCGGCAAGAGCCCGCCGGAGGCACCGGAACCGACATCGATCGGCGCAATCCCGAGCGCCGCCAGTTCGTCGAACAGTTCGGACACCTCGCGGTTGCCGATCGCCGCCGCCGGCTCGCAGTCGGCTGCGATCGCCACGATCCGTTCCCAGCCGCGTTTGCGCGGTCCGGAGCTGCAGGGCACCGCGATGGCGCCGGCATACAGGCAGCCGAAAAAGGCGACGGCGAAATCGACCGCGTGGCGCGGCAGCACCAGCACCGGGCGTCCCGCCACATCACGCGCCCGCAATTGTTCGGCCAATCGCAACGCCGCGGCGTGGAACGTAGCGAAGCCGAGGCTGGCCGTTTCTTTCTCGCCGTCGCCGAGAAAGATCAGCGCCTGCCTGCCGGAACGTTCGACGGCCCATCGCTGCAGCCGTGCTGTCAGCAAATCTCGCTCGGGATCGCTCATGCGCAGATGGCTTGTTCCGGCGCCGGCGCGGCGAAATGATCGAGCACGCAGCGCGCCTGTTCGTATCTGGCGAGGAAATGCATCACCGTCGGCAACACCGCGGGCTTTCGCGCGGCACGGCGCAGTACGTTGCCGACCATTTCGGATTCATCCCGGCCGCGCGCGGAGATGCGGCGGAACATTTCGAAGGCGCGGCGCCGGCCGCTGCCGCCGTCGCGCGCGGGGTTTGATGCCGCGTCGATTCCGCCATAGCGGTCGATCAGGTTCATCATGCGCTGTTGGTAATGTCGCGGGTGGTAGAGTTCGGTGCACAGGCGCCGCGTTCCTTCCAGCAGCGTCTCGCGATCCATCCCGGACGGGACAATATTGGTTTCGAACGGGCTGCCGGCCGAGGTCTGCCAGATGTCGCCGACCAGCCGGCCTTCGCGCGCCAGCCGGCTGTAGAGGTCGGTGCGCGCCGGCGCGGTCAGGACGCCGATGCTGAGGTCGGGCAGCGGCGACTGCTGGAAGAACTCGAACAACCGCTCGAAAATATCCGGGCCGTCATGGTCGAAGCCGACGATGACGCCGCCCTGTATCGCGATGCCATGGCCGACGATGCGGGAAATCGCCTCGTTCATCGGCATCAACAGGTTCTGCGGCTTGCCGGTCTCGCGCAGGCTGGCTTCATTGATGGTCTCGATCCCCATGAACAGCGTGCGCAGTCCTGCTGCGCGGCAGCGGTCCATTAGTTCGTCGTCGCGCGCGATGTCGAGCGAGGCCTGCGTCAGAAAGCGGACGGGATCGTCGGCATGGGCGTCGTTCCACCAGGTCAGCGCGTCCAGCACGTCGCGGGCCCGGCGGCGGTGGACGGTGAAATTGTCGTCGACCAGGAACACGTTGCGGAAGCCGCGCGCGTGCAGTTCCGACAGTTCGGCGAGCACCTGCGGGATCGTCTTGTGCCGCTGCTTGCGTCCCTGGTACTGGATGACGTCGCAGAACTCGCAATGGAACGGACAGCCGCGCGTGGTCTGCAGTGCGCCCGCCATGGCGCGTTCGGTCGGATAGAGCTCCCAGCGCGGCAGCGGCGAATCCGTAAGGTCCGCCTGTCCACCGTCATAGTGGTGGTGCCATGTGCCAGCCGCGAGGTCGGCGAACAGCGTCGGCGCAAGCTGTTTGATCTTGCCGGTAACCGGCACGTCGGCATGCGGGCGCATGTCTTCCGGATTGAGCGAGGCGAACGAGCCGCCGATCACGACTACGCGCCCGCGCCGTCGGAACACGGTCGCGAGTTCGATCATGCGGGCGCGCTGCGACACCTTGCCGGTGATGGCGATGAAATCCGCATCCGATTGCAAGTCGGCCGGCGACACCGCCTCGTCCGTCATTCGCACCGCCCAGCCGTCCGGCACCAGCGCGGCCAGCGTGACGATCGCGAGATCCGCCACCTGGGTCCAGCCGCCGGTCCGGTCCGCGAATGCCTCGGCCGTGTGATAGCCGGGTGCCGCCGAAGCCGGGTTGATGATGTAAATCGAAGGCATTGGTGCTTGCGAAATAAATGGCGTGTAACCGCTCCGGGACAGCTACCGATACGATGACGCGCGCGATGGCGCCAGCCGTTAAATGGCCGGAATGCAGCCCCTGGCTCGGCCTCCCGGCCAATCGGAACTCATCGTGAGGTGTTGCGCAGGATATGGCTTTGCAGGAACTGCGCGAAATCCCGTGCGATCGACTTCGCATCCGACTTGATATCAGACTTGGCATCGCCCTCCGGCAGGCGGGGACGTGTCAATTCGATTTCGATCGCACCCTCCTCGACCGAGGCGCGCAGGAAGATGATGCCCGCCTTGGCGTGAGTGGCGACCTCGATCAGGGCATCGGCCAGATGAACCGTACCGCCAGCGGTCGCGACCGGAAACGTCCGGTCCCCGACCGCTTCCGAGCGGTCGATCATGGCTCCGACCACTTCGCCGTTCCTGAAGCGGTTCCTGATCTGCAGCAGATACGAGCGGTTCGGTGCAATGACTTCGGTTGGCACGCCGGGTGCCAGCAGGCGGTGCGGATCGGGCGTATATGAAACCAGGCTCGCCTTGTAGCCCCGCTCGGCCAAGTAGTTGAGGATGGCAAAGCCGAACACGTTATGTCCGCTGATCAGCAATACGCCGCGCCCCGCCTTGACCTCCGCCTCGAACAGGTCGAAGCCGGTGATGCGAAGGCATGGCTCATAGCTGATCCCCTCGCGGGTGAGGCCGGCAAGGATGAGATACAGCGAAATTTCTAAAGGGCTGTCGACGATCGATTTGCGGCGGCTACGGCAATAGGCCGTGCGGCTGATGACGGGCGTCAGCAGGCGTGCGCACACAAGCGCAGCCGAAAAGCGGTGGCGCCGCGGCACCAGGCGCAGCATGAGCCGGAGCATCCGGCTGTTCCAGTGCGGTTTCGGACGCGGACCTTCACCTGGATCGTCTGGAGCCGGCTTTGTCGACAATTGTCCCGTTCTCTTGGTTGAAGCTGGAGTTGGCAGACCACCGCTTAGCGACAGCTTTTTGACGCGCCCCTGTGGCAACTTCAACACGACGGGCAAATCAGTCAAAACCTGTCAATCCCTTCAGTGAAAAATATTCCGCTTTTCAATTACGAAAATCAGAAGTATAAGCGGAGCCATCTCATCTCCGGGGAGGGGCGTCGGCCGTCGCCACCGTACGTAGGGATGGGCTGCGATGGACGCTGTTGGCGCCAAGACGAAGCGCTGGCGGCGTACGACGAAGTCGTGTGGTTCTGACGCTGCCATGCTGGCGTCAAGCCTTTGCGTGAAGTCGCGCGAGGTGACGGTGACACAGCTACTCACCGGGAAGAGCACGATATAAGCCGTAAAGCCATTGCGCAGGGGATGCCGGTGTGTTCACCGCTTCACCTGTATGCTCGTGTGCAGTTTTTTATGCGCAAGCAGCGCACACGGGACCGCGGGTGCAGCGCGCACCCGGCACCCCTGCGCCCTCCTTCCGAGGAGGCGCGACGAATTTGCAGAACTCGGGGCGAAATTGCGCTGCGAGGTTGCTGACGGATGTCTGCCGTCGGATGGCTGCCGACGGCACGCACATCACTGCAAGGCTGGCCATCGATAATGATCGAACGATCAGGCTCGCATCGTGCCGCTTTCGTGATAGCAAGGGGCCGAAACCGATCGGGAGAATTTAAATGCGCGTTTTGATGTGGGCGACTCTGGCGCTGGCGGCAGGTTTGACCGCCGCGCCGGCACGGGCCCAGACGTATGATCCCAGGTACCCGGTTTGCCTGCAGATCACCGATGAGAACGGCGGCTGGATCGAATGCGCCCATTCGTCGATCCCCCAGGGCAACGCGTCTGCTGCCGGCCGCGCCGCGCAATGTATGGTCAATCCCTTCTATGGCGCGGGCAGACCGGCGCTGCCGCCCGGTCCGCTCCGCCGCTAGGTTAATCCGCGACATGACGCTGCCGTCGGTCACACCGTCGAATATCCGCACGTCCCTGTTGCTGCGCGATGAGATCGCGCTGCTGGATGTCCGGCACGAGGCCGCATTCGCCACCGGCCATCCGCTGTTCGCGGCCAACATGGCGTTCGATCGAATCGAACTCGAAGCCGCGCCGCGGCTGCCGCGCAAGGACGTGCCGATCGTCCTCTATGACGCCGGTGAAGGTCTCGTCGAAGTGGCGGCTGAGCGGTTTTCCGCGCTGGGTTTTACCAACGTCCGCCGGCTGGAGGGCGGGCTCGAAGCCTGGCGCCGCGCCGGCTACGAGTTGTTCGAGGACGTCAACTCCTACGCCAAGGCTTTCGGCGAACTGGTGGAGCATATCCGGCACACGCCGTCGCTCTCGGCCGAGGAAGTCGGCTCGCTGATCTCAGGCAAGGCCGACATCGCCGTCCTCGATGTCCGCCGCTTCGACGAATACGCCACCATGAACATCCCGGGCTCCGTCAGCGTGCCCGGCGCCGAACTCGTGCTGCGCGCCGGCCGCGCCGCACCGGATCCGGCGACCACCATCGTGGTGAACTGCGCCGGCCGCACCCGCTCGATCATCGGCACCCAGTCGCTGATCAATGCCGGCGTACCGAACAGGGTGGTGGCGCTGCGTAACGGCACCATCGGCTGGACGCTGGCGAGCCAGCAGCTCGAACACGGCTCGGGGCGCCGTGGCGAAGTCGGCGCCTTCGACGGCGCGGCGGACAACGCCCGCGACGTCGCCTATCGCGCCGGCGTCCGCCGCCTCGGCCCCGGCGAGGCGAGAGCGCTCGCGGCGCAAACCCATCGCACGCTCTATCGTTTCGATGTGCGCGATGCCGAAGAATACGCCGCGGGTCATCTCCCCGGTTTTCGCCACTGTGCCGGTGGCCAGCTCGTACAGGAAATCGACATGGCGGCGCCCGTCCGCGGCGCGCGCATCCTGCTCGCGGACGACAAGGGCATCCGCGCCGACATGACCGCGTCCTGGCTGGCGCAGATGGGCTTTGAAAGCTATGTGCTCGATGGCGGCTATGACGGCCCGCTCGAATCCGGTCCGCCGCAGGTGCTGCCGAAGCCCGACCCGTCGCACCGCTACCGCCGCCCATACGAAGGCACCGACGTCTCGCCTGCGAAGATGCAGGCCTATCTCGATTGGGAGTTCGGCCTGGTGGACCAACTCAAGCGCGACGGCACCCACGGGTTTGTCGTGATTTGAACGTACTGTTCCGCGCAGTTCCGTCGCAGCATCATCAACAACAGAAAGCCATGCTTGCGCCACGAACGCTCTGACGTTGCGGCCATGCGAGGAATTTGCCGCCATGTCTCGGAACGATCTCCATCGACATTCATTCGGTGCCTTATGGACGTACGCCAACACAGGAGCAGGACATGCGTCTGAACGACACCCAAGTGAAACAAACCCTGAGCCAGTTCGATGCCCAGGTGCTTCCCGAGGATCATCCGGCCGTCTCGCAGCTAAGTGGCCTGTTCGGCGATCACACGTTCTTCCTCGATGGCGGCGGCCTCAAGGTGCTGGAGCCCAACGAGACGCAAGCCGACGGCCAGACCGGAGAGGTGATCAGCCTCGCCGATTGGAGCGATGCCACGCTCACCAGCCTGCGGCCGCACGAGCCGCAGTCCACCGGTGTGATGGTCGTGCTCGAACCCGTGCACTGACGCCGGCACGCGAGGCGTCCCATCAGGCGGACGTCTCACCATACGAGACGCGCGGCAATGCCGCGCGTCGCTAATTCCTGGCCGCGTAAAGCGGCGTGCGCACCGTTAGCGTATAGGCGGGCTTGGGGACCCCCGCCATCTGCGCGGTGGTTCCGAACAGCCGGTTGTCGTTGTGCTCCATCCGGGCGAG
>OEIU01001950.1_pt1 | contig 11793 bp, 11 predicted proteins | sample 1539221 | NCBI WGS metagenome assembly OEIU01 (sample SAMN03792071, study PRJEB22550) | activated sludge metagenome | feature: wastewater treatment plant; material: activated sludge; isolation source: Wastewater treatment plant of a petroleum refinery complex | place: Argentina: Zarate | collected... | reverse complement strand
CCGTCGCTGTCCGGCAGCATCACGGATGCCGCCCGCGCCATGCACATCGTCCGCTGACTGCACGGCCGGCTCCGAGCTTTCGTGAACCTGGCCGACGCTTCCGTTCTCGCATGGTTGACAAGGTTCCTCGGGACCCTGTCTACGCTGGCGCGCGAACCTTCTGACGCTGAACCCCGAGGTGGTCGATTCCGAGCGTCATGACCTCGCCTCCGCGCAGGTATACGGGTGGTTTGAAACCCATACCGACTCCCGGGGGCGTTCCTGTGTTGATCAGGTCGCCCGGTTCCAGAACAAGGAATTGACTGAGATATCGAACGAGAAAGTGCGGCGAAAACAACATTGTCGATGTCGAACCCGATTGTCGCCTGATGCCATCTACCTCGAGCCACATGCCGAGATTGCCCACGTCGGGAATCTCGTCGGCGGTGACGAGGTAGGGACCGGTCGGGTTGAACGTTTCCGCTGACTTTCCCTTCACCCATTGGCCGCCCCGCTCGAGCTGGAACTCTCGCTCGCTCACGTCGTTGACGACGACATATCCGGCGATGTGGGCTGCCGCATCGTCGTCGCTGTCGAGATAGCGTGCACGGGATCCGATCACGATTCCGAGTTCCACTTCCCAATCGGTCTTTTGGGAGCGGCGGGGAACAAGTACGTCGTCATTCGGGCCGATCATCGTATTGGGCGACTTATTGAACACGATCGGTTCATCGGGTACTGCCTGGCCCGTTTCTGCGGCGTGATCGCTGTAGTTCAACCCGATGCAGAGGATCTGGTGCGGGCGCGCGATCGGGGACCCGATGCGCTGCTCGCCGATTGCCCTCGCCTCGCCTCGCGCGATGCGCGCCTCGACCATGGCAGGGAGTTGCGACGGTCGTCCGCTGCCAAAGAACTCCTCGTTGAAATCCGCCACGTCATCCCCGAGGTCGACATAGTGATCTTCATCCACGAGCACGCCAGGGCGCTCCTGACCTGTTGGCCCGATCCTGAGTAGTTTCATGTGGGTTCATCCGTTCGTATTGGTGTGTTCTGGCTCTCGGTGTTTGGGCCACGCGGGGGAGTACCCCAGTCCGGGTCGCGGGTATTTCCGCCCCACCGTCCGGTGGGCACACCGCGCACGCCCGGGTTCGCGAGGAACAGTGCTCCCGATTGCGAACCTGCGGCAAGGGTGGATTTGGACAGTTCGCTTCTCGCCGTAGTGATGAGGACACGATTCAGATCCTGTCCCACGAACACGACGCTCGAGGTGTGGGGTGCATCAACGCTGATGGTGGTGTGAACGGTCCCGGCGATGTCATAGCGGCGTACTTCGCCCGCCCCCCAAATCGCGACCCAGAGCATGCCCTCCACGTCCACAGCCAACCCATCCGGGGATCCCCCTTCGACAGTGAATAACGCACTCCACCGTGTGGCGATCCCTGTCGCAGCGTCGTAGTCAGCCGCCCACATCGTTCGCGCGAGAGTGTCGACGTGGTACAGCTGTGTCCCGTCGGGCGACCACGCGATTCCATTCGACAAGCCGATTCCGGTTCTCATGCTCGTTACGAGGCCATGCGGTTCAACCTGGAGGAGTTCCTCTGCGAACTTCTCGCCATCGAGCGACAGAGTGCCGACGAGAAAGCGACCCGCGGAGTCGCACGCTCCATCGTTCATCCGGTTGCGACGGTGCGAAGGTAGGATGTCGGGGCCAGTATGAACGCTGCCTGCGATATCGATGGCTATTAATCGGCGTTGCGCGGAGATGAGCACTCCACCGTCACGCGCCAGGCTCGCTGACGTGATGGGCTCTCCCAGTTCCAGCGCTTCCGTGTCGACGATTGCTGTTCCGCGCACAGTTCCGGAGTGAAGGCGACCTGTCGGAATGTCGACCCACAGCACGCGTTCGGTGTCCGGGTTCCAGACGGGGCTTTCGGCGAGCTCGAATACTTCCTCGGATGCCCGCTGGGCGAGGACGTTGACCACCTGAGCTCCTTCGCCATCGTCATGATTTCGATAGGCGGAATGCTAATCCGCTCATCGGAGTCCATGATAACCTCGATTCGATCTGATCGCGACAGGAGTCCCATGAAGGCGCTGGTATTCACTGAACCGGGCGTTGTCGAATATCTGGATGTTCCTGAACCCGAAGCTCGTGATGGTGAAACTATTGTGACGGTCATGTCGAGCGCGATCTGCGGGAGCGAGCTCCACGGCTTTCGCTCCAGCGGATTCCGAGTGCCGCCACTCATCATGGGTCATGAGTTTGCCGGGCTGACTCCGGATGGTCGACGAGTCGTCGTCAACCCTCTTCTGTCCTGCGGGCACTGCGATGCCTGTCTTCGAAACGCGCCTCATGTCTGCCGAACGCGCGCCCTCATCGGCGTCAACCGCGACGGCGGATTCGCTGAGCGGGTGTCGGTGCCCGACAGTGCATTGCACTTCCTGCCGGATGGTCTTGCGTGGAGCGCCGCGTCGCTGGTTGAGCCTCTTGCGAACGCGGTCCACGCCAACGGACTCCTTGGTAACCATGTTGAGCGCGTCGGGATTATCGGCGCTGGGCCGATCGGCCTCCTGTGTGCGCTCGTGGCCGCGCACCACGGGCACGATGTGATGATCTCTGACACGTCGGTGGAGCGTCAGGACACTGCCCATTCTTTGGGTTTACGAAGTTCCAACGAACTCGATGGCGAGTTCGACGTAATCATCGACGCGGTCGGGCTCCCGGTATCCCGGCAAGCGGCAGTCGCCGGCATTCGCCCAGGGGGTACGGCGGTCTGGATCGGATTGGCGGTCGACAACGTTGAGTTGTCAGGCAACTCGATGGTGCGGGAGGAAAAACACATCTCCGGCTCCTTCGCCTATACGGCCAAGGAATTCGAGGCTGCCATTGAGCTGGCCACCCAGCTGGACCTATCGTGGACGACAGATGTGACACTGTCCGCGTCCGCAGAAGCATTCCTTGCACTGGCCTGTGGTGAGAGGAGCATGGTGAAGGCAGTCATCGTCCCCGACTCCGAGGTGCACGAGTGAAGGGGCTTTCAGGTCGCGGGGTACTCGTGAGCGGTGGCACGAGGGGGATCGGTCTCGCCGCGGCCCAGCGATTTGTTGACGAGGGTTCGCGCGTGTTTATCACTGGGCGTCATGTCGATGACCTCGAAACAGCGCTCGCGGGGCTCGATGGTGCAGGCGGATGCCTGTGCGATGTGTCCGACCCCGTGCAAGTGGCTGCGGCTGTGGCCGCAGCGGAAGAGCACACCGGAGGGCTGAGTATCCTCGCCAACAATGCGGGCATCTCCCAGCGTGATGCTTTCCTCGATATCGCCATTGCGGACTGGGACCAGATCATCGCCGTGAACCTGAAGGGGATGTTCCTTGTCGCACAATCAGTCGCAAGGCTCTTGCGCGATAACAGCCGGTCCGGTTCGATCGTGAACATGGCGTCCACGAACGGGTTTGGTGGCGAAGAAGACTACGCCCATTACAACGCGTCAAAAGGTGGCGTTGTGCAACTCACACGAAGCATGGCTGTCGAACTTGGCACCTACGGTATCCGGGTCAATGCTGTGTGCCCCGGGTACATCCAGACACCGCTCAATGAGGGGATCGCCGCAGGCCTCGACGGTGACTTCGTGGAACGTTATGCCCGCGAGCGAATCCCGCTCGGTCGGGTCGGTACCCCGGAGGAGGTCGCGGCCGCATACGCGTTTCTGGCTTCGGATGAGGCGTCCTTCATCCATGGGGCGATGCTCGTGATCGATGGTGGCCAGCTTGCCGTCATGTGAGGGGCAGTGACCATCGACGGGCGCTTCGACGGCCTCACCGACAAGGGGCTGCCGCTGGATGGGTCATGGACGACCGCCGAGATTGCGCTCTCGAGGTGGAATGTGGCGCAGGGAGACACCGCAACGCCTGTTGCCACTCTCAACGCTCGGATGCTTGAGGACAACGCGCGCGCTATGGAAACCTGGTGCCGTGTGCAGGGAGTGGCCATCGCGCCGCACGCGAAGACAACGCTCTCGCCCGAACTGGTGGCCCTTCAGGAACGGCACGGCACATGGGGAATGACGGCTGCGCTGCCGCGACAGGTTGCAGCGTTGTGGGGCCAGGGGGTGCGCACCGTCCTGCTCGCCAATGAAGTAACTGACCCGAGAGCGATTGGTTGGATGGCTGGGCACCTTGTTGCGCATCCTGACCGTCGACTTCTTCTGTATGCGGATTCTGTCGGAGGCGTGCGACTTCTTGAGAGCGCCCTCGCCGATGTCGGTGGGGAGGGTCGTCTGGATGTGCTGGTCGAACTCGGTCAGCCCGGCGGGCGGACGGGGGCCCGCACTGTCGGTGCCGCAGTGGAAGGTGCGGGCGCGGTTCTTGCGAGCCCTAGGTTGCGCCTCGCCGGCGTTGCGGGCTATGAGGGCACGATCGGTTCGCATCGCGATGCTGAAGCAAGTGAACGAGTCGACGCGTTCCTTGATGACCTGGGGACGCTCGCCGAATCCCTGTCGGGAAAGTTTGAGGTCGCGGAGCCGGTCGTCACAGCCGGGGGAAGCATCTTCTTTGATCGCGTGGTGTCCGTGCTGGCCGAGCGCGCGCATACGCTTGGAGCAATCCTGGTTGTGCGCAGCGGCTGCTACCTGATCCATGACCACGGTCTGTACGCGCGCGGGACACCGGAATCGGCGGGGGTTTCAGGAGCGCCGACGTTTGAAGCCGCACTCGCAGTGTGGGCGCGTGTAGTTTCGACTCCGGAGCCTGGCCGCGCGCTCCTGGACGCCGGGCGGCGAGATCTCTCCCACGATGCCGGACTGCCCGTCGCGCTCGAACGATGCCGCGGGGGCGAGCGCCTCGACCTGTCGCGCAGCTCGACGATTTCAGGGCTGAGCGACCAGCACACGTTTTTGGATTTTCCTGCCAAGTTGGACATTCGGATCGGCGACATCGTGAAACTCGGGATTTCGCATCCCTGCACGACTCTTGATCGTTGGCGGATGCTCCTGCTCGTCGATGACGACGATGTTGTTACGGGGCTCGTGACGACCGGTTTTTAGCCGCTCGGGCGCCCGGTGCGTTTCGGGATCTACGGCGAGGGCTGGAGGGTGTCGCGAGCCCATTCGGGAAGCAGCTCTCCGTGCGCCGCGACCATGGCGTCGCAAAGCTCCCAAATGGCATCGACCGTCAACGTGGATGCCGCATTCGGATCCATCATCGCGGCATGCCTGATCGCGCGGGGATCCTCCGCGACGGCGGCGTGGACGGTGAGCTCAGCGACATTCAGGAACGAAAGGTTCAGTGCAGCGCACTGGGGCGGCAGCGCACCCATGTACCACGGGTGAACGCCCAGTTCGTCCAGCGAAGCGGTGACTTCAACCGGTGCTCCGTCCGGGAGGTTCGTGATGAGTCCCGTATTGGCCGTGTTCACCTGGATGCGCCGCTTCGTGCCGGTGAGCACGCTGTGAATGACCTGGGGAGCGTACTCGGTGGCTTCCGTGTCGAGCTCCAGATCGCCCCCGGCCTCAAGTGTCGACCTGGTCTCTTCAAAAGTATGAACATTCTCTTCGCTAATCGTGACGTATTCGTCAATGGGCAGGCGCAAACGCTCGACCTCTTCAGGGTGCTGGAGGTACCACGCAAGATACTCGCTGGAATGCTCGCTGCTCTCCGTCGGGTAATACCCGAGGTGCCGGTACATGTCGACGCGCGCCCTGCGCCTCAGTTCCGGATCGCTGCGGATTCTCTCGTCGAGAAGCGGATACAGGTCCTGACCGTTGCGTTCCATCGACAGCATCCAGGCCTGGTGGTTCACACCGGCAGAACGCCACGACACTTCCTCGTGGGGAATCCCCATGACGTCACTGAGGCCCACCACAGTCCAATAGACCGAATGGCAGAGTCCGAACGCCGCCAGTCCTGGGGCGACCTTTGACAGGTAGCCGATGTTCATGGCCATCGGGTTCGTGTAATTCAGGAGCATCGCGTCCGGGCACACGTGGGCCATATCGTCGGCGAGTGACTTGAGAAACGGGAACGTTCTCAATGCTCTGAAGATTCCGCCGATCCCGAGCGTGTCCGCGATGGTTTGTTTCAGACCAAATGAGCTCGGAACGGCGAAGTCCGTCTTCGTGGCGGCCAGCCCACCGACCTGCACGCTGTTGATGACGAATCGAGCCCCATCCAGTGCTTCGCGCCGATCCAGGTGGGTTGTCACGTTCGCTGGGCGTCCCAGCTGGCGGATGATGGACTCTGCGACCCCGCGCGCCGTGCCCAGCCGGTCCTCGTTGATGTCGTGCAGTCGCAGGTCCAGGACGTCAAGGTCGTCGAAGCTCAGCAGGTCAGCAATCAGATCGCGAGTGAATTCGACGCTTCCCGCGCCGATGAAGCAAATTGCGTTGGTCATGATTCTCCGTATTCTTCGATTCCAGTGAGCGCATTTCACGCCGCATCCGTGGGTGCAGCGAATTCAAAATTCTCGATCATTCGAATGAGGCTCGTCCCCAGCGCATCCGTGCCGAGCTTGAGCATTCGATCCTTCAGACCGGTGACGCTGATGGCGAGCGGTGGAATGAGCGGCCCAAAGACCAGGGGAACGCATGCCGCGACGCAATACAGGCTTGATTCGCTTTCTTCATCGTCAATTGCATACCCGCGGGCGCGAGTCTCCCCGAGTGCTAACGCGAGGTCGGCCGCCGCCGTGATTGTTCTGGATGTCCGTGACGCGAGGGGCTCGTACTGGGTAGCCCATGCGTAGACCGACTCCGTCGTGGTGAGTTGCCGCGCCAACAGCGCCTTGCCCACTCCAGTAGCATGCGCCGGGTTGCGGCCGCCAATGACGGAAGTCAGCCGCACTCCGATGCTCGCCTCGAGTTTGTCGAGGTACACGACTTCGGGTCCTTCGATAGTGGCCAGGTGGATCGTCTGGCCGGAGAAGTCCTGGATCTCATCCATGAGTGGTCGAAGCAACTGACGCAAATCGAGACTCGAGTGGAATCGGAAGGCTGCTTCGAGCGCCGCAGGACCCAGCAGGTACGAGCCGCCTGACTTCAACTGGCTCGCGAACCCCCTGTCCCGCATGGCACTCAGGATGCGGTGCAGCGACGGCTTCGGGATGCCGGTCGCGCTGGAGAGTTCCTGCAGGGACGCACCGGACGGGCGGGTTCCGAGGAGGCTGATCACCTGGAGTGCGCGATCAATGGCCTGGTGCGATGGCGCGTGCGCGGGTGTCGCTGTCATCGTGGATATCCTTTGCATTTCTGTCAGAGGAACGCTAGTTCTCGTGGCGGATTACATGCTACATTCCTAAAAGTTGAACGGCAACTGGTGAACCAGTAGCCAGTTGTGCCTGCGAACGATGGAGGACACATGGCGCGCGTGACGTCAATGAGCGATGACCTGCCAGAGCCCGCCGGTCCGTACTCTCATGCGGTCGGCGACAGCACCACCGTGTATTCCTCTGGTCAGGGCGGCGCGAGTGCAGACGGAACCCTCTCCAGCGACGTGAGTGAACAATGCACCCAGTGCTTCGCGAACGTGCTGGGAGCACTCGCCGCCGGCGGCGCGGCCGAAACCGACGTCGTCAAGGTCACTGTCTACCTGACTGACACGTCCCACTTTGCCGACATGAACCGGGCGTACGCAGCTGCGTTTTCGCATCCGTACCCGGCTCGCACAACCGTGTACGTGACATTGCCCCCTGGGATGGCCATCGAAGTGGATGCCATCGCGATCATCAAGGAGTAAGAAAAGTGATATCCAACAGCAAACGAACGATGGCGGTCATCGCCGCTGGAGCCGTAGTTCCGATGGTGCTCTCCGGTTGCACCGGCGGCGGGGGCGGTGCCACGACTCTCGACACGAAGGCCCCGGTGACAATCACGTGGTGGACCGGCCAGGATACGGCCCCCGAGACCCTGCTCGAGACGATGGCGGGAGAGTTCCATGCCGCTCACCCGAACGTCACCATCAAGATCTCGCCCGGCGCACCGACCACGGATGATCTGCTTCAGAAGCTCTCGGCAGGATTCGTGAGCGGCGACTATCCCGACATCTCATATTCCTACGGCAGTTGGGTCGGTGAGCTCGCCTCGAGCGGGCGGATGCTGGACATCACCAAGAAGGTGGCAGACCCGAGCCTGAAGTGGGAAGAGTTCCCGGAATCCGGTCGCGAAACTGCAACGCCGGACGGCAAAACGATTGGCTTCCCGGCCGTCATTGACAACCTCAGCCTCCTCTACAACAAGACGCTCTTCGACAAGGCCGGACTGTCATACCCGACCAACGACTGGACCTGGGATGATTTCCGTGCCGCTGCAAAGGCGCTCACGGACGAGAAGACGCAGACCTTCGGAACGGCCTATCCAGTCGACGGAGGCGAAGACACCGTGTGGAGGTTTTGGCCGCGGCTGTGGCAAAACGGCGGCCAGATTCTGAGTGCGGACGGCAAGAGCTCGGCGTTTGCCAGCGATGCCGGCGTGAAAGCGCTTGACTTCATGAGAGCCATGGCGGTGGACGACAAGAGCGTGTACCTCGACCAGACTGACCAGAAGTTCGAGCCTCTGTTCGTTTCCGGTCAGATCGGAATGATCATTGATGGACCGTGGCTTCTCTACGACCTCGGGCAAGGGGGAACCAATTATGGTGTGTCCTTCCTCCCCGGAACCAACGGCGATCACACCACGGTGTCAGGTCCTGACATTTGGGCACTATTCGACCACCAGGACGTGAATCGCGCTTACTGGTCATTCGAACTCATCAAGTGGCTCACGCAGGCCAAGCAGGATGCCCGATACAGTATGGGCCTCGGAAACCTTCCCATGCGTCCCGACGCGGAAAAGGGGCTGCCGGAGTACCAGAAACTCCTGACTCAATACCCGGGAGTGGATGTTATGGTCGAAAACTTCGCCAACGTGAAGTACGCCCGTCCCACTGTGGCCGGTTACACGGGACTGTCCACGGCATTGGGCAAAACCATCTCCGAAGTCCTTCAGGGTAAGGGCACGAGTGTTGATGGTCTCAAGGCGGCGGCCAAAGAAGCTGACGACGCCTTGAAGCAGTAAGTCAGCACGTGGCTGAAACGCTCAATGACGAGAGGCGTGCCCCCGTGACGGGGCGCGGCGCTCGTCGGCGGCGCTCGATTCGAGAGAACCTGGAAGGCTGGGGATTCGTTGCACCGGCGACAATTCTCATTCTTGGACTGTCGATCTTTCCCGCCGGCTGGGCGTTTCTGCTGTCGATGCAAAAGTGGAACGGGTTCAGCCCGACCCAGAAATTCGTCGGCGCCGACAATTACGCCAAATTTGTTAGCGACAGCCAACTTCTGGATGCCCTTGGCCACAGCCTCTTTTACGTGGTGTTGTTCGTACCGTCATCGGTGCTCCTCGGGTTGTTTCTCGCAACGGCACTCAATCGACGTATCCGTTTTATCGGCCTATACAGAACAGCCATCTTCGTCCCGTTTGTCGTCTCGGCCGCAACGACCGGAGTGTTGACCAATTACCTGTTTGACCCGCAGTTCGGAATTGTCAACAACGTCCTCCGATCGGTCGGCCTGCCGCAGCAGGGTTGGCTGACCGACCCGGGACAGGCCATGATCGTCATCGCGATCATGTCGTTGTGGGGCTCGGTGGCCTTCACCACGGTGATCTACCTCGCCGCGCTCCAGGACATTTCTCCCGACCTCATTGAAGCGGCAAAGATCGACGGCGCGAATCGCTGGCAAACATTTTGGTACGTGGTCTGGCCCGAACTGACACCCGTGACTGTTTTCGTCACGCTGTGGCAATTCATCGAGGCGCTGCAGCTGTTCGACCTCGTATACACGACAACTCGAGGGGGTCCACTCGGCGCGACGGAGACGGTCGTCTACTACCTGTGGGACGCTGCGTTCCACAAGCTGCAGTTCGGGTACGGTTCTGCGGTCGCATACGGGCTGTTCGCGCTGACCCTGGTGATTACCATCGGAATCGTCGTGTACTCGCGGCGCACGAAGATCGAGGCGTTCTGATGTCAAGTCTTCTCACGAGCGTCTCCGCACGGGCTGACCTCAAGGGGCCGCCTCCGGCATCCCACAAGCGACACCGGATGAGCCTGTGGCACTTGTTCCTGTTCCCCACCGCGCTGCTGTTCGCGATCCCGCTCGTCCAGATGTTCCTCGCCTCGCTCTCGCCCCAGGCGGAACTGCTGAGATTCCCTCCGCCCTTCATCCCGTCGCATCTGACTATCGATGGTTACACGAGGCTTCTTTCCACCTCCGACGTGCTGCTGTGGCTCGGCAACACCGTATTGGTGTCGACGGTGGCGATTGTTTCCAACATGGTGCTCTGCTCGCTTGCGGGGTATGGATTTGCCCGACTCAGTTTCCGGGGGCGCAATTTCGGCTTCCTCGCAATCGTTGCCACCATCATGATCCCGACTCAGGTGCTCATGATTCCGACCTACCTGCTGTTCTCCCGAATCGGGTTGATCAATACACTCGGAGCCGCTATCGTGCCCTGGCTGGCCACATCGTTCGGGATTTTCCTTATGAGGCAGTTCTTCCTGTCGATACCGGCAGAGTTGGAGGAAGCTGCACTCATCGACGGGTGTTCTCGTCGCCAGGTTTTCCTGCGAATCGTTCTCCCACTAGCGAAGCCTGCTCTTGCCACTCTGGCAATCTTCACGCTGCTCGGCGCATGGAACGATCTGATCTGGCCGCTCATTGCCATCAACGATCCTGGCGCGTTCACCTTGCAACTGGGAATTGCAAACTTCCAGGGTACCCGCCGCACGGACTGGGCACTGCTCATGGCAGGAAATGTGGTGGCTACGCTGCCCCTCATTTTCTTCTTCTCGATTGCTCAGAAGCAGTTCGTTGCCACGATGACGTTATCCGGACTCAAGGGCTGAGACGCGAAACTGGTGGCACTCTTGCCGACGTCGAGGAAACTCGTCAGTCGCGGATGTTCAGCAGGAGGTGACCCGAGGAGACTGTGGTGCCCACCGTGGCGTTGACGTCGGCGACGATGCCGTCCTTGTGGGCGGTGAGCGGCTGCTCCATCTTCATGGCCTCCAGCACGAGCACGAGATCGCCCTTGACGACGCGGTCGCCATCCGCGACGGCGAGCTTCACGATGGTCGCCTGCATGGGTGCCTTGACGGAGTCGCCGGTCGCCGTCGCCGCCACGCTGCCGGCGTTTCGCCGGGGAGGCACAACGGCGGTCGAATCCGCGGCCGTCCCGAGCAGCCTGGCCGGCAGGGACACTTCGATCCGCTTTCCGGCGACCTCGACGACGACGTTCTGCCGGGCCGGGTTCGGTGCGGCATCCGGCAGCGAACCGGTCCACTGCTCGATGTCGTTGTCGAAATCCGTCTCGATCCAGCGCGTGTACACGGAGAATGGCTCAGACGTGAACGCCGGATCCCGCACGATCCTCCGGTGGAACGGCAGGACGGTCGGCAGCCCGGCCACCTCGAACTCGTCGAGCGCGCGGCGCGAGCGCTCCAGCGCATCCTCGCGGCTCGACCCCGTCACGATGAGTTTCGCAAGCAGCGAGTCGAACGCGCCGCCGATCACATCCCCGGTCGTCACGCCGCTGTCCACGCGAACCCCCGGCCCGCCGGGGAACCGCAGCACGTTCACCGGGCCGGGCATCGGCATGAAGTTCAGGCCGGGGTCCTCGCCGTTGATGCGGAACTCGAACGAGTGGCCCTGCGGTTCGGGGTCCGGGTAGTCGAGGGTGCCGCCTTCGGCGATGCGGAACTGCTCGCGAACGAGGTCGATCCCGGTGACCTCCTCCGACACCGGATGCTCCACCTGCAGCCGCGTGTTCACCTCAAGGAACGAGATGG
>OEIU01001949.1_pt1 | contig 11799 bp, 10 predicted proteins | sample 1539221 | NCBI WGS metagenome assembly OEIU01 (sample SAMN03792071, study PRJEB22550) | activated sludge metagenome | feature: wastewater treatment plant; material: activated sludge; isolation source: Wastewater treatment plant of a petroleum refinery complex | place: Argentina: Zarate | collected... | reverse complement strand
CGGACGCCGACGTCGATGTTCAGGCTATGCGCAAACGGCATGTCCTTGAGGATCGGCACGAACATTTCCGCATACGCTTCCTTGGTCGTGATGTTGCCCTGCAGCTGGGTCGTGCAGGCGGTACCGAGGTCGCAGGTGCCGGTTTGCGGATTCAGGATGATCGTCGAATCCGCCTTCAGGCTCGAGTAGTCCTTGCGGTACAGCACGCCGACCGCGAGGCTGGCGGGTCCTGCCGGCAGCTCGAACAGCTCGCCGTTGACGTTGGCCGTGGCTTCGCGCGAGGTCGCCAGGAAGTTCTGGAACGGGTTCGAACCAGCGGCGCGAAGGATGGCGGTGGAGGTCGGATCGTCCTGCTGGAAGATGTTGAGCGGGACGCAACCGGCGATGACATTGCCGCCCAGGGCATCAACGCAGACCGGCACGCCATTGCGGATCTCGGACGGGCCGAGGGCCGAAGCGAGCTGCGAGAAGTTCAGGTAACCGGTGGTGTACTGGTCCTGGGTGAAGTGGCCGTAGTTGATGTTGGCATCCCAACGCCAGGAGGTGTCACCGATGTTGCCACGCAGGCCGGCGATGAACTGCGAGGTCTGGGTGTCGAACTGGTTGACACGCTGGCCGACGCCGGTCAGGCGCTCGAGCACGTTGAAGCTCGTACCGAAACCCATGTCCTGACCGAACGGGTTGTAGATGCTGTCGCCGGAGATCGTCACGCCATTGCCGCGCGCGTCGAACGGATACGGAGCGATCAGCGAGCTCGAGGAAGTGCGGTTGACGAAGGCCTTCATGTAGGCCTCGACGCTGTCGGTCAGCTTGTAGTTGCCGATCGCGAACAGGTTGGTGCGCTCCTGCGGAACCAGGATCACGTTCAGTGGCTGGTAGTTGTAGGAGTCCGGTCCGACCGTGAAGCAGCGATAGTCAGACAGCGAGCTGCCCGTGGTGCCCGGCAGACGGGTAACCGTGTTGTTCGGGCAGTTGAACTGCCCGCGCAAGGCGGTCGGCAGGGTGATGCGGCCGGTCGGGGTGCGGCTGGAACCGCCCGCGAACGACGAGCCGTAATACAGGTACAGCGCCTGGCGCGAGAATTCGCGCTTGCCGGCACTGACGGCGTCGGTCTTGTTGTAGTTGACGCCGGCGACAACGCTGCCGCGATCGGTCGACTGACCCAAGGTGATCGACACGCTCTGGCGCTCGCCATCGTCACGGTCGGAAATACCATAGTCGGCGGTGAATTCGGCGCCCTGGTAGTCCTTGCGCATGATGAAGTTGACAACGCCACCGATTGCGTCCGAACCGTAGATGGCCGATGCGCCGTCCAGCAGGACTTCGATGCGCTCGACAACATTCGCCGGGATCTGGTTGACGTCATTGTTGATGATGCGCTGGCCGTCGATCAGGATCAGGGTGCGCTTGGAGCCGAGGCCGCGGAGCGAAACGCTCGCTGCGCCGGTGCCACCACCGTTGTTGACCTGCGGGTTGGTCGCGTTACCTGCGATGGACGGCAGTTCCTGGACCAGGTCACCGACGGTGAGCTTGCCGCTCTTCTGGATCTGCGCACGGTCGATGGTGATGACCGGGTTGGCCGTTTCAATGTCGACGCGACGGATGTTCGATCCGGTCACGACGATCGTATCAAGGCGCTCGCTGGCAGCTTCATCCTGGGCGAAGACTGCAGCGGAGCTCAATCCGACGACCGCTGTCGTGCCCGCATACAAAGCGAGTCGTACAGCTTTCAAAAGCTCGTTGTTCGTTAATCTCATTACGCTCTCCAACGTTTTTAGAGTGGTGTCACTGGTGACGCGGATTCGGGACATGACGCAGATAGGGAATGTGATGGAATCCGTTCCCTGCTACAAAAATAGCCGGAAACGGCCCAAGGGGCCGACGGCAGTGACGGGATACTAACAACATTCTCACGTTATGGGAATCCCCGATTGATCACTTAACAATGATCAAAAATGCGCCTGAATCCGCCGGAAATTCAATAAGTTGCAGATGCAACTAAAATTCCTGCGCGATCGCGCCAGGACTCGAAGTACGAAGAGTGCTGTCTTCGATGCAACGGGGAGATGCGCGGGCAATCCGGGCGCGGATGCCGCAGAAAAAGGGATCAGAGATCCTGCCGGTACTGCACGTAGGGCATGCGTGCCTGGGTGGCATCCATGTCGCGTGCCGCTGCGGCATCGAGCGGCGCGGAGAACAGGTTTTGCGCGCCGACCGTCACTTCACCGCGCCATGGGGTGCGCCAGGAAACACCGAGGTCGAGCCCGCTCCAACGCTTGCTGCCAAGCACACCGGGTTCGTCGAGGCTGCTGATCCGGCCGACGATGCTGCCGCGCAGCGAGCCGCTGTGCACGCCGAGGCCGAGCGTGGCCTGGTTGAGATCCAGCCCGGTGCCAGGCAGGCCATACCAGATCGGCATCAGGTCGGCACGCGTCAGTGCTGCGGTGAGGTCGATCACCGGCCCCTGGTCCAGCTGCCAGGTGCCGCGCGCACTGAGGCGCCGGCCCGAATTCAACTTGTAGCTGGCGACTTCCGGCACATCCATCAGGGCCAGGTCGATCGGGCCTCCGGCGAAACCGCCATCGGCAAGGACCGGCAGTTGCGAATGGCGACCGTCGAGCCAGGAAAGGCCAAAGGACAGGTCCACGCCGTTCGGTGCAGTCCAGCCGAGGCCAATGGCCGCGCTGAGTACACCGGACGCGCGTGCCGCATCGATTTCGCCAAGGCAGTTGACGCAGCCCGGCGAGCCCGGAAAGTCGAATGGCACGGCCGAGGCGCTCTCCTGGCCGAGCATCATGTCGGCGCGCAGGCCATCGCCGAGGCGCAGGCGCAGCCCGGCGGAAAACAGATCGGTGGCATCGACGATGCGCAGGTCGGAGACTCCGCCAAATGCCGGCGACGGCGGCAAGGTCGGGGCGCCAGCGCCGCCCGAAAGCGCGACGATGGCCATCAGGCGACCGTCCGGGCTGGCCCACAACGGAACGACCTGGTCGGTGGTGCCGGCCGCGCCGGAGCTGACCTCGATCGACAGCAGGCGATCGAACAGCGGGCGCTGCGTATCGGCCAGTGTTGCGGGCGCCATGCGCTGCGCTGCCACCGAAAACGGCAGCAGGATCGCAAACAGCAGGGTGGCGGCGCGCAACAGCATTTGAGTAGATCCCAAGGTGGATTTCAGGTGACTGCTGTCGGGGCGCCCAAGTTCCCGGGGCGTTTGCCCGGGAACCATCACCCGCGACAGCAATCCATGGCACGAATCATACGCCATTTTACGGAAAACAAACAGTCTATTCAGTCTCAGGTTTTGCCTACAAGCGACTGAATTTCGGGATTTTCAGGGCAAATCGCTGCCCGGCTGCACCGGTCCGGGCTGCCGCATACCAGCGCACCCCGCGACTATTGCGAGGACGCGCTCCCCGGAGCCAGCGGATGGCCGGCAAACAGGCCGGCGACGTCGACGCGGTCGACCCGATAGGTCCGGTTGCAGAATTCGCAGGTGATCTCGACATCGCCATTTTCGGCCACGGCTGCGCTCGCCTCCTGCGGACCGAGTGACTGCAGCATCGCGAGCACGCGCTGGCGCGAACAGCTGCAGCGGAATGCCAGCGGCCGCGCCGGTTGCAGCACCACTTCTTCCTCGTGGAACAGGCGCAGCAGCAGGGTCTCGACCGGAAGCTCGAGCAGCTCCGGCTGGCTCAGGGTGTCGAGAAGGATGCCGACGCGGTTCCAGGCATCGGCATCGGGGCTGGGTGCGCTGCCACCAGCCGGGGCGATCTTCTGCAACATGATGCCGGCGCAACGCCCCCCGTTCGCGACCAGCACGATTCGCGTCGGCAATTGCTCGGAGCGCTCGAAATAACCCTCGAATGCGCCCGACAGGCTGTCGGCCTCGACCGGGACGAGGCCCTGGAAACGCTTGTCGGTGGCCGAATTCTCGATCGTGATGGCCAGCCTGGCGCGAGGATCGTGCAGATCCGCATCCTGTTCCGCGGCCTGGCCTTCGCAGCGCGCGATGCCCCGCAGGTAGCCGTCATGCGTGCATTCGGCGAACAGGAGCCGCAGTTTCCCGGCACCCCGCAAGTGGATGGAAAGGCGGCCCTCGAACTTGAGCGCGCCGACGAACAGGGCACTGGCGGCCAGCGACTCGCCGAGCAGGCGATTGATCGCCGGCGAATTGCCCGAGTGCTCGAGGATTTCGGCCCAGGCCGACCCGAGGCGGACGATCCCGCCACGCACCCCGGCCTGGCGGAGCTGGAACGAATGCATCAGGTCATCTGGATCGTGCATCATGGGCGTCCACTTTCGAGGCCCGAGTAAATGCGGCCAAAATGCGTCCTTGCAACCCGCGCCGCTGCCGCCCGCACAGCCTTTGCGTCGCGCCGATGAATCGAGCGCGCAGGATCGACGGGCGGGCCTGCGGCGGATGGCACAATCGGTCCTGGATATCCGCGACGACTCTCCGCGGCAGGACCGGAGCGCCGCATGGGTATCGCCGCGGCGTGCCACGCGGCGGCGAGCAGGCGACCAGCGGAGCGGCGAAGGCAACGTGCAATGGGAGAACGACGAAACATGCCGGCCAAACGACCATTCCTGCGTCGCCTCCTTCGCTGGACGGGCATCGCCGCACTGACCTGGATCGTGCTGACGGTTTCGATCGTGTTCGCGCTGCGCTTCGTCCCGCCGCTGTCCTCGGCCTTCATGCTCGGGCGCAGGATCGATGCGGCGCTCGAGGGGCCGCCCGGCTTCAGCGTGCACTACCGGTGGACCCCGCTTGAGAAGGTCTCCGCCAACCTGCCGATCGCGCTGGTTGCCGCCGAGGACCAGAAATTCCCGCAACACCACGGTTTCGACGTCGATGCCATCCAGACCGCCCTGGCCGAGGCCGACGAGGGCGCGCGCCTGCGCGGCGCCAGCACGATCAGCCAGCAGGTGGCCAAGAACCTGTTCCTCTGAGATCGGAAGAGCGTCGTGTAGGGAAAGAGTGTAGATCTCGGTGGTCGACGTATCATTAAAAAAAAAAACACACCTCGCCTGGCCGAAGCAGCGGATCATCGAGGTCTATCTCAACATCGCCGAATTCGGCGACGGCATTTATGGCGTCGCAGCGGCCAGCGAACGCTACTTCGGCGTGACGCCGGCGCAGTTGAGTACCCATCAGGCGGCACTCCTTGCCGCGGTCCTGCCGAACCCGCGCCGGCTGCACGCCGACCGCCCTTCGCCCTACGTTCAACGCCGCGCGAACTGGATCGAACGGCAGGTCCGCCAGTTGGGTGGCCCGGGCTACCTCGATCCATGAGGAACGATCGGGCCACGGGCTGCGCGTGGCAATCGGATTCCCTCGATCCTGGTTCAACCTTCGAAAGGCTCAGCGCCTGCCCCGGACCCGACCCGGGCGCGAGTGGATCCTGGCGGTGCAGCCACCCTCCGATTGATGGTCGCAATGTCATTTTCCGGCAGGGAGCTGCATAATTTGAGCCTGCCTTTCATGCATTGATGTCGATGAGCGTATTTCCCCTTTTCTCGGTGCCATTCGTGCGCACCAAGTTGAACAATCCGGCCGCGATCAATGCCGAATTGCGCAGCCTGTTCCTGAAGCGCGAAGCGGAGGGCGCCAGCTGGCGCAATCCGCAACCGACCATGCCGATTCCGAAAGGCCTGTACGAGAGCAAGTTCGACCTGTTCTCCTGGCCCGACCGGTGCGTGCAGCAGCTGCACGAATTCTGCATGCTCGAATTGTTCAAGGTCATTGGCGAGGTGAACGCCTACAAGCTGGACGAACTCCGCGAGCTGGAATCGCAAACGCATGCCTGGTTCCATGTCACCCGACGCGGCGGCCTGTTCAGCTCGCACAACCATCCGATGGCTTCCTGGTCGGGCGTGTACTGCGTCGACGCCGGCTCAAGTGATCCCGGCGAGACCGATTCCGGGGTGCTGCATTTCCAGAATCCGCACCAGCTGGCCAGCATGTACACCGACCCGGCCAACAACAGGATGATCGACGCCTATTCGCTGAAAGGCTGCAATTTCCACCTGGCGGCGGGCGAGCTCGTGCTGTTCCCGTCCTGGCTGTTCCACGAAGTGTCCCCGTTCAAGGGCACCGGGGAGCGCATCACCGTCGCATTCAATACATGGTTCAGGAAGCGCGGGGCCACATAGGTCAGCCCATCCGCCATTGGCGCGCACCGGCACCCCGTCCCGATGCATGGCGAGGCCGGTACGCCAGACCGGCCGCCTGCAGCGCCGGAACGGCACTGCCCGGGCGAGACCGGGCCAAACTCGGCTAAGATGACCTTTCCGCTGAGCGCGAACGAGGTCGGAGGTCGCCATGCTTCAAGCCAAGCACCTACTCGCAGACAAGGGCCACGAAATCTTTTCCATCGGTCCCGCAGCACCGGTTCTCGAAGCGTTGAACCTGATGGCGCAACGCTCGGTCGGCGCGCTGCTGGTCATCGATGGCGAGGTCCTGGTCGGCATCGTTTCCGAACGCGACTACGCGCGCAACATCGTGCTCAAGGGACGTTCCTCGGCGACGACGGCCGTGAACGAGATCATGGGCACGGGCCTGATCACGGTCGGACCCGACGATACCGTCGACCATTGCATGCGCCTGTGCACCAACGAGCGGGTCCGCTACCTGCCGGTCCTCGAGGAGGGCCGGACGATCGGCGTGCTGTCGATCGGTGACCTGGTCAAGGCGGTCATCAGCGAGCAGACCGAACAGATCGAACAGCTGCAGCGCTATATCGCCGGCTGATCGGGATTCGCGTCGCCCTCAAGCCGACCGGCTCGGCGCGTCCGGCTGGTTTTCAGGACGGGCCTCACTGAATTCGGCCATCTCCAGGCAGAACTGCTCGATGCGGGTAATGGTCGGATAGGGCGAAAGGTCTACATCGAACCGGCGCGCGTTGTAGACCTGCGGGACCAGGCAGATGTCGGCAAGGCTCGGTGAATCACCATCGCAGCAAAGCCCGGTCGAGGCGTTGTCCGAGAGCATCGCCTCGAGCGCGGTGAATCCTTCGACGATCCAGTGGCGGGTCCAGCGTTCGCGCTCGACATGCGGCGAACTGAACTCTTTCTCAAGGAATTTCATCACCCTGAGGTTGTTCAGTGGGTGGATGTCGCAGGCGACGATCTGGGCCAGCGCGCGCACGCGGGCACGCTCGCGCGCGGTCGATGGCAGAAGCGGAAAGGTCCCCGGATAGGCTTCTTCGAGGTACTCGATGATCGCCATGGACTGGCGGAATACGCGCGCCCCGTCGAGCAGGATTGGCACTGATCCCTGCGGATTGAGTTCGCGATAGGCCGCCGAATGCTGCTCGCCGCCGTTGTTGACCAGATGGACCGGAACCAGCTCGTAGTCGAGCTGTTTGAGGTTCAGGGCGATGCGTACGCGATAGGCAGCGCTCGATCGCCAGTAGCTGTAGAGCTTGATTGTCTCCGTCATGCGCCCTTCCCCATTGCACTGAATCCATCGGAGCCGCAACGCTCGGCGTTCCGGTGCATTTGGCGAATCAGGCCGGGGAGTACTTCTCCACGACCTGCTCGATGGCACCGAAAATCGAATGCCCTGCATCGTCGGTGACCTCGATACGCACGCGGTCTCCGAACTTGAGGAACGGGGTCGTCGGCTTGCCATCCCGCAGCGTTTCCACCGTTCGCTGCTCGGCCAGACACGACGCTCCCTTCGATGTGTCCTCGTTGGCAATCGTACCTGATCCGACCAGGGTTCCGGCACCCAGCGGCCGCGATTTCGCCACATGCGCGACGAGGTCGGCGAAACTGAATTGCATGTCGACGCCGGTCTCGGCCTCGCCGAACCACTTGCCGTTGATCCAGGTGCGCATGGGCAGGTGCAGCTTGGAGTCCTTCCAGGCATCCCCCAGTTCATCCGGCGTGACGAAAACCGGGGACAGCGCGGAACGCGGTTTCGACTGCAGGAAGCCGAATCCCTTGGCCAGTTCGCCGGGGATCAAGCCGCGCAGGGAAACGTCGTTGACCAGGCCGACCAGCTGGATGTGCTCGGCCGCCCGGGATGGGGTCACGCCCATGGCCACGTCGTCGGTCACGACGACGACCTCGGCCTCGAGGTCGATGCCCCAGTCCTCGCTGGCCGCGAGGATCGGATCGCGCGGCGCGAGGAAGCCGGAACTGGTCGCCTGGTACATGAGCGGATCGGTATAGAAGCTCTCCGGCACTTCCGCGCCGCGCGCGCGGCGAACGCGCTCGACATGCGGAAGGTAGGCGCTGCCATCGACGAACTCGTAGGCACGCGGCAGCGGCGAAGCGAGCTTGTCGACATCCAGGTCGAAGGCATCCGCGGCCTTGCCGGCCTGCAAACCCTCGAACAACGCGTTGAGGCGCGGCGCAATGTTGCTCCAGTCTTCCAGCGCGACCTGCAGCGTCGGCGCGATGCCGGTGGCGCGGACGGCGCGGGTCAAATCGCGATTGACGACGATCAGCGTGCCGTCGCGGCCGCCTTCCTTGAGACTTGCAAGTTTCATGTCGGTTCCTGTTCCTGCGGGGCGATCAGCGCTTGCGCGGATCGAAGTGTTTGCGGATGCCCTGCCAGCATTCGAAGTAGTCCTGCTGCAACTGGGGCGATTCGAGCGCCTGGCGGGTCGGCCTGATCACTGCCCGCGTCTCGAACATGAAGGCCATCGTATCGACGATGTGGTCCGGTTGCGAGGTGTCGGCCTTGCTCGCCTTCTCGAAGCTCGCCGCATCCGGACCGTGCCCGGACATGCAGTTGTGCAGGCTGCCGCCACCGGGCACGAAACCGCCGGCCTTGGCATCGTAGGCGCCGTGGATCAGGCCCATGTATTCGCTGGCGATGTTGCGATGGAACCACGGCGGCCGGAAAGTATCTTCGGCACACAGCCAGCGCGGCGGGAAGATCACGAAATCCAGGTTCGCCGTGCCCGGCGTGTCGCTGGCCGAGGTCAGCACGGTGAAGATGGACGGATCGGGATGGTCGTAGCTGATCGAGCCGATCGTGTTGAAGCGGCGAAGGTCGTAGCGATACGGCGCGTGGTTGCCGTGCCAGGCGACGACGTCGAGCGGCGAATGGTCGATGGCCGCGCTCCACAGCTGGCCCTGGAACTTGGCGACCAGCTCGAATTCGCCGTCGAGGTCTTCATAGGCGGCCACCGGCGTCTCGAAGTCGCGCGGATTGGCCAGCCCGTTGGAGCCGATCGGACCGAGGTCCGGCAAGCGCAGGGCGGCGCCGAAGTTCTCCGCGACATAGCCGCGCGAATCGCCGTCCGGCAGGTCGACGCGGAAACGGATGCCGCGCGGGATCACCGCGACCTGCTGCGGCTCGATGTCGATCACGCCAAGTTCCGTGGCGATCGACAAGCGTCCCAGCTGCGGCACGATCAGCAGCTCGCCATCGGCGTCGTAGAAGTAGCGCCCCTGCATCGAGCGGTTGGCCGCATAGACATGGATACCGATTCCGGATTGCGATGCCGGGCCGCCATTGCCGGCCATCGTCACCAGGCCTTCGATGAAATCGGTCGGCTTCTTCGGCAACGGCAGCGGGTCCCAGCGCAACTGGTTCGGATTGACCGGCGCCTCGTCGAAGCGGTTGTGCAGTCCGGCGGAATCCATCACGACGAACGGCCTGTGCATCGCCGCCGGACGGATCCGATAGAGCCAGCTTCGCCGGTTGTGCGAGCGCGGCGCGGTGAAGGCGGTGCCGGAGATCTGTTCCGCATAGAGCCCATAGGCCGCCCGTTGCGGCGAGTTGCGCCCTTCGGGCAAGGCGCCCGCGAGCGCCTCACTGGCAAACTCGTTGCCGAAGCCGGATTGGTACATGGGTGTTTTCGTCGTGGTCATCGCTTTCGCTCAATAGCCCCTCTCCCGTCGGGAGAGGGGTTGGGGTGAGGGTCCGCACTCTCTACAATATTCCAGATCGCCTCAAGCACTGCATCGGTCTGATTCAGGACGTCGTTGTCCCAGAAGCGCAGCAATCTCCAGCCTTGTGCTTCGAGCCGTCCGGTACGCGTCGAATCAAACTGTTCGCTGTGCTGGGAACCGTCGAGTTCAACCACAAGTTTTTTCTCGACGCAGCAAAAATCTGCAACATAGGGTGGAATCGGATGCTGACGGCGAAATTTGAGACCCGCAATTTGCCTGCTTCGAATGCAAGCCCAAAGTCTACGTTCTGCGTCGGTCGGTGCTTTGCGCAGCTGTCTTGCATTGGCGAGCGTACTGGACGGTAGCGGGGGTTTGACTGCAACCAACGCCGAGTTGGGCCTTTGCTTCATAAAGTATCTCGCGATGTGATTCGAACCCTTGATGCTTCCCGCAGAGCGTACCCTCACCCCAGCCCTCTCCCGGGGGGAGAGGGTGCGAACCCAGAGCACCCCAGCCCTCTCCCGAGGGGAGAGGGGGCAAAAGTGCTACAGCACGCCGCGGCGTATCTGGTCGCGCTCGATCGATTCGAACAGGGCCTGGAAATTGCCTTCGCCGAAACCCGGGTTGCCCTTGCGCTGGATGATCTCGAAGAAGATCGGACCGATGCAGTTCTGGGTGAAGATCTGCAGCAGGAGCTTCTGTCGGGTTTCGGTATCGGCGTCGATCAGGATGCGGTTCTTCGCCATGCGCGGCACGTCCTCGCCATGGTTCGGGATGCGCTCGTCGATGACCTCGTAGTAGGCGTCCGGCGTATCGAGGAATTCGACGCCCTTGGCGCGCATCGCCTCGATCGTCGAATAGATGTCGTCGGTGAAACAGGCAATGTGCTGGATGCCCTCGCCGTGGTACTCGTTGAGGTATTCGTTGATCTGCGATTTCTCGTCGGAGGACTCGTTGAGCGGAATGCGCACCATGCCGTCGGGCGCCGTCATCGCCTTGGAGACCAGGCCGGTTTTCGCGCCCTTGATGTCGAAGTAGCGGATCTCGCGGAAATTGAACAGCCGCTCGTAATAGTCCGACCACTTCTGCATGTTGCCGAAGTAGAGGTTGTGGGTGAGGTGGTCGATGAAGGTCAGGCCGAATCCCTTTGGATGCGGGTCGGCGCCCGGGATCGGCGCATAGTCATCGGCATAGATCTCGCCGCCATCGCCATAGCGATCGACCAGGTAGAGCATGCAGTCGCCGATGCCCTTGACCACCGGCACGTCGACCGCCTTGCTCGCCGGCTTGTGGTCGATGGCCTCGCCGCCATTGGCGAGGACCTTGGCCAAGACGGCGTCGGCCGGCTTGCTGAAGCGGATCGCGAAGCCGCACGCACTCGGCCCATGCGCCTTGGCAAAATCGGCGGCGAAGGAATCGGGATCCTCGTTGACCAGGAAGTTGACCGTGCCCTGGCGGTAGACCGTGATCGGACGGGTCTTGTGCCGAAGCACGGCGCTGAATCCCATCCTGATGAAATAATCGTGCAGTTTCTGCGGCTCGGGCGAGGCGAATTCGACGAACTCGAAACCGTCGATCCCCATCGGGTTCTCGAACGTCGTAACCTGCATGCCCGTGTTGGCGGTCTGGGGCTGGACGTTCATGACGGTTTCCTCGTTGCCTGCGCGGGTTGCGCTTCGAACCGTATGTTATAGTTTCAATTGAAACCAATTGCAAGAGGCACAGAGCAATGCCCGGTCATGCCCTGCTCGAACTCGAAACGTTCCTGCCGTATCGGCTATCGGTGCTTTCCAACACCTTGAGCCAGGCCATTGCGCGCGTCTACGAGAAGCGATTCGACCTGTCGGTCACGGAATGGCGGGCCCAGGCTCCGCGCGGGCTTTTGGGTGCCCGGTCCGGGTGCGGCGAGCCGGTACCCCCCCCCCCACCCAAGAAGAAGCGGCGCAG
>OEIU01001948.1_pt1 | contig 11800 bp, 18 predicted proteins | sample 1539221 | NCBI WGS metagenome assembly OEIU01 (sample SAMN03792071, study PRJEB22550) | activated sludge metagenome | feature: wastewater treatment plant; material: activated sludge; isolation source: Wastewater treatment plant of a petroleum refinery complex | place: Argentina: Zarate | collected... | reverse complement strand
TGCGAAAATTGATCGAGCGACGCCTGTGTATCGGCCAGCACATTCCTCAGATCACGATTCGTGGTTCCGGGCGCAGTCCGCTCGATCTCCCCGGCCATCTCCTGCCATTTCCCACGCTGCGCCAGCAGAGCGCGCATCCCGCGGGCGAATTCCATGTCCGAAAACAACTGCGGGATCTTGGAGAGGTCACCCTTGACCGCTTTGTTGGTCAGGTCCTCGAAAACCTCCAATAGGTTCTTCCCCTCCTTGCGGGCGGCCGTCATCTCCTTGCGGAGATCGATTCCGAATTTCCTGAACCGCTTCGTCGTCTCTTCGCTCTCCATCTTGGCGAAGATGTTCTGCATCGACGAAGCAGCTTCTTCAGCCGTACCCGTGCCTTGCCGGATAACCTGCAACATGGCCGTGATGTCGCGCAGCCCCTTCGTCCCTTCGATGCCAAGAGCCTTCGCGGCAGGGAGCATGCTCGGCAGATAGCGAGCCATGTCCTTCAGTTCGAATTGGCCCGCCTTGCCGGCCGCTGCCATGATGTCGAAGGCGTCCTGCATCTGCTCCGCAGGCACCTTGAGATGGGTCGAGACGGCGTCCGCCGACTTGGCGATGTCAGCAATTTCAGCCCCGGCAGCCTGGGCCGACCTCGCGACAGAAGGAATGAAATCGCGGACCTCTTGCAGGGACCTGCCCTGACTGGCCAAGGTCTCCATTCCCTCGACGACCTTGCCGAACGGCTGTGCAGTGTTAATCGCGAGCTTGTAGGCATCGCCCATCGTCTCACGCATCTGCTCGCGCGTCGCATTTACGATGTTGCCGATGCGCGTCATGCGGCGCTCATCGTCCGCGAAGGTCGTGACAGACTTTCCAATTCCGACACCGGCCAGCGCGCCGCCGACCGTATATGGGTCAATCCCGAGTCCTCTGCCCAACCACGCATCTGCCCTGGCGCGATTGCGCGCCGAGATCTGGCCGGCCTGCCGTGCCGCCTCGTTCGCCCGGGCCCGGACTGCCCCCGCGGAGCCCACGCCGCCGGACATGGCTGACAGCGACCGCATCATGGCACGGGCGCGGCCCTCGATCTTAGCGAAGACGCCGGACGTCTGGTCCTGCGCCTTGATGACCGCCTGCGCGGTGATGGTCCGCGTCGCCATGCTTCACTTCCTCTTCAGGGCTCCCGCGGCGATCCCGCGCTCGATCAGGAACTCGATCTCGGAGAAGGTCAGACCGAACCACTCGCCTGCGGTGCAGACTCGGGCTTGCCAGACGAGGAGGTCGCAGGATCGGGAAAGGCCGCCCGCACGGCGGCCGGAAAAAAATCGAGGAGCGCCTGCCGCACCCGCATCCCATCGGAAAGCCCGAGCTGACCGAGGATCAAGGACGGGACCGACGCGTCGACGCATCGCTCGACATAGGCGGCGATGACGTCGGGCACAGGAGTGCTCACGCTCTCCCCGCCGGGTCCCTTCGTCCAGACCCAAGGCTCGCCCAGCTCGAGGAAATCCCGTCCCTTCGGCTCTCGGAGAATGATCTCGGTGACGTTGCCCTCGTGCGTCACGATGGGCTTGACGAGCGGAACTGTGGTCATGGGTATCCTCTTTCAGTGGTGGGTGTTGGTCGGCTGGTCGATCAGGCCGGCCTCAGCCGCCAGTCTCTCGACGAGGGCGGATTGAATGAGATGCTGCTCGACAAGTCGGTCGATGACTTTCCCGATATGTTCCGCGGCCATCCCGCTGAGCGTCGCAATCTGCCCCAAGATGTCCGCCATCGAAGCGACAGCCCTCTCAAGCGCTTCGATGCGCACAGCGAGGTCATCTGCCGGAGCGCCTTGCGGCAAACGTCGCCTCTTCATTCGCCGAGTATCCGCAGCAGCTCGTGCGCGAGGCGGTCGGGCAGGTTCGCCTGCACTGCATCGTAGAAGCTTTTCGCGCTGGGTCCCGAGATCATTTCTGTCGGAATCCAGACGTCGGAGCGCACGGCGGTCAAAGGGAACCGATTTCTTCCGGTGCGCCGATAGAACCCCTGGCCTCCGTAGGGTCCGCCTTTGCGTTTCGGCCATCGTCCACCGTGTTGGAAGGCGCCGGCGATCGGCGATCCCCTATGTGGGGACTTGTGCCTGACGCCCTTGGGCGTCTCCTTCGCGGCATAGAACTTGATTCTGATGTTCCCGCCCTTCGATTTGATGACGTAGCTCATTCCACTGACCTTGCCGCTGATCGCCTTTTTTCGCGATCGCGTAGGGGCTGCCAGTGGCCGAGCTGATGCGGCCGAGTTGCTTCGCGGTGGCGCGCCGCACCTGCGTGCGGGCCTTGTCGCCAGTGTGACCGAGCGCGCGCTCGATGGCCTTCGGCGTCTCTTTGCCAGCGGCGGCCATGAGATTTGCCAGCCGACCGATATCCTTCGGGTCGACCGTGATCTTGATCAGGCTCATGCCGATCCTCCAAAGGAACGGCGCGGCAGAGCCGACGCGAGATCGGAGAGCGCACGTCGGCCGGCCTGGAAGGCCGCAGCCACGTCCGGCGGCAGGGGCACACCGACGAGGCGGCTGCCAGGGCGCACGCTCCGCAAGGCCCGTTCGATGGACGCGCGCCGACGATTGATCTCGTCGATCCGTTGCCGCTGGCGGCTGGCCCGCGTCACCGCAGCGATGGTCGAGGCGATGCTCTCGTTCATGATCTGGCCCTCAACGCGCCAGAATGCCGACCGCACGGAGCTGATCGAGCTTCGCGGCCTTCTTCGTGGCGTCATCCACGCTCGGATCGAATGTGAGTTCGTCGGAGCGGACCTCGTCCTTCCGGACCACCGCCACCGCAGGGCAGTCCCCTGATGTCGCGTCGACCGGGTAGGCCAGGATCGCAGTCGCATTCTGCGATCCGTCCGATCCCGTCGCCGGAGATGGCACGAATTTGCCCGTCGCGGGCTGCCCGGTCTGGGTGACCTTCCCGAGCACCGTTCCCGAGACGAGCTTGCCCGCGCCGGACGCCACGGTGATGGTGTCGCGCGAGCGGTGGAAATTCGCCTCCGAGAGGAGGAAGCTGAGAGGTCGTTTCGTCTCTGCGAAGATCATGATCTCGTCCTTCGGAAATTCGGTGGCCGGCGGCGCATCACCCTGATCGAGGACACGCCGCCGGCCTTGCGGCCGCACTGGTCGGAGCAAGACCGGGCGGCCGCATCTCGGATCACGCCGCCGCGCGACGGCGGCGGGCATAGACGTCCGCCGGATCGGGCAGGAGGTTCGCCGCTTGGGTTGCGGGATGCCCCTGGCGGGCGGGGCGTTCGATCTCCCGGCCCGCGGTTTGGAGCTTGCGGGCGCCCCAGAAACGGGACGCGAGTTCGCCGAACGTCTTCGGCGCGGGAGGCGTCACGGGCGGGGTCGCGGCCGGAGCGGGTGCGGCGCCGCCGTGAGCCCCGGCTCGACGGCGGCGAGCATAGATCGCGGCGATGTCGATCTTCATGGGCTTTTACCCTGTGCTTCGGCACGCCGAGCGTAGATCGCTCCGACGTCGATCGGCTTCGGTGCCCGCCCTTCGACATGCATCACGAGGCCATAGGGCGCGTCCTTCGCGCGGGCGCCAAGGGTCGGACGCGACGTCTCCAGCGCCGTCTTGAGGAAGTCGATGACATCCTCGGACGGCATGTCCGGCGCGATGGACATGAGGTTCAAGGCGGCCTTTTCCTGGCCTCGGGCAGCATCGTGCGACAGGACCGCGAAGACATGGGCGCGAGCCTCCTGGCGAGCCTGCACCATGACGCGCGGCGAACTGAGCGCAGCCGCAAGGCCCTCGGCATATCCGGCCGCGAAGAGATCCAGCGCCGGCCCGGCATGGCCGCATGCCGCCGCCGCGGCGCGCCCGTCCGCCCAATCCGCATGCGCGAGGCGCCGCCCGCCCGCGACGGCCGGAAGGCGCCCGCCGTCGAGATCGGCGAGAACCTGCTCAAGCGTCCCGACGGCGTCCGCGAGCCCGGCCTTCACGGCCTCGGCCCCGAAATAAACCGCCGCCTCGGTTGCGCGAGCCGCCCTCGCCGTGAGCCGCGAGCCGCGGCCCCTCCCGACCGTCTCGACGAACATCGACATGAGGCTGTCGACTTCGGCCTGAAGATCAGCCTTCGCGTCCTCCGAAAGCGGCCGTGTCGGATGGGCGTCGGCCTTCTTGGCGCCGGCATGAATGAGCGTGGTGGTGATCCCTTCCTTGTCGAGCGCCCTGCTGAAATCCGCGTGCAGGACGACGACGCCGATCGAGCCGGCAATCCCCGTGGGGATCGTCACGATGCGGCTCGCCGCGGAGGCGATGGCATAGGCGGCCGAGGCGGCCATGCCGTCGATCAGCGCGACGACCGGCTTTTGCGCGGCGAGGGCGCGGACGGCATCCGCCGTCTCGAAGGCGCCGACCGCCTGGCCTCCCGGCGAATCCATGTCGAGCAGGACCGACTTCACGGCCGGGTCCGCACCCGCGGCGCTGATTTGGGCCTTGATCCCCTCGTAGGAGGTCAACCCGCTATGGGCATTGAGCCACGCGCCCCGGTTCACGAGGCTGCCATGCACCTCGACGATGGCGGTGCCGGCCTCGGTGGTCCGGTACAGCGTCGAGCCGCCGCCCGCCCGGCGATGCGTGCCGACGAAGCGCGAGGCTTCCGCGCCCTCCGCGGGCCCCGCCGCGACGATGTCGAGCCCGATCCGACGCGACAGGACGCCCGCGATCGTATCCAGCTTGGCGGGATGCAGGAGGAGCGGTCGCTTCAAAACCTGATCGGCGAGACGCGCAAGATAGGTCATGCCGCCTGCTCGCTCCCGAGGGCGTGGCTGACGGGCTCGTAGAGGACGACCGGCTGGCGCTCGACGTATACGGCCGCCGGCGCCGCCTCGCGCTCGGCGATTGCGGCCAGGATGCGCTCGGCGCCGCCGTAGCCTCCATCGAAGTCCCAGCCCGCCACCTCGCCGGCCCGGATCGGCGGGAGAGCGATCGACGCCGCAAGCTCGCGGAGATGCCCTCCGTAAGTCTCCGGGAACTTCGTGGTTTTCCGGAAGGGACGCCGGATCACCGGCTGACCGGGTGACCGCAAGTACGGGGAATCGTTTGGCAGATAGCCGCCCGCACCCTCGCCGGGCACTACCTTCGCGGCGAGGCGATCATCAAGGCGGTTGCCATTCTCAAAGCACCAGCACCACACGATCTCTTCCGCCATGATCCACTCGGGCTCCCGGCCCGGCGCGCTGCGCCACTCTTCGGGCCCCGAGACGTGCTCGGCTGCGGGCAGCTTCGCGTTGATCGCCGCGACGGTGATTTCGGCCTCGGCGACCTGGCGGATCACCGACCGGATATCCCCGAAGAGCGCGGGCAGGCGCGTCTGAAGGGACTCGATCGCCGTCCGGGACAGACGCTCGGCCTCGGCGCGCTCGCAAGCCAGAGCGTCGGCTGCCTCGCGAGCCTCGGCTTCGGCGAGGAGGCGCTGCAATTCGTCACGAAGCGCAATGCCGCAATCGGCGGCGCGATTGGCCGCGGCGAGCTTGCCGTCGAGGGCTTCGACGTCCGAATCCGAGCCCCGGACGAGCGCCTTGCGCCGCTCCGCCTCGATGCGCTCCACCTCAGCCTCGAGAGCGTCCACATCGACGCCGGCAGGCTGCTTGCGGATCGTGGCGGCGGCCTGCGGCTTCTCGGCTGCGCCAAGGACGAAGACCTGAAGGGCGGACAGAAGGTCGGTGACGAGGGAAGGCTTCTTGGGCATGGCGGGAATCATGCCGGAGCGCGCGGCGGGGCGCCACGATCTCAACCCGACACGACCCGACAGTCGCGGCGGGCAAGCCGTTCGGCGAGCCAGGAAGCCCGCACGAGCCACGTCCGCCCGTCGCGAACCCCGATCGCCTCGCCCCGCCGCCGGCACTGCGCCTGAACAGCATCCTCGGTGATCCCCAGCTCGGCGGCGGCATGCTTGACGGTCACCCATTCGAGCCCGAACGTATGGCCGTACCGAGCGGCCTCCGCCGCATGCAGCGCAACTGCCACCTCCATGCGGGCGCTGAGCAATTCCGGCGCCGCCCGCGGATCGGACTGCGACGCCTGGCGCAGCGCGGCGAAGGCGACCCGAAGATGCTGCAAGCGGGTCGAAGGGGCGGTCACAGCGGCCTCCGGTCAATCAAAGGAACGTGTTCCTGATCTTCGGACCCGCGCTCCCCCTGAGCCCGGTTTTTGCGCATTTTTCGAATTCCTGAATCTGGACTTCCCTTGCGCTGATCGAGAGAGATTCGGTGCGGAAATCGGCCCGGCCAACGATGGTGACGGCAACCGGCTTCGGGAGGCGGCTTCGCCGCGCCGAACCGGCTCGATCCCGAACCCGAAACCCGGAATTTCGAACCCGAAAAAGGCGCAAAATCCGGGCTCAGGGTGAGCGCGCCGGCCCCGAACGAAAACACGGTCCCTTGAGGTGGGGGGGCCTTCGGGCCTCCGACCCATCACGCCACCTCGGCATAGCTGGACAGGATGCGGCGCTGGTCCAGAGCGGGCAGCTTCTCGAATGCGGCCGATGCGGCTGCGAGCGTGTCCTCGTCGGGATCGATCTCGGCCAGCAGGAGCGCATAACGACAGGCTTCCCCGCGCGGGCCGGTCAGCAGCTTCACCGCAAGCCGGAGGCATCGGAGACGAGCTTTCACCTCCAGCCGATCCAAGCCGGGCAGGAATGGTCCCCATGTCATGATCGTCAGCCCTCGATGTCGTTCGGATCGATCCGCGAAGGCGGAGGGACAAACGGGACAAACGGGACAAACGTCCCGCTTGTCGGGTGTCCGGGACGGGACAGACGGGACATAGTGTCTTAGGCACTGTCCCGTTTGTCCCCCCGGATGTGGTGTTTGTCAGGTGTCTTGGCCGTCGCCGTCATCGGCGAGCCAAAGATGGTCGACGCCCATGACCTCGCGGGAGATGACGAGGCCGCGATCGCGGGCTGTTCGCAATGCCCGGCCGTAGGCTTTCTTCTTCGCCTCAGCGCGCTTCTCTTGGGTGTCCCCGTCCACCGGATAAGCCGCCACGAACTCGGTGCGAACCCGGCTCTCCGGGACGGCCAGCACTTCAGGTCCTTCCGAGCCGAAGGGCCGAATGCGCTTGCCATCCTCGGCCAGGGCGACGCCGATGGCGGACCGGAAGACCTTGAGGGATGTTGGCCAGCGGTCCCGCTCCTTCGCGGGCATGTCCTTCGTCTCGCGATCCAACTGCCATTCGATGACGCAGGTCGTGATGGCTTCGCCCTCGTCGTCCTGCCCGATATCGACGATCTTCGGCAGGTAGGGGATTTCGTAGCCGGTCTTGGCGCCGCGGACCTTCCGCACGGCCAGCCGGGTATTGCTGACGGTGCCGGCGAGATCGCGCTCGGCCAGGGCCGCGAGCATGACGTCAACGCCCGCATCCTTGCCCGACGATCCGCGCGTGCCGGTTTCCACCGCCTTCCCGAAATGGTCGACGCCGAGCACGAAGGCGCCCGTCGCCTTGCTGAGGTCGTTCAGGGCGCTGATGACTTTCTGCGCCTCCGCCGCCGAGTTCTCGTCCTCGAAGCGCGCGCCCGCGGCGACGGTGTCGATGATGATGAGGGCGAGCGGCAGATCCCATTCGCGCCGCAGGCCATCGACCGCGGCTTAGGCTGTCGCAATGAGGATCGGGGTCGATGCCACGTCCAGGAGGCGGGGGCATTCGTCGATCCAGGCGATCGGCAGGTGATCCGGGTTCAGGCCGGCGCCGAGCTGGACGATTTCGATCCGCCGCTCTGCGACGATGCCCTTGAGGCGGATCGGTATCTCGAAGGCGCCTTCCGGGGCGATGAAGAGCACGCCGCCGCGCCGAACGATGCGCCGGCCGGCGAAGGGCAGGCCCGTCATGACGGAAGCGCCGAGATCCAGCCCGAGAAAGGTCTTGTACGTTCCCCATTGGCCGGAAAGCAGCCCGCAGCCGGTCTCGAAGACGAGGTTGCGGACGAGCCAGGCGCGATCGGGCTGGCCGTCATCCTCGCCATGCCAATGCAGCTTGATCGGCTCCGGCGGACGCCGCGGTTGCTCCGACTGATTGCCGGTCGATCCGGGGCCGGCGCTCTTCTCGCGGGCCTTGCCGAAGCACCGTTCGATCTCTCGCCGAAGCCGACCCTTGTATTTCGCCGCGATGCCTTCCGGATGTTGCTCGAGGAGCCGCTCGATGTCGTCGACCGACCATCCGCGATCCTTCAGCCATCCGACCGCATGCATGAACTGGTCGGATCGATCTCCCTCCGCCGCGCCGTATCGGACAAGGCGGTCAAGCTCGTCAGGAAGGTCCGTCTCGGCCCAATCGCTGAAGGTCGATTGCGCCGATGGCTCCTCGTCCTTCGCATCGAGCCGGGCGACCACATCGTCGATGATCGGGTCGATATCGACCAGCTCGCCGGCGGCACCGTCCAACTGGTCGCCGGTGACGACGATGTACCTTGTCGCGCGCCGATAGGTTTCCACCCGGCCGGACGTCCCGGGCCATGCCTGATTGCGATGGACGTATTCGCCGCGGCCGTAGCCGATGATGCGAACGCCCGTGCCGCTCACCGTGACCTCGGCATAGCTCCCGCATTGGTCGATCAGGGTCCATGCCCACGCCTCGATCCTGCCGGTTTGCGCATCCCGGCAGTCGTCGATGTCGAAGGCCGCGATCTCCGAATCGTGCAGCATGAAGCCGATGCCATGGGCAAGGCCAGCCTCCACGGCCGCGGAGGCGACCTCATACGAACCCCACGTCTCCGCCCCGTTGCTGCGAGCTTTCCGAGAGGGGGCTGCGGCCTGATACGGGACCTTGGTCTTCTTGCCCTTGTCCGTCGTCTCCCAACGCCACACGACCCAGCGGTGATGTATCGTCAGCGGGACGAGGGCCGCCGGCAACATCGAGGCGGTTGTCGCGGCCATCGCGTCACTCCCGCGCCTTCGACGGGAGCACCGTCGCCAAGGACTGCTCGATCTTCTTCGTCAGCAGGTTGCCGGCGCGGGCGCGCTCATAGAGCCATCGGCATTCGGCCTCGCCGACGTCCGTGTCGTTGCCGGCGGGCCCGGTGAAGAACAGCTTCACGCGGACGCCCGGAATGATCTGATGCACGACGGCGAACCATGCATCGCCGGAGAAGGGTTCCCCGGAGGTCCGGCTCGCCAACGCCGCTTCGGCCCGGCCGGCAAGGCGAAGCCGGTGTCGGCGTTCGGTGTGGCGAGCAAAGAAGCGGCGGTCGCCCTCGATGACCGCTTCCTCTTCGGGCGACAGGACGTGTTCGGGTTCGTCAGCGCTTGGGTCCATTTCCAGCCCTTCGGACATCAAAAAAGGGCCTCCGAGGGCCCTGTTCTCGCGGCTTGCGAGCCGCCTGAAAACGAGGTGTCGATTCAGCTTTCGGCGCGACGCGCCTGCTCAAGCTCTTTCACGATCGGGATCGCGGCGCGCATGTAGGCCGCCATCTTCCGCGAGACGTAGGCGAGGCCGATGGCGTCGCCTATCGCGGCATAGCGCATGCCGATCTCCGTCAGCATGCAGATGCTCCACATGAATTCGTGGACGAATTCGAGCGGCGCGGCGGTACCATAGTCAGGCGAAGGTCTGGCTTTGCTCATTGCGCTCATATCATCTCTTGATATAGCTTGGAACAGACAAGTCGTTTCTGTTACATTTGCGGGAGGACGGGAGTGGCCGATCAATATAATCGCTGTCCGGCGGTAGACTGATCAAGAATTGATATATGGATTGGTGGCATACACAACGATTTAATTAAAATAACACGGGATCAGTTCGAATACTCAGATCCAATAATCAATGGACCGATTTATTGTGAGAGTTCAGCTCGCGGTGAAGATTTCGCAGCTATAGCATACGGCCGCAACGGTGATCTTGTTCGCCTTTATGGCATCAGCGAGATCGACGCCGGGCCCGGCAAGAAGGCTGAGATACCCGTTGTTTGCGAGGTTTTCTTCCACACTGTGATTCAACGAATCACGGCCTAGCGCGGCGGGGTTGATGTAATGGGAGGTCATCACTCGGACATACACCAGCGGTTTTGCTGGGATGGAAGCACGTGGCGTGCCTCGCAACAGGTCCTAGACGTTAGGCCGCCTGCAACTTGCGAGAGAGCAACTCTTCCCAACATAGCCGATGGTCGCGTGCACACCTGAGCGGCCCGTCCGTAAAGCATTTGCCTTTTGCGGGCACGGTCAGCGGCACGGCGGAGGACATCATCGATCCCTGTCGCAAGTTCGCGACGTCTCTCCGGCTCCCGCGTCATGCGAACAGGGGTGGGGAGAGGTTGCCACTCGGCAGAATAATCCAGGGTCGCAAGGGCATGTTCCACAGGAGAACATGCCCCGGCTACGGTCACCGACACCGCCTCAGTCATGGCGCCGAGGATGTGCGCCATGACCTGCTTTCGGATGTCGGCGCGCGCTCACGGCTCGCCCTCTATGATCGGATAGGGCCCGAACGCCGCCAGCTCGCGCGCCTGAGCCATGGCTCGATCAAGGTCCGGCCACCAGCCCATGCAGGCATGGCTCCCGTCGCCGAGCACATAGTCGACGCCGTAGATTGGGGCCTGCCACTCCTTCGACATGCCGGCCCAAACCTCGACATGATCGATGTCGTTCGGGTTCACGGCGCGCTGGCGCGGCCGGAAGGAAATGACCTCGCTCATCGGCCGTCTTCCGTCTTCCCGAGCATGCCGAGGGCCTGTGCCCGGGCCTGCGCCTCGATGAGGGCCGCGATGATCTCGCCAAGGCTTTCGGGCTTCACGGCTACGCCTTTTGGCGTCGGCACAAGGTCCTGGCCATTGTCGGCATAGACCCGCAGATCGATCATCCGCCTCCCGCGGAACTCGCGGATGGCCACGCGGAATTGCTCGCGCGCGTTCTTCCGAACCGTCGCGATCTCGACGTCGTCCATGGTTCACCTGTGAATCGGAAAGGGTTGCGACCGTCCCGGGCTTGTCCGCAATGCTGCGGCCTCACCGGCCGGCGGGGCGCGGAGCCCGGGTTCCCGCTATTGGACGGGTCGCGGCGCCCTCAGGAGGTGCCCCGCATTCGTCCTCATCGGCATCCCGGCCAGCCACGCCCGAGACGCACAAGGGTTCGCATTCGCGAAACCGGGAGCCGATGAAGCTCGGTGATCGAATAGGAAGGCAGCGGGATTTCGGATCGTCTTGTCACGTCAACCTAAAATCGCCGAGACCAAAAAACGCGCGAAATCCGGGGGCAGTTGGCCCGCACCGGCATCGAACGAAAACACGTTCCTTGAAATGCCCCCGTTGGTTGTCATGCGGCGAGGATCTTCCCGCCCTCGACGAGGCATTGGCGCGCCACTGTGGCGCGCTTGCGCGCATATTCCGCTCGGCGAGAACGAGGGTTTCTATCGCTCCTCCGCCCCGCCTCGCTCCGCCATCGCAGCCGCTTCGCGCTCGGCGAGCCAGCGGTCGAGGGTCGACCGGCGAGCGCAGATGCGCCCTGCCAGCTTGAAAACCGGCAAGCCCTCCCGGTCGATGAGATGGTGGACACGACGGGGCGTTCGGTTCAGGTATACGCCGATCTCCGCCACGCTCTCGAGAAGCTCGGACTGATCGTTTGTCATGTGAAAGCCTTGTGCAAGGAAGTCGCTGGAACCAGCTGCGGGCCGAAAAGACTGGCTGTAATTCCAATGGGTTAGCTGGCACCCCATGTTCATATGAAAAGGCCGCCAATAGGCGGCCAATTCGTTAGTGATCTCAATAAGTTACGCCGGAAACAGCGGTTGCTCCGTCACCTGTGATCGCTTCCGCGACGGCCCCGGATGTCAATGGCTGCTCGGCGATGCAA
>OEIU01001947.1_pt1 | contig 11802 bp, 7 predicted proteins | sample 1539221 | NCBI WGS metagenome assembly OEIU01 (sample SAMN03792071, study PRJEB22550) | activated sludge metagenome | feature: wastewater treatment plant; material: activated sludge; isolation source: Wastewater treatment plant of a petroleum refinery complex | place: Argentina: Zarate | collected... | reverse complement strand
TCTCGCGCGGCCTGCGCCGCAGCAGCCGGTCGATGAGGCGGCGGATCATCGGCGCATCATTCGAACAGTTGCAGGATGGGCCAGCCCTGCGCGCGCGCATGGGCGGCGAGCCGCTGGTCGGGGTTGGTCGCCACCGGATCGCTGACCCGCGCGAGCAGCGGCAGGTCGTTGGCCGAATCGCTGTAGAACCAGGACCGTTCGAAGTCGTGCCAGCGGTGGCCGAGCGACCCCAGCCAGCGTTCGGTGTTCTCGATCTTGCCCTCGCGGAAGCACGGCGTGCCGCGCGGCCGTCCGGTCAGCCGGCCGTCGATGGACTCCAGGCCGGTGGCGATCAGCGCATCGATGCCGAACGCGCAGGCGATCGGCGCGGTGACGAACTCGTTGGTCGCGGTGACCACCGCGCACAGGTCGCCCTGCCGCAGATGGCGCGCGACCTGGGCGCGCCCCGACGGCCGCATCGCCGGTTCGATGCCCTCGCGCATGAACCGCCGGTGCCAGTCGGCCAGCTCCTCGGGCGAACGGGTGGCCAGCGGCGCGAGCTGGAACGCCAGGTACTCGAGCATGTCGAGCGTGCCGTCCTGGTACTGCCGGTAGAACTCGTCGTTGCGCCGGCGGTAGTGGTCGCCGTCCACCACGCCGAGCCGCACGAGGAACTCGCCCCACTGATGATCGCTGTCGATCGGAAGCAGGGTGTTGTCGAGGTCGAAGAGGGCAAGCTGCATGGTGTCGGGCGGATTCTAGCCACCCGGGCGGCCTGGGCCAAATCGGGCGTCGTCGCGGGCGGGGCCGCCGTCGCCGCGGATGGGGTCGCCATCGCGCGGGGCGGGGCCGCCATCGCCGGGGGCGGGGCCGCCCGTGCGTGGCAGATCGGCTGCGGCCGCGCCCGCCGCGGCGGGGCCGGCCAGCACCTCGCGCACCAGCGGCAGCGTGATCGCGCGCCGGCGGCGGGCGATCGCATGGCTGTCCAGCGCCGCCAGCAGCGCCGACAGCGAGCGCATGTCGCGCGAGGTGTGCGCCAGCAGCCACGGGATCACGTCGGCGGCCAGCCCCACGCCGCGCTCGTCGGCCTGGCGGGCCAGCGCCTGCGCCTTCTCGTCGTCCGACAGCGGCGACACCTCGAACACCAGGCCCCAGGCGAGCCGGCTCTTCAGGTCCTCGCGCAGCGCCAGCGTGCGCGGCGCGCCGCTGCCGGCGACGACGCTGGCCGCCGGCGGCCGCTCGCGCACCCGGTTCAGCAGGCCGAACAGCGCCTGCTGCCGTTCGGCGTCGAGGCGGTCGCAATCGTCGATCAGCAGCAGGTCGGGCGGGCCTGCGCCTGGCAGCATGAAGTCGGCGACCGGCGAATCCTGCCCCAGCAGCCGCGCGCGCATCGGGCCGGCGCCCTCGTGCAGCGCCCGCAGCAGATGGGTCTTGCCGGCGCCCGGCAGCCCCCACAGGTAGATCGCCCGCTGCTCGCGCGCGCCGCCGGCCAGCGCCCGCAGCGCGGCGACCACCTCGGCATTGCGGCCGCTGACGAAGTTCGCGAAGGCGGGCGGCGGATCGGCGGGCAGCGCCAGCGGAAGCTGTGCCATCAGGGCGCCGGCCGGCCGAACACCGGGCTCTGCAGCCAGGCGGTGCGCAGATGGCGCAGCGCCACCGCCAGCACCGCCGCCAGCGGCAGCGCCAGCAGCACGCCGACGAAACCGAACAGCGAGCCGAACACCAGCAGCGCCAGGATCACCGCCAGCGGATGCAGCCCGATCCGTTCGCCGACCAGCCTGGGCGTCAGCACCACGCTCTCGACGACCTGGCCCACGCCATAGACCACCGCCACCAGCAGCGCGCCCTTCAGCGGCCCGAACTGCAGCATCGCCGCCACCAGCGCGAACAGCAGGCCGGTGGCGAAGCCCAGGTAGGGGATCGCGATCAGCAGGCCGGTCAGCACGCCGATCGGCAGCCACAGCTCGAAGCGGGCGATCAGCAGCGCCAGCGCGTAGTAGCCGGCCGCCGCCAGCATCACCAGCGCCTGGCCGCGCAGATACTGGCCGAGCAGCCCGTCGGTCTCCGCCAGGAAGCCGGTCACCTGCGGCGCCCAGCGCGGCGGCACCAGCTCGCGGCCGCGGGCGATCAGCTCGTCCCAGTCGAGCAGCAGGTAGAACGCGACCACCGGCACCAGGAACACCAGGCCCAGCACCTGCAGCGCGGCGCTGGAGCCCGACTTGAGCCAGTTGTAGGCGGTCGCGGCCAGCTCGTCGCCGCTGGCGCTCAGGTTCTCGGCCAGCCAGGCGCGCAGCGACGCGGGGTTCAGGTCGAGCTCCACGCCCAGCGTCTCGCGCAGCCACGGCACCAGCTTGCCGGTCAGGGTGGCGATCAGCGCCGGCAACTGGGTGCGCAACTGCACCGACTCCTTCTGCACGATCGGCACGACGATCAGCAGCACCGCGAGGAACAGCAGCAGCGCCAGCAGCATCGTCGCGGTCACCGACAGCGCGCGCGGCAGCCGGCGCCGGGTGCCCCAGCGCACCGTGGGCTCCAGCACGTAGGCCAGGATCGCCGCGGCGGCGAACGGGGCCAGCACCGGGCCGAGCGCCAGCATCGCCCAGACGAGCAGCGCGGCGACTCCGGTCCACAGCAGCGTCTGGAGCTGACGGGGGGTCAAGGGCATCGGGACGTTCGAACCGACTACAATTCGGATCCCGGATTGTATCGGCCCGGGTTGTTCCATCACACGGCCAGCACCGATGAATTCATCCTCCCCGCATTCGTCCTCCCCGCTTTCGTACAAGGACGCCGGTGTCGACATCGATGCCGGCGACGCGCTGGTCGAACGGATCAAGCCGCTGGCGCGGCGCACCTTGCGCGACGGCGTGCTGGCCGGCATCGGCGGCTTCGGCGCGCTGTTCGAGGTGCCCAAGCGCTACCGCGAGCCGGTGCTGGTGAGCGGCACCGACGGCGTGGGCACCAAGCTGAAGCTGGCCTTCGAGTGGGGCATGCACGACACCGTGGGCATCGACCTGGTGGCCATGAGCGTCAACGACGTGCTGGTGCAGGGCGCCGAGCCGCTGTTCTTCCTCGACTACTTCGCCTGCGGCAAGCTCGACGTCGACGTCGCCGCGCGCGTCGTCGGCGGCATCGCGCGCGGTTGCGAGCAGGCCGGTTGCGCGCTGATCGGCGGCGAGACCGCCGAGATGCCCGGCATGTATCCGGACGGCGAATACGACCTGGCGGGCTTCGCGGTCGGCGTCGTCGAGAAGTCGGCGGTGATCAACGGCCGCGGCATCCGCCCCGGCGACCAGGTGCTGGGGCTGGCCTCCAGCGGCGCGCATTCCAACGGCTATTCGCTGATCCGCCGGATCATCGAACGGGCGCACGGATCGCTGCAGTCGCCGGCGATGCAGGCCGACTTCCACGGCCGGCCGTTCGCCGACGTGGTGATGGCGCCCACGCGGATCTACGTGCGGCCGCTGCTGGCGCTGATGCGCGAGCTGCCGGTCAAGGGGCTCGCGCACATCACCGGCGGCGGCCTGCTCGACAACGTGCCGCGGGTGCTGCCCGACGGCGTGCAGGCGGTGCTGGCGCGCGACGCCTGGCCGATGCCGCCGCTGTTCCAATGGCTCGCCCGTCACGGCCCGGTGGCCGACGAGGAGATGCACCGGGTGTTCAATTGCGGCATCGGCATGGTGCTGGTGGTGGACGCCGCCCATGCGGCGCAGGCATCCGAGCTGCTGAGCGCGGCCGGCGAACGCGTGTGGCGGATCGGCGAGATCGTCGAGCGGCCTGCCGGTGCCGCGGCCACGGTGGTGCGCTGACGGGCATCAGCCGGTGATCGTGCGGGTGCGCGGCGGTGCACTGCTGCTGTCGCTGCTGCTGGTCGCGGCGACGGCCGGTGCACAGCCGTCGCGGTTCGAGGAACCCGAGGTCGGGGCCGAGCGGGGCGCCACCGTGCGCGAGTCCGCGCCGAGCGGTGAGGGGCAGCGGTCCGGACGGGCCGGCACACGAAAGGAAGGGCGCAAGGACGGCGAGGCGCGCCAGGACGGGGAAGCGCAGAAGGACGGCCAGGGCGACGATGCGTCCGACAAGCCGGCCGCGCAGGTCGCCCACTATGCGTTCGACATCGAGGCGCCCGACGACGTCCGCGAGCTGATCGAGACCCGCACGCTGATCGGCCGCTGGCGCCATCGCCGCGAATACGACCCCGAGCAGTTCGAGGCGCTGTACTCGCGGCTGCGCGAGGAGGTCGAGACGATCATGCAGTCGCGCGGATATTTCGACAGCACGATCGACATCAGCGGCGATCCCAAGGCGGTGCGCGTGAAGGTGCACGGCGGCCCGCGCACGACGATCAACCGGGTCGAGCTGGCCATCATCGGGCCGGCCGCCGACGATCCGGAGCTGGTGCGTCGCATGAAGCTGATGTGGCAGCTTCCGGAGGGCGAGTTCTTCAACACCGAGCGCTGGGAGCTCGGCAAGCGCAACCTGCTCGATGCGCTGCGCCAGCAAGGCTTCCTGCGTGCCCGCATCAGCGATTCGCAGGCCACCGTCGATGCCGCCGCGACCACGGTGGCGCTGCGCGTGCAGGTCGACAGCGGCACGCGGCTTGCTTTCGGCGATCTGCGCATCAACGGTCTGTCGCGCTACGCGCCGGAGATCGTCGAGGCGCTCAAACCGTATGACATCGGCGACCCCTACAGCTTCGACAAGGTGCAGCAGTTCCAGGCGCGGCTGCGCGACGCCGGCTACTTCAGCTCGGCCTACGTCTATGCCGACGAGGCCGCCTATCAGTCCGATCCGTCGCTGGTGCGGGTGCCGATGATCGTCGACCTGATCGAGCGGCGCACCCAGCGGTCGGTGTTCGGCGTGGGCTACAGCACCGACCAGGGCGCGCGCACGCAGGCCGGCTACCAGCATCGCAACCTGTTCGATCGCGGCTGGCAGCTCGATTCGGGCGTGATCCTCGAGCAGTTCCGCCAGCGCGCGTACGGCACCGTGACCACGCCGACCACCGCCAGCGGCCACTTCTTCGCCGCCGGCATGCGCTTCGAATCGCTGGACGTGCAGAACGTGCGCAACCGCAAGTCCACGGTGTTCTTCGGCCAGGGCCGGCGGCGCGAGCGGGTCGAGTCGTTCGCGTCGCTGCAGTACCAGGTCGAGAGCGAGGCGATCGACGACGGTCAGGGCGGCCTGATCCGCGACAGCCGCCGCGCGCTGACGCCGATCTACTCGTGGACCTACCGGGTGCTCGACTCGCGGGTCGATCCGCGCGACGGCTATGCGATCACCACGCAGCTTTCGGGCGCGGTCAAGGGGCTGCTGACCGATCGCTCGTTCGCGCGGGTCTACAGCAAGGGCACGCTGTTCATTCCGATGAACCGCGAGACGCCGTCGAAGGCCGGGCAGTTCGTCGGCACCCTGGAGCTCGGCTACGTCGCGTCCGACGCGCGCGAGAACATCCCGTCGGAGAACCTGTTCCGCGCCGGCGGCGCGCAGTCGCTGCGCGGCTACGCGTTCCAGTCGCTGGGCGTGCGGATCGGCGACGCGGTGGTCGGCGGGCGGGTGCTGGCGATCGCCACCGCCGAGTATCAGCATCCGGTGGCCGACAACTGGTGGCTCGCCGGCTTCATCGACATCGGCAATGCCGCCGACCGGTTCGCCGACTACCAGGCGGTCAAGGGCTACGGCATCGGCGCGCGGGTGCGCACGCCGGTCGGGCCGGTCAACGTCGACCTCGCCTACGGGCAGGCCGACCGGCGCTTCCGGCTGCACTTCTCGGTCGGCTACGCATTCTGATGGCCACGTTGTCCAGAACCTGGCGCTGGCTGCTCGGGCTGCTTCTCGGGCTGCTGCTGGTGGTGGGCGCGCTCGCCTGGCTGGCGGGCAGCGCCCCGGCGCTGCGCTGGCTGGTGCAGCGGGCGGTGCAGGCGAGCGACGGCGCGCTGGCGATCGAGGGGCTCGACGGTTCGCTGTACAGCGGCGCGACGATCGAACGGCTGGTCTGGCAGCAGCCCGACGGGCTGCGGGTCGAGCTGCGCAGCGCCGAGCTGCGCTGGCTGCTGGCGCCGCTGCTCGAACGCGAGCTGGCGATCGAGTCGGCGCGGGCGCGCGAGGTGCAGGTCGAGACCGTGCCGTCCGACGATCCGCCGGCCCTGCCCGACAGCCTGGCGCTGCCGTTCAATCTGCGGCTCGACGATCTGTCGGTCAACGTGCTGACGGTGGCCGAACGGCCGCGCCCGGGCCGGCCGGCCGCCGCGCCGCTCGAGCTGAAGGGCATCCGGCTGGCGCTGCGCTATCGCGACCAGCGCTATGCGCTGCAGCGGCTGGCGCTGACCAGCCAGTGGGGCACGCTGGAGGCGAGCGGCCAGCTCGCCGATGCGAAGCCCTTCGATCTGGCGCTGGACACGCGGGTGGTCGCACGGATCGAAGGCTGGGGCGATCCGGTGCCGGCCACCGTGATGATCAACGGGCCGCTGGAGGCGATCGCCTGGCAGGGCGATGCGAACCTGCGCGATGCGCAGGTGCGGTTCGGCGGCATCGTCCGTCCGCTGCTCGCCGAGCCGGTCGGCACGATCGATGTCGAGATCGCACCGCTGGAGCTGCAGCGCTTCGCCGACAAGGCGCCCGAGGCGCGGCTGCACATCAAGGGCTCGGTCACGCCGCGGCTGGCCGACGGGCCCGGTCCGCAGCTCACCGGCCGGGTGTCGGTCAGCAACGAGACTCCCGGCAAGCTCGATGCGTCGCGGGTGCCGGTGGAGTCGGCCGAGACCTCGTTCGCGCTCGAAGGCGAACGGCTGCGGCTGAGCGGATTGACGGTGGCGCTGGCCGATGGCGCGACGGTGCGCGGGCAGGGCACCATCGACGTATCGGAGCACGGCCCGCCAGGCGCGGCCGCCTCGCCGTTGTCGCGGCTGGACCTGCGCTTGCAGGTCGCGCAGTTGAATGCGGCGAGCCTGTACGGCGCGCTGGTGCGCACCGCGCTGTCGGGCGATCTGCGGCTGGACGCCAAGGGCGTCGCGGTCGACCTGCGCGATGCCGGCGAGCTGCTGTCCGGCGGCCTGGGCATCAGCGGGCTGTTCAACCTCAACGGCAACCTGCTGGCGATCGAGCGCGGCGAGCTGCGCGCCCGCGACGGCGCGCTGCGGGTGGCCGGCAGCGTCGACTTCGCGCGCGGCACGCGCATCGATCTGAAGGGCAGCGCCCAGCGCTTCGCGACCGAGCGCTGGATCACCTTGCCGTCGGTGCCGGGCGGGCACACCTGGCGGGGCGTGCTGAACGGCCAGTGGCAGGCCAACGGCGAGGTGGCGCCAGAGCTCGATCTGCGCGCCTCGATGACGCTCGTCAACAGCCGGTTAACGGCCCGGCCCCCCGCCGGCGGCTTGCGGGCCGAGATCCTGGGCCCGCCGGCGCAGTCCGGCCAGACCGCGCAGGGTCCGGCGGCGCGCGGTCCGGCGGCACAGGGCCAGGGGGCGCAAGGTCAGGGCGCTCAGAGTCCCGGCGTGCAGGGCCAAGCGGCGCAAGGTCAGGCGCCGCAAGGTCAAGCGCAAGGTCAAGCGCAAGGTCAAGCGCAAGGTCAGGCAGGCCGGCCGGATTCGCCGGTCGCGCGGGTGCGCGATGTCGACGTGCGGCTGCAGTACGCCGGCACGCGGATCGAGGTGCGCGGCGCACTGGGCGCGGCCGGCGATCAGCTCGACTACCGGGTGCAGTCGCAGTCGATGGCCGAGCTGGATCCTCGGCTGCAGGGCCAGCTCGCCGCCAGCGGCGACGTGCGCGGCACCTTCGCGGCGCCGGCGCTGCGCGGTCAGGTGCGCGGCAGCGGCATCGGCTGGCGCGCCGAATCCGATGTCTACCGTGCCGGTTCGCTGCGCGCCTCGTTCGAGCTGACCGATCCCGATTCGGCCGGCGGGCGCGTGATGCTGCAGGCCAATGCCGAGGGGATGCAGCTCGGCACGCAGGTGCTGGAGTCGCTGAACGCGAACGTCGACGGCACCGCCGCCGCCCACCAGTTGCGCGCGACGGTGGCTGCGGCCGGTCAGCGGCTGACGGTGGTCGGCAACGGCCGCTACGAGGCGCCGCCCGACCAGCCGTGTAGCTGGGCGGCGCGGATCGCGGCGCTGGAGGTGGCCGGTCCGCTGCAGTTGTCGCTGCGCCAGCCGGCCGAGCTGCTGGTGCGGCCCGGCGCGGTGTCGCTCGAACGTGCCGAATTCGCGCTCGCGCAGGGGCGGCTCACGTTGGCCGATGCCGCCTTCGCCGACGAGCGCTTCACCGCTCGCGGCGACTTCGACGCGATCGCGGTCGACCGGCTGGTGCAGTCGCTGCAGCGGCTGGTACCCGAGTCGATCGATCCGGCGCTGGTGCGGCCCACCGGGCTCATGCTGCGCGGCCGCTTCGAGCTGGCCGGCACCTCGGTCGACGATCTGACCGGCAGTGCCGCGTTCGACACCCGCAGCACGCTGTTCGATGCGCAGAGCCAGGGCCAGCTCACGTTCGCATCGGGCGGCGTCGACGGTTCGCTGCGGCTGGAGCTGCCGTCGCTGGCCTGGGCGCGCGGCTTCATCGGCAACGACTGGCGGGTCGACGGCGCGCTGCGCTTCGACGGCACCGTCGGCGGCCGGCTGCGTGCGCCGCGGCTGAACGGCGCGCTGACCGGCAGCGGCCTGCGCTTCGAGCAGCACCTGCTCGGCTGGCGCTTCGGCGAAGGGCGCCTGAACGCGCGCTTCGACGACGACCGGCTGCGCGTGGAGTCGCTGCGGTTCGTCAGCAATCGCGGCGCGATCGAGCTTACCGGCGAACTCGGACTGCCGCGCGCGGGGGTGGGCGGTGGCAGCGGCGCGGCGGCGGGTGCTGGTGCCGGTGCCGGTGCCGGTGCCGGTGCGAGCGCAAGTGCGGGCGCGGGCGCAAGTACAGGCGCGGGCGCGGCCTCCGCCAAGGGCCTCGATCTCGGCCGCGGCCGGTTCGAGCTGCGCGCCGAGCGGCTGCCGCTGCAGATCTCGGCCGGCGACCGGGTGGTGCTGAGCGGCGGCACGATCATCGACGTGGCCGGCAACACCGTTCGCTGGAGCGGCGCGCTGAAGGCCGACGAAGGCGTCATCGAGCTGAAGGACCTCGACACGCCGTCGCGGCCGGCCGACCTGGTGGTGATCGACCGGCGCAAGCCGCAGGCCGGCAGCGGCGACAGTCTGTCGCGCGATGCGCCGCGGCCGGCGCCGCTGCCGGTGAAGTTCATCGCCGACCTCGATCTGGATTTCGGCGACAACTTCACGGTGTCCGGCAGCGGCGTCGATGCGAAGCTGCGCGGCGAGATCAAGCTGTCCGGCGAGCTGCCCGATTCGCCGCGCGCCAACGGCACGGTCGCGGTGCGCCAGGGCAAGTACCGCGCTTACGGGCAGGTGCTGGACATCACCCGCGGGCGGCTGATCTTCAACGGGCCGCTGGACAATCCGCTGCTCGACATCGTCGCGATGCGCCGCACGCAGACGGTCGATGCCGGCGTCGCGCTGTCGGGCACCGCGCAGGCGCCGCGGGTGCGGCTGGTATCGAATCCGGAACTGTCCGACGCCGAGAAGCTGTCGTGGCTGGTGCTGGGCACCGGCCTGGACGATGCACGCACCGGCTCGCAGACGGCGGCGCTGCAGGCGGCTGCGGCGGCGCTGTTCGGCACCAACGACGGCGGCCCCGGCTTCTCTCAGCGGCTGGGCCTCGATTCATTCGGGCTCGGCACGTCGACCGCGACCGGCATGCAGTCGGCGCTGCCGGGCACCAACAATTCGCGCGGCCTGCCGCCCATCCCCGGCAGCACCGCGATGCAGGCCGCCGCGTCGGGCGGCGCGCAGCAGAACGTCGTCACCGCCGGCAAGCGCTTGAGCGCCCGCCTGTACCTCACCTACGAGCAGGCCCCGGGCGGCGTAGGGACCCTCCTGAATATCCAGTACGACATCACCCGCCGCTTCTCGATCCGGGCGCTGACCGGCAGCGAGAGCGCGGTCGATCTGCTGTTCTTCCACTCGTTCGATTGAAGCCTGCAAAGGGCGCCGCCGGCAGCGGCGCCCGCCCGTTCACATCGCCTCGTGCGCGTCTGCCCGTTCCGTGCCGGTCCTGGGCGTCGTTCAGCGCGCACCATCGTTCGCGTCCGGCCACGCAGCCGCCAGCGCCTCGACGACCCGCGCCGCGCTGTCGGCCCGCAGCGCCTCGACAACGGTCCGTTCCGGGATCGCCCGCAGCCAGGTGAGCTGCCGTTTCGCGAGCTGGCGGGTCGCGGCCACCGCGCGTTCGCGCAAGGTCGCCCGATCGTATCGCCCGTCCAGGTATTCCCAGGTCTGCCGATAGCCGACGCAGCGCATCGACGGCAGGCCCGGGTCGAGGTCGCCGCGCGCCCGCAGCGCCGCGACCTCGTCGATCAGCCCTTCGTCCAGCATCCGGTCCAGCCGCTCGGCGATCAGCCGATGCAGCAAGCCGCGGTCGGGGGGTTCCAGGCTCACGACGACGAAGTCGTGCCCGTCCGGCCGCTGGCGGTCGCCATCGGCCAGCCAGTCGGTCATCGTGCGGCCGGTCTGCGCATGGATCTCCATCGCCCGCTGGATCCGCTGCGCATCGTTCGGCGCCAGCCGCGCGGCGCTGGCCGGATCGATCGCCGCGAGCCGCGCATGCATCGCCGGCCAGCCCAGCCGCCGGCCTTCGTCGGTCAGCGCCGCGCGCACCGCCGGGTCGGCCGTCGGCAGCTCGTGCAGGCCGCGCATCAGCGCATGGGCATAGAGCATCGTGCCGCCGACCAGCAGCGGCAGCCGGCCGCGCGCGCCGATGTCGCCGATCAGCCGGTTCGCATCGGCGACGAAGCGCGCGGCCGAATACGCATCGGCCGGCGACACGATGTCGATCAGATGATGCGGTACCGCTGCGCGTTCGGCCGGCGAAGGCTTCGCGGTGCCGATGTCCATGCCGACGTACACCTGCGCCGAGTCGACGCTGATGATCTCCACCGGCAGATGCCGCGCGACCTCGAGCGCCGCCGCACTCTTGCCGCTCGCGGTCGGCCCGAGCAGCAGCGGTACCGGGGTGCGTCGCGCCTCGTCCGGCGCCCGGATGCTCCGCTGCCCGGGCACGGCGGCGCCGTTCACGGGTTCTTCGGCACCGGGAGGGATCCTCGCATCGTCCGGCTGCAGGCGGCTCAGCGGCCGCGGGCGAACCACTTGTCGAGCTCGGCGAGCGGCAGCGGCACCCAGGTCGGGCGGCCGTGATTGCACTGGTCGGCGCCGGCGGTGCTCTCCATCTCGCGCAGCAGCGCGTTCATCTCCTCGAGCGTCAGCCGGCGCTGCGCACGCACCGCGCCGTGGCAGGCCATCGTCGCCAGCAGCTCGTCGCGCCCCTCGGTCAGCAGGCGGCGGTCGCCCTCGTCGATGAACTCGCCTAGCACCGAGCGCGCCAGCGCCGTCACGTCGCCGCGCGCCAGCGCCGCCGGCACCGCGCGCACCGCGATCGAGGTCGGCGACTGCACCGTGAGCTCCAGCCCGAGCTCGGCCAGCGCGCGGCTTTCCTCCTCGACGATGCGCACCTCGATCGGCGTGGCGCGGAACGTGGCCGGGATCAGCAGCGGCTGCATCGGCATGCCGTCGCGATCGAGCGCCGTCTTCAGCCGCTCGTAGACAACCCGCTCGTGCGCCGCATGCATGTCGACGATGATCAGGCCGTCGCGGCTCTGCGCGAGGATGTAGATGCCGTGAAGCTGCGCGATCGCATAGCCGAGCGGCGGGATGTCCGCCGCGGCCGGCGCCAGGGCGCGGATCTCGGTCGGCTCGGAGAACGCCAGCGCGGCGGCGGTGGCCGCAGCGGTCGCTG
>OEIU01001945.1_pt1 | contig 11828 bp, 10 predicted proteins | sample 1539221 | NCBI WGS metagenome assembly OEIU01 (sample SAMN03792071, study PRJEB22550) | activated sludge metagenome | feature: wastewater treatment plant; material: activated sludge; isolation source: Wastewater treatment plant of a petroleum refinery complex | place: Argentina: Zarate | collected... | reverse complement strand
GGCTAATGCGTTGATGAGGCCGCTGCGCGCCGCGCCTATGATGCTCACGGCTTTGAGCGGAGAGACGGCGACACCAATCAGAAGCGGCACACGCTTCAACTGTGCCGTGCTGATGGCAAGCAATTGGTCTTCCCGGTTCCAATGCACCATGCGTCCGCTTATGTCGAAATAGCGCAGCAGCACATCGCCAGCCGCATGGTCCAGCGCCGGATCGTCAGGAGTGATCGCCGCGCCGCCGCTGGTGCGGTCGCCGCCATGAGGCCGGCCGATACCGACCAGCGCAGTATCCACCCGCTCCCACAAACCGACGCTTCCGCTGATGGCAGGATCTCGCACCAGGGCGTGGCGCGCCTCGTCGCTCAACAGGTAGGGCGCATGGACGAAACGCGGATTGCCGCCGATCTGCGAGGCAGCGAGACGCGCGAACTCTCCAATCTGGAAATGCCTCGCCGCTTCGGGAATGCCGCCACTGAGAGGCACTGTCGTGGTGCCGGGCAGCGCCGGCAATCCGACCTGCAGAATTTCCCAGACAGTGCGCCCCCAGCCCAGGCCGAGCACCGTGCCGGGCCCGAGGCGCGCGTCCTTCAGCAGACGCGCTACCGGCTCGGCCAGTGCTGCCATCGCACCCGATTCCGGCGCCGTGGGCGCGATCGCCACCTGCTTGAGCTGCAATTCATCGGCAAGCTGGCCAGCCAGCGAATGGGGCTCCACGAACTCCGCGATCTCGATGCGGACGATGCCTTCTTCCCGCGCCCGGCGAATGAGGCGGGACACGGTGGCTGTCGAAAGGCCCATCTGCTGCGCGATATCGCGCTGAGACATGTCCTGCTCGTAGTGGAGACGCGCTACGGTGTGCAGCAGGGTTCGCGAATCTGTCGATTGGATATCCAAGGAATCCGCCTTGCAATTTGCTTCTGCAATTTGTTACACAGGTTTTGTCATTGGCCAAGCCGTTGGTCTGAGGGCGGCTCGGGTCCGAATATATCTCGCACCATCGATCTGGGAGGATCTCATGCGCGCCACGTTTTCTCGCTGCTTCTCCGTTCTCGCTGCGGGCACGATCTGTGCCGTCGCAGCGTTTGGGTTTACGGCTTCCGCTCAGGATAAGAAGACCATCGCCCTCGTATACGGCATCAAGGGCGATGCATTCTACGTCACCATGGAAAAGGGCGCTCGTCAAAAGGCCGAGGAACTCGGTGTCGACTTCATCGCCGACGGCCCCTCGCAATGGAATCCTGCGCTGCAGACACCGATCGTCGACGCCATGATCGCGCGCAAGGTCGATGGCCTCGTCGCGGTGCCGAACGATCCGCAGGCGATGATCGCCGTGCTTCAGCGCGCCTCCGACGCTGGCATTCCCGTGGCGACGACCGACCAGTATATCGGCGACGGCGACTACGAGAAGGGCTCGGTGACGTTCCCGGTCAGCTACATCGCGTCCGACAATTTCGCAGGCGGCAAGCTGGCTTGCGATACCCTGATCAAGGACATGGGCGGCAAGGGCAAGCTGCTCGTGCTCGTCTCCACGGCGAACGTGCCTTCCGACACGGCCCGCCGCGACGGCTGCCTCGAGGCGGTCAACGCGACCAATGGCGGCGTCACCGCCTCCGTCGACTACACCCAGAGCAACGCCACTATCGCCACCACGCAGACCCAGGCGGCCCTGCAGAAGGACCCGGACATCGGCGCCATCTTCGGCGGCAATCTGTTCAGCGCGCAAGGCGCTGCGGCTGCCGTCAAGACAGCCAATCTCGCCGGCACGGTCAAGATCGCGAGCTTCGACGCGCCTGAACAGGCCATCGATGATCTCCGCGCCAAAACCATCGACATGGTAATCGCGCAGCAGCCGGCGTTGATCGGCGCGCTGGCCGTGCAGGCCGTGGTCGACGCACTCGACGGCAAGACCGACAAGATCGAGCGCAAGGTGGCCACGCCGTTCGTCGTCATCACACGCGACAACGTCGATACTCCGGAAGCGCAGGCGGCGATCTACAAGAGCAACTGATCCCGCTGATCGATCCCGGAGGTTGGACGAGGAACCATGCCCAAGCTCGCAAGCCGTGAAGGCGTCGAATCCCCGACGCCGATGCGCCGTGCAGGAGATCGGGGCCTGATCCTGCTCGGTCAGGTGTGGGCCTGGCTGTTCCTCGTCCTTCTCGTCGCGTTCTTCTCGATCACGACGCCGCATTTCTTCGATCTCTTCAACTTCCAGTCGATGGGCGCGAATGCGGCCGTGATGCTGGTGCTGGCGCTTGGCCAGACCTTCGTCATCATAACCGGCGGCATCGACCTGTCGGTCGGCTATGTGATGGGCCTCGCGACCATCGTCATCTCGATGACGATGCAGGCATTGGTCGGCTATCCCTTCCCCGTTGTGGTATTGGCCGGCCTTCTGGCTGGTCTCGGCGTTGGCGTCGCCGCGGGGTTGATCAATGGAGCCATCATCGCCAAGCTGCAGGTGCCGCCCTTCATCGCTACACTCGGCACGCTGGGCATCGCGCAGGGACTTGCCTACGTTCTTTCCGGCGGCCCGCCGGTGAGCATTCCCCTGCCCGGCCTCGGAACGCTCGGCAACGGCTACCTGTTCTACTATCACGCGACCTATGGCTTCTCCATGTTCGCGGTCCCTGAAGGCGTGACCGGGCCGGAGATCCGCAATGTCAGCGGCTTCATACCGTTCCAGATCCTCTACGCCGGCATCTTCACCGCTTTTTTGGCATGGCTGCTCGCGTCGACCCGCTTCGGACGCCACGTCTACGCCATAGGCGGCAGCGCCAAGGCTGCCTTGCGCGCCGGCATCCCGGTGCAGCGCAACCTCTTCAAGGTCTACGTGCTCTCCTCCGTGATGGCCTCGCTGGCGGGCTTCATGTACGTCCTGCGCTATACAGGCGGCGTCGCCAATTCAGGTGACGCGATGATGCTGTCGTCGATCGCCGCCATCGTTATCGGCGGCGCTTCCCTGCTCGGCGGCGAGGGTCGCATACTCGGGACGCTGGTCGGCGCTATGATTATCGCAGTGATCCAGAACGGTCTGGTCCTGCTCGGCATCGATCCGTTCTGGCAATATGCAGCCGTCGGTGTCGTCATCATCCTGGCGGTGCTGGCGGATCAGGCGAAATTCAGGATCAGGCGATGACCACCGAGGCCCGATCCGTGTCCCCGCTCCTGCGTTGCCGCGGCGTGACGAAACGCTTCGGTGGCCTCACTGCCGTCGATGCGGTCGACTTCGATCTCCCTGCCGGCGAAGTCGTCGCGCTGGTCGGCGACAACGGCGCAGGCAAGTCGACGCTCGTCCAGCTCATTTCCGGCGTGTTCCCGTACGACGAAGGTTCGATAGAGGTGGATGGCGAGGCGATGCAGTTCCGCACGCCTGCGGATGCACGTGCGGCAGGCATCGAGACCATCTACCAGGACCTCGCCCTTTGCGATAATCTGAGTGCGGCTGACAACATCTTCCTTGGACGCGAGATCGTAACGCGCCGTCTGGGCGTGTTCCCGGGCGTCGACAACCGGACAATGCGCGAGCGTGCGAAGACAGTGCTGGACGAGCTGCACATCCGCATTCCGGATCTCGACGCGCCAGTGCGGCAGTTGTCAGGCGGCCAGCGTCAGGCCGTCGCGATTTCACGTGCCGTCTACTGGCAGGCGCGGCTGATGATCATGGATGAGCCTACGGCGGCGCTTGGCGTACCGGAGCAGCGCAAGGTGATGGCGCTCATCCAGATGCTGAAAGGCCGTGGTGTTCCGGTCATCCTCATAAGCCACAACATGCAGGACGTGTTCGAAATCGCGGATCGCATTTTCGTGATGCGGCGCGGCAGGAATGTCGGTGATTTTCGCGTCGGTGACGTCAAGCCGAGCGATGTCGTCAATCTGATGATCGGTAGCTGACCGCGCCTAGCGGACGCCGACGAAGCAACATTGGAAAACAACATGACAAGCAAAATGACCACCGCGGAACGGCGCGGATACCAGCAGATCACCGGCGCGGATGGGTTGATGATGGTAATCGCCTGCGACCAGCGCGGCGGCATGCGCACCCTGCTGTCCGACGATCCCGCGGTGCGTGCCGGCATCAGCGATGCCGATCTCGGCAGCGTAAAGGCCGACATCGTGCGTTATCTCGCGAATCATGCGAGTTCCGTCCTTCTCGATCCCACCTGCGCAGTGCCGGGCATTGTGGACGACGGTGTCCTGGCACGGGACGTGGCGCTGATCATTGGCCTCGATGCGTCCGGCTATGATGTCGATGCGAAGGGTTATCGCCAGTCGCGCCTGGCCAAGGGCATCGGCGCGCGGCAGGTACGTGAACTGGGCGGAACCGCCGGCAAGATCATGGTCTATTTGCGTCCGGACCAGACAGGCGCGGACGACCACAACATCGGTATCCTTCGCCAATGCATCGAGGATTTTGCTCGCGAGGACATGCTGCTTGTGGTCGAGTTCCTGACCTACGAGCTCGAAGGCGAAACAAAGGAAGAATACAAGGCGAAGGTGCCGGCTCTGGTCGAAGCCGGCACGCGCATTTCGCTTGATTGCGGTGCGAAGGTCCTGAAACTGCCCTATCCCGGAACGGCCCAGGCTTGCGCCAATGTTTCCGCCATTGCGGGAAACGTGCCGTGGGCGGTGCTGTCAGCGGGGGTCGACCACGCCCCCTTCCTCGGACAGATAGAGACCGCCATGCAGAACGGTGCCTCGGGCGTGATCGCCGGCCGGGCGCTCTGGAAGGATTGTATCTCGCTCGATCGCGACGTGACACGCGAGCGCCTCACCACCATGGCGTTGCCCCGCTTGCGCGAAATACAGGCTCTTGTTGGCCGATATGGCGCGCCGCTGGCGAAAGCGTCCTGAAACGCACCGGCAGATCATGAGCATCAGCGAGGCGATAGGAGTCGATATCGGCGGAACCAACCTGCGCGTCGCACGGGTATCCGCATCCGGCACAATCCTGGAGGCCCGTTCCGAGCGCATCAGCCGCGATCCACGGACGGTGCTCGATCGCATCCTGACACTTGCGACGGCATTGTCGACGGCGAGAGTGAAAGGCGTCGGGGTTGGCGTGCCCGGTCGCGTCGACAGCGCGGCGCGCCGTGTACTTTCCGGCGGCTTTCTGGATCTGGCCGGCGTCAACCTCGTCCAACGACTTGAGGATATGGCCGGAAAATCCGTCATGCTGGACTCCGACTGCAATATGGCGCTCGTTGCCGAGATGCGGGCCGGCGCGGCGATGGGCCGTCAGCACGTGGTCATGCTGACGATCGGCACTGGTATCGGCGGCGCCGTCGCGCTTGACGGAAGGATATTGCGCGGTCGCGCCAGCGGCGGCCAACTCGGCCACCTCACTGTGGTTCACGACGGCCTTCCGTGTAATTGCGGACGCAAGGGATGCGTCGAGACGACGAGTTCAGGCACTGCGCTCGGCCGGCTGATCGCAGAAGCGTTGCTGCCGGCCGGTACACGGATCGAGGCGCTGCTTGAGGCTATGGCTACGGACGAGGTTGCGAGATGCGTGGTCACCGCATGGGCCGCGCCGTTGCGCGACGCGATCGACAGTCTGGTCGCGACGATCGACCCCGAACTGGTGGTGCTCGGCGGCGGGCTGGGGCAGGCCGCATGCCGCGCCGTCGCCGGGACCCCGGCAAGGTCTCCCTGGTATCAATGCCCAGTCGAACCTGCCATGCTGGGGGACGATGCCGGCGTGATAGGCGCCGCGCTCGCCGCCCTGGATTGAGGTTTCGATGAAGCGTGCCGTTCTGGTCAATGGCGTCCCCGCCAGCGGCAAAAGCACCGTCGCCCGCTCCATCGCATATCGCTTCGGCTGGCCTCTTTTCAGCCTCGATGCGGTGAAGGAGCCGTTCTTCGAGCATATCGGTGTCGGCGACCGCGAATACAATCGGAAGCTCGGCCGGGCAAGCTACGCGGCGATCTTCAACGTCATCGCGGAGTGTCCTGACGACATCAGCGTGGTGATCGACGCCTGGTTCGGATTCCAGCCGGCGGAGATTCTGGTCGCGCACCTGAAACGCGCGGGATTGGACGAGATTCTGGAAATATGGTGCCACGCAGCACCCGAAGAGATCGCCGCCCGCTACAGAAGGCGCGTGGAGATCCGCGCTCCAGGCCATCCCGGATTGGAATATGTTCCTGAACTCATCGAGCTGGCCGCGCGTGCCCATCCTCTCGACCTGTTCCCGCAGCTGGATGTGGAGACTTCGAGCCCGGCAGACGATACGGCAATCGCCGACTGGATCGAGAGGCAATGGGCGATCATCCCCAGGGTCAATAGCCAAAGTGGGATGACTGTCGGCGGATCGAACATCACATCCTGCATCTCGCGATAACTATGGTACGCTTTCAAGAACTTGTTCTCACGCAGCCTCAGCCCCTGACAATCCTTCACCGTCGATGCTTGGCCGCCCAAAGAATGATAAACGGGCAAGGAGTCGTCGCGGAGGTCTCCGCCATCCACTTCGATCCGCCCAACGGAGATTGAGGAATCCTGATGCAAGACGAAATCTCTGGCAGGCTATCCTTCGCCCTCGATATGGTCCGCGCCGCAGGCCTAGAAGGGTTGCGCTATTTCAGGGATCTTGGCAGCCTCACGATCGAGAGCAAGGGACATCAGGATATGGTGTCGGAGGCGGATCGGAACGTCGAGCTTTTCATCCGCGAAGCAATAGCTTCCAGCTATCCCGACGATGGCGTCGTTGGAGAGGAGCATGCCGCCACTCCAAGCCGTTCGGGCTATACGTGGGTGCTCGATCCAATTGACGGCACCGCCAACTTCGTGAGCGGAATCCAGTCGTGGACCGTCGTCATCGCCATTGTTCGCGACGGCGTAGCGGAGGCGGGCGTGATCCACGAGCCATGTTCGGGCGAGACATTCCACGGGCTCCGCGGCGGGGGCGCCTTCCTGAACGGTGCACCGATGCATGTCAGCCGTAGCGACAGCCTGTCCCGGGGCTCGCTGGGCGTTGGCTTCTCGAACAGGCGCGAGGCGCGCAACGTGGTCAAGCTCATCGATCGGTTGCTGGACGAGGGCGGTGTTTTCTTCAGGAATGCATCGGGCGCTCTGATGCTGGCTTACGTGGCATCCGGCCGCCTGCTCGGCTATGTCGAGGAACATATGAACGCCTGGGATTGCCTCGCGGGACTTCTCCTCGTCGAAGAGGCCGGCGGTCGCGTGGTCGCGCCGGATCCGGGCACGGTCCTGGATCAGGGAACGGTGGTCGTGGCTGCCGCGTCCGGCGTTTTCGATGCCGTGAAGGCCCTGGCGGATCGCGCTTTCAAGCCGGAATGAGGACTGGGCCGCGATCAGGGAACCCGATGCCGATCGCATCGCCCTCGGCGAACGGGCCGTCGACATCGCGGGAGACCACGAACACGTTGCCGGCAGCGGTCTCGACGGCAAACTCGAGATGACGTCCGACATAGGTCACCTTGCGGATGGTTCCCGGGACGGTGTTGGGCGTGTCGGGTCTCTGGAGGATAAGCCTGTCAGGCCGGACGGCGAGCTTGGCCGGACCCGATGATAGGCCTCGCGCCGGGAGGGTCAATGCCGCCGGCCCGACCTTCGCCGAAGCTTTTCCGTCGCTGATCGAGAGCACTTCGCAATCGAAGAGGTTTGCCTCTCCGACGAAATCGGCAACGAACGCATTGGCAGGCCAGTCGTAGAGATCGCGGGGCGTGCCCTCCTGCGCGATCCTGGCATTGCTCATGACGACGATCCGGTCCGATACCGCCAATGCCTCTTCCTGGTCATGCGTCACATAGACCACCGTCAGGCCGAGCTTCTGCTGGATGTCACGGATTTCGCCACGGACATGACGGCGCAGCTTCGCATCCAGGTTCGACAACGGCTCGTCGAACAGGAGAACCTGTGGTTCCAGCACGAGCGCGCGGGCGACGGCGACGCGCTGTTGCTGCCCCCCGGAGAGTTGGCTCGGAAGGCGGTCATCGAAGCCGGAAAGACCGACCAGTTCGAGGCCCGCCCGTGCCTTCTCGGAGGCCTTGTCCTTGCGCAGCCCCGAGAATTTCAGCCCGTATTCGACATTCTCCCGCACCGTCATGTGGGGAAAGAGCGCATAGGATTGAAACACCATGGAGACATCGCGATCCGTGGCCGGCAGCAGTGTGACGTCCTCGCCGCCGATCAGGATCCGCCCATCGGTCGGCAACTCAAGCCCGGCGATCATACGCAGCGTCGTCGTCTTCCCGCAGCCGGACGGTCCGAGAAGGGTCACGAGTGTTCCGGCCTCTATGTTCAACGAAACGTCGTCCACTGCCGGCGATTTGCTGCGTCCGTAGACCTTGGTGACGTTCCGGAACTCCACCGAAGCGGCATTCGAACGTATCTCGATCATCATCCGCCTCCGGCAAGAACGGGTTGTCCGCGGCCGGACGGATGCACGTTGGTGCGCGACTGGGAGAGATCGCCCGCCATCCGCCGCCCGATGTCGCGCCGGCCCACCGCGAGTTGCATCATACCGATGACGGCAAGCATGACGACGATGAGCACGGTCGAGTAGGCGATCGCGATGCCGTACTCATTGTTCTCGACACGACCGACGATATAGCTGGTCGACATGTCGTAGCGCGCGCTCACCAGGAAGATGATGGCGCTGATCGCCGTCATCGCCCTGACGAAGGAATAGACCAGGGCCGCGAGGATCGCCGGCCGCAGAAGCGGAAGGATGATCTTGCGAAAGGTGTGCCAGGAACTGGCCCCGAGCGTCAGCGAGGATTCGTCCAGGTTGCGATCGATCTGCGACATGGAGGCCACTCCCGCGCGCACGCCGACCGGCATGTTCCTGAAGATGAAGGAAAGCACCAAGATGATGCCGGTGCCCGTCAGCTCTATTGGCGGAACGTTGAACGCGATGACATAGGACACGCCGATGATCGTGCCCGGGATAGCAAAGGACAGCATGGTGCCGAACTCGAACGTTCTCTTGCCCGCGAAGTCCTGCCGCACAAGCAGATATGCCGTCAGTAATCCGATGGCGGCGGTGAGCGGCGCCGAGATCAGGGCGATCTGCAGCGTCGTCCAGAAAGATGACCATGCCGATCCGCGCCAGTGGATACCGAATTCGTTCCAGCCGACGGAAAACGCCGTCATGTAGTGCCGGGCGGTCAGGGAGAAATCGACTCCCCACAAGGTGACGAAGCTGCCGTAGAAGATTGTCGCGTAGATGAAGATGGTGAACAGCGCCCAGATCAGGGCGGCGGCGATGACGAGACGGCTCAGCGCACGGGGCAGTGCGGCATGCACGCCTGCGTCGCCCTTGCCCGAAACGGTCGTGTAGGAGCGATCGCCAAGCCAGACGCGTTGGGCATAGAACGCGGCCAGCGTGAAGAAGAGCAGCACGATGGCGAGAATAGCGGCCTGCGCCTGGTCGTACTGCGCGCCGACGATCGCGAAGAAGATCTCCGTGGAGAGCACGTCGAAATTGCCGCCGAGCACCAGCGGATTGCCGAAATCCGCCAGAGATTCGATGAAGCCCAGCAGGAAGGCGTTGGCCAGGCCCGGCCGCATCAGCGGCAGCGATACGGTCAGGAATGTCTGCCAGCGGTTGGCGCGGAGCGTTTGCGCGGCTTCCTCCATGGACGGGCTTATGCCTTCGACCACCCCGATCAGGACCAGAAACGCGATCGGCGTGAAAGCCAGCACCTGGGCGATGAGCAACCCCGGCATGCCGTAGACCCACCGCGTCGGCTGAATGCCGAAAACGGACGAGAATGCCTGCGTGGCGATGCCGGACAGCCCGAAGATGAGAATGATCGCAAGCCCGATGACGAAGGGCGGCGTTATGATCGGCAGGACTGTCAATACGCGCAGCAGACGGCGGTAGCGAAAGCCGGTACGCGTGGCGACGAGTGCGAAGACCAGGCCAAGCGCCGTTGTCAGGACTCCGACGATGACAGCCAGCGCGAGCGAGTTCCACGCGACGCCGCAGCGCGGACCGCCGCTCAGGCAGCCGAGTCCCCATAGCCGTTCACTCAACAGCTTTCCGAGGAATACCTCGAATGAATAAAAGCCCTCCTGGGTCACGAACGCGCTTGCGAGCATCTGCAGTATAGGCATGAAGATGAACACGCCGACCACGGCCACCACGAAACCGATCGCGCCGACGACGAACTCATCGCCTCCGACGGCGCCCTTCGCGGCAAGGCCGAGGGTCAGCAGGAAAAGGAGCGAGAAGGCGACCAGCATCGCACCCCAGCCCATGCCGAACTGCCGGTCGTCGAGTTCCCCGAAAAGGGTGTTGGCCCATTGCCAGGACCAACCCCTCACGCCGATTCCGAAGCCCTGAAGAGCGAACCAGGCAAGACCGCCGGCTCCTATGGCGATCAGAATGCTGCCGAAGGCGGGTTCCTGCTTGCCCCGGCCGAGCAGCAATATCGGTGCGATCAGCACAAGACCGATCGGTGCGAGCCAGAGCTTTTGTCCCTGAAGATTCAGGAACAGAGCCGGCGCCACATCCTTATCCAGAGGATAGCCGTCAAACAGCCAGGAGAAGGTGAAGAAATTGTCGTTGATGCCGTACCAGGGGAGAAGCACATAGCCCAGCAATCCGACCGCCATCCACATGGCGGCGGTCGGATAGAGCCACAACGGTTTCGCGCCGCTCCTTCGCACGTCACAGAGCCGGCGTTATTGCGGCAGGGTCGAGACCTCGTCGTCCCACTTCTTCAGCAGGCGCTTCCGCTCATCGCTCGAACCATACTTCTTGAAGTCGTAGTCGATCAGCTTGATGGTCGACAGGTCCGGCGTGAGCGGCGAAACTTCGGCTGATTTGTTCGAAGGAAGCTGGAACGATTTCACGTCCTTGGCTTTCGACTGCATTTCCGCGCTCAGCGCCCAGTCGTAGAACTGCTTGGCCTCGTCCTCGTTCCGCGCGCCCTTGATGATGGACATGGAGCCGATCTCGTAGCCGGTGCCCTCACAGGGAGCGACGGTCACGACGGGGAAGCCGGCGGCGGTCTGTGCGACCGCATCATGCATGAAGACAATGCCGATCGTCGTCTCTCCGAGACCGGCCGCCTTGATCGGCGCCGATCCCGACTTGGTATACTGGTTGATGTTCTTGTGCAGCGCCTTCAGATATTCAAAGCCCTGCTCCTCGCCCATCAATTGAACCATGGTCGCGAGCATCGTGTAGGCGGTGCCGGAAGAATTCGGATTGGCCATCTGGATCTGGCCCTTGTATTCCGGTTTGGCAAGATCCGCCCAGCACTTCGGCTCGGCCAGTCCATTCTTGGCCAGCAGATCCTTGTTGTATCCGAACCCGAGCGCACCCGAATATACGCCGACGGTCCTGTTGCCGGATGCCTCCGCCTGCTTGATCGCCCAGTCATGCAACTCACCGCGCATCGGGGATTCGTAGACCTCGGTGAGCCCTTCCTCGGCCGCCTGAAGATGCGGATCGCCAGTGCCTCCCCACCAGACGTCGCCCTTGGGGTTGGCGGCTTCCGCCCGCACCTGCGCGTATGTCTCGCCGGAACTCTTGCGCGTCATGTCCACGGTGATACCGGTCTTCTCTTCAAAGCCCGTCTTAATCTGCTGGCACCAGGCCTCATCCGCGGCGCAGTAAAGCGTCAGGCTTGCTGCCGAGGCGCCCGAGGCCGCGAGCATTGTGGCCGCAGACAGAATCGCGACGTGAATCGAAAATCTTGCCATGATGGTTCCTCCCAATTCTCTGCCGTCGTCATTGTCCGCGGCAAAACGAAAATTGGGGCAAGAACTGCCGCCTGACAACCAAAGAAATGATTTGCCGTCAAAATAATATCCGTCGCTGGCGGGGCGGAGGGGCTGACCTGCTCTGGGC
>OEIU01001944.1_pt1 | contig 11837 bp, 15 predicted proteins | sample 1539221 | NCBI WGS metagenome assembly OEIU01 (sample SAMN03792071, study PRJEB22550) | activated sludge metagenome | feature: wastewater treatment plant; material: activated sludge; isolation source: Wastewater treatment plant of a petroleum refinery complex | place: Argentina: Zarate | collected... | reverse complement strand
AACCAGCGCAACGATCTCGTCGCGCGTGAACATCAGGGGCGGCAGGTCGTAGCCTTCGCGCATGATGTAGCCGACGCCCGCTTCGCCGTCGATCGGCACGCCGGTCGACTGCAGGTCGGCAATGTCGCGATAGATCGTGCGCTCGGAGACTTCGAGACGTCCACCGAGCATCTGCGCGGTGACCAGGCGGCCGCCGCGCAGGTGCTGGACGATCTGGAAGAGGCGGTCGGCGCGTCGCATCAGGCGGAGAACACGCCGATGGAATTGCCGGCCGGGTCGGTGCAATAGGCGAAACGGCCGGCGGGGATCGAAATCACCGGCGAGACGACACTGCCTCCATTTGCCGTGACGCGGCCCATCGCCGCCTCGACGTCGTCGACGGCGAGATGAATGGTCGGACCCGTGCCGGGGGCCGCCGGCCTGCCCGGATAGATATGACCGGCGACGGACTCTTCGCTCGCGGCCGCGAAACGCGCCATCGGGTTCGGGCCGCCCTCTTCATCATGAAGCGGATTGCCGGTGACGGCGGAATAGAAGGCCTTGGCGCGCGCCTGATCGGTGACGGGGATCTCGAACCAGACGGTGGCGTGCTGCGGGACTATGGCGTTCATGATGACGACCTCTCGTTTCGACATCTCATCATCGCACGCCCCTCCTGACAACATTTTGTCAGGAGGGGCGTGAAGGTTCCGGACATTTCCTGTCATCGACCGCGCTGCAGCGGCTCGTCCATGGCATCCGGCCAGCCGATGTCTTTCTGGATGCCGCGCGGTAGATTGGCGATGATGCGTCGAGTGCGTGCGGCGGCGCGCATCTCGCGGCTGCGCTCGAGAACGCGACCGAATGCTGCGAGAACGTTGATCGTCGGCATGGGCATGGCTTTTCTCCCTTCGAATGAAGGGAGTATGGCAAAACCCTGCCGACAGCCTTGAGTCAGGAGCCCCTCGACGGCGCGTCATTTCCGTTCGGCGACGGGGACCGTGTAGTTGACGGGAGGGGGGCCGCCGACGCAAAAAATCGCCGGGCCGGTAATGTAGGACGCCTCGTCCGAGGAAGGGAAGGCGACATCCGCCGCGATCTCGGCCGGTTCGCCGACCCGGCCCATCGGAGTGCGCGACAGGATGCGGTTCTTCGCCGCCGGGTCCGAATTCACCGTGGCCAGCATCTCGGTCATGATCGAGCCGGGCCCGATCGCGTTGACGCGGATGCCATAGGGAGCCAGCGAAAGGGCCATCACCTTGGTCAGCTGGTTCACGCCGCCTTTCGAGATCGAGTAGGGCACCTGGTCGGCAATCGCGAACACGGCGTTGACCGACGACATGTTGACGATCGACCCCGGCGCGCCGCCGGCCTTGACCTTGTCGACCATGATACGCGCAACGGCCTGGCCGATCAGGAACGCGCCTTTGAGGTTGACCCTGAGAACCCGATCGAAATCCTCCTCCCTCAGATCGAGGAAATCGGCGCCGTGGACGATGCCGGCATTGTTGACCAGCACGTCGATGTCGCCATAGGCCTCCAGCGTGGCCGCTACGAGGTTGTGGGCGTCAAGCCGGTTGCCGACATCGGTGCGGATGAAGCGCACGCTGCCCAGCTTGCCTAGGTCGCTCGCCGCCTTCTCGCCCTTCTCCGTATCGAGGTCGGCTATCACGACCGAGGCCTTGCCGCGCACAAAGCGTTCGGCGATGGCGTAGCCGATGCCGCCTGCGCCGCCGGTGACAATGGCGATCTTGCGTTCGAGAGGCATGGCGGGCTCCGGCAGGTGGGCGTCGCGGGCCTTATAGACCGTGGGCGGACGTGCGGCCAGACGCTTTCGCCCGGCCTTCAATTCGTCTAACCCGTCCCGTCATCCGGCAGCTGGAGCGGGACGCGGTGGTGGGGCAGGCTGATTTCAGTGTCTTGTGGCGATTCGTGTTCGAGGCCGAGGACCGGCCCGCCGCGCAGAAAGCGGCAGGGACGGTCGCCGATCTCCTGGGAATTTCCGATCTTCTCCCGGTGGCGCCCTATGAAGAGCCGACCTGGTGGATGACCGACACGGTGGCGAGCGCGCGGGAAGCCGCGATGCCGGCGCTCTTCGGCCGGCAGCTCGCCCTTGCGGGCCGGCTTGCCAGCGAATGGTCGGTGCACGGGCTGGCGGGGCTCGGCGATGGCGAAAGCTGCTATGCGGTCTACAACGTCGTCGAGCGTAATCCGCCTTCCGTCCCCGGCCTGCGCTGGGCCCTGATGGAAGTCTGGCCGAAGGGGTGAATCCCGCGCTGCTCCGGATCGGTCAATCGACGCGCGGCGCGCAATAGAGGCGATAGAGCGTGCTGAGAACCTCCGTCACCTCGTCGCTCGCCAGCCTGTAGTAGATCGTCTGGCCTTCGCGACGCGTCCTCACCAGATCCAGCGCCCGCATCTTCGCCAGGTGCTGCGACAGAGCCGGCACCGCGAGGTTGACGATCTCCGCGAGGTGACCGACAGATTTCTCGCCCTCCAGCAGATTGCATAGCACGGCCAAGCGCTTGGCATTGGCCATCGCCGTCAGCAGTCGCGAAGCTTCTTCCGCGCTTGCCTCGAAGGCCGCCAGTGTCTTTGCGTTCATTTCGATTATCATGGTTGACATATTAGCAATTGCGCAACTATTTAACAATCTGTTTTTTGATGGAGGTAACCATGATCAATGTCGGCACGCCTGATCGCATTATCCGCATCATCCTCGGCCTCGTCCTTCTCGCGATTCCCTTCCTGCCGATGACCGCATCGCTCTTCGCGGCATGGGGCGCCTGGAAGTTCCTGGTCGCCGCGGTGGGGCTGGTCCTCATCGTCACGGGCGCCGTCCGCGTCTGCCCACTGTACGCGATTCTCGGCATCAATACCTGCCCGGTGGAGCGTCGCTAGTATGGAGACCGAGTTCACACCGATCGCCTCCCTCATCGGCGGCGCCCTCATCGGTCTCTCGGCCGTCCTGCTGATGGCGCTGCACGGCAAGATCGCCGGAATGACCGCCATCGTCGCCGGAATTCTGCCACCTGTGTCGTCCGACTGGGGCTGGCGCGCGGCTTTCCTGGTGGGTGCCATGCTGGCTCCTGCGGCCATCGTGGCGTTCGGGGGCAGCGTACCCTTCGCGGTTCCGGTATCCACCGCCGCCCTCATCGCCGGCGGAATCATAGTCGGCGTCGGCGTCACCTACGGCTCCGGCTGTACCAGCGGACACGGCGTCTGCGGCATAGCCCGCCTCTCGCGGCGCTCGATCGTCGCGACGGTGGTCTTCATGGCGACCACGTTCGCTACCGTCTACGTCGTCCGCCACGTCATCGGAGGCTGAGTCATGAACCGCGTCATTTCCGCTCTCGTCATCGGCGCCATTTTCGGCACCGGCATCGCCATCTCCGGCATGGGCAATCCCGCCAAGGTGCTCAATTTCTTCGACATCGCCGGCACCTGGGATCCCAGCCTGCTCCTCGTCATGGCGAGCGCGCTCGCCGTCAGCGCGGTCGGTTACCGGGTCGTCTTCGCCGCACGGCCAGCGCCGGTGTGCGCCGCGACTTACGACCTGCCGACAAATCGGCGGATCGACCTGCCGCTGCTGGCGGGTTCGGCCGTGTTCGGAATCGGCTGGGGCATAACCGGTTTCTGCCCCGGGGGCGCCATCCCTGTCCTGGCCCTTGGCAACGCCGAGACCCCGATCTTCGTCGCAGCGATGGTGGCCGGCATCGTCATCGCCCGAACCCTGAGGCAGCGCACCGCCCAGATGGCTGCAGGCTGAATTCAAGGAAAGGAGACAACCATGTCTGCCCAAATCCCCTTCCCGGTCGACCTCTCGGTCAAGCCGGAGGTGACCGCCTTCTTCGACGAACCGACCAACACGGTGAGCTACGTCGTCAAGGATCCGAACTCGAGGTCCTGCGCCGTGGTCGATTCCGTCATGGATATCGACTACGCGGCCGGGCGCATTGCGTACCAATCCGCCGACAAGATCATCGAGTTCATCCGTTTCAACGATCTGAAACTCGAATGGCTGATTGAGACCCATGTGCATGCCGACCACCTTTCGGGGGCACCTTACATCCAGCAGAAGCTGGGTGGACAGATCGGCATCGGCGCGAACATCACGATCGTGCAGGAGACTTTCGGCAAGGTCTTCAACGAAGGCACAGAGTTCCAGCGCGACGGGTCGCAGTTCGACCGCCTGTTCAAGGACGGCGACAGCTACATGATCGGCACGATGAAGGCCTATGCCATGCATACGCCGGGCCATACGCCGGCCTGCATGACGCATGTGATCGGCGATGCGGCCTTCGTGGGCGACACGCTGTTCATGCCGGACGGCGGCTCGGCCCGGGCCGATTTCCCCGGCGGCGACGCGCGCACGCTCTACCGCTCGATCAAGCGGGTGCTGGCACTGCCCGGCGAGACGCGTCTTTTCATGTGCCACGACTACGGCCCGAACGGCCGGGAGATCCGCTGGGAGACGAGCGTGGCAGAGCAGCGGGCCTACAACATCCACGTCAAGGACGGTGTCACCGAGGACCAGTTCGTCGCCACGCGCGAAGCGCGGGACAAAACGCTTTCGATGCCGAAGCTGATCATCCCGTCGCTGCAAGTGAACATGAAGGCGGGCGAGCTTCCCGAGCCGGACGCGAGCGGCAAGCGCTTCCTCAAAGTGCCCATCAACGGCCTGTAAGTCGACAAAGGACTCCGACAATGAATGCAACGAAACTGAACAGCGAATTCGCGGTAGCGGCCCAGATCGGTCTGCCCGACATCGCCTCGGCTGCCAAGGCGGGCTTCCGCTCGATCATCTGCAACCGGCCTGACGGCGAAGGCTGGGGCCAGCCGAGGTTCGCCGAGATCGAGAAGGCTGCAAAGGCAGCCGGCCTCGAAGCAGTCTACCTGCCGATCGTGCCGGGACAGATGGGCCCGCAGCAGGTCGAAGCCTTCGACGGGCTGATGGCGCGGCTGCCCAAGCCGGTGCTCGCCTATTGCCGCAGCGGCGCCCGGTCGAGCGGATTGTGGGCCGCGTCGCGGTCTTCCCGCCGATAGACGAACAACTTCCCGAACCGAGGCCGCGTCCGGACAGGGCGCGGCCGAATTTCATTGCGGCGGCCGACATGAACGTCAAGCAGATCCTGCCATTCTCCGACTGGGCCCCCGCCTATTCGCGCGAAACGGCGGTGAGCGATCTCGTCGCGGCGGTGATCGTGACGATCATGCTGGTTCCGCAGAGTCTCGCCTATGCGATGCTTGCCGGGCTGCCTCCGTATGTCGGGCTCTACGCCTCGATCCTGCCATTGGTGGCCTACGCGATCTTCGGCTCGAGCCGCACGCTGGCCGTCGGCCCGGTGGCCGTCGTGTCGCTGATGACGGCGGCGGCCGTCGGACAGGTCGCGGCGCAAGGATCGGCCGACTACATAGCGGCCGCCACCACGCTCGCCATGCTGTCGGGACTCGTGCTGCTGGCCATGTCGGTATTGCGACTGGGCTTCCTCGCCAACTTCCTGTCGCATCCGGTCATCTCCGGGTTCATCACGGCTTCGGGGGTCCTGATCGCGGCGAGCCAGGTCAAACACATCCTCGGGATCGGAGCCGGCGGCGACACGCTGCCCGAGATCGTGACCGAGGTCGGCAAGACGAGGTGGACGACGAACCCCTACCCGCTGGCCATCGGCCGGGCCGCACTGGCATTCCTGTTCTGGGTGCGCAAGGGACTGAAACCGCTGCTGGTCAAGGCGGGGCTGAGAGCCCGGGCCGCGGATCTCCTCGCCAAGGCGGGCCCGATCGCCGCCATTGCGCTGTCCATCGGCGCGGTCGTCGCATTCGGGCTCGACGGCAAGGGCGTGAAGATCGTCGGCGCGATCCCCTCCGGTCTGCCTCCCTTTACTCTCCCTTCCTTCGATGCCGGGCTGTGGCTCGACCTTTTGCCGGCCGCCGTGCTGATCAGCCTGGTCGGCTTCGTGGAATCGATCTCGGTCGCGCAGACGCTCGCCGCCAAGCGGCGGCAGCGCATCGCGCCGAACAGCGAACTGACGGGTCTCGGCATGGCCAACGTGGCCGCCGCCGTCTCGGGCGGCTATCCGGTCACCGGCGGTTTCGCGCGCTCCGTCGTCAACTTCGATGCCGGCGCCGAGACGCCCATGGCGGGTGTGTTCACGGCCGTCGGCATCCTCGGCGCGACCTTGTTCCTCACGCCCCTGTTCTCGTATCTGCCGCAGGCGGTGCTCGCGGCGACGATCATCGTCGCCGTGCTGTCGCTGGTGGATCTGGACTCGATCCGCCGCACCTGGACCTATTCGAAGGCCGACTTCGCGGCGCAGGCGGCAACGATCGCGCTCGTGCTGCTGGTCGGCGTCGAGGTCGGCATCGTCGCTGGTGTCGGGCTGTCGCTCGTGCTGTTCCTGTGGCGGACGAGCCGGCCGCATGTCGCAGTGGTGGGGCAGGTGCCGGGCACGGAGCATTTCCGCAACGTTCGCCGGCACAAGGTCGAGACGCGGCCGGACCTGCTGTCGATCCGGGTCGACGAGAGCCTCTACTTCGCCAATGCCCGCTTCCTGGAAGACACGATCTACGACGCGGTGGCGGCCGACCCTAACATCCGCAACGTCGTCCTGATGTGCCCGGCCGTGAACATGATCGACTCCTCGGCACTCGAAAGCCTGGAAGCGATCGCGGACAGGCTGGGGTCGGCCGGCGTCGGCTTTCACCTGTCCGAGGTGAAGGGGCCGGTGATGGATGCCTTGAAGCGCTCGGATTTCTTCGAGCACTTCAAGGGCCGGGTGTTCCTCTCCCAACACGAGGCCGTGCGCGGATTGGCCTGAGCCCACCGCCTCAGAGGATCGTCCTGCCCTTCAACGCCGCGCCGATCTCGTCGAGGATCGCCGGATCGTCGATCGTCGCCGGCATGTTCCAGGTCTCGCCGTCGGCGATCTTCTGCATCGTGCCGCGCAGGATCTTGCCCGAGCGAGTCTTGGGCAAGCGCTTGACCGACACGGCGGTGCGGAAGGCGGCGACCGGGCCGATGCGGTCGCGCACAAGCGCCACGATCTCATTTTCGATCTCGTGCGGATCGCGCTTGACGCCGGACGACAGCACCACGAAGCCGAGCGGCAATTGTCCCTTCATCGCGTCGGCGACGCCGATGACGGCGCATTCGGCGACGTCCGGGTGCGAGGCGACCACCTCCTCCATCGCGCCGGTCGAGAGACGATGGCCCGCGACGTTGATGATGTCGTCGGTGCGGGCCATGATGAACAGGTAGCCGTCCTCGTCGAGATAGCCGGCGTCGGCGGTCTTGTAGTAGCCGGGGAACTCCGCGAGGTAGGCGTTGAAGAAGCGCTCGTCGGCGTTCCACAGCGTCGGCAGGCAACCGGGAGGCAGCGGCAGCTTGACCAGCACGTTGCCGAGCGTGCCGGCCGGAACGGGATGACCCGCGTCGTCGAGCACTTCCATCTTGTAGCCCGGCATGGCGACGCCGGGCGAACCGAGCTTGACTGGCAGCAATCCCAGGCCCACCGGGTTCTGGCTGATCGGCGAGCCCGTCTCGGTCTGCCACCAGTGGTCAATCACCGGCACGCCGAGCTGCGTCTGCGCCCATTCGATGGTTGGCGGATCACCGCGCTCGCCGGCGAGGAAGAGGGTGCGGAACTTCGACAGGTCGTATTTCCTGATGAATTCGCCGTTCGGGTCCTGGCCCTTGATGGCGCGGAAGGCGGTTGGGGCCGTGAACAGCGCGACGACGCCGTGCTCGGCAATGACGCGCCAGAAGGTGCCGGCGTCGGGCGTGCCCACCGGCTTGCCCTCGAACAGGATCGTCGTGCAGCCGTGCAGAAGCGGCGCGTAGACGATGTAGGAATGGCCGACGACCCAGCCGACGTCGGAAGCGGCCCAGAACACTTCGCCCGGCCTGACGCCGAACTCGTTCCACATCGACCATTCGAGCGCGACCATGTGGCCGCCGGTGTCGCGCACGACGCCCTTGGGCTGGCCGGTCGTGCCGGAGGTGTAGAGGATGTAGAGCGGGTCGGTGGCGAGCATCGGCTCGCAGGGTACGGCGCGGCCGCGCGCCGCGGAGACGAGGGTCGCATAGTCGGAGTCGCGGCCGGCCACCATCGAGGCTTCGAGCTGCGGCCGCTGGAGGACGAGACAGAAGTCCGGCTTGTGCGCGGCCATGTCGATCGCGCCGTCGAGCAGCGGCTTGTAGGCGACGGTGCGGCCGGGCTCGAGTCCGCACGAGGCGGCGATGATGGCCTTCGGGGTCGAGTCGTCGATGCGGGTGGCGAGCTCCTTCGCCGCGAAGCCGCCGAAGACGACCGAGTGGATCGCGCCCAGCCTGGCGCAGGCGAGCATGGCGAAGGCGGCTTCCGGCACCATCGGCATGTAGATGATGACGCGGTCGCCCTTGCCGACGCCCTTGTCCTTCAGCACTGCGGCGAGCGCGCTGACCTCTTCGAGAAGCTGGGCGTAGGTGAAGGACGCCTGGGTGCCGGTGATGGCGCTGTCATGGACGAGCGCGAGCTGGTCGGCGCGGCCGCCAGCCACATGCCGGTCGACGGCGTTGTGGCACATGTTGCCGACGGCATCGGGAAACCAGCGGCCATAGACGCCTGCTTCCGGATCGAAGATGCGCTTGGGCGGCGAGAACCAGTCGATGGCGCCTGCAGCCTCGGCCCAGAACCCTTCCGGATCCTTCTCCCAGCGCGCATAGACCTCGCGATATGTCGATGCCATTCCTGCCCCCCCTCGGATATGTGGCAGCTTTCTAGCCCCTCGGGGGGCGGGTCGTCCACATGACAAAAGTCTGGCCTCGGGCCCGCGGGGCTGGTCAAAGAGTCGCGTCCCGCCGCAGAACGGTATTCCATTGTCCAAAGCGCTCGCCCTTCTGATCCTCGCCATGATGGCCGTCCACATGATCCGTCCCCTCGGATTGCCGGGTCTGAGGCTGCGTCGCGACGTCTGGAAGATCGCGGTCGTCGCGCTGGTGGCGATCGGCGCGACGGTGCTGCTCAGTCATGGGAGTTAGGGGAGTAAGGGAGTAGGCAGGGCGGTCCGCATTCTTGCGCCCGCGCGAAGACGCCAACCGCAGGGCCCATTTTGCGGAAGAAAGCAAAATCGTTCGGACGGTACGCCTTGCCCCGCACGGGTAAGGACAAGCGCAGTTCAAGAGGTGTCGCGCAGTTCGGGCGGGGATGACGCCGCGTCGGCCAGGCGCTGGAGACGGTCCCGGTGCGGCCGGCCGTCGAGGCTCCGCTCGCCGGAGGCTTGTCCTTGCTGCCAGAACAAAACGCGGGGGAGGTGCGCAGCCATGCCGCTCACGATCACCGCGAGAGCGCGAAGCGATGCCGCGATGTCTATCGCGTCGGCTGGCTCGGTGCCGTAGCGCACAGTCGTCAAGGCGGGCGACCATTGTCGGCCTGCCGGATTCCACGCGGAACCCGCAACGAAATCCCGTGTGATCAAATCGGCCTGCCGGGCGGCCCACAGCACGCACCAGCGGACCCAGGGCGATTGGCCGGCGGCCTGTTCGGCGAGAGCGGCGAGCGCAAGCAGGGTCGAGACGATGCTGACCAGCACCTCCCGCTCCCTTCCTGTCTTCGCTTTCCAGTTCACCGCCGGCTCCTTTTCGTTGCACCGGTCCTATGGTCCGTCAGGTCGGAAGGGGGTGGATCGACGGTGAATGGTGAATAGGGAATGGTGAATGGAAAGAAGGGGTTGGCGGCACCGATTTTTATCGGCGCCGGCGATCGATCCACGGGGGAGGCGCTCAGGCCTGACCGCTCGGCTCGCTCAAGCCAGCGCACGCCGCCTGCGCGACGTCTTCCCGGCGGCCGGAGGCCAGCCGGGAACCATTGATCGCCGGGAGAAGAACACCGTCGGTCATGCCGCGGAGGCAGGCGCTTTCGGCGTGTAACCGGAGAGAAGAATGGATACCGGATGGCCTTCGGCCTCCGGCATGACGACCGCAAAGGGAAGTGCAAAGCGATGGGTCCGGCGAAAGCTATGAACCTCATGGCCGGATGGCGGCGAAGATAGGGGTGCCGTTGCCTCTGTCGCGGAAGTCGGATTTGCTTGTCGAATGCCCGGGCACGTCTACATCATGGCCTCGCGCAAGCACGGCACGCTCTACACGGGCGTGACCTCGGACCTGTACCGCCGGGTCCAGGAGCATTGGGAAGGCGACATCGCGGGTTTCACGCAGCGATACGACGTGAAGCGACTGGTCTGGCACCGCTTCTACCACGACATCGAAGATGCCATCGCCGACGAGAAGCGCATCAAGCGCTGGCGCAGGAAGTGGAAACTCGAACTGATCGAGGGGCAGAATCCGGAGTGGAACGATCTTTTCGAGGACATTTCCCGATAAACGCGAGGACGACCAAACCCACCGACGTCATCCCGGCGGCCGGAGGCCAGCCGGGAACCATTGGCCGCGGAGAGAAGAACACCGTCGGTCATGCTTCGGAGACAGGTGTTTCGGCGTGTAACCGGAGAGAAGAATGGATACCGGATGGCCTTCGGCCTGCGGGATGACGATCGCACGGAGAGGGGGACCGCCGAAGGCGGTGGAGGGGGCGCAGAATCCTGCGGCGGTGAATCGCCCCCCGAGGCCGGTCCCTCTGCTTCGCAGCTCCCGCCAGTTCGCGTCCTATGAAGGCCCACCAGACCTTCCAATTCGCCTTCGGCGAACCCAGCACTCACCCGCGCTTCGGCGCGGCTGGCTTCCTGGGCTCCTCGTCGTCGATCAGGATGCGCTCGCCGGCGCCGTCGAGATCCTCGTACTGGCCGCTGCGCAGCGCCCACAGGAAGGCGACCAGGGCAAGGGCGCCGAGAAACAGCGCGACGGGGATGAGATAGAGCAGCGTGCTCATGCCGGCCTCGTCGCGCGAACCACTTTTCCCGTCCGCGCCGCCCTGTCCTTGCCCTCGCGGGACGGCGACAGGCGCAGCGCATTGGTGATGACGATGATCGAGGACGCGGACATGGCGATCGCGGCGATCAGCGGCGTGACGTAGCCCATGATGGCGATCGGCACGGCGATGGCGTTGTAGACGATCGCGATCGCGATGTTCTGGCGGATCAGCTGGCCGGCGCGCACTGCGATGTCGCGGGCGAGCGGGACCGCCTCCAGGCTCTCGCGCAGGAAGACGAAGTCGGCGGCGTTGCGGCCGACCTCGGCAGCACTTGCCGGCGCCATCGAGACATGCGCAGCACCCAGCGCCGGCGCGTCGTTGAGCCCGTCGCCGACCATCAGCACCTTGTGGCCGGACAGCGACAGCTCGGTCAGCCGCGCCACCTTGTCGGCGGGCAGCATGCCGCACCTGAACCGTTCGATGTCGAGCGATGCGGCGACCCGCGCGCAAGCCGCCTCGCCGTCGCCCGAGAGCATTTCCACCGGGCCGACGGCGCGTTCCGCCTCGACGACCGTGTCGCGGGCGCCGGCGCGCAGCTTGTCCTCGAATTCGAAGCGCGCCACCTCGACGCCGTCGCGGGCGAGAACCGTGCCGTCGCCCTTTGCGTCGGTCGCCCAGGCGGCGCGGCCGAGCCGCCAGACATGGCCGCCGGCGCGGCCTTCGACGCCGTAGCCCGGCTGTTCCGAGACCGCGTCGAACCGCGTCGCGTCGCCGCCCGCTTCCGCCGCGATCGCCAGCGACAGCGGATGGCGCGAATGCGCGGCGAGCGAGCCGGCGAAGCCGAGCACGGCCGGATCGATCCGATCGGCGCCGACCAGGCGCGGGCGGCCGAGGGTGAGCGTGCCGGTCTTGTCGAAGACGACGGCGTCGGCCTCGGCCAGCCGCTCCATGGCGGAGCCGTCCTTGACCATGACGCCCGCCTCGAACAGCCGCCGCGCGGCGACGACCTGG
>OEIU01001943.1_pt1 | contig 11839 bp, 12 predicted proteins | sample 1539221 | NCBI WGS metagenome assembly OEIU01 (sample SAMN03792071, study PRJEB22550) | activated sludge metagenome | feature: wastewater treatment plant; material: activated sludge; isolation source: Wastewater treatment plant of a petroleum refinery complex | place: Argentina: Zarate | collected... | reverse complement strand
TGTCCCAACTGCCGTGAGTTCGTTCGGCCATCTGCTCCCTCGATCTCTCATAGGAGCGAGGTACGCAGGGATCGCCGTCGATACACGATTGTCGTAGAAAGTTCACGATTCCTGAAAGAATCTGCCTATTATTGACGTATGCGCGGTGCTGATGAACTGACGGGCTCATGAAGCTCGCCGTCGTGCGAAGCATCGGCAGCGCCCGTGGCTTCCGTGACGAGCAGGACGTGGCCGACTTCGAGCAGGAGCTCGTCGACCAGTTCGCCCTGGCGATGGCAGCGGCGGGCCTGACCGACGGGCACATCCAGTCCTCGCGGGCCGCGGTGTTCGAGTTCCGGCAGAGCCTCGCCGCCCCGCTCTGGACCGCGGCACCGGACGACGCCGATCGCTTCCTCGCGGGTCTGCGTCGGGCGGGACTGGCTGTGAGCACGCGGGCGGGCAAGGCGAAGACGCTCGCGCAGTTCTACGACTTCGCGATCGCCCGTTACCAGGCCGACGTGCATGCGCTGACCGGGTTCGTCCTCGAGCAGCCCATCGACGAGTACAACCGGCAGTCGAACAACTCGCTCGGCAAGATCCGCGTGCCGCCGTCGGACACCGAGGTCGACCATCTGTTCGCGGGATGGCGCAGCTCGCTGTCGAGCGCGCGGAAGTTCCTTCCGGCGGCGCGGGACTACTTCGCCGCATCGCTCTGGCGGCGCCTGGGGCTGCGGATTAACGAAAGCGTCAAGCTCGACATCCGCGACTGGCGGCCTGACCTGGGCGAGTTCGGCAAGCTCCACGTCCGCTTCGGGAAAGGCTCGCGCGGCCGCGGCGTGAAGCCGCGCCTGGTGCCGGCGATCAACGGCGCCGACCGGCTGATCGACTGGTGGCTCGCGGAGGTGCGGCACCTGTTCGGCCCGGACTGGGACAACCCCGACGCGCCGATGATTCCCTCGGAGCGGTTCGACCAGGACCTTGGACGCTGCTCACGGGCGAGCGACGACGTGCTGCGCCAAGGACTCAAAGCGCAGACCGTCGTGTTCCTGCCGGCCTGGGTCGGCCGGATGACCCCGCACGTCCTGCGGCACTACTGCGCCTCGTCGCTGTACGGCGCGGGCATGGACCTGAAAGCGATCCAGGAGATCCTCGGGCATGAGTGGCTATCCACCACGACCCGCTACATCCACGTCTCCAGCGACCACATCGAGCAAGCGTGGCTGACCGCGAACCGGCGGCTGGAGACCCGATTCGGAGGGAGAGTGTGAACCCATGAAATGGAACCTGCGCATGGCCGCCGCCGAACGCGGCATCTGGAAGTCCTCGGAGCTGCGGCGCCTGCTCGCGGACGCCGGCCTGGAGATGAGCGTCGGGAAGATGTCGGGCCTGTGGACCGGCACCCCGACCACCCTGCGGCTGGACGACCTCGACGTGATCTGCCTCGTGCTGGACTGCACGCCCGGCGACCTGTTGACCGCGGACCTCGACGGCGCGGCAGCGCGTCGCCCGGCGAAGACCGTCGAGGAGCAGGCAGCGAACGGCTCCCCGTCGATCGTCAAGCCCCGCTACAACGGCAAGCGGCCCGAGCCGCCGCTGTGAGCACCAAACCGGGAGTGACCTCCCGGTTCCGACCGCCGAAGTTCTGCTTCACCTGCGGCGTGAACCGCGCGGCTTGGCACTGGCCGAGCGTCGACTACTGCTACGGCTGCCTCCCCGGCGGCCCGTTCCCCGCTCCGTCGTGCGAGCGGTGCGGCTCGCCGGACTACTTCAGTCAGGGCCTGTGCGAGCGGTGCCACCCCGGCAGCCCGCACTACATCGGCCAGTGCAAGGACTGCTACGCCTGGGGCGTCTACCGGGGACACCAGTGGCGGTGCCCGCATTGCGCCCGGTGGGCGAGCCACAACCCGGTCGGCGACTGCCACTACTGCCATCGTCGCCTCCCTATCGGCGAACGCGGCGCCTGCCGACTCTGCATCGAGTCCGCACGGCGCATCCAGCAGCCCGGCCGCGACATCGACCTCGACGAAGGCACCCGGCACGGACTCCAGCTGTTCTTCGCCAACATGCCCGCCCGCCGCAAACTGCCCCTCCCCACGCAGTCCACCCGAGCGTCGCGGATCGTGCTCGACGCCGAAGCGAGCGCCTGGGAGCAGCCAGCGCTGTTCGAGCTCGCTCCGGACCCCGACGTGCTCCGCCAGCGGGCGACCGCGCAGGCCCGGGACTGTAGCTACCGCACCGACGGGATCGTGTTCGAGCACGCCGAACGCTTCGGCTGGTCCAACCGGCAGACCAACCAGGTCCGGCGCTCTCTGAAGATGCTCCAGATCCTCGCACCCGACGGCGCGAGAATGGTCCGCGCCACGGACGTCATCCGGCTGCGCCGCTACGACGCCGAGGGCAACATCGTCTCCACCCTCGACGTCCTCGACGCCGCCGGCCTGCTCATCGACGACCGGGTGCCGACTATCGACCGCTACTTCGACGGCAAGTTCGCCGGCCTCCCGCCGGCGATGCGGACCCAGCTCGAGCTCTGGTTCGACATCATGATCCACGGCAGCCCTATCCCACCGCGGCGGAAGCCCCGCGACCCGGCCACGGTGAAGATTCAGATCCTCGGCATCGCCCCGATCGTCACCGCCTGGGCCGAAGACGGCATCGAGTCGCTCGCCGAGATCAGCCCCGAGCTGCTGCTCGACTCCCTGCCCGCCGACGCAGGCAAGCGACACTGGGCCGAGCGCGGATTCCGCGCCCTGTTCGGCATCCTCAAGGGACGCAAAGCGATCTTCGCCGACCCGACGACCGGCATGCCCCTGACCGAGCCGCGCCGCAGCACACCGCTGCCGGCCGACACCGAGACGATCCTCGCCGCCCTGAACCACTCCGACCCCGCGGTCGCCCTCGCAACCTCGATCGTCGCCTTCCACGGCCTGACCAACCTCCAGATCCGCGCGCTGCAGCTCACCGACATCATCGACGGCCGGCTCACCCTGCCCGACGGGCGCGTGATCCCGCTGGCCGAGCCGGTGCGAGCACGCCTGCGAACCTGGCTCGACCACCGAGCAACGAGATGGCCGCGCACGATGAACCCGCACCTGTTCGTGACGATGCAGACCGCGCCCCGGCTCAGCGCCCCGAGCCGACAGTTCCCCTGGCTCAAGGCCGGCATCTCCGCGCAGACGCTGCGCACCGACCGCATCCTGCACGAAGTCCAGGCCAGCGGCGGCGACGTCCGCCGCATCAGCGACCTGTTCGGGATCGGCATCGAGTCGGTCGCCCGCTACCTCGGCGTCCTCGACCCAGACCTCAGCGGCCACCCGCCGGACTGACCTCAGTCGCCTGATCGACGACGCTCGATCAGCACGGTATCGCGCCAAGTGCCAGCCAACGGGCCGTAACCCATAAGCGCGATACGTTCGCGGGTGCCCACCGTGCGGAACCCGTAACGTTCGTGCAGGCGCAGACTCGCGGTGTTCTCGGGGAAGATCGACGACTGGATGGTCCAGATGCCGGACGTGTCCGCGGCGGCGATGAACGCTTCCAGAAGGGCGCCCCCGGCGCCTCGCCCACGGGCGGCATCGGCGATGTAGATCGAGTGCTCGACCACCCCGCGGTACACCGGCCGCGATGACACGGCGCTGGCGGCTGCCCACCCCACGACGACGCGGTCGGTGTCCGTGGCGACGAGGCGCAGACCGGGGAGCTTGCTGCTGCCGAAGCCATCCCAGTCAGGCGGCTCTGCCTCAAACGTGGCGTGCCCGGTGGCGATGCCTTCACGGTAGATGTGCTCGACGGCAGGCCAGTCCGCAGGCGTCATCGGACGGATGCCGACGCGGATCATTCGGGCAGGAGGGTCCGGGCGGCGTTCTGGAGGGCGCCGTCGACGACGCGGAAGTAGGCCCACTTGCCGCGCTGCTCGCGGGCGGCAAGGCCGGCTTCGACGAGCTGCTTCATGTGGTGCGAGACGGTCGGCTGGGACAGGCCGACCGGGTCGGTGAGGTCGCAGATGCACATCTCCCCGGACTCGCTGCCGCCGATCAGGGAGAGGAGCTTGACCCGGGCGGGATCGCCGAGAGCCTTGAACACGCGGGCGATCCGTTCGGCCTGCTCGGATTCGAGCGCGCCACCGGCCACAGTGCCGCAGCACGCAGTGCCGTCTTCGGTGAGGAGCGGGAGCGCGATCGTCACGGTGCTCATCCTCCCAGTCGTATTGACATCTGTCGATGTATCGAGGATTCTCGATGTATTGATGTTAGTCGATGTGAGGAGTGGGTGGTGGATCTTCCTGTCGTGGTGATCGGCGCAGGGCCGCAGGGACTGGCGGCAGCAGCGCATCTGCGGGAGCGGGGTCTTACGCCGCTGGTGCTGGAGCAGGGGGCGGGTCCCGCGGCGGCGGTGGCGGAGTGGGGGCATGTGCGGCTGTTCTCCGAGTGGCCCGAGCTCGTCGACCCCGCCGCGGCCCGGCTGCTCGAGCCGTCCGGGTGGCAGCGACCCGAGCGGGGGTATCCGACCGGCGGCGCCTGGATCACCGGATACCTCGCGCCCCTCGCGCAGGTTCTTGGGGATCGCGTCCGCTACGGCGCAAGGGTCACCGGCGTCGGTCGCAAGGGAAGTGACCTGATGGTGGATGCGGGCCGGGCCGAGCAGCCCTTCGTCGTTCACGTCCAGGAGGCCGACGGCACGCAGTCGCGGATCGAGGCGCAGGCAGTGATCGACGCCTCGGGCACCTGGACAACACCGAATCCTGCCGGCGCCGACGGGCTGCCTGCGCTCGGCGAGACCGCCGCGGCCGGGTTCCTGACGTACCGGATTCCGTCGTTCGCCGACGCCGAGCCGTATGCGGGGCGGCACACGGTCGTGGTCGGCAACGGCCACTCCGCGGCGACCGCGATCACCGAGCTGGCCCGCATCGCCCGCCAGCACCCCGACACTCGAATCACCTGGGTGCTGCGCCGTGGGACGGTCGGCGGCACGTTCGGCGGCGGCGAGGCGGACGAGCTTCCCGAGCGCGGCGCACTCGGCCAGCGCGCTCGCACCGCGGTCGACCAGGGCCTCGTGAGCCTGGTGACCGGGTTCCGTATCGAGCGGATCGACACCGCCGCGCAGGGTGCGGTGCTGGTTGCCGAGGACGGGCGCGTGCTCGAGCCCGCCGATCGGGTCGTGGTGCTGACCGGGTTCCGGCCGGATCTGTCGATCCTGTCCGAGGTGCGGTTGGAGCTGGATGCCCGGTTGCAGGCGCCGGTGCGGATCGCGGCCGACATCGACCCGAACATCCACTCTTGTGGGTCGGTCCGCGCCACCGGCGCCACCGACCTGGCCCAGCCCGAGCCGGGACTGTTCATCGTCGGGGCCAAGTCCTACGGCCGCGCCCCGACCTTCCTCGCCCTCACCGGGTACGAGCAGGTCCGCAGCGTCGTCGCCGAACTCGCCGGTGACCACCAGGCCGCGACCCGAGTCGAGCTGGTGCTGCCGGACACCGGCGTGTGCGGCGGCGCGGGACTCTTCGACGACCCGACCGGAGCCAAGGGGGGCGGCTGCTGCGCACCGGCAGCGCCGCAGGTGATCCAGCTCGGCCGCGCCCCCGCGGGTACTGTGGTCTAGGTTCTCGCGGGGACCCCGAGCTCCGCGAGCAGGTTCAGCACCCGGCGTTCGATCTCGTCCCGCACCGGCCGGACACCGTCCGGGGTCCATCCGGCGGGGTCGGGCAGGGTCCATTCCTCGTAGCGTTTGCCGGGGAACACCGGGCAGGCGTCGCCGCAGCCCATCGTGATCACCACGTCCGCGGCGCGCACGACCTCGTCGGTCCAGGGTTTGGGGTATTCGCCGGCGATGTCGATGCCGCGCTCGGCCATCACCTCGACGGCGACCGGGCTGACCTCGTGGCCGGGTTCGGAGCCGCCGGACCAGCCGACGGCGTGCTCGCCGGCGTGGTGCTGGAAGAAGCCGAGCGCCATCTGCGAGCGGCCGGCGTTGTGCACGCACAGGAACAGCACCGTCGGCTTGCCGTCGACGTGGAGCCCGTCGACTTTGGCGAGGGCACGCAGCCGTTGCCGGGCGAACTTCTCCGTCAGCAGCGGCAGGTAGTTCGGCACGGTCGCACGCTGGGCGAGGTCGGCGTAGGAGGCGTGCAGGAAACGGTCGATCGTCTCCCGCCCGAATGTGCCGTCGAACTCCCGCGTCAGCCGCTCCGCGCCGGAGGCGAGGGCTGCCTCCTGGTCGATCGTGATCGTGGCATGCGGTTCCTGGTGCGGTGACATCGTCGTCATCCCTTCGTCGTAGTCAGCATCGGGGCAAGGCTCTGGATACGGGCGGCGAGGTCCTCGAAGGCCGCATCGAACGCGGCATCCGATCCGTCACGAACCGGATCGGGCACCGACCAATGCACCCGGCCCTCGCCGGCGAGTTCCTCGTGGGCGGTGTCGCAGACCGTGACCACGAAGTCGTCGACGTCCAGCACCTCGGCCAGCGTCCGCGGTCGGGCGGCACGGAGAGTGAGGCCGTGCCGGTCGGCGGCGGCGATCGCGCCCGGCTCGATGGCGTCTGCCGGGTGCGTGCCGGCGGAGGCGACCGGGATGTCGCTGGCGTCGTGCCACAGCGCGGCGGCGAGCTGCGAACGCGCCGAGTTGCCGGTGCAGACGAACACCACCCGCCGCACCCCGAGCGCCGGCGACGGGGCCAGCCCCATGAAGGCGCCGGGGGCGAGGTGGAGGTAGGTGCGGCGCCGGTCGGCCTCCGACCGAGTCCGCAGCAGCAGCCCGGCGTGCTCGAGCTGGTTCAGGTGGTGCGCCAACAGGCTGGAGGAGACCCCGAGCTCGGCTTGCAGCTCGACCGGGGCGGCATCGCCCAGGGTCAGCAGGTCCATGATCCGCAGCCGCACCGGATCGGCCAGCGCCGCATATCGCGCCACCCGCCCCGCCAGGTCAGTTCGCTCAATGTTCATTACCTCAATAGTGACTGAGCAATGTATCGTCGTCAAGGTGACCCACGAAATGAGCGCGACATCCGCCCCCGCCCCGTTGTGGCGGCGCGCGGTCGCCGAGTTCCTCGGCGCCGGCCTGCTGGTGACCGTCGTGGTCGGCTCCGGCATCGCCGCCCAGCGTCTCTCGCCAGACGACGTCGGGCTGCAGCTGCTGGAGAACTCGCTGGCGACGGCGCTCGGGCTGACGGTGCTCATCCTGATCTTCCAACCCGTCAGCGGCGCGCACCTCAACCCCGTCGTCACCCTCGCCGACCGCTTCCTCGGCACCCGCCACGCTCCCTCCGAGATCGTGGTCTACCTCGTCGCGCAGGTCACCGGCGGCATCGGCGGCGCGATCCTCGCGAACCTCATGTTCCAGGCGCCGACGGCTGTGTCCACGACCGATCGCCTCTCGGCGGGCCACCTGCTCGGCGAAGTCGTCGCCACCGCCGGGTTGGTGCTGCTGATCTTCGCCTTGGCCCGCACCGGCCGCAGCGCCGTGGTCGCCCCCGCGGTCGGCGCCTACATCGGCGCCGCGTACTGGTTCACCTCCTCGACCTCCTTCGCCAACCCCGCCGTGACCATCGGCCGGATCTTCACCGACACCTTCGCCGGCATCGCCCCGACCTCCGCACTGTGGTTCCTCGCCGCCCAGCTCGTCGGCGCCGCCGCCGGCGTTGGCCTCGTGCTCCTGCTCTTCCCGAATCGAAAGGCCCAGCCATGACCCACCTGATCGCCATCGGCGGCTCCGACGCCGGCATCTCCGCCGCCCTGCGCGCCCGCGAGCTCGACCCTGACACCGACGTGACCGTCGTGGTCGCAGACGAGTACCCGAACTTCTCCATCTGCGGCATCCCCTACTACTTCACCGGCGAAGTGCAGCCCTGGCAGTCGCTCGCGCACCGCACCAGCGCCGACCTGGAAGCCACCGGCATGCGACTGCGGCTGAACACCTTCGCCACGAGCATCGACGTCGCAGGTCGCCGGCTCACCGTCCGCACCCCGGACGGCACGCTCGAGGTGTTGGCCTACGACGAGCTGATCGTCGGCACCGGCGCCCTCCCGTCCCACGCCGGCATCACCGGCCTGGAGGCGCTGACCCCGGCGGACGGGGTGCATGTCATCCACTCGATGGGCGACACCTTCGCCCTCGATCACGACCTCACCGCCCGGCAGCCGCAGTCGGCGATCATCGTCGGCGCCGGCTACGTCGGCTTGGAAATGGCCGAAGCCTTCATCGCCCGCGGGATGACCGTCATCCAGCTCCAGCGCGGCCCCGAAGTGCTCTCCACCCTCGACCCCGAGCTCGGCGCCCTCGTCCACGAGGAACTCACGACCCACGGCGTCGAGGTGGTCACCGGCTCGACCGTCACCGGGATCGAGAAGACCCCAGCCGGGCTCACCGTCACCGGCACCCGCGACGGGCAGCCGTTCACGCAGACCGCGGACCTCGTGCTGGTCGTCGTCGGGGTGCGGCCGAACACCGAGCTGCTCGAGCAGGCCGGCGCGTCGCTCGGCGCGGGCCGGGCGGTCGTCGTGGACGAGCACATGCGCACCGGGCTCCCGCACGTGTGGGCCGCCGGGGACGGCATCATCACCCATCACCGCCTGCTCGGGGTGACCTACTTGCCGCTGGGCACGACGAGCCACAAGCAGGGCCGCATCGCCGGGGAGAACGCCCTCGGCGGTGACCGGGCCTTCGCCGGCTCGGTCGGCACCCAGGTCGTGAAGGTCTTCGACCTCGTCGCTGCCCGCACCGGCCTGCGCGACCACGAGGCGATCGCCGCCGGGTACGCGCCCGCGACGGTGAGCTCTGCGGCGGACGACCACAAGCGGTACTACCCCGGCGCGCACCCGATCCACTTCCGCATCACCGGCGACACCGGCGACGGGAGACTGCTCGGGGCGCAACTCGTCGGCAGGCGCGGCACCGAGGTCGCCAAGCGCGTCGACACCTACGCCACCGCCCTCTACGCCGGGCTGACCATCGAGCAGTTCGCCGACCTTGACCTCTCCTACACGCCGCCGCTGGGCTCACCGTGGGACGCGGTGCAGGTCGCCGCGCAAGCGTGGGAGAGCCAGCGCGCGAGGGTGCTGGTCTAGGAGCCGACGTTGAGCGCGGCGAGCTGGCGAGGAGCCGGTCGAGAACGTTCCCGATCGCGCCGCCCCTGACGAGCATCCAGGTCGCGTTGGTGCCGAGGGACATGACGGTGCCGGGGTTGAACGCGAGTTGCAGGCCGAGCACGTTGCCCACCGGCGAGAAGCGCTCGTGCTCGCTGAGTTGCGCGATGGTCTTCGTGCCCTGATCGACCGGCGCGGCGGGCGCAGACGAGCAGGAACCAGCGCGGCCGGACGCGGCCCGTCGCGGCGCGGCGGGGAATCGTCGCCTCCGTGTCCGTCGCACTCGTTGCCGCTGGGGCGATCCCGCGGTCGCCGGGGCGACTCATGCGTTCCGCCGTCGGGCTGCCCGCAGACCGTTGAGGATGACCACGACTTCGGCGATCTCGTGGACGAGCACGACGGCGGCCAGGCCAAGCACTCCGAGGATCGCCAGTGGCAGCAAGGCGGCGATGATGAGGATGGAGAGCACCACGTTCTGGTTGATGATGCTGCGGCCGCGGCGTGCGTGGGCGAGGGCCTGCGGGATGAGGCGCAGGTCGTGGCCGGTGAACGCGACGTCGGCGGATTCGATCGCCGCGTCGGCTCCCTTGGCTCCCATCGCGATTCCCAGGTCGGCGGCGGCCAGCGCGGGGGCGTCGTTGATGCCATCGCCGATCATGGCGGTGGGCTGGGACTTCGACAGTTCGGTGACGGCGGTGGCCTTGTCCTCGGGGCGCAGCTCGGCGCGGACATCGGTGATGCCGGCTTGTGCGGCCAGGGCGGCGGCGGTGCGGGCGTTGTCGCCGGTGAGCATCGTCACTCCCACTCCTCGCTTGAGGAGTGTCGCGATCACGTCGGGGACTTCGGGGCGCAACTCGTCCCGGACCCCGACGGCGCCCACCGGCACGCCCTCGCGGTGGACAATGACGACGGTCATTCCCTCAGATTCCATCGTCTCGACCTCGCCGGCCAGCGTTCCGGCGTCGAGCCAGCGGGGGCTTCCCACGGCGAGCCGGGAACCGTCCAGCGTCCCGGTGATGCCGTGCCCTGCCGTCTCCGTGACCTCCTGCGCGGTCGGAGGTTGCCGGACGGCGTTGGTGATCGCGGCGGCCAGCGGGTGCGTGCTGTGCGCCTCCAGGCTCGCCGCCCATGCGAGCACCTCGTCCTCGCTTGCGTCGTCGGTGGTGACGACGCGGCTCACAGTGGGCTCGTTGCGGGTCAGCGTCCCGGTCTTGTCGACGGCCAAGTGCCGGATGCCGCCGAACCGCTCGAACGCGGCGCCGGACTTCACCACGACGCCGAACTTGGAAGCCGCCCCGATCGCGGAGACCACGGTCACCGGCACGGCGATCGCCAGCGCACACGGCGACGCCGCGACCAGCACAACCAGCGCGCGGGTGATCCATAGTTCGACATCGCCGGTCAGCAGCGACCCGAGCAGGGCCACGAGCACGGCGAGGATCATCACGCCCGGCACGAGGGGGCGGGCGATCCGGTCGGCCAGGCGGGCGCGGTCGCCCTTCTCGGCCTGGGCCTGCTCCACCAGCTCCACGATGGTGGTCAGGGAGTTGTCGGTGCCGTCCGCGGTGGCCTCGACCTCGAGCACGCCGGAGGTGTTGATCGACCCGGCCGATACCGCGTCGCCGGGCTCGACCTCGACCGGGATCGACTCGCCGGTGATCGCGGACGTGTCCAGGCTGCTGTGCCCGACCCGCACGATCCCGTCGGTGGCGATCCGCTCGCCGGGTCGAATCACCAGCAGGTCGCCGACGCGCAGCTCCTTCGCCTCGACCTCGGCCGTGGCGTCACCTCGCTTGACCAGCGCCGTCTCGGGCACGAGCTTCAGCAGCGCCCGCAGGCCCGCGCGGGCGCGGTCCATCGCCTTGTCCTCCAGGGCCTCCGCGATGGAGTACAGGAACGCCAGCGCCGCGGCCTCCTCGACATAGCCGAGGATCACCGCGCCCACCGCGCTGATCGTCATCAGCAGCCCGATGCCGAGCTTGCCCCGCGTGAACAGCTTCCGCAGCGCGCCCGGCACGAACGTGGACGCGCCTAGCAGCAGGCCGATCCAGAACAGCACGAGGGCGGCGAGATCCGCGCCGGTCCACTCGCACACCAGCCCCGCGGCGAACGCGACACCGGAGCCGATCGGGATCAGGACGCTCGGACTCCGCCACCACGGCCGGTCGTCATCGTCGTCATCGTCGAGCTGCTCGACCTGGGAGCCCGTCATCGTGCTCACGCGATCGCTCCCGGCTCGCAGCAGCCGACGACCGAGCACGCCGGGTCGATGCACGGCGCGTTCTCGTCCACAGCCAGCGTGACCTCCACCAGCGCATCCAGCGCGGCGGCCAGGTGCGGGTCGGCGATCTCGTAACGCGTCTGGCGGCCCTCCGGCTCGGCCACCACGATCCCACAGTCCCGCAGACACGCCAGATGGTTCGACACGTTCGATCGGGTCAGTTCCAGACTCCGCGACAGCACCGCCGGATAGCTCGGCCCGTCCAGCAATGTCATCAGAATCCGCGACCGGGTCGGGTCGGCCATCGCCCGGCCCAGCCGGTTCATCACATCCAACCGCGAAGCAATAGTCAGCATGAGATGACTATACAGCAGGCGCTGACGTATCTGAGCCCCACGACGATCGCAGCCTTGCACATCCCGCCGATCCTGCCGTCCGCATCGACACAACCATCACCCCCCCTACAAGCCACGGAACTCACGGCCCCAGATACCCTGAACCAGGCCCTCATGCCGTGAGTTCCTGCATCAACCGACTTCAGGAATCGTGAACTTACGGGGTTC
>OEIU01001940.1_pt1 | contig 11856 bp, 13 predicted proteins | sample 1539221 | NCBI WGS metagenome assembly OEIU01 (sample SAMN03792071, study PRJEB22550) | activated sludge metagenome | feature: wastewater treatment plant; material: activated sludge; isolation source: Wastewater treatment plant of a petroleum refinery complex | place: Argentina: Zarate | collected... | reverse complement strand
CACCCTTTCTCGGCTCCCCGGCCGAAACCGCTTGAGCTAATCTGGCGTTGTGGTGTTGATTTGCCGAGTGGATCGGAGGGGTGCTGGCCCGGCTACTTGCCCGGTCCGGGCTCGTCGGGCTGAGACGCGGCTGGCCTGAACTCGGCGATGCACTCGGCGCGTTTGGGCATGGCGAACTTCTGCATGAACTGCCTGGCCCTGGCGTCGGCGCGCAGGTATGCGTCGAAGAACGCCACGCCGAGCGAGTCGATGAGCGCCTCGTGGCGTTCGCCCTTGTCCGATGCCCCGCGCAGGGCGCGTCCGTTCGGTGTGCCGAACGTCATGTGCCCCGCGTCCTGGAGCGTGACCAGAAACGCGTCCACGCCGCGGATAGCCTCGAAGGCCTGCCGCCGCCACGAGGCCGAACGCCCCCCCGCGCCGTAGTCGCGCGTGCCGGTGAGGAAGAGCACGGGCACGCCGAAGCTCTTCCACGCCCCCTCGACGATGCCCATCGTGCCGGTTCCTTCGGGCGACATCGGGAGGACGGCCTTGACGCGCGCATCGCGGAACGACCGGGCCTTGCCGCCGTGGGGCTCCGGGAGATCGACGGTCATGCCGCCGATGGCCATGGCGGTGTACGCGCCGAACGAGTGTCCGGCAACGCCGATGCGGGCCGTATCGGCGATGGGGCCGAGGGTCTTGTGCTCGGGGAGGCGATCGAGGACGAAGGAGACGTCGCGCGGGAGCTCGCGGAGGTTGTCGGGATTGCTGGTGCTCGACATGAGCCAGCCGCCGGGGGCGTCGTCCTCGGCGTTGGGGGCGAGGCGCTGGCCCGAGGGTGCGCCGCCGTGCGAGCGGACCCACTCGAGGGCCGCGGCGGTGTCGCTCCCCGGATGGCTGAGGACGAGGACGATGTAGCCGTGCGAGGCGAGGTGGCGGGCGAAGTAGCCGTAGTTGATGCGCGAGCCGCCAAGACCGGGGGAGAAAACGACGACGGGGAACTTCGCGGGCCCGGCGGCAGGTGCGGACGGAGCATCGGCCCCTGGCGCGTCGCGGGCCCCCGGTGTTGAAGGAGTGGGGAGGAAGATGCGGACGGGGATGGTGCGGGAGCGGGCGGGGTCCTTCCAGGTCTCGTCGAGCGTCTTGACGGTCATCGGCCCGGCGTCGGACTTGTAGAGCCCGGCTTCGGCGACCGGCGCGACGGGGGGTTGATCGAGCGGAGCGTCGGCCCGTGCCGGCGCGCCGACCCCCATGATGAGGGCGGGCAGCAGAACGGCTATGGCAAGTCGGGATGCGGGGTGCACGGCGGGTCTCCGGTGTCCGACGGCAGGGTACGGACCGGGTTATCGTTGGCGCATGTCCGGACTCTTCGCGGGAACGCCGCTGGAACGACCGCCGACGTGCGAGCGGTGCGGGAAGCCGCACGCCCAATGCGCCTGCCCGCGCGGGACCGATGGCAAGGTGCTCGACCCGAGGGCCCAGCAGATTCGTGTTCGGCGCGAGCAACGGCGAGGGAAGATGGTCACCGTGGTCGCGGGGTTGGCCCCGCGGTCGGCGCGGACCGACGACCTTTCCGCGATGCTCACCGAGTTGAAGAAACTGCTGGCCACGGGCGGCACGCTCGGCGAAGGCGCGTTGGAACTCCAGGGCGACCATCGCGACCGCATTGTCGCGTGGTTCATCGCCGGGGGGTCCCGGGCAAAGGCTGCGGGGGGGTAGAGCGGTCTCCGCGGCGGGCCCGGGAGATGCCCTCGGGCACCACGACCTTGCCCCCGGCCAGCAAGGCCCGCCACGCCCGAGCGGCCGCGGGTCCCATGACCGAGTAGCGCCCGCTTTCCACCTTCTGGATGAGCGCGAACATGTCCTGCTCGTCGAAGACGTGCTTGAGCCGCCCGTGCGTCGGTCCCTTGATCCGCGCCGCCTTGCGAACGGTGTCGAAGGTCTTGGCGGACATGCCGGCCGCGGCCATGAGTTCGCCCTTGGTCCAGCCCGTGGTGGGGGATTCGGCGGAGTCGTCGGTCTCGGAGTAATCTTCGGACATGGGGGATTGTTGCCGGGCCGAGGGGTGGGGGCGCGCCGGGAGGCGGGGGAGTAGCATCGGGCCATGTCTACCGCCGCACAGCCCAAGTCCTGCGTTGAGTTCCCTGCCTCCATCGACCCCGGGCGGCTGGCCCATCTCAAGTCGATGGCGGCCCACTACCCGTCGGTGGGCGCGGCGATCGCGGAGTCGGCCGCGCTGCGGGCCACGCTCGACCTGCCGGCGCCGACGGTGCATGTGATCTCGGATGTTCACGGCGAGGACGCGAAACTGCGGCACGTGATCAACAACGCGTCGGGCGCGCTGCGGCTGTTGGTGGACCAGATCGTGGGTGAGCGGTTGCAGGGGGCGGAGAAGGACCGGTTCCTCGCGGTTCTGTACTACCCGCGCGAGGCGATCAATCACTACTCGCGGGAGATCGTCGCGGGGGGGAAGAGGCTCGAGTGGGTGTACGAAACGCTCTCGATGCAGTTCGAGATCATCCGGCACCTGCGGGCCCGGGTCCGTCGCGCGGCGTTCGAGAAGTTGCTGCAGCCGAACTACCGAGAGTTGTTCGTGGAACTCGGCTCCGGGCAGCGGCCCGAGTACATCAAGGCGATGCTCGCGGGGCTGGCGAAGTTCGATCGCGACTGGGGCGCGGTGCGGGCCGCGGCGAGGCTGATCCGGAATCTCTCGTGCGACGAGCTGCTGGTGATCGGCGACCTCGGCGATCGCGGGCCGCGGGCGGATCGGGTGATCGAGACGCTGATGCGCCAGCCCCGCGAGGGGGGATGCAATGTGCTGTGGGGGAACCACGACATGCTGTGGCTGGGGGCGCACCTCGGGCACGAGCCGTGCATGCTCACGCTGCTGCGGTTCTCGCTCCGGTATCGGCGGCTGAGCCAGTTGGAAGAGGGCTACGGGATCATCATGGCCCCGATCGAGAAGCTCGCCCGCGAGGTGTACGGGGACGACCCATGCGAGCGGTTTGTGCCCAAGGGGGAGGGCTTCCGCGATGTCCTGACGGTGGCGCGGATGCAGAAGGCCGTGACGATCATGCAGTTCAAGGCCGAGGGGCGCGCGATCCAGGCCCACCCGGAGTGGAACCTCGACCACCGGCGATTGCTGCATCGGATCCGCTTCGAGGGGAAACGGGCGGCGAGCGTGGAGATCGGCGGCAAGGTGCATCCGATGCTCGATGGTCATCTGCCCACGCTGCTCGCGGAGAACACGGGCGGGGACCCCTACGCGTACACGCCGGAGGAGGAGGCGTGCATCGAGCGGATGGTCGAGAGTTTTACCCGCTCGCACAAACTCCGCGAGCACATGGACTGGATGATCCACCACGGCGGGATGTGGACGACACGCGACGACGTGCTGCTGTTCCACGCCTGCGTGCCCGTCAACGAGACCGGCGAGCCGCTCTCGATCAGGATCGACGGCATCGAGCGCTCCGGGCGGGAGCTCATGGACGCACTCGGGTTGCTGGTTCGACGGGCCCATCGGAAACGATGGGTGGGCCTGGACGCCGACGCGGACTGGGTCTGGTACTTGTGGGGCGGGCCGCGCTCGCCGCTGTTCGGTAAGGACAAGCTCGCGACGTTCGAGACGAGCTTCATCGCCGACAAGGAGGCGCAGAAGGAGCACAAGAATCCGTACTTCGAGCTGATGCACGACGCCGCGTTCGTGGAGCGCATCGGCGCGATGTTCGGGGTGGACCGCCGGGTGCTGGTGGTGAACGGGCACGTGCCCGTCAAGGTGGAGAAGGGCGAGAAGCCGGTCAAGCGCGGCGGGAACGCCATCACGATCGACGGCGCGTTCAGCGAGGCCTACGGCGACCGCGGGTACACGCTCGTTCTGCACCCGGATCGGATCGATCTGGCCGAGCACTCGGCGTTCGATGGTGTGGAGGCGACCGTGCTGCACGGGGCCGACATTCTGCCGAGCGTGGCCACGATCCGGTCGTACGGGCGGGCCCGAACCCTGGGAGAGACCGATCGGGGGGACGATGTCCGGCGTCGGATCGACGATCTCGATGCGCTTATTCAAGGGTTTCACGACGGGCTGGTGAAGCCGGAGCGGTAGGCGCCGGGGCGGCCCGTCGATGAGCGCGATGCCGCAACGGTTCGAGCGATTGTGGGTCGCGGCGATACCCTTCGGCGTCCGAGCCGGAGCGTTGACGCCCGGCCGCGTCCAAACGCCTTTCAGGAGATCTACATGTCCTCGGTCCGTTCACGTGCCTTTGCAATTCTCGCGGTGACAGTTCTCGCGGCTTCCGGTGTGATGGCGTTTGCGCAGCCGGCGGGCGGCCCGGGCGCGTCGAAGGACCAACCCGCCGGCGATCGCCCTCGCGGTCCGCAGGGTGGACAGCGCCCGGACGGAACGCGGGGTCAGCCGGGGGGCGAGGGGCGCGCCGGCCAGCGCGCCGAGGGCGCCGCCGTCAGGCAGGGCATGTCGGCCATGAACCGGGCCCTGCGCACGCTCAAGAACCAGGCGGGCGACGCGGCCAAGAAGGACGAGAATCTCAAGACCGTCAACGAGCTGCAGCGCGGATGCGTCCTGGCCAAGGGCGTCTCTCCCGATCGCGCCCTGGGTCGCATGGAAGAGGCGAAGAGGGCCGGGGCGGCGGTGTCCTACCGAAGGGCGCTGATCCAGGTGATGGAAAAGGCTTTGAAACTCGAGACGGCGTTGTTGGACGGCAAGACCGCCGACGCGACGGCGATGGTGGATGAGATCGCCAAGCTGCGAGACGACTCGCACGAGATGATGGGCGTCGATGACGAGCGCGACGGCGATCGCTGACCCGTCGTCGGGGGATGTTCCGGCCTTCCCAAAGTACACGGCCCCGGCGAGATACCGGGACCGTGCTCGTTTGTGCAGGCGACCCGACGCGTCCGATCAGGCCTCGGCCTTGGACTTGCGGCGGATGTCCGCGGCGTGGGCGCGGGAGTACTGCTGGATGTCCTTGAAGCTGCCGTCGGCGGCCCGCACGGCGTAGAGCTTCTTGCCCTTGCTGGAGTACATCGTTGTGCGCCGGATCTTCTTCTTGGCGACTCTCCTCTTGGCGACCTTCTTCTTGCCGGCCTTCTTGCCGATCTTCTTGGTCGATTTCTTCGCCGTCTTGCGAGCCTTCTTGGCCATGGTGAGTCCTTTCGAGTGGATGATGAAGCGGGCACGGACAGTCCGTGCCCCGATTTGGAGATACCACACTATCACACATGAGCGCAGGAATGCAAGTCGGTGGCGGCCGAGACTTGTCCGCGTGGGGCGTCATCCGGCGCGCGGCCCGATGACGCCGACCATCCGCCCCGTCACGCCGCGCTCGCGCCGATGCGAGAAGAAGTCCGCGTGTTCACGCATCGTGCAGTGGGGGAGCACGTCCACGCGTTCGGGAGCAAGGCCGGCGGCGATCAACTGTTCCTTGAGTGCGCCCTTGAGGTCCACCAGCGCCTTCCCGGTCGATCCGGCGGCTCGAACGTGCGGCGTGCGCGTTCCGAAGACACGGTGAAACTCGTCCGCGACCTCCGGGCCGACCTCGAACGAGTCGGGCCCGATACAAGGACCGACCGCCGCGGCCATCGCGGCGGGGCGAGCGCCGAGTTCACGCATGGCGAAGATCGTCGGAGCCACGATGGCGCCAACCACCCCACGCCACCCCGCGTGGACGGCCGCGACGATGCGACCGTCGCCGGAGGCGATGAGCACCGGCGTGCAATCGGCCACGCGGATCGCGGCCAGCCGCCGAGGATCGTCGGTCACGATCGCGTCGGCCTTGACATCGTGCCCGTCCACGTCGATCGGAGCGGGAGATCCGTTCCGCACGACGCACACGCCGTTGCCGTGCACCTGGTGTACCTCGACAAGTCCGCGGGCCGACAGGTCGCCCGCGGCCCCGGGCCGTGTTCCGGCCATCGCGCCGATGAGCACGCCCCAGTTGCGCCGGATGTTCACCGCGGGGTCCCGTTGTTCGGCCGGCAGGTTGCCCGGGCTGCCGAAGTTGAGCGAGGCGTACGCGCCCGAGGAGACTCCGCCGTGGCGCGTCGAGAACCCGTGGGGGACTCCCAGCAAGAGCAGGAGCGGAGATTGCAGGATCGGTGGGGGCATCGGAGGGGTCGATAGACTAGGGTCGTGGGATCGATCGGTTCGATCGATCGCTGGAGACGATCATGGCCCACCTGACCCCGGCGGCCCTCGTGGAGAATCTTTCGTGGCGCACGGCGATCAAGTCGTTCGATCCGGCGAGGCGGATCGCCGACGGCGAGTGGCGAGCGCTGGAGCGGGCCATGATTCTCTCGCCTTCGTCGTTCGGCATGCAGCCATGGAAGTTCCTTGTCGTGGCCGATCCGGCCGTTCGGGCCGCCCTGCGCCTTCTCGCCCTCAACCAGCCGCAGATCACCGACGCCTCCCATCTGGTCGTCTTTGCCGCCCGCTCAACGCTCGATAGCGCGGACATCGACCGGCACATCCAACGCATCGCCGATGTGCGCCGCGTGCCTGCGCGGTCCCTCGACGGCTTCCGTTCCACGATTCTCCAGAGCATCCGCGGCAGAGACGCCGAGCATCTTCGCGAAGCGAACGCGAGACAGGTCTATCTCGCCCTGGGCTTTTTTCTATCCGCCTGCGCCATGGTCGGCATCGACGCCTGTCCCATCGAGGGGTTCGACGCGGCCGGATTCGACGGGGCGCTCGGTCTCCCCGCGATGGGCTACAACGCCGTTGTGCTGGCCGCGGCGGGATATCGCACGCCGTCCGATCCGTGTTCCAGTCAGGCCAAGGTGCGATTCGCGGACGAGCACGTGGTGACTCGGGTGTGATCTTCGGGGGCGAGGTCGAGGCCAGGATTTGGCCGGAAAAGTGGTCGGGAAAACCCTGCGGCGGTGCCTATGATCTTCTTTGCAGAACGCGGGGCAAGTTGGACCGGCGAACCGGCCCACCACTTCGCGATACAAGGACAAAGGATTCCAATGAAGAGCGCTTTCTTGATGGCGGGCGTGGTGGGGTTGTCGATGTTTGCCGCGATGGGGTGCGAGGAGAAGAAGGCCAATCCGCTCGGCGACGCCATGAAGGACGCCGGCAACAAGGCCAAGGACGCGACGGCCGGGATGGCCGAGAAGGTCAAGGACGTGGCGGGCAGCGCGGCCGACAAGATCAAGGCCGAGGTGCAGGACCTCATGGACAACACGAAGAAGAAGGTCGATGCCCTCGCCAAGGGCGGCGAGTCGCTCAAGGCCGACCAGAAGGGCGAGTTCGACAAGGCCATGTCCGGCATCCACTCCACCTGGGACGACCTGTCGGCGAAGTTCGCGGGCCTGAAAGACCAGGCCCCCGAGGCGATGGCCAAGACCCTCGCCGACCTGAAGGACAAGGGCGTCAAGCTCATGGACACCGTCAAGTCCACCGCCACCAAGTTCGGCATCAGCCTGAACTGAGCAGTTCCAGACACTCGGGCAGACCATGCCGCAAGCCCGGCCGACGCGTTGAGCGTCGGCCGGGCTTGCTTGTTTGGGCGGGTGAATACACTTGAACCCCTCGGCGCGACGGATCGCGGCGAACGAGCATTCACTGGAGCGTGTCGTGGCCAAGAAGACCAAAGCATCGGGCGTCCTCAACGAGTTCAAGTGGGAGCCGCAGCCGAAGGCGGCCGCGCTTGTGGCGAGCATCGTCAACGACTTCCTCAACCGCTGCTCGGACGCCAAGAAGCTCTCGTACCGGATGCTCACGGAGACGGGCACGCGGTTCCCGGACTGGATCGACCACATCCAGATCCCCGCGTCGAGGCAGATTCGCGACCGGCTGCTCGAGGTGGGGTACACGCCCGAGTCGTTGCCGGCCCCGAAGGGGTCGGAGTGTCTGGTGAACGAGCTGGGCGTGTTCCCGCGCATCGTGCTCGTCGAGGGAAAGACCACGCGCGTGGGGATCAAGGTGGAGTTCGTGGCGGACTTCCTGACGGCCCACCAGATCACCGGCACGACCATCGAGGGCGACCCGCTCGGGCAGCTCCGCATCGCCAAGGTCTGCTCTGGGAAGAACTGCGAGCTCCTCGCCATCGGACGCCACGGGTATCTGGGATACCTGCCGCCGGTCTTTGATCCGGCCATCACGATCAAGGCGCAGGTGCACAGCGAGAACATCCGCCGTCGCAAGCGCGACTTCGACGACGACGCCGACGGGTTCCGCGAGGCCAACCGCGTCGTGGACGCGGCCATCGCCGACATCGGGCGGGACTGGACCTGCGACCTGTTCTTCGCCGCGGAGCGCGAGTACTGGATGCGGCGCAACCACGCGGCCCGCGTGCAGTTCCGGCGGCAGGACAAGCTGGGGCTGGGGTGGGCCAACCACGACCACCACACCTATCGCTCGAGCCGGGACAACTTCCCGAAGCTCATCGCGCTGTGGGAGAAGCTCGGCCTGCGCTGCCGCGAGCGGTTCTACGCCGGACGCGACGACCAGTGGGGGGCGCAGGTGATGGAGCAGCCCACGACGGGGATCATCACGTTCAACGACGTGGACATGACCCCGGAGGAACTCCTCGGGGACTTCAGCCACGACGGCTTCCGGCGCAAGATCAAGCAACTGGGGACCGTCGGCCTCTGGGTCGGCCTGCACGGAGAGGCCGTCCTGCAGGCGGGGATGCACCACCTCGAGGGGATGTTCGATTGGCAGGCGCTGGTGACGCAACTGGAAAAGACGGCCCACGTGCGGACGATGGACCCGTTCACCACGTTCCCGTACCTGCGCCAGGCCTTCACCGAGGGCGAGCGCTGGCTGGTGAGCGAGAAGCGGATCAGGCGCCTGCTGGACCTGAAGTTCATCGATCAGGAGCAGGCGGAGAGTTTCCGACAGGTCGGCGCCATCGGCTCGCACCTGGAGAACCTGGAGCGCAACGACGGCTTCAAGGGGTTCAACCAGGAGGGGGTGAGCGACATCATCGGGCGGACGGACCCGAGGAGGCAGGTCGGCGGTGGGCGGCTGGTCCATGCGAAGGCGTGAGGAAAATGGCAGATCGCGAATGGCAAGTCGCAAATAGCCAAGACGATCAAGCCAGTACCTCCATCTGATGGGTGCCTTGACTTGCCATTTGCTGTTTCCCCCATGCGCCACCTCACCCTCATCACCACCGGCGGCACGATCGAGAAGACCTACGACGAGATGACCGGCGAGCTCACCAACCGCGTGAGCATCGTCGGGCGGATGCTCGAGCATCTGCGGCTCGAGAACACCCAGGTGAGGGTCGTCGAACTGATGCGCAAGGACTCGCTGCACATGACCGACGAGGATCGCGCGGCGATCGTCGCCGCGGTGCGGGAGGCGGCGGGAGCGATGCGGGGGAGCACGGGTGCGCTGGAGCGGGGGCGTGGGGGGTGCGGAGTGGTCATCCTGCACGGCACGGACACGCTCACGGTGACGGGCGAGCGGGTCCTCCGCGAGGCCTCGCCGCTGGGCGTGCCGGTCATCCTGACGGGCGCGATGCGGCCCTTCGAGATGACCCGGTCCGATGCGCTGCAGAACCTCACCGAGGCGATCTTCGCCGCCGGCATGCTCCCCGCGGGCGTGTACTGCGCGGCGCACGGGCGAGTGCTCAAGTTCCCCGGCGTTCGCAAGGACCGTGATCGCGGCACCTTTGTGAAATAGCATCGACTGGCACTGGGCACTGGGCACCGGGCACCGGGCACCGGGCACCGGGCACTGGGCACTGGACATCGGGCACTGGGCATCCAGCAAACACGCAACTTCTCAACACTCCCCAGCCGTGGCGAAGCGGTAGACTCAGCGCCCATCCAGGAGTTCCCCATGCCCCTCCCCGCCCCCATCGTCCACTTCGAGTTCGGCGTCCGCGACACGCCCAAGGCGCAGGCGTTCTACGGGCCGCTCTTCGGCTGGCAGTTCGTGCAGGCCGGGCCCGCGTGCATGGTGACGAACATCGGCCCCATGGCCCCGGGCAACAAAGATGTCTGCCAGCCCGGCATCGGCGGCCACATCGCCTCGCTCGGCCATCCGCCGCACACGTACTGCGTGGTGTACGCGCAGGTGGACGATCTGGCCGCGACGATCGCGCACGCGGAGAAACTCGGCGGCAGGTCGCTTGTGCCGCCGACGGAGGTTCCCAACCTCGGCTCCTTCGCGTGGATCGGCGACCCCGAGGGGAACACCGTGGGGTTGTGGAAGCCGCTGATCTCGTGAGAGCGGGCGCGCGAGAAGGCGACGCGCCGTCGCGTCGCCTCCTCGAAGGTGGTTGGTTGGAAGCGGGATCGTCTCGGATCAGCAGCCGGCCAGCCACGCGTTCAGGAAGTCGAAGATGTCCTGCACGTCCACGCCGCCGGTAAAGTTCATGTCGGCGCCCGGGCTGCCGGCGAGCCAGCTGTTGAGGTACACGAGGATGTCCTCGACTTCCAGCTGGCCGTTTCGGTTGGCGTCGGTGCGGCAGGCCATGAGCGGCGCGCCCGGCAGGCCCGAGCCGTTGAGCAGGATGGTGGTTGTGTTCGAGTCGCGGTTGGGCACGACCAGGTCGAGCGTGCCGTTGTTGTCCATGTCGGCGATGTCGAACTGCTCGGGGTGGGCCCCGGTGGCGAAGACGGCCGGGGCGGCGAGCGAGATCGACGCGGCCCCCTCCACCGTCGTGTTGGCGAAGATCGAGACGTTGCCCGAGTCCTCGTTGCCCACGACGATGTCGCGCCGGCCGTCGCCGTCGAGGTCGGCCACGTCGATGCGGCCCGCGTTGACGCCCCCGGTGTCGAAGGAGACCGGAGCGCCGAAGACGCCGTTCACGTTGCGATAGACGCCGATGCGGTTGTCCGCGCCGATGATGAGGTCCGCGCGGCCGTCGCCGTCGAGGTCGCCGGAGGCGATCCCCTCGGGGCGGTTGTTGGAGGGGGGCGTGAGCGTGGTCCAGGCCGCGAACCCGCCCGCGGCCGTGCCGCGCAGGAGCACGACGGTGCGGCTGTCGTGGGCGGGGACGGCGATGTCGATCAGGCCGTCGCCGTCGAAATCGGCGGCGGCCACGCCGCGCGGCTCGAGCCCGGCGGCGAAGCTCCCGCCCGAGGAGAGCACGCCGGCGGTGTTGCGGACGACGGTGACGTCGTTGCTGTCGCGGTTGGCGACCATGAAGTCGGGGAGGCCGTCGGCGTCGAGGTCAACGGCGATGATGGCCCGCGAGTTGGAGCCGGCGGGGACGTTCGAGCCGGGGGCGAAGGCGCCCGCGCCGTTGTTGAGATACGAGCGGACCTGGCCCGCGCCGTGGAGCACGACGGCGATGTCGGGGAACGTGTCCCCGTTGATGTCGGCACTGATGAGATTCTCGGGGGAGGTGCTCGACCCGGTGTGGATCACCTGGCCGACGCTGATGGTGCCGTCGCCGTGGCCGAAGTAGATGGTGATCTTGTCGGGGCTGTCGCTGGCCACGGCCAGGTCGGGGTGGCCGTCGCCGTTGTAGTCCGCCACGGCCACGCCGGAGGGGCGGGCGGGGGTCTGGAACGTGGGGCCGAGGGTGAAACTGATCTGACCGAGCAGCACCGCGGGCAGGCCCGCAACGCCGAGTCCGAGCCCGATTGCCTGCGCTCGCAGGGACTTTGTGTTCGTCCACTTCTTCATGACGGCCTCCAGGGAATACGCACCGACCAAGGCAGATCGGCTCTGCCCGTTGCCACCCGATGACTGCTTCGCCGGGCACCCATACATGCGGAATCCGCGCGGGCGGTCTGTCAATGCCGCCGCTTGTCGGGCCTTTCCACGCGTGAGGGCCGGCGCGGAAGCGCCCCAGGAGTGTGCTTGAGCGCGATGAACTCGGGGTGGGCTCGATGCACGAGCCATCGATCGGCGCGGCAGAGGAGGTGGGGTGGGGCGCTGGGGATCTGGGGGGTGGG
>OEIU01001939.1_pt1 | contig 11860 bp, 10 predicted proteins | sample 1539221 | NCBI WGS metagenome assembly OEIU01 (sample SAMN03792071, study PRJEB22550) | activated sludge metagenome | feature: wastewater treatment plant; material: activated sludge; isolation source: Wastewater treatment plant of a petroleum refinery complex | place: Argentina: Zarate | collected... | reverse complement strand
ATTTTTAATAAATCTTTTTCCAAACTTTCAACAGGCGTTTCAACAATTCTGCCAATTTCATTTCCATCTTTGTAAAAAATAATTGTTGGAACGAATTCTATTTCAAGTCCTTCTGCTTCGTTGGATAAACCTTGCTTTTCCCTGCTAACTCCAATTAGTGTAATCGTGTTAACATTGTAATTAAGTTCATTTAAAATCTTAAATAATCTTGGCAATTGTTCCCTGCTATCGCTGCAAGTAGAACGGAAAACAATTTTGATGTTAATGCTATCCAGTTTTCCTTCCAGCTTATCAAGTATTTCGATATCGGGCTGATAGTTATTGTATTCGGTTGTCCAGCTATTGCTGAATGTAGAGTCATTCATTAAGCTTGCAGGACAGTAACCAAGTATTAATGGTTCACCGTTTTTTTCATCTTGAGTGATTTTGAAATCTTGTGCATTAGTTTGGAAAGCGGCAGTCATAATTACAAATAGGATTAAATATTTTTGCATATGTTTCTTCATCCGTCATCCTGAGCGAAGACGAAGGATGACTATTATTAAATATAACGGAGTGTCACACTTCGACTTCGCTCAGTGTGACAAAGGTTTTAATCTTTTTTAATTCTTAAATCAATGCCCCACAACAATTTATTTCTTAAAGTTTCAAAATAAGTTGTTAATGATGTATGAACTAATTTTAAGGGGCGATCGCTTTTACAAATTTTAATTTCCATTGGTGGTGGAAAATCGAAAACCCTTTGCCCATCACAGCTAACTTGTACTTCTTTGTAAGGCGAGTCGGCTTTAATCAATATTTCCTGAGAGCTTGGCAGCACAAGCGGGCGAATAGTTAAACTATGCGGCGAAATTGGTGAAAGTGTAACTACATCTGCCCTCGGTGAAACGATTGGTCCGCCAACTGAAATTGAATAACCAGTTGAGCCGGTTGGAGTTGCAACAATTAATCCATCCGCAGAAAAAGTTGTAACATATTCACCATCGACCCAGATAGTAAGTTCAATCATTTTAGGCCAGCCGCCTTTATCAATTACAATATCATTTATTGCATAAAACTTTTCTGATTTATATCCTTCCACTTTACCGGTAATAACCATTCTTTCTTCAATGCTGTAATTGCCATCTTTAAGCTCTTTAATAATCTTATCCATCTGATCAATATTTGCTTCAACTAAAAATCCAAGCTTGCCAAGATTAACACCAAGCACCGGCTTATCATAAATCTGAGCATTGAATGCCGTTGCCAGCATTGTACCATCGCCGCCAATTGAAATAATCAGATCAGACTTTTCATAAACTTCTTTATCATCGGTAACAAAATCATCAAAGAGTTCAATTTTAATTTTATCTTTATCCTCAGAAAGGGATTTGGTAAGAAGGTAATCAATTTTGTTTTTTTTAAGTTTAGTAAGAAAAGATGAAACTACTTCAAAAACATTTTCTTTTGTGATATTGGCAACGATTCCGATTAACATATTTTTCTCAAAACAGTTTTTGTGTTAGTTCAAATTACAATTTTTTAGGGAGAATTACTGCTACAATAATCTAAGCTGGAAGATAACTTTTAAAGTTATTTATTTAATAATTTTTCATAAGCTTCTTTAGTCTTTAATGCAGTTCTTTTGAAAGAAAAATTATTTCTTTGTACTGCTGCTTTTTTAATCAGATCCTCTCTTAGTTCCTCATTAAAAATTACTGATGCAATTTTTTCTCTGATATCATCTTGCTTTGTTGGATTAAAATAAATCGCAGCTTCACCGCCTACTTCCGGCAATGAACTTGTATTACTCATTACCACAGGGCAATCGCAATTCATAGCTTCTAATGCAGGTATTCCGAAACCTTCATATAAGGATGGGAATACAAATGCTAAAGCATTTTTATAAAGAGTCGCTAAAGACGTATCATCGGCAGGTTTGTATAATATTTTATTTTTTAGATTTTTAATTTCAAATAATTTCAGTTCGGATGCATTAAATTTTCCACCACCAGCTGCAATTAAAAATAATTCCGGATTATCTTTTAATAGTGGCTCTATTGCTAACAAAAAATTATTGAAGTTTTTGTAAAAATCTCTGTTTCCAACATATAAAATATATCTTTCCGGTAAGTTCAGCTTTTCTTTTGGTAAAGCCATTTGTTTATTAATCGAAGCAGCTAAGTAAACAACTTCTATTTTTTCTGGCGAGACATTGTATAATTGAATAAGATCATTTTTTGTGTTCCCGGAAATTGCCAGAATCATATTAGCATTAGCAATTAAAATTTTTTTATTCTCTAACGTTTTATCAATTGAGTTTGCTATTTCGGGATATTTTTCGTGAATACAATCATAAACGGTAATAACAAAGGGCTTATTATTTATGTGCTCCAAGAAATAAGGATTGAAATATGTCGGATGAAAAATATCATAATCACCTTTTTCTAAGGTTCGATTTGTTGAAATGCGATTGATATAATCCAGAATGGTTCTTTTAAAATAAAATTTATTATCAGGAAAAAATTTCTTCACATCAAAACTTTTATCTTCATTAATATAAAAGTTGTTAGAATATTTTAGAGAAAGTTTAGCATCAACATTTGATAACTTGTTTAATTCCTTTATTAATTGAAAATGATAGCGAGAAACGCCGCCATACTGCTGCTGCACAAAGCACTGATGATCATAGAGTATTCGCATAATGTTAAATTTTATTTCACTTTAGAGGAGAATAAAAATTTACTGTTGTTTTCCTAAATTCAAATGATCGCTAAAGGTTTTACTTTTCATCTTTTTCTTAACTAATTGCAAAGGTCCATAATTTCTGATTTTTTTCAATAAGATTAACTTATTCTTATTTAGTTTTTTCTTTGTAAGCAATTGAATGCCACTGATATTATAATAATTCAAATTAAACTTTTGGGCTAAGTAAGTAAAAGTTTCAGCGGAGTAAAAAGTAATGTGCTGTCCGTGATCAAACCCATAATACCACCAGTTCAAATCAGGCACACTATCAGGCAATAATTCTGTTGATAAAGCAATTGAATCGGAAAGCATTAACATTTTTTCTATTTCTGCTTTGGGATTTTCAAGATGTTCAAACACTTCAAAGGCAGTTAACATTTCAAATTTTGCATTTGATTCAATGTTATATTCAAATCCGTTTGCTAACAGATTTTGCGTATAGGGATCATTCCAATAAAAATCAAAACCAATATCACGCATTAATCTTGTAAACAAACCATATCCACCTGCATAATCAAGAAATTTTGCATTTCTATCAAATTCAAAAAAAAGTAAAACAGAAATGATTTGTGAAAAATATAAATTTCGGGAAAGCAGCCCAGTATCGGAAAGATTAATTGACCTAGTATAAGCTTCTTCCAGCCAATACGGTGCTTCAGTAAATAAAGCATTACATTTTCTGCACTTAAAATAACTTACATCAAATTTATTTAAAACTTTAGCAGTAAAAACTTTTGCTGACTCAGAGTTACATATACGACAATTCATTTATTCCAAATTCCAGTTGCTTTATTATTAATAATTTTATGATATTGAACAGGTGCCCAAAAAGAGGCAATCATCAGACAAATATTTGTTGCAACAATTACGCCCGTAATACCCATCCCCATAAACTTAGCAAGAAATACTGATAATGGGATGTTCAGTACAGCCATAAATATTGATGAGTATAGTTGAAGTCGAACTTTTCCGACACCATTAAGAAAATATCCGAAAATATTATTCCAGTTTGCAATAATTACAAAAAGACCTGTAAAAACCGAAAGTAAGAATGGAACTTTAACTTCTATTCCAATCCATATTTTATAAATAATATTTGAAAGTAAAATCATTACAATTGTAACAATGGAAAGTAAGAACCAAATTAGAATTAGTTTTCTAATTGAATTTTTTATCCAATCATATTCCTTTTTTACGTATGCTTCTGTAAAAGCAGACCAGAATGGAGCAAGAGCAACATTAAATACTAAGGGTACCATATAAAAATATTTATATGCGATGTTATAAGTAACAACAGGCTCTGGCCCAAATAATTGAGTTATAATCATATTATCGGTAGTAAATACAATTAAGCTTGATATTTGAATTACAAAAAATTGCATCCCAAGTTTTACAAGGTTTGATGAATATTTAAAGTTGATATATTTAATTGAAGGTGATATTGATTTATAGTAACTACGGAATAAGTAAAAAGAAGCGAGCATGAAAACTATCACAGGTACTGAACTAGAAACCAATGCAAATATCATTAAAGATTTTTTACCAAAAAAAGATAAAAATAAAACAGCAATTAGAGTAAGTGCATTTACTATTAAACTTAAAGCTCCGTTAAGTGCCGGTCTTTGATCTGCATTAATAATTGATGTGAGAAGTTTTAATAAAAATTGTATCAAAAAAAGTATAATCACATAAAGAGCAAGAGTATTTAACAGATCCACATATGATGGAGGTGCATTTAAAATATATGACCAATTAAGTAATCCATGAACTAAAAAGTAAATTATAAATGCAGCAAATATTCCAATAGCAAAAACCGTATATCCTGTGCTTACGTAAATTCGTGCTAACTTAAAATCCTTAACCGCATAAGCTTCAGCAAGTTTATTGCGCAATCCATTACCAATACCAAAATCCAGATTAATTAACCAGCTTAGCATCGAAGCGAGAGTTAACCATATACCATAATCTTTATTTCCAAGATAATCTAATGTAACCGGAACTAACGCCATTATAGAAATGAAGTTAAAAACATGAAGAATAAAAAGAATTATTATATTCTTTTTAGCTAAATCTGACCTGGAAGAATCTTTAAATTTGAAGAGATCTTTTAGATGAATATTTACAATCGGAATTTTCAATCAGATATCACCACAATTTTAATAGTAAAAATCATATTTTTAGCGTACTCTCAAATATAATTATTGTTGAAGTTAATTTTCTTAGTAAAAAATTCCATGAATTACATAATTGCTGTAAATACTTACAATCGTTCCTTAGATTTGGTAATACGCTGTTTGACCAGTTGCTTAAAACAAAATATTGCACCTATTAAGATAATCTTAATTGATCAGAATGCTATTCAACTATCATTGCCCGCTGAAATCACTTCCAATAAGTTTATTGAAATAATTCACGTTAATAAAAAATCCATTTCAGAAGCAAGAAACTCAATCACAATTCCAACTGGAACTGACTACATTTTCTTTTGTGATGATGATGGTTTTCCGGATGATAATTACTCAGTTGTGTTAAATAATATCCTAGATAAAAATCCCGACTTGGATTTACTTGGTGGAGTTTATCTTCGTGAAGATAACAAAGAGTATTATAACCGACGGCAAAAAATAAAAGGCGGAATAAAAAGTTTTATCGACACAAAAAAAATAATGGGTTCCAACCTTGTAGTTAGAGCAAACACTTTTGATGAACTTGGAAGATTCAGTCCAGATTTTGGAGTGGGCGCATTTTGGGGAGCCGGTGAAGAGACCGATTTAGTTTGGAAAGCATATTTCAATCATAAAAAAATTGAATTCTTTCACGAACTTATTATTTATCATCCACCTGTTTTTAACCGTTCAATTTCCGGGGAAATTGAAAAGTCCTTTAAATATGGATTTGGTAAAGCAGGACTTGTATCCAAATGGTTGTTTAAAAAGGGCAAATTAGTTGTACTTTATGAGTTTTTGGAAATGCTCATCATTCCTGCCATAAATATTTTGGTTGGAATATTTACTTTAAACATTAAAAAAATATTAACAAGCTCAGCTGCAATTGCAGGTCGATTAACCGGTTTGGTTAGAGGATTATTTTATAAATTCGTTTAATTGTTATGTTTTACTTGCTTTAGTTTTTTTAGAATTGATTTACCACCAAAGTTCCCTATCAATTTTCTAATGATATAAAAACTATATCTGACCGAATATCCAACCATATTTTTAAAGTTAAAATATTCCTCAGATTTCAGAATTGTATAACATTCTTTAATTGAGTCAATTTCTTTACTAACAGATATTCCTGATCCATCCATTTTTACAACAGCTTCCTCATTAATGTAGTGGCCAATAAGATTTTTCTTTTCCATTCGTACAACAAGATCAAAATCCATAGCGTATTTCAGCTTCTTGTTAAATAATCCTATTTCATCAAATACTTTTTTTCTAACAATCAAAGTTTGATGATGATAAGGCATTCCTCTTCCAACATTTTTCATCTGAGGTCTCATAAACAAATCCGAGCCAAGTTGATCTGAAAAAATTATATTGGAATGAACAAATGCTATATCCGAATTATTATCAAGGATTGAATTTGCTTTATTTAGATAATCTGCGGACAGAAGGATATCTCCTGAGTTAAGAAACATGATATAATCACCAGATGCCATTTTAATTCCTTTGTTAAAAGCATCGGCAATTCCTTCATCTTTTTCTGTAATTGATTTTCCGGAATAATTTTCCAGAAATTCTTTTGTCTTTTTGCAATCACCACCATTAATTACAATTGATTCAACAATATCTGATTTAGGGATCGAATTAAGAGTTTTTATTAACTGATCGTAATTGTTATAAGTTATTGTAACGATTGATATCATTTATAAAAATAATTGTTTTCTAATTAAAATTTAATCACACAGTGTCTCAATTGAAAGCAAGTGGAGGTAGTAATCTGAGTTATAAAATTTATATTTTTGTTTGAGAATTAATTGGCAATAAGAGAAACAATATTGAAAACTGCAATTGTACACGAATGGCTTGTTAATTATGCCGGCTCTGAAAAAGTTGTTGAGTCGTTAACAAATATCTACCCGGAAGCTGATATTTATACACTTGTTGATTTTTTGGATGATGATTTGAGGAAAATTATCCTTAAAGGAAAACGGGCACGAACATCTTTTATTCAGAAACTTCCCTTTGCAAAGAAACAGTTTAGAAAATACTTGCCGCTTTTTCCTAAAGCTATTGAATCTTTTAATCTATCTAAATACAACTTAATAATTTCAAGTTCTCACTCCGTTGCTAAAGGTGTTAAAACCAAAAAGGATCAACTGCATATTTGCTATTGCCATACGCCTATGAGATATGCCTGGGATGAAGCTGATTATTATTTATCCGAGGCAAAATTAAATACAGGAATTAGAGGAGCGGCAGCAAAAATAGCTCTAAATTATCTGCGCAAATGGGATCTAAAGTCAGCAAATAATGTTGATTATTTTATTGCAAATTCAAATCACATAGCAAAAAAAATAAAGAGAATTTATAATCGTGATGCGGATGTTATTTATCCTCCTGTTGATGTTCAAAATTTTTCTCTGGTAAACGAAAAAGAAGATTTTTATTTAACAGCATCAAGATTAGTACCTTATAAACGTATCGATTTGATTGTTGATGCTTTTGCTAAAATGCTGGATAAAAAACTGGTTGTAATTGGCAGTGGACCGGAGAAAGAAAAAATTCTTGCTAAAGCTACACCTAATATTGATGTTATTGGTTATCAGGATTTTGAAAGTTTACGAGATTATATGCAAAAAGCCAAAGCATTTGTTTTTGCCGCGGAAGAGGATTTCGGTATTATTGTTGTTGAAGCTATGTCCTGTGGAACGCCTGTTATAGCAGGTAATTATGGCGGTACGGCGGAATCGGTTATTGATGGAGTAACCGGCATTTTATTTAAAAAGCAGAGTGTGGATTCAATAGTAGATGCTGTAAAAAAATTTGATGTAATTTCTCATTCAATTGATTACAATGCAATTCGTAACCAGGCAGAGAAATTCAGCCGATCAAATTTTGAAACGAATATAAAAAATTATGTACAAGATAAAATTGATATCTTTAATAAATCTAAAATGAAACAGCAAAAATGATTGTAAACAAAAAATCGATTTACTATCAAAGATTATTTTCCGATCTGGTATTATTAAATCTATCTTTTTTACTTGCTGCAGTTCTGGCTCAACCTTTTAATATTCTGCTGGAACGTAATTATATGTTCATCTTATTGTTATTATTAAATATACTTTGGTTCTTTAATGCAAGCATTACGGGATTTTATAACGAACTTTATTTGAGGTCTATTTCATCTCAAATTATCAATATATCTAAAAGTGTAATAATCCAGATTGGTTTTGCTGTTCTTTTTATTTTCCTTGCCAAAGAGAATTTATTCACCAGAAATTTTATTGTTTTCTTTGGAATATTTTTGTTTATCTCTGTCAGTTTACGATCAATAATATTTAAAGAGATATTACGCAAACTGCGAGAGAAGGGTAAAAATGTTAGAAACCTTCTCATCATCGGCGCCGGCGATGTTGGAATAAATTTTAAAAATACTATAACTAATAATCCAGAATTTGGTTACAAGTTCGTCGGGTTTTTAGATAATGGGAAATCCGATCCGGAAATAATTGGGAGAATAGATGAGCTTGATAACAAATTAAAATCAAAACAAGTTGATGAAGTTGTTATTGCTTTGCAGAATGAATCCACACAGCAACTTGATGAGATTATCAGGGTATGTAATATTAATGCGGCTAAGATTCATATAATACCCGATTACTTTAGATTTCTCTCAAATAGATTTCAGGTTAGTATGATTGGAAACTTTCCTGTAATAACCGCACGCGATGAACCACTTGAAGAAGTTAACAGAAGATTTATTAAACGAACATTCGATATTTTATTTTCAACAATAGTAATTATCTTTATTCTAAGCTGGCTATTTCCAATTATTGCTATATTAACAAAGTTAACCTCTCGCGGTCCTGTATTATTTTTACAAGAAAGAATTGGGGCAAGAAACGAAAGTTTTAAATGCTATAAATTTCGGACTATGATATTTGAACAAAATAAAAAGTACACCTTTAAACCAGTAGTCGCTGGTGATGAGCGGGTTACAAAACTTGGCAGGATTTTAAGACGATCAAACATAGATGAATTACCTCAGTTTTTTAATGTACTTAAAGGCGAAATGTCTGTTGTTGGACCGCGACCACACGCTATTCCTTATCAGGATATGTATGGACAAATTTTTGAAGAGATAAAATTAAGGCACAATGTAAAACCAGGTATTACCGGTTGGGCACAGGTTAATGGCTTAAGGGGCGATGTTGAGGACGAAGAATTAAATCGAGCAAGAACTATCCAAAGAATGAAATACGATTTATGGTACATCGAAAACTGGTCGATGAAACTTGATATGCAAATTATTCTAATGACTATCTGGCAAATGATAACTGGAGATACTAAAGCGGTTTAATCAGATAGATCATAAACCAGTTTTCTCATTCTTTTAATTTTTGCTTTCCCTCATTGGCAATAAACAGTCCTGATTACTTCGGAATAGCCGGATTAGAAAAATTTTTCAGTAAAAGTTTATGTCGTATTGGTGATTCTTGCGTGTCAATATTACATTTGCATTGAGAAAATCGTAAAGAAATTGAAAAAATTAGTGTTGCACAATATTTGTTAGATAAAATTATCGGAATTTAGCTTTAAAGAATGAAATAAGAGATCCCGAGTGGGGGAATAATTGTAAATGATAAAATTTAATACAACCGTAATCGATATTTTGAAAGGAGAAGTAACTATATGATGTTCAGCGAAAAGTTTTTTAAACTATCTGTAATGGCGGGGTTTCTCATAATTCTTCTTGTGCTTTTATTCGGTTACTTATTCTTTGAACCTTTTCTTACTGAGGAAACTATAAATATAAAAGTTACAAATAAGAATAAATTTGGTAATGAAATTGGGAAATATTTTGTATTTGCTGAAGATGAAGTTTTTTTGAATGCAGACAATTATTATCAAAGCAAAGAAAATGCAGATGAATTAGATAAATTAATCTATCCCGGCGCTACCTTTAAGGTTAAGGTGGTTGGAGTTTATCTACCATGGTTACCAAGATTTAGAAATATTACAAAGGTTTTGGAAATTAATGGAATTCCCGTTCAACGTGAGCCAATAAAGTTAGATTAGTATTCTTAAAATTAAAATAATTTAATTATTTTTCAGTTGTCTAAATAAATTATTTTCTGAATATATAATCTATAAAGGGGTTCTTATATGGCTGTTCTTATAACAGATGAATGTATTTCTTGTAACGCCTGTGAAGTCGAGTGTCCAAATAATGCAATTTATGGTGCTGGCGACTCATGGCTTTTAGGTGGCGAATCTCATGACGCTTTAAACTCAGATCATACATATATCGCATATGATAAATGTACTGAATGTGTTGGCTTTTACGATGAACCACAATGTATTCCTGCTTGTCCTACTGAAGCAATTACTATGGATCCGGATAGACAGGAAACTAAAGAGCAATTGATGGCAAAGAAAGAACATTTAGATAAAGTTGGAAGATAAACTTCTGAAAGCCCCGAAGTGATTCGGGGTTTTTTTTTAACATCTAAGCGGCTTTAATTTTTAATTCTGTTTTATTCAAAACCTCCTTCTTTTGCTCAGCTCTTCTTTTGTCAAAAACTCTTTCCTGTGCGTGATGTCTCTGAAAGATTGAAAGCTTAAAATATATAACTGAACCTAAAACTGTTTTAAGTAAATATTCTTTTAACGAACCTTCAAATGTCTGCATCGAAACAAACTTCCACCATCTTTTTAAAATATTTTTCCAGGAATAAAATATTTTAATTGTTCTTTCGTAGTAATAATAAATTTGCTCTTCCGTTAAATGTTTATGTCTGAACAGTACGTGATCACCTTCGTAATGAGTAATATCATTGTCAATAATTCTATTTTCATCAACCATCTTTTTGTGTAAAGGTGTTCCGTAAATAGGAATTGAAATAGACGGTAGAATAACATTAACTCCAACTTCTTCTAACTTTTGAGGAAGTGTTTCATAGTATTCCGGTGTGTCTTCATCAAGTGCAAACATAAATCCTGTAAAAGTTAAAATACCTTTTTTGTTTAGTTTGTGGAAGAACTCTTTGTACTCTTCAACTTTATTTTGCTTTTTCTCAACATCGCGTAAACTTTCTTCATTCAAAGATTCCATTCCAAGAAACGACATTCTGCAATTTGCTTTGGCAAGCAGATCAACATATTCATCATCACGAAGACATTCGATACTGTACTGAGCACCAATTGCCCAGAATTTTAGCTTAGCAATTTCTCTTAATAGATTTTTTGCATTCGTTAAACTTCCGCCAAGATTGTTATCAAGTATCATCGCGGTTTTTCTTTTAATGAAAGGCAAACCTTTTGTATTGGTCAGATCCCTTATCACATCTTCTATTGGACGGGTTCTGTAAGGTGATCGTTTTATATTTAACTGGCAATAAGTACAAGGATGAGGGCAACCGCGCGAAGCTTCAGTAACAATCGGTGTAAAAAATTTAGATTCAACTAAATCATATCTTGGTGCAGGAATGTTTTCTAAATCAGGAGCTAAACCAGCATCGTATCTTTTTTTTAATCTACCGTTTAATAAATCGTTTACCATCTGTGCCCAGACTTTGTGAGCTTCGCCAACGCAAATCGAATCAAAGTAGGGTTCAACTTCATCAGGAAATGTTGAAGCAAATTTACCGCCGCCAATTACTACTTTTCCCATCGCTCTGAATTTTGACGCAACTTCATAAGCATGTGGCGATAAATAATCCATAAAACTAAGAGCAATAAAATCCGCATCTGTATTATAATCAATAGGACGAACCATTTCGTGAAGAACTTCTACTTCAACTTCAGGAGGAGTTAACGCAGCGAGTAAAATTCCTGGTAATGGCGGTGCCGGATTTTTTGCATAATATGGTTCCTCATCTAAAAGATTTTGGAACAAAACTATTATTAAAAGTTTCGGTTTAGATTTGTTATGCTTTTTCATTTTTATATTTTCCTTTCGTGGT
>OEIU01001938.1_pt1 | contig 11865 bp, 5 predicted proteins | sample 1539221 | NCBI WGS metagenome assembly OEIU01 (sample SAMN03792071, study PRJEB22550) | activated sludge metagenome | feature: wastewater treatment plant; material: activated sludge; isolation source: Wastewater treatment plant of a petroleum refinery complex | place: Argentina: Zarate | collected... | reverse complement strand
CCCCCCCCCCCCCCCCCCCCCCACCCCCCCCCCCACCCCCCCCCCCCCCCCCCCCCCCCCCCGCCTCAACCAGGTCCGCTCCACGCTCCCCCCCGAGTCCGAGTCCCCCGTCGTGGACATCCAGCGCACCGATAAGCCCCACGCCACCTTCTACGTCTCCTTCACCTCCGACACCCTCTCCCTCACCCAGCTCAACGAGTACCTCGTCCGCCAGGTCCAGCCCGAACTCCAGACTATCCCCGGCGTGCAGCGCTGCGGCATCGAGGGCTCCCGCGAGCTCGCCATGCGCATCTGGCTCTCCCCGGATCGCATGGACGCCCTGAGCGTCACCCCCTCCGACGTCTGGGCCGCCCTCCAGCGCAACAACTTCGTCGCCACCGTCGGCCGCACCAAGGGCGCCGACCTCCAGGTCGATCTCGTCACCGACACCGACCTCCGCACCGTCGCCCAGTTCGAGCAGCTCATCGTCTCCCAGAATGACGGCGCGTTCGTTCGCCTCCGCGACGTCGCCCGCGTCGAGCTCGGCTCCGAGGAGCCCACCGGCCAGTGCGGCTTCAACGGCAAGCCCGCCATGTACCTCTCCGTCTGGCCCCTGCCCGTCTCCAACGAGCTCGACGTCGCCCGCCTGCTCAAGGGGCGACTCGAGGCCGTCCGCCCCACCCTCCCCGCCGGCGTGGACATGCGCCTCGCCTACGACGGCACCTACTACATGGAGCACGCCATCAAGGAGATCACCAAGACCCTGATGGAGACTATCGCCATCGTCGCCCTGGTCGTCTTCCTCTTCATGGGCTCCTTCCGCACCGTCCTCGTCCCCCTCATGGCCATCCCCATCTCTCTCGTGGGCGCGTGCGTCTTCATGCTCGTGATGGGCTTCTCCCTCAACCTCCTCACCATCCTCGCCATCGTCCTCGCCGTCGGCCTCGTCGTTGACGACGCGATCGTCATGGTCGAGAACGTCGAACGCCACATCCGCGAGGGCAAGGGCCGCATCGAGGCCGCCCTCATCGCCGGCCGAGAGCTCTTCTCCCCCATCGTCGCCATGACGATCACCCTCGCCGCCGTCTACGCCCCCATCGGCTTCCAGGGCGGCCTCACCGGCATGCTCTTCCGCGAGTTCGCCTTCACCCTCGCCGCGGCCGTCGTCGTCTCCGGCATCGTCGCCATCACCCTCTCCCCCATCGCCAGCGCCCGCCTCGCCTCCGTCAAGCCCAGCCGCTTCGCCTCCTTCATCAACCGCCGGTTCGACCGCCTCCGCGTCCTCTACGGCCACGTCCTGGCCATCACCCTCCAGGCCCGCTGGTCCTTCGCCCTCTTCGCCGTCCTCATCGGCGCCGCGGCCTATCCCCTCTACACCGGCAGCCGCAAGGAACTCGCCCCCACCGAGGACGAGGGCATCGTCTTCGCCATCGTCCAGTCCTCCCCCGACTCCTCCCTCGACTACACCCTCAAGGGCTTCGACAAGGTCTCCGCGGCCTTCCTCTCCGACCCCGACGCCAGGTTCTTCTTCCAGGTCGCCCAGACGACCTCCGGCTTCGGCGGCATCCAGACCCGCAACTGGGACGAGCGCACCAGGACGCCCGAGGGCAAGTCCCGCACCACGAAGATGATCCAAGCCGACATCTTCCGCAAGCTCATGGGCATCACCGAGGTCCGCGCCATCGCCGCCACGCCCCCGCCCCTCCCCGGCGCGGGACAGTTCGACGTCGAGATCATCGTCACCTCCACCGTCGGCGCCGAGCAGATGGCCCCATTCGCGAGCCAGCTCGTCGGCATGGCCTTCGGCTCCGGCAAGTTCATCTACGCCGACACCGACCTGCACATCGACATGCCCCAGACCCGCATCGTCATCGACAAAGACAAGGTCGCCGACATGGGCCTCGACCTCGCCACCGTCGGGCGCGACCTGGGCGTCCTCCTCGCCGGCGGATACGTCAACCGCTTCAACTACGACGGCCGCTCCTACAAGGTCATCCCCCAGGTCGAGGACTTCGACCGCCGCACGCCCGACCAACTCCTCCAGCTCAAGGTCCGCACCCCCAGCGGCGGACTCGTCCCCGTCGCCTCCTTCGTCCGCCTCGAAACCCAGACGGCCCCGCGCACGCTCACCCGCTTCCAGCAGCGCAACAGTTTCCGCATCAACGGCATCGCCGCCCCCGGCGTTACCAAGGACGAAGCGCTCCGCGCTATCGAAGACGCCGCCCGCTCCATCCTCCCCGCCGGATACTCCCTCGACTACGCCGGCGAGAGCCGCCAGATCCGCCAGGAGGGCTCCTCCCTCGCCGTCACCCTCGGCTTCGCCCTCGTGCTCATCTACCTGGTCCTCGCCGCGCAGTTCTCGAGTTTCCGCGACCCCCTCATCGTCCTCCTCGGCTCCGTCCCCCTCGCCATCTCCGGCGCGCTCCTCTTCACCTACCTCGGCAAGACCACCATCAACATCTACTCCCAGGTCGGCCTCATCACCCTCGTCGGCCTGGTCGCCAAGAACGGCATCCTCATCGTCGAGTTCGCCAACCACTTGCAGGAGCACGGCCGCTCCAAGTTCGACGCCGCCAAGGAGGCCGCCATGACCCGCCTCCGCCCCATCCTCATGACCTCCGCCGCCACCGTCTTCGGACACTTCCCCCTCGTCCTCGTCACCGGCGCCGGCGCGGCCTCCCGGAACAGCATCGGCATCATTCTCGTCACCGGTATGGCCATCAGCACGTTCTTCACGCTGCTTGTGGTCCCGTCCATCTACGTCCTGCTCGCCAAACGCCGGGAGGCCGTCGCGCACGGATCAAGTACCCACCCACAAATGGGGGTTGTCGCCGCCAACGGTGCGCTCGTCGCCACACCCGCCTGACCTCTCGCCAGACCCGTGCCGCGGCCGGTCCCATCGCTCCGACCAATCTCGTGTTCCTCGCCCGATTCTCCCGTCGCACGCCGGTCCGCGCGCTACCGTAGGGTTCGTGGCAGGCCCGTTCGGCCCATCACGGCGCGTCGTGTGTGTTCCCACGCGGCCACGGGTGCGAGTGAGTGGGTGACCCCGGGGGGTCGGGTGGCTGGTTCGAGAGAGAGACCGTTTCGATCCTGTGCGAGTGAGTGAGCACGCGGTTGTGCAATTCTCTCTCGAGGAGCCGGTCCCATGCAATCTCGAATCTGTTGTGCGTTCGCTCTGGTCGTCTGTCTCCTCGCCGGCGCGGCCGAGGGTACGGTGCTCACCTTCGACTTCGGCGGTGTCAACACCGACCCGATCCCCGCCATCTACGGCGACCACGTCGGCAATCCGGCCTACCCGCAGAATCCCGCGTACTCCTACGGCCCCGCCGGCGGCGCAACGCCCAACGTCGGCGTCGTCTACGGCCCGCTCCTGCGCCTCGCCGGCAGCCCCAGCCCCCTCGACCCCTCGCGCATCTTCGGCGACCTCTCCAACGTCCTCTATCGCGACCGCTTCCCCGATCCCGAAACGGGCATCCTCCGCATCACGCTCATCGCCGATCCGGGCTACCTCGTCTCGCTCTATTCCTTCGACATCGCCGCGGTCTTCAACTCCGTCACCAACTCGGGCGAGGACCTCCCCCTCCGCTCGATCATGATCTTCGACCACGCGGGCGACTCCGTCTACAGCCTCCTCTACGACCCCACCGTCACCGACCCGGACAGCCCCCTCTCCACCTACGCCCCCGGCACCACGCCCCTCCGCCACAAGCGCTTCGAGTGGCCCGGCGGCCTCACCTCCCGCTCCATCACCATCCGCCTCGACCTCGGCCAGCTCATCACCATCGGCGGCACCAAGGTCGATCGTGTCGGCATCGACAACATCACCTTCGGCGAGTTCCTCATTCCCGGCCCCGGCTCGTTCGCCACGCTCTCCGCCCTCGGACTCCTCGCCGCAACACGCCGCCGCCGATCGCCCCGCTAGGCCTCCGCGGGGCCGAAACCCGGCCTCCATGGCCGATCCGATCCCCCCAGTTCCCGGCATTTCGCCCCGCTTCCCACGCGCTCGCTCAACCAATCCCCGGTCCGGTCCGAATACTGGGTGGGGCGTTGCTGCGCCCGGACTGCGCGGCACGGGCCTCCGGTGCCCGATTTCGTCCTCCTCCGTCCGCCCTCCTGGAGCCACGCGCATGCCCACATCCCAACGCCTCCGTCCGGGCGTCGCCGCCGCGCTGCTCGCCGCGTGTGTGCTCGTGGTCTTTGTCGCCGCGCCGAGCGCGTTCGCCCAGTGCGCCCCGCGCCAGAAGGCCCAGCTCCTCGGGTCCGACCAGACCTGCGGACTCAACGGCTGCCGCTTCGGCTACGCCACCGCCATCAGCGGCGACGGAAACACCGCCATCGTCGGGGCCTACTTCGACAACGCCCAGGCCGGCGCGGCCTACATCTACACCCGCTCCGGAAACGCCTGGATCCCCCAGAGCGGCAAGATCCTCCCCATCGGCGGGTCCGGCGGCGTCACCGGCGTGCAGTACTTCGGCTCCTCCGTCTCCCTCTCCGCCGACGGAAACACCGCCCTCATCGGCGCCTACGGCGACAACACCTCCATCGGCGCGGCCTACATCTTCGTGCGTGTCAACGGCGTCTGGTCCCAGCAGGGCCCCAAGCTCACTCCCACCGGCACCGCCGGCCAGCTCGTCTACTTCGGCTTCTCATGCTCCCTCTCCGCCGACGGCAACACAGCCCTCATCGGCGCCGAGGGCGATAGCGGCTACGCCGGCTCCGCGTTCGTCTTCGTTCGCAACGGCGCCACCTGGACCCAGCAGGGCCCCAAGCTCACTCCCACCGGCGGCATCGGCGTCGTCCAGTGGTTCGGCTCCTCCGTCGCAATCCGCGGCGACGGCAACGCCATCATCGTCGGCGGATACGGCGACAACAACTTCACCGGCGCGGCCTACTACTTCGTCCGCTCCGGCAACGCGTGGACCCAGACCGCCAAGCTCACCCCCCAGGGCGGCGTCGGCAATCTCCAGTACTTCGGCGCCTCCGTCGCCATCTCCGCCGACGGACTCACCGTCCTCATCGGCGCCTACGGCGACAACAACTTCGTCGGCGCGGCCTACGTCATGGTCTTCGCCGCCAACCAGTGGTGGTACCAGCAGCGTCTCCTCCCCGTGGGCGGCGTCGGCAACCAGCGCTACGGCTTCTCCGTCGCGCTGAGCCTCAACGGCAACATCGGCGTCATCGGCGGCCCCGCCGACAACGGCTACGCGGGCGCGGTCTACTTCGTCCAGCGCCCCAGCCAGCAGATCGGCGCCTGGGCCCAGTACGGCGCACGCCAACTCAACACCGGCGGCAGCGGCCCCGGCTCCCTCGGCACCGCCGTCGGCCTCTCCCACGACGGCGACTGGGCCATCGTCGGCGCCTCCAGCGATTTCGCCAACGCCGGTTCGGCGTACATCTGGTCCCGCTCCTGCCGCGCCGATTTCAACTGCCAAAGCGGCCTGAACACCCAGGACATCTTCGACTTCCTCAACGCCTGGCTCGCCGGCAACCCCGCCGCCGACTTCAACCGCATCAACGGCCTCACCACGCAGGACATCTTCGACTACCTCAACGCCTGGCTGGCCGGTTGTTGATAATCCGGGTACCCCGACCCGGGTCCCCCGACCCTCCGTGGCGGGTGATTTTTCCCCCCCCATCACGCTCCGGGGGCCGCCCCCTCGGCCGCTCTGGGCCCCGCGATCGTCCTCGGGATCCCCAGCCCCCGCCTCGGCGCACGCCCCTGCTCAAACGCGTCTGCAGCCATTGGCAAGAGCATTGGTCCATCGGACGCCGCCCCTTCCAGCGCGATGTGGGTGTACAGCGCCACATCCCCGTTCTCGTCCACTTCAAACGGAACGATCTGGCCCACACCAAAGCTACGGATCGCCAGGCGCGCCGGCGGAACGAGCCGAAACCGGCTTTGCACCGTCCGCGCGTCCAGCCATCCAAGGCTCGGTTCCTCACCCGCTGAGCCGCTCGAGCCACGCACGCACACCACATCACTGCGCCGATAGTGCAGTTGAAGCCACCATCCCGCTGCCCACTCGCTCAGCAGCGGTGAGACAAAGTACGAATCAAACGCGGCGGCCCGCGAGTGCACGGGCCGGTCGGCCACCCGCACCGGCATGAACACCGGCCGCGGCTTGGTGGCAGGGTCCGGCACGAGGCGATGCAGCGCAGCCCCCTCACGCTCATCCGCCAGCCAACGGGCCCGATACGCGTGCTGGATGCCGATCATCATCACCGCCCACACGATCAGCACCGGCAGCGCAGCCGCACGCGCCGCGATATGCCGGATCGGACGCGCGACACTCCCGCCCAGTGCTATCTCCAGCACCCCCGCGATCGCGATCGCCAGACCCGCATCCGGCACATACGCCAGCCGCGAGCTCACCGGGTAGCGAATGAGCGCCAGTGGTCCCCACCCCGCGAGAAACACGCCCACACCCAGCGCTACCAGTGCGGCCCCCCGCCCCCGATGCTTCCCATCCTCCTGCGCACCCTCTGCCTCATCTCGCGCACGGTTCCACGCAGCCTTCCCCCCAAGCCACGCCCACCCGATCCCCGCGAACACGAGCAGCCCCACAACCGCGGTCGCGACCACCGGTTGTTCTGCCAGCGCCCATCGTCCCTCACGCCAAGCGCCGGACCCAAACCTCCGCAGCCCCTGCCATGCCACAACGTCCCCAGAAAACTGCCGGAGTCTCGGCCAGAGCCCTGCCATGGGAACCGTCTCGACCGCTGCCCGCCCGGTGTGCTCCGGATACATCACGCGGGCGATTATCATGTAGGTCAACACCGCCCCACCCGCCAGCAGCGCCGGCGTGAGCAACAGCCACCATCGAGCCCGTCGCGGTACACCCACCCACGCGCCTGAGCAGCTCGCCCGAGCGTTCCAGACTACCAACGGCATCGTCGCGGTAATAAATGCCGGCTGCTCATTCAGGCAACACGCCGCGAACGCCAAAGCCGCCGGCGTCAGCGCGAAGGCCACGCGGCGTCTGCTCTCCGGCACGGGCGGGTGGTCCACCGTCCGTGTCCAGCGAGCCTGCATCCACAGTGCGCCCAACATCAGCCCGGTGGCAAACGGCGTGGGCATGCACGGCGACCAGAACGCCCCCTCAAAGTGCGCCGGATACACCAGGAACCCCAGTGCCGCGATCCCTGCCGCCGTGCGCCCCGCACCGAACGAACGCAGAAATGCCCACAGCCCCAGCGACACGCCCATGTGACCGCACGCCGCCAGCACATGCACAGCGATGGGCTGCTGGTACACCGCGGTCAATACCGGCGTGAAAGCGTAACGATAAAGTGGTCGCCAGAAATGCAGACGCCCCTCGAGCACCCACGATCGCACCGGCATCGGCGCATCCAGCTCCCCCGCCGGAGCATCCCGCTCAAACTGCCGCAGGAAAAAGTACTCGTCGTTCCACCGCCCCAGATCACCGCGAAGAAACAGCGTGGCCGATGCTGCGAGCGCTACGATGAACACCACGCCCAACACACGACCTATCCACCCCCGACCAGATCCCCAGCTTGGCGGCGAGGGCGAACCGTCGAGAATGGAACCCTGAGGCACGGGGCGGATCATAGCAGCAGCGAAAATTCATCATCAGACGACGCACACTCCTGAGCGACCGTCCGGTTCAGTTCAACTCCGCACAATACCACCCCACCCGCCCGCCCACGCTCACCGGCGCCAGCAGGTGCACCCGCACCGGCGTATCCAGCATCCGCCGCATCCGCTTGGGCTCATCCGTGAACAGGTGCATCGTCGGCCGCGCCGACTCACGCACGCCCGTTCCCGTCGCGGCCAGGATCGCCGCGTGCGCCTCCGCCCACGACGACGCCACCATCAGCGACCGCACCGCCTCCTCCTCGCCACCGACGCCGTTGGCCAGCAGGTGAATCGAGCCCGACCCATCGATCGCCAGTTCGATCCCCTCCGCGTACGGGCACGAAAACGCGAGCGGTTTGAGTTCCGCCAGGTGCGAAGCCAGCGGCGGTCTCCGGGTGGCCCTGGCGGCTCGTCCGCCAGTGATGTTGGACCCAGCCTCAACCGACGCCACCCGCCGAGTGTCCGGCATCCGCACCGGCTCGGGAACCCGAATCGGCTCCGGCCGCGAAGGAGTGGGGAAGTTCGGGACAGGTCGGGGCAGGGGCGGCGCAACCGGGGCAATCACCTCCGGCGCCACAGGTTCAATCGTCTCCACATCCGCCTCCACCGCCGACCGCATCTCCTCGCGCATCGTCTCCACCCGAGCCGGAGCGGCAAACATCGGCGCACTCGTCACGCCCTCCGGCGCAACCGCCCGCTCCACCAGCGCGAGCATCGACTTCAACCCAAGGTCCGATGTCCCCCCAAACAGCAAGTGCGGCGACTTCCCGCTTCCAATGCGAGCCGAGCACACCACCGGCGTCACGCCGCGCCCTATCGTCTGCTCCGCCATCTGCGCCAGCCCCTCGCCGATCTCCTTCGCCCCGGCGCCATCCTCCCCCGCCCCCATCAGCGCCAGCCGCAGCATCGGCCCCGCCTCATCCGTCTTCTCCCCCAGCGCCCCCGCCAGCCGCTCGAACACCGGCCGGCACGCCTCCCGCGCCATCGGATCGACGCCCGAGAGCACCGAGATCGCCCGCGTCATCCCGCACGCCGCCACCACGCCCTCCTGCCCCGCATCGCACCGCACGATCCACCGATCCGTGATCTCCGCCGCCGCGTCGATCGCCGTCTCGATCGTCGCAAAGTCTCCCGTGGGCAACTCCACGCCCTCCGGCGCAGCCCCGACGAGTTCCAGCCGCACAAAGTCCCCCTCCACGCGCAGGCACGCCACCATCTTCCCCGCCGCGCTCGCCACCTCGCGGGCATACTGGCCCGCCCACGCCGCGCCAACCACGGGCAGATTCGCCAGCACCACGCACTCCATCACCGGGTTGCGCACCGGCGGCGGCAGAATCACGCGCACCGCCTTGGCTTCCCCATCCTCCTCCGCCGCCATCTTCAGCACCGGCGCGGCCGCCCGCGTCGAGATCGCCTCCTGCGACGCCGCGCGCGGCACCACCGGCTCCACCGGATACTCCTGCCCGCGCTCCTCCGCGCCCGCCAGCCGAAGCCGCGGCGCATCCTCATCCGTCACCGGCGCAACCGCCTGCGCGCCCTTCCGAGCCCCGCCCTCGGGCGGCCCGATCTCCCCCAGAAACAGATCCGCCAGCGCATCAAACGGCTCCCCAGCCCCGTCCCTCGTGGCGTCGTCCATCGAGCGCTTCCAGAACGGCGCCAGCCGCAGGCCTCCCTGGGGCGTGGGCGCGGACTTCCCGTGGTGCGGGGGCGGCGGATCAAACGGTGATTTGTTCATCCCACCCTCCGCGCAACCGCCGGCGCGTCAACGCCCGCGCCCATCGGCACCACCAGCACACTGTTCGACCCGCCGAACGGATTCGGCGCGCTCACCGGGTTGAACGGGTCCGGCATCCACTTCCCATCAACAACCAGCCGGTACTGCGAGTACCCCGGCTTGATGCTCAGCATCGCCTCCAGCACGCCCGTCACCGGGTTGGCCCGTAGCGGCTCGGGCGTCCAGTCGTTGAACTCCCCCGCCACGGCCACGCTCGCCCCGATCGAGAGCGGCTGCACGAACAGCACGCCCCGCGACGTCGCGTGCGCCCCGAACACCGGGCGCGCTGTCGTCGGCTCCGGCACCTGCACGCTCGGCCGCGCCATCGGCATCGCCTCGATCTCCGCCGAGGGAGAGGTGGACGGCGTCGGCGCCGCGGCCGGGGCCGCGAACAGATCGCGCGGGGGCGCACCCACGGCCATCATCGCCCCGCCCGTCGCGGGCTCCGTCCGCGGCTTCGCCTCCGCGATCGCCACCGCCCGGGCCAGTTTCCGCGTCCGCTGCGCCATGTCCGCCGCGCGGCTCATTCCGGGAGCGGCCGTCATCATCGCGCCGGTAGAAGTGGGGGAGTGGAACGGAGGCGGCGGAACCGATCCCGTCGCGCTCGGGGCTTCCACCATCTCCGCACCACCGTCGGCCAAGGCCCGCTCCCCGATCCCCGCCACCACCTCCACGCGCGGCATCGCTCCCGGCGTCGCGTGCGGCTCCATCCCCGCACCATCGGAATCCGCCGGGCGAGTGGACCCCGCCTTCAGCACGTTGTCGATCAGCCAATCCGCCAGCGCGCCATAGTCCTTTGCCCCCTGCGATTCCTTCGCATACTCGATCACCGGCTGCCCGAAACTCGCCGCCTCGCGCAGCGAGTGGTCCGCCGTAATGACCACCGGAACCACCCGAGTCCCGAACCGCCGCCGGAGTTCATCCAGCAGATCGCGGCTCAAGACGCTCGCCGGGTCGTGCATCGTCGCCAGCAACCGGTGCGTCGGCGCGATCCCCAGTCGCTTGCCGATCGCCTTGATCGTGTTGACCTGCTTGGTCGCCCCCTGCATCGAGAAGAACCCCGTCTCCACCGGGATGATCACCTCATCGGCCGCCACCAGCGCGTTGAACGCCAGCAGGCCGATCGCCGGCGAGCAGTCGATCAGGCAGATGTCGTACTGCGAGTCGAACCGCTTGAGCACGGTCTTCAAGCGGCTCTCCGCATCCGACCGCTGGGCCAGTTCCCCCCGGGCCGCCTCCAGCCCCGCCAGTTTCAGCGTCGCCGGTGCGAGGTCCAGGTTCCGGCTCACCCGCCAGAGCAACCGTTGCGGGTCCACCGGCCGGTCGTCGGGCGCCAGCATCGCATCGCCGATGTGCAGGTCCACCCGCCCCTCGGGAATGGCCAGACCGGCCGCGCAGTGCCCCTGCGGGTCCATGTCCACCAGCAGAGTGCGATACCCCCGCCCGGCAAAGACCCCCGAAAGATTGATCGCGGTGGTGGTCTTGCCACACCCGCCCTTCTGGTTCACAACGGCAAACGTGCGCACGGCGCTCTCCCGTATCCAACGCAACCATGGCGCGGGCGGAGTAGGGGCATCCATGCCCGAACACGCCGGGCCGCAGCAGTTGCGCAGTTATCGGCATCACCCCCGCCAACGCTCCACACACCGAAAGTTCAAGTTTTGTCAACTCGTGCCACGGGTTCGCCGCCTGCTCTGAGGCGGCAACCCGTGCGGCGATGCAACTGTGCCCGCTACCCCCGAACCGCCTCAATCGCCCGCACCACCACCCCCCCCTCCATCCCGCTCCCCCCCCAACACCCTCCCCGACCCCCGGGCAACACCAGCCTCATCTCCCCCCCGACCGCCTTCTTGTCGCTCTTCATCCGCTCGAACCCCCCCGCGCCCGCCGGCAACCCCATCGCCACCACCGGCAACCCCGCCATCTCCAGCACCCGCTTCACCCCATCGGCAAACCCGTCCCCCACAAGTTTCATCAACTCCGCACACCGCGAAGCACACACCAGCCCTAGCGCCACCGCCTCCCCGTGCTGGAGAGGTCCGGGCTCCCCGGTCCCGGGCGACACCCCCGCCAGCGTCTCCATCGCATGCCCGAACGTGTGCCCAAGGTTGAGCAACGCCCGTCCCCCATCTCCCGCAGCCTCCTCCCGCTCATCCATCCCCACCACCCGGGCCTTCACCCCCACATTCCGCGCCACCAACTCCGCAAGCACCCCAGCCTCCCGCCTCCCGATCGCCCCCAGGTTCGCCTTCGTCCAGTGCCCCAGTTCCGCATCCCCGAACGCCGCGCTGAGCATTCCATGCTTGATGCACTCCGCCAGCCCGGCCCGGAACACCCGCTCCTCCAGCGAGCCAAGCACCCCGACATCCGCCAGCACCAGCGACGGCTGCCAGAACGCCCCCACCATGTTCTTCTGCCCATCGCTCCCCCCCCGCAGGTTCCCCCCCGTCTCCCCGCCCACCGACGCATCCCCCATCGACAGCAGCGTCGTCGGACAGTTCACCCACGCCAC
>OEIU01001937.1_pt1 | contig 11869 bp, 7 predicted proteins | sample 1539221 | NCBI WGS metagenome assembly OEIU01 (sample SAMN03792071, study PRJEB22550) | activated sludge metagenome | feature: wastewater treatment plant; material: activated sludge; isolation source: Wastewater treatment plant of a petroleum refinery complex | place: Argentina: Zarate | collected... | reverse complement strand
GCCGTGCGCGACAAGATCATCGACCGCTGGATGGGCTCGATCCGCGAGGCCAAGCGATCCGGGCGCAAGCGCGTGTATTATCTCTCGCTCGAATTCCTGATCGGCCGCCTGTTCGAGGACGCGCTCGGCAATCTCGGCCTCAAGGAGCAGATGCGCGAGGCGCTGGCCCTCGTCGGCCTCGACCTCGATTCCATCGCGCAGCTCGAACCGGACGCGGCGCTCGGCAACGGCGGCCTCGGGCGGCTCGCCGCCTGTTTCATGGAGAGCATGGCGACGCTCGGCGTGTCGGGGCTCGGCTACGGCATCCGCTACGACCACGGCCTGTTCAAGCAGCGCATCGTCGACGGCGCGCAGGTCGAGACGCCCGAAGACTGGCTCTCCTTCCGCAACCCCTGGGAATTCCAGCGCCGCGAGATCGTGCACGAGATCGGCTTTGGCGGCGAGGTGTCGAGCGAGGCCGGCTGGGACGGCGCCGAGCGCCACGCCTGGCAGCCGGCCGAACGCGTGCTGGCGGTGGCCTACGATACGCCCGTCGTCGGCTGGCGCGGCGACACCGTCAACACGCTGCGCCTGTGGAGCGCCAAGGCGATCGACCCGATCCGGCTCGACGCGTTCAACGCCGGCGACCATGTCGGCGCGATCTACGAGCGCTCTCGCGCCGAAAGCATTTCGCGCATTCTCTATCCCTCGGACTCCAATCCGGCGGGGCACGAACTGCGCCTGCGCCAGGAATATTTCTTCGCCTCCGCCTCGCTGCAGGACCTCATCCGCCGCCACATCCAGCGCTTCGGCGACGTGCGCAACCTGCACGAGAAAGCCGCCATCCAGCTCAACGACACCCATCCTGCGATCGCGGTCGCCGAACTGATGCGCCTGCTGCTCGACGTGCACGGCGTCGGCTGGGAGGAAGCCTGGAACATCACGCGCGAAGCTACATCCTACACCAACCATACACTGCTGCCGGAAGCGCTCGAGACCTGGCCGGTCGAACTGATGGGCCGGCTGCTGCCGCGCCATCTGCAGATCATCTACGCCATCAACATGCGCTTCCTCGGCGAGGCCAAGGCCGCCGGCGCGAACGACGCGATGCTGCGCTCCGTTTCGCTGATCGGCGAGGAGGGCGGCAAGCGCGTGCGCATGGGCAATCTCGCCTTCGTCGGCTCGCACATGATCAACGGCGTCTCCGCGCTGCATACGGATCTGATGAAGGAGACGGTTTTCCACGATCTCAACAAGGTCCTGCCCGGGCGCATCGTCAACAAGACGAACGGCATCACGCCGCGGCGCTGGCTGATCAATTCCAACCCGGCGCTGACGGAGCTGCTGCGCGAGACGGTGGGCGCGGGCGTCGTCGACGACATCGAGCGCATCCGTGATTTCGAGCGCTACGTGGACGATTCGTCCGCGCAGGAGCGGTTCGCCGCCATCAAGCGCGCGAACAAGGAGACGCTCGCCGAACACATCAACGAGCAGAGCGGCGTGCGCATCGATCCCTCGGCCGTGTTCGACGTGCACGTCAAGCGCATCCACGAATACAAGCGCCAGCTCCTCAACATTCTCGAGACGATCGCGCTCTACGACGCCATCCGCGCCGAGCCGCACCGCGACTGGACCCCGCGCGTAAAGCTGTTCGCGGGCAAGGCGGCGGCGAGCTATGTGCAGGCGAAGTCGATCATTCGCCTGATCAACGACGTCGCGCGGCGCGTCAACGACGATCCGGCGACGCGCGGCCTGCTCAAGGTCGTGTTCATGCCGAACTTCAACGTGAGCCTGGCCGAAATGATCGTGCCGGCGGCGGACGTCTCCGAACAGATCTCGACCGCCGGCATGGAAGCGTCCGGCACCGGCAACATGAAATTCGCGCTCAACGGCGCGGTGACGATCGGCACGCTCGACGGCGCGAACGTCGAGATCAAGGAGCATGTCGGCGACGAGAATATCGTGATCTTCGGCATGACGGCGCAGCAGGTCGAGGAGACGCGCCGCGCCGGCCATCATCCGGCCTATGTCATCGGCGCCAATCCGCAGCTCAAGCGCGCGCTCGAATCGGTCGCGGCCGGCGATTATTCGCCGGAGGACCGCAACCGCTACGCGGGCCTCTGCGCCTCGCTGTGGGACAGCGACTATTTCATGGTGACGCCCGACTTCGCCTCCTACTGGGACGCGCAGCGCCGCATGGACGAGATGTGGCGCGACCGGACCCGCTGGCGGCGCATGTGCATGCTCAACACGGCGCGCATGGGGTGGTTCTCCTCGGATCGCACGATCCGCGAATACGCCGAGGAGATCTGGAAAGTGCCGCACACCCGCACGCATGGATGAGCGCGGCCCGCGTCCCGACGGTCCGGGCCTCCGGCTGACGGACGACGGCGCGATGATCGGCGTGGCCTCTCGCCACGCCGAACGCATTTTCGTCTGCCTGTTCGACGATTCCGACGCCGAGGTCGCGCGCATCGCGCTCGGCGAACGCGAGGGCGACCTGCATTACGGATTTCTGCCCGGCTTTCGCGCAGGTCAGAAATACGGTTTGCGCGCCGAGGGTCCATGGGACCCGCATGCGGGCCACAGGTTCGATCCGGCCAAATTGCTGGTCGATCCCTATGCGCGAAAACTCGACCGGCCCTTCGTCTTCGACGCGGCCCTCACGTTGCCGCGTGAAAAGGCCGTCGATACGGCGCGGCTCGTTCCGAAGGCGGTCGCCGAACAAATCCTCTCCAACGCCGAATGTTCCCCCCCTCCCCCTTGCGGGGAGGGGCCGGGGGTGGGGGCCGACCGGGCTGCATCTCGCGAGATTGTTCCACCGGCTACCCCCACCCCTGCCCTCCCCGCAAGGGGGAGGGAGAAAGCCCGGGGCGCTTCGCGACACCTCCCGCCCAAATCGCCTGGCCTGATCTACGAGGTCTGCGTCAAGGCGCATACGATGCGCGATCCTCTCGCGCCCGAACATCTGCGCGGCACGATCGCCGCGCTCGCCCTGCCCCATGTCGTCGAACGCTTCACGCGGCTCGGCGTGACGCATGTCGAACTCATGCCGGTCGCCGCATGGATCGACGAGCGACATCTGCCGCCGCTGGGGCTGACGAACGCCTGGGGTTACAATCCCGTGGTTTTCGGGGCGCTCGACCCGCGCCTTGCGCCGGGCGGCATGGCCGACCTGCGCGAGGCCGTCGCGGCGCTGCGCGCGGCCGGCGTCGGAACCATTCTCGACGTCGTCTACAATCACAGCGGCGAAAGCGACGAAGACGGACCGACGCTGTCGCTGCGTGGCCTCGACAATGCGCTCTACTATCGCCACGGGGCGGACGGCCGCCTCATCAACGACGCCGGATGCGGCAATTCGCTCGATTGCACGCAGCCCGCCGTCGTCGCGCTGATCGTCGAGGCGCTGCGCCGCTTCGTGCTGGAGGCCGGCGTCGAGGGCTTTCGCTTTGATCTCGCGACCTCGCTGGCGCGCCGGCCCGATGGCTTCGATCCGCGCGCGCCGCTGCTCGCGGCTATCGAAACCGATCCCGTCCTGCGCGGCCGGCTGCTGATCGCCGAGCCCTGGGATATCGGGCCGGGCGGCTATCAGCTCGGCCGCTTTCCGCCCGGCTGGCTCGAATGGAACGATTGCTATCGCGACGATGTGCGCCGGTTCTGGCGCGGCGACGCGCACGCCGCTGGGGCTTTCGCGACGCGGCTCGCGGGCTCGGCCGATCTGTTTCAGCGCGAGGAACGCGGCCCGCGCGCCAGCGTCAATTTCATCGCCGCGCACGACGGTTTCACGCTGCGCGATCTGATCTCCTATTCGGGCAAGCGCAACCATGCGAACGGCGAGGACAATCGCGACGGCAATGCCAGCGAAATCTGCTGGAACGGCGGCGCGGAGGGCGGGACGGACAGTGCAGAGGTCATCGCGCGCCGGAAAACCGATGCGCGCGCGCTGCTCGCAACCCTGTTCCTTTCGCTCGGGACGCCGATGCTGACGGCCGGCGACGAATGCGGCCGCACGCAGGGCGGCAACAACAACGCCTATGCGCAGGACAACGACACGACCTGGCTCGACTGGGCGAATGAAGACAGCGCGCTTGCCGATTTCGTCGCGGGCCTCGCGCGGTTTCGCGCGGACAGCGCGCTGCTGACCGAGAACCGCTTTCTCACGGGGCACGCGGAGAACGGCGCGCCCTGCCCCGACGTCCGATGGCTGCGCGCGGACGGTTCCGCGATGGGCGACCACGATTGGGCGAACGCGGATTTCATCGCGCTGACGCGCGCGCCGGCGCAGCAGGACGGCCCCCGTCTGCACATGGCGTTCAACCGCGGCGCGGCCGCCGTCGAGACGACATTGCCCGCCGCCCGCGCCGGCATGCATTGGTCGCTCGCGATCGACAGCAGCGCCTGTTTCGTCGGACGGCAGGCGATCGAGGGCGATCGCCTGCGCGTCGGCGCGCGTTCCGTGGTCGCGCTGGTGGAAACCGCTCGGAGCTAGTGGCCCGATTCCGCCGGCGGCTCGGCGCCGCTGCGCAGGGGCCGCATCTCCATCGCCGCGAAAAAGACCATGGCGACGACGATGAGAATGCAGGCGCCGATGTAGACGTGGCGGAAGGCCTGCGCGAGCGCCTCGATGCTGGCGGGATCGAGCGCAGCGTGCTCGGATTGCGTCACCTCGCGCGCGACGCCGGAGCCGCCGAAGACGATGGCGCCGAAGACGGCGGCGACCAGCGCGCTGCCGATCTGCCGGAAGAAATTGCTCGCCGCCGTCGCCGCGCCGAGCTCGCTGCGCGCGACCGCGTTCTGGATGGAGACGGTCGCGGTCGGCAGCACCGTTCCGAGGCCGACGGTCAGGATCAGCAGCAGCGCTTCGAGGACGGGCAGAGGCAGGCCGCGCGGGCGCCAGGCGATGATCGCGCAGGCGACGAGCGCGACCGCCATGCCGGCGAGCGGCAGGCGCTTGTAGTTCGTCGATCTCGCCATCGACCGGCCGGCCGTGGTCGCGCCGATGACCGTGCCGATCATCAGCGGAATGAGCGCGAGGCCCGACATGGACGCGGTGAGGCCGACGACGCCTTCGAGATAGACGGGCATGACGATGGACAGGCCGATGAAGACGCCCATGGCGAGGCCCGCCGCCATCGTCGCGGTCTTGACCACCTGGTCGCCAAGCACGGTCGCGGGAATGAGCGGCTCCTCCGCCGTGCGCGTGCGCCAGACGAAAGCGAGCGTGAACACGATCGCCACGAGAAATAGGCCAAGGACGACGGTCGACGCCCACGGAAATTTCACGCCGCCCCAGCTCAGCGCCAGCAGGAAAGGCGTGGTCGCGAAGACGAGCATCAGCGCGCCGGCGATGTCGAGCTTGTGCGGGCGGCCGACGCGCGGCAGGCGGCGCAGGCGGTCGCTGGTGATGAAGAAAGCCACGAGCCCGAGCGGAATGTTGATCCAGAAGATCGCCGACCAGTGAACGTGATCGGCGAGCAGGCCGCCGAGCGCGGGGCCGGCCAGGCTCGAAGTCGCGAAGACGCTGGCGATATGAACCTGATAGCGGCCGCGTTCGCGCGGCGAGACGATGTCGGCGATGATGGTCTGCGACAGCGAGATGAGGCCGCCGCCGCCCGCGCCCTGCAGGCCGCGCGCCAGCGCGAGGATCGGCACCGAGGGCGAAAGCGCGCAGGCGACGGAGCCGACGACGAAGATGGCGATGGCCGACAACAGCACGACGCGCCGGCCGTGGATATCGGCGAGCTTGCCGTAGAGCGGCGTGACGGCGACCGAGGCGAGCAGATAGGCCGTGACGACCCAGGGCAATTGCTCGATGTCGCCGAGCTCGCGGCCGATCGTCGGCATGGCGGTGGCGACGATGGTCTGGTCCAGCGCGCCCAGCAGCATGGCGAGCATCAGACCGACGAGGATGGAGAGGATTTCCGGGCGACTGAAATCGGCCCGCGTTTCGGAACTCATGACGGCAGATTTAGCGCGAACGCGGCGTTTCGGCCATGCCGCAGCCGCCGGTCGCTCATGCGTTCAGCGTCGCGGCGAGCTTGTCCTCGTCGAGCGCATTCTCCCATTTGGCGACGACGATGGTGGCCACCGCATTGCCGATGAGGTTGGTGGGGGTGAGCCCTTCCGACATCAGGCGGTGAACGCCGAGAATGATCGCGACGCTTTCGACCGGAATCGTTCCCGACGAGGCGATGGTCGCGGCCAGAACCACGAAGGCCGCTCCCGCGATGCCCGCCGCGCCCTTCGACGTGAGAAGAAGAACGAGCAGAAGGCCGATCTGCTGGCCCAGACTCATGGGCGTGTTGGTGGCCTGGGCGAGAAAGACGGCGGCGAAGACCAGATAAAGGCAGGTGCCGTCCAGATTGAAGGAATAGCCGGTGGGGATGACGAGGCCGACGACGCCCTCCTCGCAGCCGGCTTCCTCCATCTTGACGATCATGCGCGGCAGCACCGTCTCCGACGAGGTGGTGGCGAGCACGATCAGCAATTCCTCGCGGATGTAGCGGACGAGCTTCCACAGGCTGAAGCCGGCCATGCGGGCGATCAGGCCGAGGACCACGACGATGAAGAAGATGCAGGCGATGTAGAAGTCGACCAGCAGGCGGCCGAGCGACAGGAGCGAGCCCGCGCCGAACTTGCCGACCGTGAAGGCGATGGCGCCGAGCGCGCCGAGCGGCGCCGCCCACATGACGAAGCCGACGATCTTGAACAGCATCTGCGCGACATGATCGATCATGGCCGCGACGGGCGCGCCGCGCTCGCCCAGTTGCGCGAGCGCGAAGCCGCAGAGGACGGCGATGAAGAGCACCTGCAGCACATTGCCGTCGGTGAAGGCGCCGAGGAAGGAATTGGGGATGATCTGCATGAGGAAGGTCGTCAGATCCTGCCCCTTGCTTTGCGCAATATAGCCCTTGACGAGCGCCGTATCGACATGGGCGAGGTCGACGTTCATGCCTTCGCCCGGCCGCAGGAGATTGACGGCGATCAGGCCGATGACCAGCGCGATCGTCGTCACGACCTCGAAATAGACGAGCGCCTTCAGCGCCACGCGGCCGACGCGGGCCATGTCGGCCATGCGCGCCACGCCATGCACCACCGTGCAGAAGATGATCGGCGCGATCATCATGCGGATCGCCTTGATGAAGGCGTCGCCGAGGGGTTGCAGCTTTACACCGAGATCGGGCCAGACATGGCCGATGACGACGCCCGCCGCCATGGCGATGAGAACCTGCACCCACAATTTCGACAGCGTGTCGAGAACGCCGTTTCGTTTTTCGGGCGTCGTGACGGCGTCCATCGGCGGGCCTTCAGCGGAAGGACGCGGCGCCGCCTTTCAGGGCGCCGCGCCAGACGTTCAAACGTTCTCGAGAATCAAACGTTCTCGAGAATCAAATGCCCGACCGCCGTGTTGGACGCCGGCACGTGGTAGAAGCGGTGCGCGACCCTGGGCTTCGGGCCGCCGCGCGTGTCGGCCATGGCGCCGCGCGCGATCAGCCACATCACCAGTTCGATGCCCTCGCTGCCGGCCTCGCGCACATAGTCGATGTTCGGCATTTTCGAGAGGCCGGCGGGATCGTCGATCAGACGGTCGAGGAATTCATTGTCCCAGTCGCGGTTGATGAGACCGGCGCGCGGGCCCTGCAACTGGTGGCTCATGCCGCCGGTGCCCCACACCTGCACGTTGAGATCTTCCGGATAGCTCTCGATCGCCGCACGAATGGCCTGGCCGAGCGCGAAGCAGCGCGCGCCCGACGGCACGGGGTGCTGCACGACGTTGACGGCGAAGGGAATGACCTTGCACGGCCAGGCGTCGACCTTGCCGAACATGCAGGTCATCGGCACGGTCAGACCGTGATCGACATCGATCTCGTTGACGATGGTGAGATCGAAATCCTTCTGGATGACTTCCGAGGCGATATGCGAGGCGAGCTCGGGATGGCCGATCACCGGCGGCACGGGACGCGCGCCGTAGCCTTCGTCGGCGGGCATGAATTCCGGCCCGGTCATGATGGCGAAGGTCGGGATCATCGACAGGCTGAAGGCGGTCGCGTGATCGTTGTAAACGAGAAAGACAACGTCCGGCTTCTGCTCCTTCTCCCATTGCTTGGAGAAGTCGTAGCCGGAAAACACTTTCTGCCAGTAAGGCTCGTGCGTCTTGCCGAGGTCGAAGGCCGCGCCGACGGCGGGAATGTGCGAGGAATAAACCGAAGCGGTGATGCGGGCCATCTTACTTGTCCTTGCTTTCCGACGAGGCTGGACGCTGCGCGTCGCCGTGTTCGCCGATCTTGCGGTTGCCGTCGATGGAGCGGCCGCCGCCGATCATCATGTCGCGATAGGCTTCCTCGCTCATGCCGGTCATCGAGCCCGCCATCTGCTGGAAGCTCTTGCCGTCAGTGGCGCCGATCTTGGAGAGGAAGTAGATATTGCCGCCGAGCGCCATCATGCGGTTGAGGTCGCGCGCCATCACCGCCTGCTTCTGGTCTTCCGTCATCTTCCATTCGTCGAGATAGGCGCGCTCGTTCGCCTTGAAGCGCTCACGGTTGGCGGCCTTCATCAGCGACATGCAGAACTGATTGAGCCAGTAGCCCTTGCGCGACTGCTCCGCGTCGAAAACGATCGTTCCGGGAATTTCGTTGAATTCCTTGTCCAGTGACATCATTTCCTCCATTCATCCGGCCAATAGAGGCGCATGGGATTGTCGACCAGCAGCTTGCGCTGCAAGTCCTGCGTGACCGCGATATGCGGAATGAAATCGACCAGCAGGCCGTCGTCGGGCATGTGCCCCTTGAGGTTGGGGTGCGGCCAGTCCGTGCCCCAGAGCACGCGATCGGGAAATTCCTCCACGATTTTTCGCGCGAAGGGAACGACGTCCGCATAGGCGTTCTGCTCGCCGTTCAGTGCAGGTGGGCCGGCGACCGACAGACGCTCGGGGCACGACACCTTGCTCCAGACGTTTTGATGCTCGCGCATGAACTTGCGGAACAGCGAAAACTCCGGCCCGTCGATCGGCTTCGTCACGTCGGGACGGCCCATGTGGTCGACGACGACCGTCGTCGGCAGCGCGGTAAAGAAGTCCCAGAGCTCGGGCAGGTCGACCGCCTCGAAATAGATGACGACATGCCAGCCGAGCTTCGCGATCCGCCCGGCGATCTCCATCAGCTCGTCCTTGGGCGTGAAGTCGACGAGGCGCTTGACGAAGTTGAAGCGCACGCCGCGCACGCCGGCGTCATGCAGATCCTGCAGGTCGGCGTCGCTCACGCCACGCTTCACGGTGGCGACGCCGCGCGCTTTGCCGCCGCTCGACCGGCAGGCGTCGGCCATCGCGCGATTGTCGGCGCCGTGGCAGGTCGCCTGCACGATCACGTTGCGCGAAAAGCCCAGATGATCGCGCAGCGCGAAGAGCTGCGCCTTGGAAGCGTCGCAAGGCGTGTATTTGCGCTCGGGGGCATAGGGGAATTCCGCGCCCGGTCCGAAGACGTGGCAATGCGCGTCGACCGCGCCGGCCGGCAGAACGAAACGCGGCTTCGACGGGCCGTCGAACCAGTCGAGCCAGCCTTTCGTCTTTTCGAACGGCCCTGTCGTGGGCTTGGACATCGGATTTCCTTCCCTGCCGGGATCATATGCTGCGGTTCAACGGCGGTTCCAGCTTCAGCCCCCTGTCATTCCCGCGAAAGCGGGAATCCAGCTCCGGCGCCTGGGAATCGGCCGCTGGATCCCCGCTTTCGCGGGGAGGACATGCGTGGAAGCTTAGCGCCCCCGCGCCTTCAGCGCCTTGTCCAGCCGCGGATAGACCTTTCGCGCATTGCCCTCGTAGACCTTGTGGCGATCCTCGGGCGAGAGATTTTGCGTCGCCTCGATGTAGCGCTTGGTGTCGTCGTAATTGAAGCCGGTCTCGGGATCGATCCCCTTCACCGCGCCGATCATCTCGGAAGCGAACAGGATGTTGTCGACCGGGATCACCTTCGCCAGCAGGTCGATGCCGGGCTGATGGTAGACGCACGTGTCGAAGTAGACGTTCCTGAGCAGGTGATCGCGCAGCAGCGGCTTCTTCATTTCCTGCGCGAGGCCGCGGTAACGGCCCCAGTGGTAAGGCGCAGCGCCGCCGCCGTGCGGGATGACGAAGCGCAGGGCGGGAAAATCCTTGAAGAGATCGCCCTGGATGAGCTGCATCACCGCGGTCGTGTCGGCGTTGATGTAGTGCGCGCCGGTGGTGTGGAAGCAGGCGTTGCAGCTCGTCGAGACGTGGATCATGGCGGGAATGTCGTATTCCACCATCTTCTCGTAGATCGGATACCAGTGGCGGTCGGTCAGCGGCGGGCTCTTCCAGTGGCCGCCCGAGGGATCGGGATTGAGATTGATGCCGACGAAGCCGTAATCCTTCATGCACTTCTCGAGTTCGGGAATGCAGGTGGCGGGATCGACGCCGGGGCTCTGCGGCAGCATGGCCGCGCCGATGAAATTGTCGGGCAGGAGCGTCGCGACGCGGTGGATCAGCTCGTTGCAGATGGCCGCCCAGGTCGAGGACACCTGGAAGTCGCCGATGTGATGGGCCATGAAGCTGGCGCGCGGCGAGAAGATGGTGAGGTCCGAGCCGCGCTCCTTCATCTGGCGGAGCTGGTTCTTCTCGATGGACTCGCGCAATTCGTCGTCGCTGATCTTCAGCTCCGAGACCTTCGGCATGGCGGAGGGGTCGTTGAGCGCGGCGATCTGACGGTTGCGCCAGTCCTCCAGCGCCTTGGGCGCGGTGGTGTAATGACCGTGGCAGTCGATGATCATCCTGCGTTCCTCTCCCTCGCCGCCGGCCGCGCGAGGCGGCCGGCCGCCGTCTCCGGCAGGCTATAGCCCGCCACGCGGCTTTTTGCGCCGGCGCGCGGGGACGCGCCGTGTTCCCGTGGGTTTTTCGCAGAAATCCGGCCCGCCCTCACTTCCATTCTTCTTGCGGGCCGTTTCGATTTGGCTATGGCGGGCCGCCATGGCGACCCACCGTCCCTGCGTCAGCAGCGGACGCCCGGCGGGCAGCGGCGCTGAAGCTGCTGGCGCTGCTGCATCATTTGCTGCTGGCGTTGCTGGATCATCTGTTGTTGACGCTGCTGCATCATCATCTGCTGCTGGCGCTGCTGCATCATGCGCTGCTGCATCATCTGCTGCTGCTGATGTTGCTGCATCGCCCTCTGCTGTTGCATCTGCTGCATGCGTTGCTGCTGCTGCGCGCGCTGCTGCTGCATGCGTTGCTGTTGCTGCATGCGTTGCTGTTGCTGCATGCGCTGCTGCTGCATCTGGCGCTGCTGCTGCGCGCGTTGCTGGAACTGCTGCGTCTGCCGGGCGCGCCGCTCCTGCATCTGCTGCTGGCGCAATTGCTGCTGCTGCGCGCGCTGCTGCTGTTGCTGCTGCCTCTGGAGCTGGCGCTGCTGTTGCTGCTGGATCATCAACTGGCGCCTGTCGACGGCCGATGGCTGGCCCGGCTTTGCGCCCTGCGCGCCGGCCGCGGTTCCGCCGGGCTGGCCCGGGCGGCCGATCGGCTGGCCGGCGTGGCCCGGTTGAACCAGCGGCGCGCCTGGCGTTCCCGGCTGGCCAACCTGTCCCGGCCGCTGGCCGGGCTGGCCGACCGGCAGGTTCGGCAGCGCATTATGTGGGCGGCCGCCCTGACCCGCGCCGAAGCCGGGCTGGCCCGGCTGGCCCGGACGCGTCAGTTGCTGGCCGCCCGGCGTCGCCGCGGGACGAACGAAGGGCTGGCCCGGCCGCACGCCCGCCGGAAGGCTCATGTTCCTGGGCAGCGCCGAAATCGCCGGAATCACCGGCGGCCGCGGCGGACCGCCCTGCGGCCCGCCGGTCCGGCGGCGGGTGTCGAGGAAGCCGGTGGACAGGCGGGCCGCCGCCGGCCCCCCCGCCC
>OEIU01001936.1_pt1 | contig 11886 bp, 11 predicted proteins | sample 1539221 | NCBI WGS metagenome assembly OEIU01 (sample SAMN03792071, study PRJEB22550) | activated sludge metagenome | feature: wastewater treatment plant; material: activated sludge; isolation source: Wastewater treatment plant of a petroleum refinery complex | place: Argentina: Zarate | collected... | reverse complement strand
GGGGGCCCGCTCGCTGGCCGGGGGGCGGGCCGGGCTCCCCGGCCCCGAGGCCGATGCCCGCCTCGTCGACCTGGTGGAGCGGCGGCTTGCCGGCGTCGTCGGCAGCGCCTCGGCGCGGGTGCTGGTGGCCTCGGTCGCCGACGAGGCGCCGCTCGGCATCGCCGATGTGGCGCAGATCCTGGAGGAGGCCTCGCAGCTGCGCGTCTATGCCCGGGCGCTGGAGGAGAAATCCCGGGCGCTGGAGGAAGCCGGCGCCGAGCTGCGCGCCGCCAACGCCAAGCTGATGACCCTCGACCAGCTCAAGGACGACTTCATGTCGTCGGTCACCCACGAGTTGCGCACCCCGCTCACCGCCATCCGCGCGGTGGCCGAGCTGATGCGCGACACCCCCGACATGGACGAAGAGCAGCAGGCGGAGTTCCTCGCCATCATCATCGCCGAGAGCGAGCGCCTCGGCCGGCTGGTGAACCAGGTGCTCGACCTCGCCAAGATCGAATCCGGCCATGCCCAGTGGGTCATCACCGACGTCGATCTGGCCAGGCTGGTGCGCGATGCCGCCCGCTCGGCGGGCGAACTGTTCCGCCCCCGCGGCGCCCGCCTCGAGCTCGACATTCCCGATACCGTGCCGCAGGTGCGCGGCGATCCCGACCGGCTGACGCAGGTGGTGCTGAACCTTCTCTCCAACGCCGCCAAGTTCGTGCCGGCCGAGACCGGCCTCGCCCGCCTCACGGTGCGCGTGGAGCCGGCGAGCGTTCTGGTCTCGGTCGCCGACAACGGCCCCGGCGTGCCCCTCGCCGATCAGGACGGCATCTTCGAGAAGTTCCATCAGGCCGGCGACACCCTCGCCCATCCCGGCGGAACCGGCCTCGGCCTTCCGATCAGCCGCGAGATCGTGGATCATCACGGCGGAGAACTCTGGCTGGAGTCAGAACCGGGCAGCGGGGCGACCTTCGCCTTCCGACTGCCCCTGCCGCCGGAGACGGAGGACACGCCATGACCAAGGATGCACGCCCGCCAAGGGTGCTGGTTGCCGACGACGAGCCCAACATCGTCGTCTCGCTCCAGTTCATGATGAAGCGCGAGGGCTACGAGGTGTTCGTCGCCCGCGACGGCGTGGCGACGCTGGAGGCGATCCGGCGCGAGCGGCCGCGGCTGGTGCTGCTCGATGCCACCATGCCGGGCATGAGCGGCTTCGACGTCTGCGCCGCGGTGCGGGCCGATGCGGCCCTGCGCGACATCCGCATCCTGATGCTCACCGCCAAGGGCCGCGCCGCCGACATGGCGCGCGGCGTCGGCGCCGGGGCCGACGCCTACATCACCAAGCCGTTCGATACCCGCGAGCTGGTGCAGCAGGTGCGCGACATGCTCGCCGCCCCGCCGTCGGCCGATCCGTCGTCCGCCGGCCTTCCCGCATGAAGCCGCATACCCGCCGCACCCTCGTCACCGCGGCGGCGCTGCTGGCGCCGGGCATCGGCATCGGCCTGTGGGCGCTGATCGCCGCCGCTCTGTTCCTCGCGCCGCTGGATGCGGAGGGGCGGGCGGGCATCGTCGCCGCCCTGGCCCCGGCATTCGACCACCACGGGGTGATCCTGTTCGCCTGGTGGCTCGCCGCCGCCGCCCTCGCGGCGCTCGGCATGCGGCGGCTCGTCGCCGCTTATCTCGCCCCCCCTCCCCGCCTCGCCGAGGCGGCGCAGGCGCTGGCCGGCGATCCCGCCGCGCCGGAGGTGGCGACGCAGGGCCCGGCCCCGGTGCGGATAACGGCGGCGGCGCTGAACGCCCTCGCCGCCCAGCGCCGCACCCTCAGCAAGGACATGGAGCGCCTCGTCGCCGAGGCCAGCCGCGACGTCGCCCAGCAGCGCGACCAGCTCGGCACCCTGATGGCGCAGCTCCAGCAGAGCGTGGTGGTCTGCAACCACGAGGGCCGCATCCTGCTCTACAACGCCCGGGCGCTAGCGCTGGTGCGCCGGCTCACCGGCACCGCCAGCGGCGCCTCCGGGGCGGAACTGATCGGGCTCGGCCGCTCCATCCACGGGGTGGTGGATCGCGCCCTCATCGCCCATGCCCGCGAGATCATCGCCCGCCGCGTGGCGCGCGGCGAAAGCGAGGGCGTCTCGGCCCGCTTCGTCACCACCACCCCGTCGCGGCACCTTTTGCGGGTGCTGCTGGCGCCGGTGGGCCGCGCCGCGGCGGAGGCGGAGACGCCGGGCGGCTTCGTGCTGCTGCTCGACGACATCACCGACGCCTACGAATCCGAGACCCGGCGGGACGCCACCCTCACCTCGCTCACCGAGGCCAGCCGGGCGGCGCTGGCCAGCATGCAGGCCGCCCTCGACATGCTGGACTATCCCGACCTCGCCCCCGAGGAGCGCGAGCAGTTCCAGGCGGTGGTGCGCGAGGAGGTCACCGGCCTCGGCGGCCGCCCCGCCGACCTCGCCGCCGACACCGCCCGCGACCTCAAGACCCACTGGCCGCTGCAGGACATGCAGGCCGCCGACCTCCTCGCCGCCATCGCCCATCGCATCGCCGAGGAGACCGGCCTCACCCCCCTCGCCGAGGAGGCCGCCCCCGACCTCTGGCTCAGCGTCGACAGCTTCGCCCTCATCGAGGCGGTGGCGTTTCTCGCCCGCAATCTCGCCGAAAGCCCGCGCGGCCTCACCTTGCGGGCGGAGCGCGCCGGGGCGGGAGCGCATCTCGACCTCGGCTTTTCCGGCCCGCTGCCGGCAGCCGAGACGCTGGCCGAGTGGCAGAGCGGCTCCATGCGCAGCGCCGAAGGCGCTCCCGCGCTCTCCGTGCGCGACGTCGCCGAGCGCCATGACGGCGCGGTCTGGTTCGAGCGCGATCCCGGCGGGACGGGCGGCGCCTTCCGCTTCCTGCTGCCGCCGGCGGAGACGCAGAGCCGCCGGCCTCCGCCCTCGCCTCGGACGATGCGCGCCCGGCCTATTACGATTTCGACCTGTTCGCCGCCGCCGCCGGCAGCCGGGCGCTGGACGACCAGCCGCTGGAGGCCCTTGCCTATACGGTGTTCGACACCGAGACCACCGGCCTCGACCCCTCGGGCGGCGACGAGATCATCCAGTTCGGCGCCACCCGCATCGTCAACGGCCGGGTGCTGCGCGGCGAGTGCTTCGACGCGCTGGTGGATCCCGGCCGCTCGATCCCCGAGGCGGGGATCGCCGTCCATCACATCACCCCGGACATGGTGCGCGGGCGCCCGCGCATCGGCGCGGTGCTGCCGGCCTTCCACGCCTTCGCCGCCGAAACCGTGCTGGTGGGCCACAACGTCGCCTTCGACATGCGCTTCCTGAAGCTGAAGGAAGCCGAATGCCGGGTGGCGTTCGACCAGCCGGTGCTCGACACGCTGCTGCTCGCCGGCATCGTCCATCCCAATGCCGACCAGCATGCGCTGGAGGCCATTGCCGGACGGCTCGGCGTCTCGGTGAGCGGGCGTCACTATGCGCTCGGCGACGCGCTGGTGACGGCGGAAGTCTTCCTGAAGCTCATCCCGCTGCTGCGCCAGAGGGGGATCGAGACCCTCGGCGCGGCGCGGGCGGCGGCGGAGCAATCCTGGCACGCCCGGCTGAAGTACTGAGAGTCTTCTCTGATTGGGGTTGTTGCGGTCAAGCTGCTCGTTCGTGTTTCTCCGGCTGTTTTCGTCCCCGTGGGTCACACGTTTCTCTTCGCGGTCGACACTGGGCCGCCGCATGATGGGGTCAGGAGGACGAGGCGTCTCAATCTGTTTCACGACCTTGCCGGTTTTCACCCGCAGGCTCGGAACTCTCAACGAGATCACCTCGTCCATCGTCCCCACGGGAACGATCCGGTCCGCCCTTGCGGGCGTATTCTGTGTGCTCGATCCTCCTGCCGTTCTGGCTGTTCAGGCTGGCGCGAGGCCGGCCTGCGTCTTGGCGCAGGCAGCCCCCAAACCGCATCAGGCGCAGGCATCGTCGTCGATGTCTTCTCCCGATCACCCCGTGCGCGCGCGCAACCCGCTCCCCATCGAAGATTGGTGAGGCAGGGTCGAGCACCTGACCGAGAGCTTGCGACCCTGGCTGCAGAAGCCCGCTGCCGAGCGCATCGCGTATCTGCAGGCGCCGCGTTGGATCGGGACGCAAGCTGCGCGGGACGGAATCGACACGCTGCTGGTGTGCCTCGATCGCCCGCCAACTCTGCGCACGCGCGGCGTGATGCTGATAGGACCCTACGCCAACGGCAAGAGCATGATCGCCGAACGCTTTACGGTCATGGATCGCCGCCGAGCGGACGCCGAGCGAGGCTCTCGCCGCATCGTGCTAGTCCAGACGCGTGAAGGCTCCGGCTTGGTCAATTTCTATGCCGGCATTCTGGCGGCGTTGGAGGCGCCGCAGCTCAGGGCGCGCGATACCTCAGCGAAAGCCGAGCAGCTGGACCGACTGCTACGCCTTGATGACGATGATCGCCTACGCCTTCCTCCAATCCCGCCGCCTCAGGGCAGCGGGGCGGAAAAAAAGAGCAGGAGGACCGCCGCCGCAACCGACCATGCCCGCGATCAGAAAAGCCATTCTCGACCTCGTCGCACGACCTCCGCCCGGCCAATGTCCTCATTGCCAGCGAGACAGCACTCATAATCTGCCAAAGTAGTGCTAGATGACGGACTCATCATTTCGCAGCCAGATGCGGGTTGCCGCGAGCTTGACGAGAGCCAGGTAGTTTGCGGCGTGTTTTTCGTAGTGGGTGGCGACGGCTCTGAAATGTTTGAGCTTGTTGAAGAAGCGCTCGACGAGGTTGCGATAGCGATACAGGAAGGGACTGAAGGCCGGAACGTTCACACGGTGCGGCATGGGTTTGATGTTGGCCCAGGCTCCCGGGTCGTTCCCTGTCTGTTCGCGAGCCTCGCGATCATCGAGGTAGCGTCGAAGCGGCTCGTCGCCTCGGCATTGATCGAGGGCGCATCCCTGGACGAGGTGCAGGCGGTGACGGGTGCACCGCTTCGCGCCCCCCCTCGCGACCATCGGCCTGGACGGGCTGGTGACTGAGGCTGCATAGGCAAAGGTTGACACGAAATGTCATTTGAGACACTAAGTGTCATATTCATGGAGATTGCCCGTCATGGATGCGCCGACGGTTGAAGTTCAGTCAGTCGTTCCCGGCTGGACGGGGGTGGTACGCCACCTTCACAAGACGCCCCGGGCGTTCCTGCCCATGCGTTCGTTTCCGGAACTCACCCTCATCGCGGGACGGGGCATCGAGGGCGACCGCTATCTGATCGGACATGAGGCTGGATTCTATTCACACAAGCCGGAGGAGGGGCGCCAGGTCACGCTCTTCGAAGTGGAAACCCTCGAGGCCCTCCAGCGCGACGCCAAGATCACCCTCCTCCCCAAGGAGCATCGCCGCAACGTCACCGTTGAAGGCGTTCCGCTCAACCACCTCGTGGGACGCCGGTTCTGGCTGGGCGAGACCCTGCTCGAGGCTACTCGGCTGTCGACCCCGTGCCGGCACATCGAGGAGATCCTCGGCAAGGCGGTGTTCGACCCCTTGATCAATCGCTCGGGGCTCAACTGCAAGATCCTCACCGGGGGCGTGGTCAGGGTCGGCGATGCGGTGAGGCCCGCCTGATGGCCCGTGGGATCACCACCATAACGACCGTCGTCCAGGAATGCGAAGCGGCCGGGGCGGACGTCCGCCGTCTCGTTCTTGCCGACGAGGACGGCTGGGAACTGCCACCGTTCCAGCCCGGGGCTCATATCGACCTGCACCTAGCGAAGGGCTTAGTGCGGACCTACTCGCTCTGCAACGAGCCCCGGGACAACGCACGCTATGTCATCGCGGTGAAGCGGGAGGCTGAAAGCCGAGGCGGCTCCCACTTCATCCATGACAAGCTGGAGGTCGGCAGCCGGCTGGGCGTATCCCTGCCTCGCGGGGGCATGCGTACAGGGGCGATCGGCCAGAACATCTTCATCGCGGGTGGGATCGGCATCACGCCGTTCCTGTCGACGATCCGCGAGATGGATGCCGCCGGGCAGACGAACTATCAGCTGCATTGGAGCTGCCGCGGGGAGCCGCCTCTGGTCGAGAACATCCGCGACGCGGTCGAGGCCGGCCGGGTCCGCATCTACGACACGAGGCGTGAGCCGCATCCGGACCTGCGTGCGATCTTCGCGGCTTGCGGGCCCGACGTGCACGCTTTCTGCTGCGGCCCCGACGCCATGCTCGACGCTTTTGAAGCGGCGACGGCCGAGTGGCCGGAGGAGCGCCGGCATGTGGAGCGGTTCACGGCGCCGAAGCTCGCCAGCACATCGAACGCGCCGCCTTACGAACTGGTCCTTGCGCAGAGCCAGAAGTCGATCATGGTGACGCCCGAACTCGGCCTGCTCGGTGCGCTCGATGAACTCGACGCCGATGTCCCGGTCTCCTGCGCCGGCGGCATCTGCGGGGCCTGCCGGACCCGGTGGGTCGAGGGACAGCCGGTCCACCGCGACCGGGTCCTATCGCCCGCAGAGCGGGAACACGAGGTCATTGTCTGTGTCGCGGAGTGCGCAAGCTCTCGCCTGGTGCTGGACCTCTGAATGCCTGCGAGCGCTCGCCTGATTGACGGAACCCGGCCGCCATCCCGTATAGACGGCGTTCATCCGTCTCCCGGGACGGTCTCCTCTCAAGCGCCGTCCATGGTTCATAATCTTAAATTCCTGCGCGTGCAGAGCGGCCTGACCCTCGAGCAGTTGGCGGAGGAGTCTGGCCTGACGCGCAGCTATCTGTCGAAGGTGGAGCGGGGCCTGTCGAACCCGTCGATCTCGGCCGCCCTGACCATCTCCAAAGCCCTGGGGGTCAGCGTCGAGCGTCTCTTCGGCCAGGATGTCCATCAGGAAGGTGTAGATATCATCCGCGCCAAGGGCGGCACAGCCGGCGATCCGACCAGCTACCTGTCGCTTGTCGCGGGCCTGAACCCGGCCCGGGGCATGAGGGCGTTCATCGTGCGGCCCGGACAGAAGATGTCCCCGCGCAATGCCACCATGAGCCACCATGCCGGGGAGGAAGTCCTCTTCGTCCTGTCCGGCGAGATCGAGTTCAAGGCGGGCAAGCGCATTGAGGTCCTACGGGCCGGTGACTGCGTCCATTTCGACTCGACCGTACCCCACAAGCTGACGGCGCTCACGGATGAAAAGACGGAAGCACTTGTGGTGATCGTCGAGATGCCCGCTGGCCAAGCCAAGCTGTTAAAGGACGTCACCTAATCGGTCGTTGGTGACACTCCCAGCAATGTCCGCTTTCCAGCGTCGGGCTCGTGGCGCCGCTAAATGAGATTGCCCCCGAACTGACCGGACAGGGTCTCCCACTTACGAAGTGTGAGGCTTACACGCTGCACGGTGGTCGAAAGACCGGACGGGGGCGGAAAGCCGAAATTGACTGTCGGCCTGCGAGCAGACATTCGGCAATCGCCATCGCGGTAGGGCGTGATGGCCCCGCGGGGCTGTGCAGAATACGACCGTTTCCGTCATGACCGTCAGGGCGGCGGTGCCAGGCTGTCATGGCATAGACAGAGCAGCAGGGCGCAGTAAGCTCTGGGCGAGACTATTTTTATAGAGTGGGAGCACGCATTGACGGTGAAACTTCGGCACCTGCGTTACTTCGTGAGTGTCGTGGATTCCCGCAGCTTTTCCCGGGCCGCAGCTACCATTCACGTCGCGCAGCCCGCGCTGAGCCGACAAATCCTCGAGCTGGAGGAGAGCATCGGAGCCGCGCTGCTGCACCGAACCCCGCGCGGAGTGCGCGTGACGGTCGCCGGCGAGGTCCTCTATCGCGAAGCCAACGCGATCCTCCGGCAGATGGATCGGCTGCCGGAATTCGTGCGCTCCGCCGGCGGCAACATCGAGGGCACCGTCGTCGTCGGCATGTCGTCGACGCTCGCCTCCTTCCTGGCAGGCCCGTTCATGGAGGCATGCCGGGCGCAATATCCGAAGATCAAACTCCGATTCGTCACCGGCGACAGCATATCGCTGAAGGCGCGGATCGACGTCGGCCAACTCGACCTTGCAGTGGTGTACGAAGACATGCCGCCGCCCGGCTATGTACGCCGTTCCCTGTTTCGTCAGAGGCTGTATCTGATCCGGCGGGAGCCGCTCGCCGATGGCCGGGAGACGGTGGCGCTGGAGGAACTGGCGGAGGTACCGCTGATCTTGCCGGCGCTTCCGAACGTCGTGCGGATATTGCTCGATCGCATCTTTGCGGAAGAAGGGCTCGTGCCGAACATGGTAGGAGAGGCCGATATGCTCTCCAGCATGCTGTCTGCCGTACAGTCCGGAATGGGTGACACCGTCATCCCCAAAGGTGATTTTTCCGACGTGCTGGGCCACGGATCGCTACTGGCCCATGCGATCGAGCCTGCGATCTTTCTGACCGCGAGCATCGTCCACTCGGCGGATTCGCCTCTGAGCCAGCCATCCAGGCTCGTGCATGACCTATTGGCGAGCTTTGTCTTTCATCTGGTCAGCAAGGCGCCGCCGCCCGGCGCGGAATGGATCGGCGGCGATCCGTCCCCATAGGGCAAGCGGTTCCCGACGACGGCATCAGCTCCAGCCGGTTCGCCGCTCGTACCCTTCCCGCCGAGCTGCCCCCAGCGGGAAAGCAGCGGGGTACATCCGCGCCTGATCCTTCCGGCCGAGCCCCTCCATGCTCAGAGGCCGAGATCACTCTTCACGTTGCGGAGGTACATCATCTGGTCGGTATAGGCATCGACCAGGCATTCGATGTTCGCCGCGCAGGTATTGCGCAGGGCGACGAAGCGGCTTTGCGCCTGCTTGACCTGTTCGATCGTCGCCACTGGCGCGCCGCTGCCCACGATCAGGAGGTACATCCCGGCCGTGCTGTCGTCGAGATGGCTGAGATTGGCATTTCCGCAGATCGCCTTTTCGGCCGGGAGCGCGGCGCGCGCGCAATCGAAGGACGCGGCGCGCGCCGGGGCGCCGTAGAACGACATCGCGATGCAGAGCGTGGCCAGCGAGACCATCCTGGCGCGGGCGATCGACGATGTGGAGCCCATTGGGACGAAGCCGGTCGCGGTGAGCAGGTTTTCCTTGGTCTCCACCTTCCGCGACATCGACTGGCAAGCGGCCATCAGGAGCCTGGGCGAAGCTGTGAAAGCCATTGCGATCGTTCGCTTCATCTTCAGTTTTCTTTTCTGCCAAAACGATGAGCGCGCCGGAAGCCGTGCTCCTCAGGGGGTCGAGCAGGTCTTGCTCTCGCCTGCCCGGGTCAGCGTGGCGCTGCGCCCCTTGATCCAGAATTCGACGCCGTCCCCGACATAGCGACCCCCATCCGCAGATGGCGCTTGCGGCAGGGTCATCTCGCGCCCATCGCCGAAGGCCAGCTTCACCCAGCCGTTCTGCGCATCGGGCGGAGAGAAGCGCGCGACGAGCGTCGTGCCGCCATCGCAAGCGTAATGCGCCTCCGTGGCAGAGGCGCGGCCCGCCGGGACGAGGAGGGCGGCAAGGGCGATGCTCCCAAGGAGGACGGTTGAGGATCTCATGGCTTGTCCTTGTTGCGTTCAGGACGCTCGCCCGGCCGATGTCCGGGCGGGCGAGCGCCCTCGCTCTTCGGGCGCGCCTCAATCTATCGTTCTTCTTCCTCGAACAGCCAGAGCGATTGGGTCGACAGGGGAGAGCCGTCCTTGACCATCATGCCGAGAAAGGCCGGGATCCGGTTCTTCTGCGCGTCCGTGAGCGAGGCGACGAGAGGACGCGCGGCCGCCACGAAGGATTTCAGATCCTCGGCCCGTGTCGCTTCGGCATCGCCGATCCGCTCGAGAACGTCGAGGAAGCTGGCCGGCGGCGATGCGTCCGCCCTTTGCCTGCCGCGGGCGATCGAGGCGGCAGCGATCTTGCGGATCGATGCCTCGACCGGGGACCAGAGCTTCTGCTGATCGGGCGTGAGATCGAGCACGATCCTGAGAGCCGCGATACGGGCATTCAGCACGGCCGCCGCATCGGCATCGGTATAGATCTCGACCGTATCCGGCCCTTCGGCCGCAGGTCGGGCATTCTGGGCGTGAGCCACGGGGCCGGCGACGAGCACGCAGCCGAAAGCGGCGGCGAGCAGAGGTGATTTCAGATTTCTCATGGTTGTTCCCTGAAAATTGGAAGTCATGCCGGATGATCAGTAGTAGGGACCGAAATATCCCTGCGGATACGGCCCGGTGCCGAATTTGTGGCAGGACCCGTACGGGCCTCGATAGCGCCCCGCGCCACAGCCATGGTCCAGGGCGAAGCTTTGCCCATAGGGACCGTAATAGCCGCCGGGAAACGGCCCGCGGCCGAAGGGGTGGCAGGCTCCGCCGGGGCCGCGATACCATCCCGGGCCGCATCCGTTGGCGACCGGAACGACCCGGCTCGTCGAGCCCGGCGGCTGCATCGCCGGCATCGACAGGGCGGCCGTCGGAAGCGCGGCAGCCGCCAGGAGGCCGAGCCCCGCGACTTGCTTCATGAAAGTGGTGACCATCTGAATTCTCCTTTCAAACGAGGTGCGTGTTTTCATGACGAGGATCGCGGGGTCAGAAGCTCGAGGCCTTCTCCAGCGCCTCGGCGAAGTGGGGGATGCTCAGCCGCTCGATGGCGGATTGCTGCTGCGCGCCGAACACGTCCCTCTCGTCGACCGACGCCGAGATATTCGGCCGGTCGATCGAGATCTTGATGGCGTTACAGCTGTCGACGAAGAACGTTCCGACCACGTGGTCCGCGGGCACGTCGAGGACCTTCGCGATATTGCCCTTGTAGAAGACGTTGCTGCGCAAGGCGGCTTCGTAATGGGCGGGCGACGAGAAGACGATATCGAATGTCAGCCGATTGATGCCGGCGTCCTTCGAGCGGATCACGATCGCGAGGTCGAGCAACCGGCTGCTGCCGTGGGGAATTCCGGTCGGCGGCACGTCGGCGATCAGGGAGAGAGTCCGATCGTCGACGTTGCCGGCATATCCGGCGAGGCCGATATCGAAGTAGCGGGGGCGTTCGGTGCCCGTCTCGACCCAGTCATTCCCGTTCGCCTCGTAATAGGTGATCGGGAACATGACATTCTTGATGACCTCTTCGTTCTGCAGCAGGTGATAGAGCGACCATTCGTAAGCATCTGCCGCGTCGAGGTGGAAGAGGCTTCCGTCCCTGGGCTTCGCGAGGGCGGTGACGCGGGCGACCTCGTCGGCGTGGTTCTTCGCGAGCGCGACCGGATCGCGGTCCACCGTACGGAGCAGGATGGCCGGGTGCGAGGCGTCCGCGTCGATGATGCGGTAGCTGGCATTGGCGAGCGCATGGGGGAACTCGTTCTCGATCAGTTTGATAACCGCAGCCTTGATGCGCGGATAGTTCTCGAAGAAGACCGGATCGCGGGTGCCGCTCGGCACGATGGCGCCGAAGCTGCCATCCTCGCGCCTGAAGCTCACCAGGTTGGGCGAGAGCGGATAGGCGATGTTGCCGGCGGTCGCCTTGCGGCCGGGATACCCGTAGTGAATGAGGTAATGGGTGAGCAGGCTGCCGAGCAGCACGGCGGCTTCCCCGGTCTTCGCCGTCGTCTCGATGATGATGCCGAGCTCGCGCTCCCCCTCCGAGACCGGGCGCCCCTGCACGCCGTTGCGTCCATAGACGAGGATGTCGGCCGGGATACGGGGAAGGTCCGCGGGATCGATATGGATCAGCGAGACCTTGCGGGCGCCGAGGCGGCGCGCGCCTTCCAGCTTGATGCTCCAGGGCCAGGGCTTGGACGAGCGGACGAACTGGCTGTTGCGGATGCCCGTGGTCCGCGCATCCCTTGCAAAGAACTCGGTCTTCTCCATCACGAGGATGCCTTCGGGATAGAATTGCAATTGCGGGTGGCTCTCCTCGTAGAGCGAATGCGCGGCGATCGAATAAGGCGTGCAGCGGCGAT